>ERZ773207.36-NODE-36-length-41419-cov-5.606760_pt1 | contig 41419 bp, 34 predicted proteins | sample MGYA00580997_ERZ773207 | MGnify/ENA primary metagenome ERZ773207 (study PRJEB29015, sample SAMEA2738170) | human oral metagenome | biome: human oral; feature: human-associated habitat; material: saliva | place: China | collected 2239 ... | reverse complement strand
CCCCACCATCGCCTACTCCAAGACCGGCGGGGCTTGGACCACCCCCTGGAATGAAGTAACCACTATGGTGGGCCAAGCTCTCGGCCGCAGCGCCAAGGCTAAGGAAGTAGTAGACGCCGTCAACGCCCAGTTTGCGCAGGTAGCCAAGCAGCACCCCAAGTTCAAGGGTGCCACCTTCATCACCGGCGCTATCGGCAGTGCAGACCACTCCATTTCTCTGTACATGCACGGCGACAACCGCTCACGTTTCTTCCAAGCCCTGGGTCTAGTGCAGGCCCCGGTGGTGGCAGCCATTGACGCCAAGAGCCAAACCTTCTACGCCGACTACTCCGCTGAGCAGGCAGACAAGCTGGTGGCTGACGTTTTCCACGCCTGGGTTGATGACGAAAAGGCCGCCGCTGCCATCAAGGCTGACCCGCTGCTAAGCAAGATCCCAGCCGTCGCTAACGCCAGCGCCATCTTGGATTACAACAAGACCGACGCCATGAGCATCTCAGCTTTCAGCGCCCTCAGCGCCAGCTATGCGCTCAAATCCTACGTGCCGCGTGTAGCTAAAGTCCTTGAGAAGTAGCCTTGTCGCTAGCTAAAAAACGCCTATTTATTGCGGCGGCGCTGATTATTGGTTTGGCCCTGGCCTGCGCGGCTTCCTTCATGTTTGGGGCCCGTGCGATTAGCTGGCAGGTGGTTAGCGCCTGGATTGATGATCAGCCGGTAAAAGCTATCGACGCCGCCGTGCTTGAGGCTCGCCTGGCCCGCACTGCAGTGGCTTTAGTGGCCGGCTCGGGGCTGGCTTGCGCCGGCGCCGCCATGCAGGCCATCACCCGCAACCCACTGGCCGACCCGGGGTTAATTGGAGTTAACGCCGGGGCGGCCTTGGCCGTGGTGGTTTTTACGGTGTTAATTGGTTACGCCACGCCTGCCTCATACCTTTTTAGTGCCATGGTGGGGGCGGTTATCGCGGCTGCGCTGGTGTGGAGCGTGACTATCACCGCCTCTTCGGGGGCTGACCCCATCACGTTGGTGTTGGCGGGTGCGGCCACCAGCGCCGGCGTGGCCAGCGTGACGCAGCTGTTTATTCTCACGCGTGGCCAGGATATGGATTCTTTTCGGCGCTGGACTTTAGGTGTGGTCAGTGGCCGCAGCTGGGAGCTGATTTGGCCGGCTGCCTGCCTGGTGGGGGTCGGGATTTGCCTGCTTTTGCTGCAAAATCGCGCCTTGGATGGGCTTTCTATGGGCGACGACGTCGCTACCGGCCTGGGTATTAACCTGCTGCGGGCCCGCTCACTGGGGGCTTTAGGGGCCGTGTGCTGCTGCGCTGGCGCTACCGCCTTGGCTGGTCCGCTGGGTTTTGTGGGCATTATTGTGCCCCACCTGCTGCGGGGTGTGGGTGGACCGGCAATGGGCTGGGTGCTGGGCTCTAGCCTGCTAGCTGGCCCCATACTGGTGATCGCCGCCGACACGGTGGGGCGCCTAATTTGGCCGCCGGCGGAGGTGCCCGCCGGGGTACTGGTGGCTCTAATTGGGGTGCCGGTGCTGGTGGCGCTGGTGCGACGGCGGCAGGTGGTGTCGCTATGAAAGTCCGCTTCAAGAACGTAAGCGTGGCCGCAATTTTACTGGCCCTAGCGGTGAGCGGCGCGCTTATTTCCCTACTGCTGGTAAACCCCCAGCTGGGCTTTGGGGATTTATGGCTGGCGGTAACTGACCCCGATTCCACAGCCGCCTTGATTGTGTGGGAGTTTCGCGCCGCCCGCATAGTGCTAGGTGTGCTGGTAGGGGTGTGTTTTGGACTGGGCGGCTCGCTGCTGCAACGGCTTATGCGTAACCCCCTGGCCAGCCCCGACGTACTAGGGGTAAGCGCAGGTGCCTCACTGTGCGCCATGGTGGCGATGGTGATTTTTGGGCTGCGTGGCTTGCCAGTGTCTGGGGCGGCCTTTGTGGGCGCGATTGCGATTGTGGCCATTGTGGGTTTCCTGGCCGGTGGGCGCGGCGGTATTTCTGGCCGCTTTGTGCTGATCGGGGTGGGGGTAGGGGCCGCCGTCAACTCCTTGATCATCATGGTCACCACCTTTGCTAACACCTACCAGGTGCGCGAAGCCATGGTGTGGCTGTCTGGTTCACTAGCCTCAGCCACCTGGCAGCGGGTAAGCCTGCTGGCCGCGCTAATGGTGGTGCTAGTGCCCCTGGTGGCGCTGCGTCGTCGTAATTTGGAGGTGCTGGAGGTAGGTGACGATCTGGCCGCAGGTTTAGGGGCCCGCCCGGTGCGCGACACCATGATCATTGTGGCCCTGGTGGTGGCGCTAATTGCTAGTGCGACGGCGGCTGCCGGGCCGATTGCTTTTGTATCTTTTGTGGCCGGCCCTTTGGCGCTGCGGCTAACTGGCCGCTGGAGTTTGACCTTAAGTGCGCTTACCGGCGTGGTGATTGTGTTGCTAGCTGATGCGGTGGGACAAATCTTGCCTTCCGGCCCTTACCCGGTGGGGTTGATAACTGGTGCTTTGGGGGCGCCGGTGCTGCTAAGCGTGTTGCTGCGTAAAGGAAATTAACAGATGACGAATAAACCACCGTCCCCCGGCTCACAGGCAGACGCTGAGCAGCCAGGCGCAGCCAGTCAAGGCCCGCAGGAGGCTACCACCCAGGGCCAGCTAAGCGCTGACCAGCCGGGCCAGCAGGGCGCGGCAAGTCAGACCCAGCCGGGCGCGGCCGCCCAGGGCCAGCTAAGCGCCCAGGGGGTGCAGCTAGGCTACGGCGGCCAGCCAATCGTTAAAGGCGTCAGCCTTACCCCTCCACCTGCCCAGCTAACTGTGCTGGCTGGGCCTAACGGCTGCGGTAAATCCACCCTGCTACGCGGCCTAGCCAGGCTGCTTAAACCCAGCCAAGGCCAAGTGATCCTCAACGGGGCCGACATCGCCTCACGCCCCGCCCGCGCCGTCGCCAAAGAACTAGGCCTACTACCCCAGGGCCCCCAAGCCCCAGCTGGACTAACCGTACGCGAACTAGTGGCGCGCGGACGCTACCCGCACCGCTCCCTGCTACGCAGCTGGTCGCGCGAGGACGAACAGGCGCTTACCCAAGCCCTAGCCGACACTCACACCACCGAGCTAGCCCACCGCCAGGTAGATTCCCTCTCCGGCGGTCAACGCCAGCGCGTGTGGATCGCCATGGTGCTGGCCCAGCGCACCGGCGTGCTGCTACTAGATGAACCCACCACCTACCTGGATCTAACCCACCAAATCGAGGTGCTGGATCTGCTGCGCGAGCTAAACCGACGTCACCAAACCACCATTGTGGTGGTGCTACACGAGCTAGCCTTAGCCGCCCGCTACGCCGACTACCTGGTGTTTATGCGTGCGGGGCAAATCCTGGCGGCCGGCGAGCCCGCGCAAGTGGTCACCACCCAAAACCTGGCGGCCGCTTTTGAGCTAGAGGCGCGGGTAGTACCTGACCCGGTCTCTGGCACGCCCCTGGTGGTGCCGGTGCGCTCACTAAGAGGGCAGAAGTGAGTTACGGGGCGCTGGCACTAAAAGTTGTGCAGGTTGAAAACCCCCTGCCTGGATACGCCCGCATTTGGTTAAGCGGGCCGCAGCTGCATTTAGTCGACGACGGCGGCCTCGGTGGGCTGCGTGATACCCGCATCAAACTAATTGTGGGGGCAGCTAGCGACGATGCCGGCTTAGCTTTGGGCCAGTTAGATGGCGGCTGGTACCACCAATGGTTGGATCTACCGGTAAGCCAGCGCGGCTATATGCGTACCTATACGGTGGCCTGCCAGCGCCACGACCAGGCCGGCAAGCTCAGCCAAATCGCTATTGACATCCTAATTGGTGGCGTTGAGCCTGGTGAGCAAGGCAAGCGCAGTGGCGCTGCGCCTGGCCAGCCAGGCGAGCATGGTGAAAACAGTGGGTGCGCTGGCAAACCTGGTGTCACTGGGATGCCAGCAGAGCATGAAGGGCCGGGCGTGAACTGGGCGCGGCAAGCTAAAGCAGGCACTAAGTGCGTAATGTTGGCGCCCTGGCGCGGCTATGACGCATCCGGCAAGCGCCTGCCCTCTACTTTGGGCCAGCGCGGCAGTGGGCTGGAATACCGGCCCGGGGTGGCTAAACAAGTAGTGCTATTGGGTGATGGCACCGCCCTGCCAGCAATTAACGCCTGCCTGTACTACGAAGCCCAGCAGAAAACAGACCGCCACTTCACCGTGGTGCTCAGTGGCCCGCCAACTTGGAGTGACTACCTTAAACAGGCCGGGGTAGGACCGGACCATTTGCAGGTAACCGCCGTAAACCAGGGCTGGGTAGAGCAGGCAGCCCGCGCCGCCGCCCAAGTATGGCAAGAGTGGCTAGCTGAAGTGGCAGCGCTAGGCGGCGTCGAGAGACAAGACTTACCCAAGCTCGACGTCGACGCCGACATACTGTGGGAAACCACCACAGAAACCCAAGCTGAACTTGGCCAAGACCAATCGCTGACGCAAGCCCCCTACTTTTGGGTGGCTGGCGAACGCAGCCAGGTAGCCGCTATTCGGCGGGCTTTAGTGCGCCAATGGGGCGTGGACAGGCGCCAAGTGTCCTTTATGGGCTACTGGCGCGCAGGCCAAGCCGAATCGTGAGGCCACGCATTAAGAAATATCGCTAAGGCCGTGGCCAGCGTTGCACAGATGTGCCCAATATCCCAATTTGACTGGTTTTTAGTGGCTCTAACAAGGCAAACTGTGTCAGGGGCTAAGTAAGCCTTTGGATGCTGTATACAAAGCAGTAACCGTAATCATTACTACTAGCTATACCTGTGGTATGCGACAAGGAGGTTGTAAATATGGGATTCAAAGTAGTTGTTGGCGCTGATATCGCCGGATATGAGTACAAGGAACGTCTAAAGGCAGATCTGCAAGCAGACCCGCGTGTTGACGAAGTAATAGACGTAGGTGTTGGCGCGGGACAAGACATTGATTACCCGCACATCGGGGTGGCAGTTGCCCGCAAAATTGCTGCCGGTGAAGGCGATCGTGGCTTAATTGTGTGCGGTACGGGCATGGGTATGGCGATGGCTGCCAACACTGTGCCGGGAATCCGTGCCTCAGTGGCTCACGATTCATTCTCTGTTGAGCGTTTAGTGCTTTCCAACAACGCGCAGGTACTAACCCTAGGTCAGCGCGTAATCGGAATTGAACTGGCTCGCCGACTGGTTAAAGAGTGGCTGGGATACGTATTTGACGAAACCTCCCACTCGGCCCCCAAAGTTGCGGCCCTAAACGACTACAGTCTAAACCGGGAATGACCCGCACTTCACACTCGAAGTAACCTACCTCCCAGAAATTGCAATAAGGAGCGCAGATTAAATGGATCTCGACCTCGCGGTCGCCGGTATCTCCGTGTACTGGATTATCGCCGCTATCGCAGGTGGCTTTATCGGTGCCTGCATCGGCGGTAACTACGCATTCGTATTTACCGGAGTATCGGCCCTATTCGGCCTAGGCTACATGGTGGCCACCAAGGACAGCTACGTCCTAGACTACATTGCCTTTGGTCCCGTCTTTGGCCCTCACGTATGTTTTGCTGGTGGTGCAGCAGCCTCAGCATATGCAGCTAAGCGCGGCTATATTGAAGATGGCAAAGACATTGTTACCCCGCTTAGTGGCCTAGGTAAGCCGGATGTATGGCTGGTTGGTTCCGCCTTCGGTGTATTCGGTGCTATTTTGCAGAAGCTAGTACTGATGATCCCGTGGTTTGGCCACCACACCGACTCGGTTGCCTTCACCGTGTTCATCTCCGCTATCGTGGCTCGCCTAATGTTTGGTGACTCCATCTTCGGTTCCAAGCCGGCCCTACAGGGCTTCAAGCCCCGCGAAGGCGCTCGCTGGCTTGAATGGCAGGAAAAGCCCTCACAGTTCATCACCTTGGGTGTCATGTGGGGTATGGCTTTCGGTGGCGCCTCCCTGGTGCTCAGCCACCACTTCCCGGTTCTAGCTGAAGCTAAGAACGCCCAGGTATTTGGTTTCGCTATCTCCGCCCTGTGCATCTTGATCTTGAACCTGGGTCACAACATGCCCGTAACCCACCACATGACCATCACTGGTGGTCTGGCCGTAACCCAGTTCATCCCGGTGCTGGGCCTCCACCCAGGTCACGGCGTAGGCCTGATTTACCTGGTGCTCGGTGCCCTGGGTGGTCTGACCGGTGCTGTTATCGGCGAAGTTGCGGCTCGTGTCTTCTACGACCGTGGTAACACCCACATTGACCCCCCGGCCATCGCTATTTGGACCACCACCACCATCTTCATGGCGGCGGCCCAGATCGCTGGAGCCTAAGGTTTAAACCGCCATGGACGACGTCGTTAAAACCCCCACGGACTTTTACGCCGCCTACATCTTTGACATGGATGGCACTATCTACTTAGGAGACCACCTCCTGCCCGGTGCCAAACGGATGATCGAGCAGCTGCACGAGCGTAATATTCCCGTGCGTTACTTATCCAACAATCCCACCAAAGATCCGGCCGAATATGCGCAAAAGTTGGCGCGACTGGGACTACCGACGCCGGTTGAAGAAATCGTCAACACGGTGGTTACCACGGTACGTTGGCTGCAAGCTAACCACCCCGACGCCGTCGTCTATCCAATCAGTGAAGAGCCGCTTAAGCGAGCCCTGATCGAAGCCGGTTTTAAGATCAGCGAAGACCCCAGCGAAATTGATGTGGTTATCGCCTCCTACGACCGCACCTTCGAATACCGCAAGCTACAGATCGCCTTCGACGCCATCTGGTTTTACAAGCGCGCCATTCTGATTGCTACCAACCCAGACCGTTTCTGCCCTTTCCCGGGCGGACACGGTCAGCCGGATGCGGCCTCGATCATCGCTGCCATCGAGGCTTGCACCGGCACCAAATGCGTCGCCAACCTTGGTAAACCCAACCCGGTGATGCTTACCGCCTCACTAGCGGGTCTAGATGTAGATCCAGCCAACTGTGTAATGGTGGGTGACAGGCTACAAACCGACATCCAGATGGCCCTAGACACCGGCATGGCCAGTGCCATGACCCTCACCGGCGAAGCCACTCTCGATGACGTGCGTGCACGTGCACAAAACCAGCGCCCACGCTACATACTCGATCGCATCGACAAACTTATCCCGCTACAGTACTGGCCCCAGCTAGGCTGGAGTGAAGACGACTAGCGCTTAACCGCGCCGGTTCTTACAGCCCGGTGGCTTCCTTGCTAAATAGCTAAGTCACCGGGCTGACTATTAACCAGGGACACGGTAGTCCCACAAGCAATTGCATTTTCGTCAGTGCAATTACTAAACGCAAAGGAGCAAATGATGGCATTTGTAAACATTAACGGCCCATTTGTAATGGGTATTGATTTCGGTACCGAATCATGTCGTGTGGCTATCTTTGACCTAGAAGGTCATCCGATTTCATTCGCGGCCACGCCTTACAAGACCCACTACCCCCGCCCGGGCTGGGCTGAGCAGTCACCTGACGACTGGTGGAACGCACTGATGGCCTCCACCCGCAAAGCCATGGACAACGCCTACATTCCGCCCCAGTCCATTGGGGGCATCTCCTATGACGCCACCACCATGACCGTGGTGCCCATGGACAAAAACGGTAACGCCCTACGTAACGCCATCATGTGGATGGACGTGCGTGCCGCTGAGCAGGCAGAGCGGGCGTTGACCTCAGACTCCTGGGCGCGCCTATACAACGGTGGCGGCACCATGCCGGCAACCGCCGAATGGTACCCCTTCAAGGCAGCCTGGCTGCGTGAAAACGAGCGCGACATTTACGACGCCGCCTACCGCCTAGTTGATGCCCCCGACTGGCTCACCTACCGCCTAACTGGCACCTGGTCAGTCAACATCAACTCCGCCGCCCTGCGCATGTACTACAACCGTGACCACGGCGGCTGGCCGGAAGACTTCTACGCTCACGTAGGCGCCGGCGACGTCTTTGACAAGCTCCCCGAAACCGTAAATGACCTGGGTGTACTAGTGGGCGAACTGTCCACCGTCGCTGCCCGTGACCTAGGCCTAGTGCCGGGCACGCCAGTAGCTCAGGGTCTGCCCGACGCCTGGGCCGGCCAGATCGGTTTGGGTGTGGTCAGCCCCGGCAAGCTAGCCCTGATCACCGGCTCTTCCCACGTAATCACCGGTCAAAGCGCGGTGGCCGGCTACGGTGAAGGCTTCTTCGGCTCCTACACCGACGGCGTTATCCGGGGTCAGTACACCGTTGAAGGCGGTATCTCCTCCTCCGGTTCGGTACTCAAGTGGTTCAAGGAAAACTTCGGCGGGGCCGTTGCCGCTGAGGCTGAAGCCACCGGCATGAGCCCCTACTACCTGTGGGACCGTAAGGCTGACGAGCTACCCATTGGTTGCGATGGCCTCATCGTCAACGAGTACTTCCAGGGCAACCGCACCCCCTACACCGACTCCAAGGCGCGCGGTATCTTCTCGGGCCTGTCCCTGGGTCACACTGCCGCCCACCTCTACCGTGCCATTGAGGAGGGCGTGTGCTACGACGTCGCCCACAACCTACTCAAGCTGCGCCAAGCCGGCATTGAAACCAAGGAGCTGGTGGCTTGCGGTGGGGCAACCAAGTCGCGCCAGTGGATGCAGATGCACGCAGACGTGACCGGGGTGCCCATCACCCTGACCGAAGTGGGCGACGCCGTCGTGCTGGGCTCTTGCATGCTGGCTGCGGTAGGTAGCGAGTTCTACTCCTCAATTGAGGACGCCGCCGCGAACATGGTGCACGTAACTGAAACCATCGAGCCCAACCCTGAGGCCCACGAGGAATACCAGTTCTACTTCCAAACCTACATGGAGCGTTACCCGGCGCTACGCGAGCAAATCCACTCTACGGTTGACCACCTCAACGCCAACGCCAAGAACTAAACCAGAGTAAGCTTATAGGGTGCTATAAAGCCCGTAGCTTGCCAGGATAATAAGAAAGGCACTTTTGAATGACTAAATCGTTTAGCTGGAATGAGCTAGATGAGCGTGCAGTGGCGTTTGGCAAGGCACTGGCGGCAGACGCCGTGGAGAAGGTTGGCTCCGGACACCCGGGCGCTGCAATCTCCCTGACGGCGGCGGCCTACCTGCTCTACCAAAAGGAGATGCGAGTAGACCCGGCTTGCCCCACTTGGCTCGGACGCGACCGTTTTATCCTCAGCGCCGGGCACGCCTCGGTGATGCAGTACGTGCAGCTGGTGCTAGCCGGCTACGGGCTGGAGGTTAGCGATCTGGAGCAGCTGCGTAAGCGTGGCTCGCGCACCCCTGCACACCCTGAATATGGTCACACCCCGGGCGTGGAGGCCACCACTGGTCCGCTAGGTTCCGGTTTTGCCGCTGCGGTGGGTATGGCCGCTGCCGCCCGCCGTGAGCACGGCCTCTACGACGCCGCCACCCCTGCCGGTGAGTCAATTTTTGACCACAACATCTACGTGATCGCCGGTGACGGGTGCATGCAAGAAGGTGTAACCATTGAGGCCGCCTCCTTCGCGGGCACTCAGGAGCTGGGCAACCTGATCGTTATCTGGGACGACAACGCCATCACCATTGAAGGTGACGCCGCCCTGGCTTTCCGCGACGACGTTGAGGCCCGTTTTGCCGCTCAAGGTTGGCACACTGCGCACGTGGACTGGCGCAATGCTGGTAGCGACGGTGGCTACTACGAGGACGTAAAGGCCCTGCACGAGGCCCTAGAAGCTGCCCGTGCAGAAACCAAGCGTCCTTCACTGATCCGCCTGAGCACCATCATTGCCTGGCCGTGCCCCACCAAGCAGGGCAGTGCCTCCTCCCACGGCGCCAAGCTGGGTGAAAGTGAGGTAGCTGGTCTCAAGCAGAACCTTGGCCTAGACCCCAACGAGCGTTTTGCTCTGCCTGCTCAGGTGCTGGAATATACTCGCGCCCAGGCTGGCCAGCGTGGCGCCGAGCTGCACGCCGCTTGGGATAAGCGCTTTGAGGCTTGGGGGCAGGCTAACCCACAGGCTCTGGAGCTGCTAGAGCGGGTACGTGCTGGCCTGCTGCCGGCTGAGCTCGACGACGTCCTGCCGGTTTTCGAGCCGGGCTCTAGCTTGTCTACCCGCGCGGCCAGCGGCAAGACCCTGTCGGCCATTGCCTCCACACTGCCTGAACTATGGGGTGGCTCCGCTGACCTGGGCGGCTCCAACATGACCAACATTGCTGGTGCTAGTGAGTTCCTGCCCGAGGGTTCACTAAACCCTGAGGAAAATGGCCCCTACGGGCGCATTATCCACTTCGGGGTGCGCGAGCACGCTATGGGTAACATGCTCAACGGTATTGTGCAGTCGGGGCTGACCCGCGCCTACGGCGGTACCTTCCTGGTATTTTCTGACTACATGCGCCCGGCTATGCGCCTGGCTGCTTTGCAGAAGTTGCCCACCGTTTTTGTGTGGAGCCACGACTCTATCGGCGTGGGTGAGGATGGCCCCACCCACCAGCCCATTGAGCACATTGCTTCACTGCGAGTTATGCCTGGCCTAAGCGTGGTTCGCCCCGCTGACGCCAATGAGACTGCGCAGGCTTGGCTCGGCGCCTTGGCTCACCGCGATAGCCCCACCGGCTTGGTGCTGTCGCGTCAAAACCTGCCGGTCTTTGACCGCAGTGAGGGCGGCTTTGCTCCCGCTGAAGGCACCTTGCGTGGCGCCTACACCCTGGTTGAGGCCAGTGACGCTAAGCCGCAGGTGCTGCTGCTAGCTACCGGCAGTGAAGTGGCTTTGGCGGTTGAGGCGCGCCAGGCTCTGGAAGCTGAAGGTATCCCCACCCGCGTGGTGTCTGTGCCCTGTTGGGAATGGTTCCACGCGCAGGACGCCGAATACCGCGAATCGGTGCTACCCAGTCAGGTAAAGGCTCGCGTGGCCATGGAGGCTGCCTCCTCTATGGGCTGGCGTGATTGGGTTGGTGACGCCGGTGAGATCATTGCCATTGATGAGTACGGCGAGTCGGCCACGCCCGCCGAGCTGTTTGAGTACTTTGGTTTCACCGTGGATAACGTGGTGGCTAAGGCTAAGCAGTCACTGGCACGTGCCTAAGCACGCACCTAAAACACACCTAACAGGTTTGATGCGCGTCCAAATACGCTGAACTTTAAACCTGAATACTAAGCAGGTGGAGATTGAATGCATCGTTAGATTCAATCTCCACCTGCTGGTTTTTTATAAGAAGGTGTATTAAAGCTTGTCTACCTGGCAATATTACGTCTCATTTGCGTGTTGGTCCCTGGTTATAATCTTTGCACTGCCATAGGCTTGGCACATGAGATTTGGCGTCGATTTTGGAACTACCCACACTACCGTCGCTTATGCGGACCGTGGCAACTACCCAGTTGTCAGTTTTGGCAATGAAGCAGGCGACTGGATCGATTACATTCCGTCCTTAGTGGCCTGGGATGGAGCCAAACTTGTCTACGGTTTTGAAGCTGAAGCCGTGGCCCTGACTGGCGGCGATTTCCTGCGTTCAATTAAACGCCTGCTGTCTGATGTTGACGTCACCCCCAACACCCAGGTGAGCCTAGGGGAGCGCAGCTACCCCATTATGGAGCTAGTTAGCGGCTTTTTGGCTTATGTGGCTCAGCAGGTGCGTGAGTCCTCCACTATCAGTCCGCTGCGTGAAAATGAACCCCTGGAGGCGGTAATTGGTATTCCCGCCCACGCTTTTAGCGGTCAGCGCCTAATGACTATTGAGGCTTTTGAACGTGGCGGCTGGCAGGTGCTGTCCATGATTAATGAGCCCAGTGCTGCCGGTTTTGAATACACCCAGCGTTACGCCTCCACCATTAACTCCAAGCGCACCCGCGTACTGGTTTATGACCTCGGTGGTGGCACTTTTGACGCCTCCCTGGTTTCTTGCGAGGGTAAGCGCCACGAGGTGATTGATTCTTACGGTCACAACCAGCTTGGTGGTGACGACTTTGACTCTGTTCTAGCTGACCTGGTTTTGGCCAAGCTAGGCCGCGAGCGCGCCCAGCTAAGCTCGCGTGAGCTGAACCTGCTGCTGCATGAATGCCGTATCGCTAAGGAGTCTTTGAACCCCAACTCGCGTTCGGTGGCGGTTGAGGCTCTGGGTAAGAGCGTGAGCGTGCCGGTTAAGGCTTTCTATGAGGCTATTGATGAGCTGATTGAGCGTACTTTTGCTGCCATGGAGCCGCTGGTGCATGTTAATGCGCGCGGTAAGTTTGCGCTCACCACTGAGACTGCGGGCCTGTATGTGGTTGGTGGCGCCGCCCACCTGCCGGCTATCACCCGCGCCCTTAAGCAGCGTTATGGCTACCGTGTGCACCGTTCTAGCTACACGGCTGCTTCTACTGCTATTGGTTTGGCTATTGCGGCTGACCCTGATTCTGGTTACGCCCTGTATGACAAGCTGTCGCGTGGCGTGGGTGTGTTCCGTGAGATGCGTGGCGGCCAGGAGGTTAGCTTCGACCCGTTGCTGGGTGCTGACTTGTCGCTGGCTCCTAGCGGGGATGTGAGCTTGGTGCGTACCTATCAGGCTGCCCACAACGTGGGTCACTTCCGCTTTGTGGAGTACACCGAAACTGACGCTTATGGTGTGCCCGTAGGTGAGGTTTCCCCGGCTGGCACGGTGCTGTTCCCCTTCACTCGCCAGCTGCAGGAGGATCCTGGGGTTGACCTGGCTGAGGTTGCGGTGGAGCGTATTGATAATGGCCCGCTGATTGAGGAGCGTTACGTAGTTTCTTCTGCTTCTACGGTGCAGGTGACTATTACGGATCTTTCTACTGGTTTCGCTGTCACCTGTGATCTGGGCGCCTGAGCGGGGCGCCGGTGCCGCTAGCCCTAGGCGAGATAGGCTTGGCTTGTGAGTGAAGTAGCCCCGCGTCGTCCACGTCGTCCTTTGGCTATGCGCCGCTCTGTGGCTCAGCCTGTGCCGGAAGATTTAACTAAGGTTGTGGCTGAGCCGGAGCCGATCCCGGAACCTACGGCTAAGTCTGCAGCTAGCCGGCTTGAGGCTGGTAAGTGGGCTGAGGTGGTGCGCCTGCGTACTTTGCCGGCTGCTTTAGCGCCGGTGCTGGCAGGTTCGGGGGTGGCTGGTGCTTTGGGTAGGTTCGACGCCGTGGCTGCCTTGCTGGCGGCCCTGGTGGCGTTGGCTTTGCAGATTGGCTGCAACCTGGCTAACGACTACTCTGATGGGATTCGTGGCACCGACGACGAGCGCACTGGCCCGGCCCGCCTGACCGCTTCTGGGCTGGTGGAGCCGGTTAAGGTTAAGCACGCCGCATTTGGTTGCTTTGGCGCCGGGGCACTGTTTGGCTTGATTTTGGTGGCTTTGAGTGGCACCTGGTGGCTGATTGCGGTGGGTGTGGCGGCTGTGGCGGCGGCTTGGTTTTACACGGGCGGCGCTAAACCCTATGGCTACTTGGGCTTGGGTGAAGTGTTTGTGTTCGTGTTTTTTGGGCTGGTGGCTACTGCCGGCACTACCTATACGCAGGCTCACGCGGTGCCCTGGTGGGGTTGGTTGACCGCAGTGGGGGTGGGTTTGATTGCCTGCTCGCTGCTGATGGTTAACAACCTGCGCGATATTGAAACTGACCCGGCCCATGGTAAACGCACTTTGGCGGTGCGTTTGGGCTATGAGCGTGCTAGTCGCCTCTACCAGGTGATGCTGTTTGCACCCCTGATTTTGGGTTTGGCCGCCTTGTGGGGTGGGGGCGAGCCTGGTGGTTCACTGGGTGTGTTGGCTGCCGTGTCTGTGGTGGCGACTGTGCTGTGGGGGCAGTTGGCGTTGCTGGCTTGGCGTCCGGTGGCCGCTAAGGCTAAGGGCCGTGAACTGATTGGCGCCCTGAAAATGGCCGGTATCTATGAGCTGGTTTATGGCCTGGGCTTGGGCCTGGCTCTGCTGGCGGTCTAAGGCACAGTTAAACTGCGGGCATGAGCGCACAGTACCCACTTCCTAAGCAGGTTTCTGAAATTTTTGATCCCACTAAGTGGCGTGACATCGCCGGTTTTGAGGATCTAACTGACGTCACCTACCACCGGGCAGTTAGCCGCGACGAAAACGGTAACTGCACTGATAAGCCGATTGTGCGTGTGGCTATTAACCGTCCTGAGCTGCGTAATGCTTTTCGCCCCCACACTGTGGACGAGCTTTACCGTACCCTTGACCATGCCCGCATGAGTGGGGATGTGGGCACAGTTATTCTCACTGGTAACGGTCCCTCAGCGCGCGACGGCGGCTGGGCTTTTTGTTCCGGCGGCGATCAGCGTATCCGCGGTCGCGACGGCTACCGCTATGAAGTTGAGCCCGCCCAGGCCCCCGAGCCGGCGTCGTCGTCGGCACAAAAAACGGCAGAAAGTGGGCCGCAGGGAGCACCAGAGCCTATAGCAGCGCTAGACCCCAGCGGGCAGCTGGCCTCCACTACCGCCAGGCGTGAACGTATCGACGCCGCCCGCGCTGGCAGGCTGCATATTTTGGAAGTTCAGCGCCTAATTCGCACCATGCCTAAAGTGGTGATCGCGGCCGTGCCCGGGTGGGCGGCAGGCGGCGGTCACAGCCTAAACGTGGTGTGTGACCTGTCTATTGCCTCGCGCCAGCACGCGCTTTTTAAGCAAACCGACGCCAATGTGGGTTCTTTCGACGCCGGCTACGGCTCGGCCCTGCTAGCGCGCCAGGTGGGCGATAAGCGTGCCCGTGAAATTTTCTTCCTGGCCCGCACCTATGACGCGGAAACCGCCGAGCGTTGGGGGGTGGTCAACGAGGTGGTAGACCACGCCGAGCTGGAAAATAAAGCCATTGAATACGGCGAGATTGTGGCCACCAAATCTCCCCAGGCCATCCGTATGCTTAAGTTTGCTTTCAACCTGGCCGACGACGGTTTAGCCGGTCAGCAGGTCTTTGCCGGTGAAGCTACGCGCCTGGCCTACATGACCGATGAGGCTGTGGAAGGGCGCGACTCTTTCGTCAACAAGCGCCCGGCAGACTGGTCATCCTTCCCGTACTATTTCTAAAACCGGCTCTGAACAGGCCTTTGTTAACCGCCTGTACCTAAGGTCATGGCAGCCTAACCTGGTGTCAGTTTAAACTTATCTATGCGTACGTTTCGGTGCTTTTAGCTGATCAGCTTCGCCATTGCGTTTGCGCTGCTGTACTGCATTGCCGCCGAGTACTTCCCTAAGATCAAACTGTGGCAGGGCGCTGCCTTTGGTCTGCTGGTGTGGATCGGTGCACACGTAGTGTTCATGCCGCTGCTGGGTTGGGTGCCCAGCCCCTTCCCGTGGGTCGAGGGCGGCCAGACCTGGTCTGAACACTTCTCTGAGGCACTAGGCCACGTAGTGTGGCTGTGGTCGATTGAAATTGTGCGCCGCGACCTGCGTAACCGCATCACCCACCAGCCTGACCCGGAAGTTCCGCTGGAGCAGCCCTACCGCTGCTAGCTAGCTGCAATCAGATTTAGTTGCCAAGGCCGTCTTTAAGGCGGTCTTGGTTGCGTTTAGGGGTTTCTAATGGCAGCGCGAGCGCTGGGCGGCGTCGTCGCTAAGGAATAAAGGAATAATGGGGGCCATGCTTGAAACAATCCGTAAGCAATGCCCCCCGCCAGCCGCTGCGCTGTGGGAAAGCATTGACCGGGTAGAGGTTTTCTCAATCGCCATGCGGGTGCGCTTTCGCGGTATCACCGTGCGCGACGGCGTCCTAGTGCATGGCCCCGCCGGGTGGGCAGAGTGCGCCCCATTTTGGAACCATTCTGATAGCCACAGTGCTAAATGGCTGGCCAGCGCCCTGAGCCAAGCCACGAAAACGCTAGCTGACCAAGGTGTGCCAGAGCCTAAACGCCACCAAATCCCGGTTAACACCACTATCGCCGCCCTGGGGCCTAGGGAAGCTGAGGCGCGCGCGCTCGCGGCAGTGGGCGCAGGCATACACACCGCCAAGGTGAAAGTGGCCGACAAGCCCGATTGTTTAAGCGAGGATCTACAGCGCCTAGAGGCGGTGCGCGGCGCCATGGGGCCAGGGGCGGCTTTGCGCATTGATGTAAATGCCGCCTGGGATTTGGATCAGGCCCTAAAGCTACTACCCCTATATGACCGCGCCGCCGGCGGGCTCGAATACGCTGAGCAGCCTTGCCGCTCCACCGCCGATCTGGCGGTTTTACGCCGCAAACTCCAGGTGCCAATCGCCGCCGATGAATCCTTGCGTTTGGATACCAACCCTATGGCAGTACGGCAGTTAGAGGCGGCGGATGTGGCCGTACTAAAAGTGGCCCCACTAGGTGGTATAAGCGATGCTTATGAATTCTATAAGCGGTTAGAAATGCCGGCGGTGGTTTCTTCGGCCCTAGACACTTCGGTGGGGATTTACGCCGGCCTGCGCCTAGCTGGAACTCTAGATGAGCTGCCCTATGCTTGCGGCTTGGCCACCGGCTCGCTGCTGCAAGAAGACGTGATAGACCCACCCTTTAGGCCAGTAAATGGGCATTTGACGCTTGCGCAGGCGGTGCCTGAGCGCATCCCGGCCGCCAGTGAACCCCTACGCGAGCGCTGGTGCCAGCGCCTAGTGCGCCTGAGTACCCTGCTAGCTAGCTAAACTTAAAACCACATCTGGCGCTTTGGCGCGCTAGAGACCCAACTTAGTTAGGCCAGTTGTGACCCCCCAAGTAGCATCTACGCCCAGTGGCGCCGCCCTAGAAAACCCGGCCACCTTACTTGCCCGCGCCGTGGTGGCCGCCCTAGTTGAAGCCGGGGTTAAGCGGGTGGTGATCAGCCCAGGTTCACGTAACGCCCCGCTGACTTACGCCCTGGCCGACGCCGCGCAGGCCGGCTACCTGCAGCTGCGCGTGGTGGTTGACGAGCGTAGCGCTGCTTTTGTGGCTTTAGGCGCCTCCCGCTCCGACTGGCTGCATGAAGGCCTAGCTCGCCCCGCCGTGGCGGTTATGACCTCCGGTAGCGCGGTAGCTAACGCGCACCCTGCCGTAGTGGAGGCCGACGCCGCCGGGGTGCCGCTAATAATTTTGAGTGCCGACCGCCCCCACGCCCTGGTTAACACTGGTGCCAGCCAAACCACGGTGCAAACCGGGATTTTTGGCGCGGCTACCCGATACCAGGCGGACCTGGGCGACACTAACGCAAGCAGCGCCGTCGCCAATCAAGTACGCCGAGCGGTAGCTGCAGCTTCAGGTCGCCTAACCCTAGACCCCGGCCCGGTGCACCTAAACGTGCGCCTAGCCCCGCCGCTGGCCCCCGCCGCCCCCTGGCAAGTGCCGCATTTGGAACCCAAAACCCACTGGCTGCGTGCGCGCAAGCCCCTAGAGGAGCAGCTAAATGGGGTTACAGTCAGCCAAGTAGGGTGCCGCTTAGGTTTAGACCCCGCCCGGCGTGGGGTGATTGTGGTGGGGGACAACGACGACGCCGAGTTAGCCCACTATGCCGCCTCCCTGGCCCACGCTTGGGGGTGGCCGCTACTGGCTGAACCCACCTCGCTAGTGCGCACCAACGCCAACGCAGTGGCTGCCTACAGTGCGCTTTTAGCTGGTGGCGACGGCTCAGTTGGTGGCGACGGCGCTCAGCTTTCTCAAGAGATCGAGCAGTTGCTGGTAGTCGGGCACCCCACCCTCACCCGCCCCATCGGCGCGCTACTGGCGCGGGAGGATATTTACCAGGTGGTGCTGACCAACCGGGCGCGCTGGAGTGATGTGAGCGGGCAAGCCGCCTACGTAACCACTCTGGAACAGGCTCTAAGCAGCCTAAATACCCCGGGTGGCGGCGCAGACGCCGATGCAGGTGGAGATGCCAGCGCGAGTGCAGATGCGGGGGCGGGCGCCGGCGTCGGCAAAAACGCTCCGCTGCCACTGTGGCTCAGGCGCTGGCTACAAGCCGGCCAACACCAACTAAACGCCACCAGCGTAACTAAAGCCGCACAAATGGCTTTAACTACCTGGCAAGCCACTTCACAATACGAATCTCATAACCAATTAACAGCAATTCACAGCGACGGCCTAGAAAGCAGCGTTACTTTAATGGCAGCTTCTTCGATGACCATCCGCTATCTAGATGCTGGATTACCTGCGGGTAAGCAACTGAAAAAGATGCCCGGCCCAGTAGTGGCTAATCGTGGATTAGCCGGTATTGACGGGACTATTTCCACTGCCGTGGGCCTAGCCTGGGCCAGTGGCCAGCCAGTGCGGGTAATTATTGGGGATTTAGCGGCAGCACACGACTTAACCGGACTGGTTAAGGCAGTTACAGAAACCGAGGTGGACTTGCAAGTAATCGTGTTAGACGATCATGGCGGAAAAATATTTAGCAGCCTTGAATATGGCGCCAGTGAGCTAAGTAATTATTTCTCACGCTTTTTTACTACCGCACAGCAAGTTGATTTCGCGCAAGCAGCAGCCGCATTTGGTGCCCACGTAAGCGTAATTGACGACGTCGATGGGCTGCAATCCCTATTGTCTAAGCCAATTGAGGGCCGTAGCCTGGTGCATGTCAAACTTGTTTAAGGGTTGCTGCTAACTTCACCAAATGACCACGTCACTATGATTAGCGTCCATAAGGTAGCCATTGTTAGCTACCGCTAAGCAATTAGGAACTATTGATGAGCGATAACTACCAGCCCCGTAACCCCTACGCCCCCAACTATGGCAATAGGTCGGCCGGAAACTATGGCGCCGCCCCCTATGGCCAGGCACCCTATGCTCCCTCTAGCGCCCCCGCAGCTCCCTCCGCTCCTGCTAGCGGCTACCCCGGCGGCTACAACAATGGTGCCAACTACACCTCTAACAGCAGCAACAACAAGAAGAGCTCCCCAGGTTGGGGTGGGGTGATGGCTCTATCGCTGACCACCGCCCTGGTGGCGTCAGGTATCACCGCCGGCGGCATGTACTATGCCGGCGCCACAGATGAAGCTCAGCCTTCCATCACCTCCACCTCCACCGTTTCAGCCAACAACCAAGGTAACACCAAACTGGTAACCAGCCAGGGTCAAACCCCTGACTGGCAAAAGGTAGCCGAAAACGTCTCTGGCTCCGTGGTTTCCATCCAGGCCAAGCTCTCTGAGGGCGGCTCCACCGGCTCCGGTGTGGTTATCGACAAGCAAGGCCACATCATCACCAACAACCACGTGGTAGCCGGGGCTAGTGCGCTATACGCCCAGCTCAAAGACGGGCGTATCTACGAGCTGGAACTAACCGGCACTGATCCCGCCAATGACCTGGCGGTAGTCAAAATCAAGAACGCCCCCTCAGACCTGACCGTAGCCCAAATCGGCTCCTCCAAGGATCTAAAGGTAGGCCAGGGCGTAATGGCTATCGGTGCCCCGCTGGGACTTTCCTCCACCGCCACCACCGGTATTATCTCGGCCCTAGACCGCCCGGTAGTCACTAAGGGCGAGTCCAGTGATGACTCCTCCGGCTCCTCAGCCAACCAACGCGTTTACACCAACGCCATCCAGGTTGACGCTGCCATTAACCCCGGTAACTCTGGTGGCCCGCTATTCGACTCACAGGGACGAGTTATCGGCATTAACTCCTCCATTGCCACCCTGGGCTCTTCCTCCTCCAGCGGCACGCGTAGCGGAAACATTGGTATCGGCTTCGCTATCCCCATTGACCTTGCCAATAAGGTGGCCCAGCAGCTTATCAAGGATGGCAAAGCCACCCACGCTTACCTGGGTGTTTCGCTTGAGGACGGCGGCGCCACGGTTAATGGCGAAACCCGCGCTGGAGCTAAGATCACCAAGGTTGGCGCAGGTTCCCCCGCCGCCAATGCGGGCCTGCGTGAAGGCGACGTAATCTTGGCTGTAGATGGTCACGCAGTAGGCGAATCAGTGGCCCTGATGGGTTATGTGCGCCAGTTCAGTGCCGGCGACCAGGTCAAGTTCACCGTTGCGCGCGGCTCAAACAAGATGGAAGTTACCGTCAAACTGGTTGAGCGCCCTGACGATAAGTAAAACCTCGGGCGGTAAACCCGGCCTCGGGTCGCGCGCCCAGCCTCGGGCTACAAACCCAAAGCGGCGCGCATAGGCGCCATTTTGGCGTTAGTTTCCGCCAGCTCATCGGCGGCAACTGAATCCGGCATAATGCCTGCGCCCGCAAAAATTCGCACCGCACCCACCGGCTGGTTACCCATCGGGTAGCCAGCCGGACCGCCCTGCGTACCAGCTAGCTGCGGCGTCGAAGCCAGAACCTGCCCACTACGCAAAGCAATGCACCACTGGCCCTCACCGCGCCAATCCACCCAGCCCACCGGCCCGGCATAGCGCTCGCGGTCCATGCCCTCAAGCTCGCCGATCAGCTGTGCGGCCGCCGCTGTGGGCGTGCCGCACACGGCCGCCGTCGGATGCAGTGCTTCCACCAGCGCTAACGCTCCCGTGTCACCGGCTACCTGGCCGTAAATATCGGTGGCCAGATGAATCACGTTAGGCAGAGTCAGCGCAAAAGGCTCGCTGGCGCGTAACTGCTCAGTGATAGGGGTAAGCGCCTTAACCGCTGAGGCCGCCGCCAACTGGTGTTCGCGAGAGTTTTTAGATGAGCCGCGCAGCCAATCAGCTAGCTGTTCTAGTTCGCCTTGGTCCATGTTGGCTCGGCGCCGGGCTGTTCCCGCCAGGACCCGCGAAAACACTTGCCGCTCACGCAGCTGCAACAGCATCTCGGGGCTGGCTCCAATCATCCCGTCTACGCTAAAAGTCCAGGTGGTGGCAAAGCGAGTGGCCAGGTGCTCTAGTGCGGCGCCTAGCGTGAGCGAGCTTTTTAGGTAGCTGTCGCGCGCCAGCACCACTTTGATGGCCCGATTTTGCTTCAGCGCCTGCGTAGCGAGCTCAACTGCCTCGGTCCACTGAGAGTCGCTAAGTGTGCTGCTTTGGCTGGTTTTGGTGGGTTCGTTCGCTTCTCCGACGGCGGGCGCGTTTGTTTGTCCGACGACGGCCGGGCTGCTCGCGCTAGTGGCGGCGCTTGTTTGGACCTTTGCGCCTGCAGGGCTGGTTTTGGGGGCCGCAGCATTAGAGCCCTGGGCGCAGACAAAATCCAAAATATCTGCCAAACCAGCGTTTTCAGCTGCGTTTTCAGCCACAGCGCGCACAAAACTCAGCTGAGGGCTATAGGGCTGGCCCCTAAAAACCTCGCCGCGCGGCGTCGTCGTGGCGGGGGAGAGCTCAAAGCGAGTCAGCCACCAACCCTGACGGTCGCGCCCCACCAAAACCTGGGGCACTACCAGCACCGAACTAGCCTGGGAAGTGGCGCTAAAAGTGATAGCTCCCAGCGCTAGTGGCCCGCTGCCAGGGCGACGCACCTGGTCAACCCAACTGGCCTGACCCACCTCATGGCGCCAAGCCTGACGCAGCTGCTCAATGCGCCTAGGTGGGTTGTGGCTGGGGGTGTCTGCGCTAGGGGAGGGGCCTGTCTGGGCAAAGCGGGGAGAGGTGGCTGGCTCTGTAGACGCCGTCGAGACTGGCTCTGCAGGCGGGGCGCTTAAAGTGAGCAGGCGCCCCAAACCTACCAAGCCGTAACCCTCATGCAACCAGCAGCTGACCGACGTCGGCGCATGCAAAAAATCAGTCAGGCTGACGCCGGGGCTAACCGACAGTGGGGTAGAGGTGCAAAACAGCTGACCGCTCATGCGCTGGGCTTAACCGCCTGATGCAGTGCCACAATGCCGCCAGAGAGGTTCTTATAAGCCACCTGACGCCAACCGGCCTCAAGCAGCAGCTGCGCCAACTCCTCCTGGCTAGGCCAAGACAAAATCGACTCAGCCAGATAGTCGTAAGACTCTACGTTGGAAGAAAACACCCTAGCCGCCGGGGGCATTACATGAGTCAAAAACCACTTGTAGCTCTCACGCACCACCGGGGTAGCGGGAGTGGAAAACTCCGCAATCACAATCCGCCCCCCGGGCTTAGTGACCCGATACATTTGGCGTAAAGCAGCCAAAGTGTCGTTCACATTGCGCAGGCCGTAAGAGATAGTGACCACGTCAAAAGCGTCGTCGGCAAAGGGCAAAGCGGTAGCATCCCCGGCCACAAACTGCAGATCAGGGTAGCGGCGCTTACCCTCCTGCATCATGCCAATGGAGAAGTCACAGGCCACCACCTGGGCGCCGGTAAGGGCATAGTCGTTAGTGGAGGTGCCCGTGCCCGCAGCCAGGTCTAAAACCTTCATGCCGGGGCCGGCGCCCACAGCTGCACGGGTAACTGCTCGCCAGGCGCGCACTTGGAAACCGCTCATGACGTCATTGGTTAAATCGTAGCGGCGGGCGACAGTGTCGAACATGCCCGCTACTTCGCGCGGGTCCTTATTTAGGCTGGCTCGTGACATGGTGTAATCATCTCAGGTTTTAGAGCTTATGAGCGCAGATTTAAGCAAGCTAAACCGCGCGTAATAAAGCATTTTACTTAGGTGTGACAATCCGTCGTAAAAACGAACTTTTGGCGTAATATTGGGAAAAGCTAGAGGTTAAACGCGTCGTGTGCGCAACCCCTGGCACCTAGCCACTACAGTTTAAAGGTCAATCTCTGTGCGTAAAAGGATGGTGTTCTCGCCGTGAATCCCTATGTCTCCTTACTGGTGATGGGGGCAGTTGCGCTACTTATCGCCATTGGTGGTCTGGCAATGTCTGCCATTATCAGCCCCAACCGGCGCAACTCCACCAAGGTGCGTAACTATGAGTGCGGTGTGGATCCAACTCCTGCCAACAACGCTCACGGGCGCTTCCCAGTCAAGTTCTACCTGGTAGGTATGACCTTCATTATCTTCGACATTGAGGTCGTGTTCCTCTACCCCTGGGCCAGCTCTTTCGCAAAGCTCGGTATGTTCGGGCTGGTGGCAGCACTTATTTTCATCGCCCTAATCACCGTTCCCTACGTCCTTGAATGGCGTCGTGGCGGCCTGGATTGGGATTGATAAGGGGATAAAGCATGAGCCAAGAAAACCAAGCCGGTAACCCCGGATTTCTGCTAACCAGCGTTGAGACCGTGGCCGGCCTAGCCCAGTCACGGTCGCTATGGCCCGTCACCATGGGTCTAGCCTGCTGCGCCATCGAAATGATGGCCACCGCCGGCCCCCGTTTCGACCTGGCCCGCTTCGGTTGGGAGGTATTTCGTGCCTCGCCGCGTCACGCAGACGTAATGATCGTCTCCGGGCGTGTAAGCCACAAAATGGCTCCCATCGTACGTAACGTCTACGACTCGATGCCTGAGCCCAAGTGGGTTATCTCCATGGGTGCCTGCGCCTCCACCGGCGGTATGTTCAACAACTACGCCGTAGTGCAGGGCGCCGACCACATTGTGCCGGTAGACATCTACCTGCCCGGCTGCCCCCCGCGCCCCGAAATGCTGATCAACGCCATGCTGGAGCTGACCAAGCAGATCTCTAAGCGCCCGCTGCTGGGCCACCGCAAGGAGATCGCTCGCGCCGTCGAGGCTGCCGCCCTGGCCGCCACCCCCACCCACGCACAGAAAGGCCTGCTGGCATGAGTGAAGAGCTAAGCCAGGCAACCGAGGCGCCCATAGCCCAGATTGACGGCGTCGCCGTGCGCCCGCAGCTAGCCTTAGAAGTTATCGGCAGCGAACACGGCCTATTTGGGGCCAAAGATGCCGGTGACACCACCGGTTTTGACGGCCTCAGCCAGGTAATCACCCTAGCCCCCGCAGCGGTGCGCCCCTACGGTGGCTGGTTCGACGCCGTCGTTGACGACCTAATCGAAGACCTACGTAAGGGCGGGCTAGAACCCTCCCAGGTAATCGAGAAGGTAGTTGTAGAAAACGGCGAGCTAACCATTTTTGTGGTACGCGAGCACCTGGTGGCCGTAATGCAGTATCTGCGTGACGACCCCGACCTGCGCTTTGAGCTGTGCATTGGGGTCTCGGGCGTTAACTACCCCGGCGACAAAGACCGCGAACTGCACGCCTGCTACCAGCTTATGAGCCTGACCCACGGCAGCCGTCAGCTACGCATTGAGGTAGCTGTTCCCGACGCCGACCCGCACGTGCCCTCAGTAGTTAGCGTTTACCCCGGTAACGACTGGCACGAGCGCGAAACCTGGGACCTGATGGGCATCGTTTTCGATGGTCACCCCGGCCTCACCCGCACGGCCATGCCCGATGACTGGGTAGGCCACCCCCAACGCAAGGATTACCCGCTAGGTGGTATCCCGGTCGAATACAAGGGCGCATCTACGCCCCCCGCTGACACTCGGAGGTCTTACCGCTGATGAGCATTCACGCAACCGGTGCAGCACTAGACTCTCTGGCCGCTGACGCTCCCCAGTTCCAAACCAACGGTGGCGACTGGGATGAAGTACTAGCCCAGATTGCTGCCCGCGATGAAGAAGAACGCATGCGCGATGACCGCATCGTGCTGAACATGGGTCCGGTCCACCCCTCCACCCACGGCGTGCTGCGCCTGGTGCTAGAGGTGGAAGGTGAACATGTCACCGATGTGCGCGTAGGCACCGGATACCTACACACAGGTATCGAAAAGAACATGGAGTTCCGCACCTTCACCCAAGGCGCCACCTTCGTAACCCGTATGGATTACGTGGCCCCCTTCTTCCAGGAAGTGGCTTGGGCCCTGGCGGTGGAAAAGGCCCTGGGTATTACTGACCAGGTGCCCGAGAAGGCCTCGGTAGTGCGCGTGCTGCTCATGGAGCTAAACCGCATCGCCTCCCACCTGATCGCCGTGGGAACCGGTGGTAACGAGCTGGGTGGTACCACCTTGCTGACCATCGCCTTCCGCGGGCGCGAAAACATTTTGCGCGCCTACGAAATGATCACCGGCCTGCGCATGAACCACGCCTTTGTGCGTCCCGGCGGCCTAGCCCAAGATATTCCCGCAGGTGCGGTAGAGTTCATCCGCTCCACCCTGCCCAACATCAAGCGTGACCTGGGCGAGCTGGAAAAACTGTGCATGGGTAACCCGATTCTGCGCGGCCGTATGATCGGCGTCGGCGAGATCGACCTGGCTGGGGCCATGGCCCTGAGCCTGACCGGCCCCTGCCTGCGCGCCACCGGCTACCCGATGGACCTGCGTAAGAGCGCCCCCTACTGTGGGTATGAAACCTACGACTTTGACGTGCCGGTTTACGACCGCTCTGACTGCTTCAACCGTATGCGCGTGCGTATGGATGAATGCTTCCAGTCCCTCAAGATTGTCTCCCAGTGCCTTGAGCGCCTAGAGCAGCTAGAGGGCGAGCCCACCATGGTGGATGACCCGGCTATTGCTTGGCCGGCCCGCATGAGCCTGGCTGCTGATGGTCAGGGCCAGTCCCTAGAGCACGTGCGTGAAATCATGGGCACCTCCATGGAGTCCCTGATCCACCACTTCAAGCTGGTCACCCAGGGCTTCCACGTGCCCGCAGGGCAGGTTTACCAGACGGTTGAGCACGCTAAGGGTCTGCTGGGTGTGCACCTAGTTTCCGACGGCGGCACTCGCCCCTACCGCGTGCACTTCAGGGATCCTTCCTTCTCTAACCTGCAGTCCATGGCCATTATGGGAGAGGGCGGCATGCTTGCCGACATCGTTCCGACTCTGGCTTCCATCGACCCCGTACTAGGAGGTGTGGACCGCTGATGAGTTATGACGAAGCAACTTTGACGCGTCTACGTGAAGAAAGCGCCCAGATCATGGGGCGTTACCCCAGCGGGCATGAGCGTAGCGCGCTGATCCCGATGCTGCACCTAATTCAGAGCTATGACGGTTACGTCTCGCCTGACGGCATCCGTTTTTGCGCTGAAACCCTGAACCTAACCACCTCCGAGGTTAGCGCCGTAGCCACCTTCTACAGCCAGTTCCGCCGTCACCCCGGCGGCCAGTACCACGTGGGTGTATGCACCAACGCACTGTGTGCGGTTATGGGTGGAGATGCGGTTTGGGACGCGGTTAGCGAGCACCTGGGCATCGGTAACGACGGCGTCACTGAAGACGGCAGCATTTCGCTAGAACGCATCGAATGCAATGCGGCCTGCGACTATGCGCCGGTAGTGATGGTCAACTGGGAGTTCTTCGACAACCAGACCCCCGCCAAGGCCATTGACCTGGTGGACAAGCTGCGTCAAGGCAAGCCGGTAGGCCCCACCCGTGGCCCCAAGCAGGTGCCCACTTTCAAGCAAAACGAGCACCTACTAGCTGGTTTTGAAGACGGCCTAGTAGATGAGGGCATCAGCGCTGGCGCCCCCAGCCTGCTAGGACAGACAATCGCCCAGGAAAAGGGCTGGAGCGCACCGAAGGAGGAAACCAAGTGAGTGACACTGCAGTGGCACAGCCCGCTTACAGTGCGCCGGGGACGCTAACGCCCATCTTGACCTCCATGTGGGGTGTGGATCGCTCTTGGACCCTGGACGTTTACCGTCGCCACGGCGGCTACGAGGGCCTAGCTAAGGCCAAGAAAATGCAGGCCAGCGAAATCGTTGAGCTGGTTAAGGCTTCCGGCCTGCGCGGCCGTGGTGGTGCAGGCTTCCCCACCGGCCTGAAGTGGTCATTCCTGCCCGCCCCTGACGGCAAGCCGCGTTACCTGGTGGTTAACGCTGACGAGTCCGAGCCGGGCACCTGCAAGGACATTCCCACCATTATGGGTAACCCCCACGCCCTAATTGAGGGTGTGGCCATCACTTCGCGCGCTATCGGTTGCGATCACGCTTTCGTATACCTGCGCGGTGAGGTTAGCCAGGTTTACCGCCGCCTGCTGGCTGCGGCCCGTGAGGCTATGGAATCTGGCCTGCTAGACACCGGTTTTGGCCTGGACGGTAAGCAGCCGCTAACCATTACTGCTCACGCCGGCGCCGGCGCCTACATCTGTGGTGAAGAAACCGCGCTGCTGGACTCGCTAGAAGGCCGCCGTGGTCACCCGCGTCTCAAGCCGCCTTTCCCGGCTGTGGCCGGTCTATACGCCCGTCCCACCGTTATCAACAACGTTGAGACCATCTCCCAGGTGCCTGGGATTTTGCGTGAAAGCGCCGCCTGGTACTCCGCCATGGGTACTGAAAAGTCCAAGGGGCACGGTATTTTCTCTGTCTCTGGACACGTGCGTAACCCCGGCCAGTTTGAGGCTCCTTTCGGTATCACCATGCGCGAGCTGATCGACATGTGCGGTGGTATCCGCGAAGGTCACCAGCTCAAGTTCTGGGTGCCAGGTGGTTCCTCCACCCCCATCTTCACCGAAGATGAGCTGGACGTTCCCCTGGACTACGAGTCTGTAGGCGCCGCCGGCTCCATGCTGGGTACCCGCGCGCTACAGGTATTTGACGAGACTGTTTCAGTAGTGCGAGTAGTGACTCGCTGGACCGAGTTCTACCAGCACGAATCTTGCGGTAAGTGCACTCCTTGCCGTGAAGGTACCTACTGGATGCGCCAAATCATGCTGCGCCTAGAGGCCGGTAAGGGCCTGCCGGGTGACGTGGAAAAGCTGGAGTCGATTGCCTCCAACATCGCTGGGCGCTCCTTCTGTGCGCTAGGTGACGCCTCCGCCACCCCGGTGCTAAGCGGCATCAAGCGTTTCCGCTCTGAGTTCGAGGCTGGTTATACCACCCCGGCTTGCGAGCTTTTCCCCTACGCAGCCAGTGCAATCACGGAAAGCGGACGGTGACTTCTATGACCGACCTGGTAAACATCAAGATCGACGGCGCCTCGGTGGCCGTGCCTAAGGGTACGTTGCTCATCCGCGCCGCCGAACAGGTGGGCGTGCGCATCCCGCGTTTTTGCGACCACCCGCTGCTAAAGCCCTCAGCTAACTGCCGCCAGTGCCTGGTGGAAGTAGCTATGCCCGGGCGCGACGGCGTCGTCCGTAAGATGCCCAAGCCCCAGCCCTCCTGCGCCATGACCGCCATGGAAGGCATGGAGATCGAAACCCAGGCAACCAGCGAGGTAGCTGCCAAGGCCCAAAACGGGACCATGGAGTTCTTGCTGATCAACCACCCGCTAGACTGCCCGGTCTGTGACAAGGGTGGCGAATGCCCGCTACAGAACCAGGCGCTTAAAATCATGGAGCAGGGCGGCCAGTCCGTCACCCGCTTCACCGACGTCAAGCGCACCTTCCCCAAGCCGCTGCGGCTAACCAGCCAGATTCTGCTAGACCGCGACCGCTGCATCTTGTGCCAGCGTTGCGTGCGTTTCGCAGACCAGATCGCTGGTGACCGTTTCATTGCCCTGCAAGGACGCGGTGGCGGTCACCCCGCCGGCGAGCACTCGGGGATGTACGGCGAGCAGATTGGCCGCTTTGACGCCACCGCCCTGGACTTCTACGAGCCCGGCGACTACGCGGGCACGCAGGACATTCGCGGCGAGCACCACCTGATTCCCGACCCCACCCTGGCCGGCCCCGGTGGTCAAAGCGGCGTGCAGGACGGTCTAACCGCCGGCGCTGAGGTAGGCAACCAGGATGTAAGCGGACGTCCCTTCGCCTCCTACTTCTCTGGCAACATCATCCAGATCTGCCCCGTAGGTGCCCTCACCAGCGCCAAGTACCGTTTCCGGGCCCGCCCCATGGACCTGGTTTCCACCGACTCAGTAACCGAACACGACGCCTCCGGATCCGCTATCCGCGTGGACATGCGTCGCGGTGTGGTGCTGCGCCGCATGGCCGGCAACGACCCCGAGGTCAACGAAGAGTGGATCACCGACAAGGACCGCTTCGCCTTCCCCTGGGCCAGCGCTCCGGACCGCCTGACCACCCCGCTGGTACGTGAAGCTGACGGCACCCTGGTTCCCACCAGCTGGCCCGACGCTCTCGACGTCGCCGCACGCGGCCTAGCTAAGGCCATCGCCGCTGGTGGTGTGGGCTTCCTGCCCGGTGCCCGGCTGACCCTAGAGGACGCTTGGGCCTGGTCTCGCTTTGCCCGCACCGTGGCCCACACCAACGACATCGACCAGCGAGTACGCCCCGCCGGCGCTGAGGATGAAGCCTTCATCGCCGCTAACGTGGCTGGTCGTGGCCTTGGCCGCGTCACCTACACCAGCCTGGAAAGCGCCGGCACGGTGCTGCTGGTGGCCCTAGAGCCCGAGGATGAGTGTGGTTCGCTGTTCCTGCGCCTACACAAGGCCGTGAACAACCGTGGCCTCAAGGTGCACACCGTGGCTCCGATTAAGAGCGCCGGCTCGGTAAAGCTACGTGCCAACATCATCAGCGCCACCCCCGGTAGCGAGGTTGCCGCTGTCAAGGCCCTGCCCGCCGAGCTAACCGAGGCCCTTAGCGCTGAAGGTGCCACCATCCTGGTGGGTGAACGCGCCGCCGAGGTGCCCGGCCTGCTCAGCGCCGTCGACGCTTTGGCTAAGAGCACCGGTGCCCGCCTGGCTTGGGTGCCGCGCCGTGCCGGTGAACGCGGTGGTATCGAGGCTGGTACCCTGCCGGGCCTGCTGCCTGGTGGTCGCCTAGTTTCCGACGACGCCGCCCGCGCCCAGGTTGAGCAGCTATGGGGCGCCCTGCCCAGCGCTGCTGGCCGCGACACTGAGGCCATCCTTAACTCTGTGCTTAGCGCTGATGGCCTAGATGCCCTGGTAGTTGGTGGCGTTGACCTGCGCGACTTTAGCGACCCGGGACTGGCCCGCACCGCCATGAGCGAAGCTGGCTTCCTGGTACAGCTAGAGGTGCGCCGCTCAGAAATCAGCGAGCATGCTGACGTGGTCTTCCCCGTGGCCCCGCCTGTGGAAAAGAACGGCACCTTCGTTAACTGGGAAGGCCGCGTGCGTCCCTTCGGCCAGGCCCACGTTTCACGCGCCCGCACCGACCGTCAGGTACTGGCTATGCTGGCTGAAGAAATGGGCTTTGACCTGCACGTAAATGACCTAGCGCAGCTACACCGTGAGCTAGCCGGCCTGGGCATTAGCGCAACGCACCCGGATATGCAGCCCACCAGCGCCGTCGCCACTAGCAAACTGGCCCCCGGGCAGGCCTACCTGGCTACCCACAAGCCCATGCTTGACGGCGGGCGCCTACAGGACTTCGAAGAGCACCTGGCCGCCACCGCGCGCCGCCCGGTGGTCTACGTGGCCCGCGAACTGGCCAAGGCTAATGGCATCCACTCCGGCAGCCAGCTGCAAGTCAGCACGGAAACCGGCTCGATCACTTTGCCGGCGGTAATCGCGCCGCTAGCACCCAACACTGTTTGGCTTCCCGAATGCTCGGCCGGTTCCACCGTGCGTCAGAGCCTAGGCGGCGGCCAAGGTCTTATCGTTAATCTCTCGGAGGTGAAGTAAATGCACGCCGTCGTTATGACGCTGCCAACCGCAGCCGGGGTAACTGCGGACTTTTCTGACACCCCCTGGTGGATTACGCTGATCAAAGCCGTATTCCTAGCGGTATTTTTGATCTTGTCCGTGATTATGGCGCTGTGGGTTGAGCGTCGTGGGCTGGGCCGTATGCAGACCCGTCTAGGGCCTAACGTTAACGGTCCGCTAGGTCTGCTTCAGGCTGTTGCCGATGCAGGCAAGCTGATCATGAAGGAAGACTTCTGGCTGAAAGGCGCCGAGAAGTTTATCTACCTGCTGGCCCCCACCATTGCTGCCTTCTGTGCCTTCATGGTGTACGCGGTGATCCCCTTTGGGCCTTCGGTGAGCTTCTTTGGGCACCACACCCCGCTGCAGCTAACTGACTTCCCGGTTTCGGTGCTCTACATCCTGGCTATTACCGCCTTTGGTGTGTACGGCATTGTGCTGGGTGGTTGGTCCGCCCACTCCACCTACCCGCTGTTTGGTGCAGTGCGTAGCGCCGCCCAGGTGATCAGCTACGAGCTGGCCATGGGTCTGTCCATTGTGACCGTGTTCCTGGTTTCGGGCTCCATGTCCACCTCCGGGATTGTGGCCGCACAGACCAATCTGTGGTGGTGTGTGGGCTTGCTACCCAGCTTCCTGATCTATGTCATCTCCATGATTGGTGAAGTTAACCGCCTGCCCTTCGACCTTCCTGAAGCTGAAGGTGAGCTGGTGGCTGGACACATGGTGGAGTACTCCTCCATGAAGTTCGCCTGGTTCTTCCTGGCCGAATACATCAACATGTTCAACGTTTCCGCCGTGTGCACCACCTTGTTCCTAGGTGGCTGGAGCGCCGGCCCGCTAACCCTGATCTGGCAGGGCGCTGACTCTGGCTGGTGGCCGGTGCTGTGGTTCGTAACCAAGGTGTGGGCCTGCATGTTCTTCATGATTTGGACCCGTGGTACTTTGGTGCGTTTCCGCTACGACCAGTTCATGCGTTTTGGTTGGAAGTTCCTGATCCCGGTGGCCCTAGCCTGGTTTGTGCTGGTAGCCATTGTGCAGGGCCTGCGTGCCTTCACCGACATGGACGCACAGCAGCTGCTGCTAGGTCTAAGCGTGATCTGCGTGGTGACCATGGTGGTGCTGTTCTTCTGGCCTGAATCTAAGCCCACTGAGGAAGAGTCTGAGAGCGACTTTGACGCTTTCGCCGGTGGTTACCCGGTCCCACCGCTGCCCGGGCAGGAACTACCTGCCTCTACCCGCCACGCGGTGGCCGCCAAGTCTGCCAAGGAGGTTGAAAAGTGAGTAAAAAAGAAATTGATGCCTCCAACCACGACCAGTGGCTGCGTGATGAGCCCTCGGCGCTAGCTAAGCTGCTCTCGCCGCTGGCCGGCTATGGGGTAACTATTTCCTCCATGTTCCGTCCGGTGGAAACTGAGCCTTACCCCTTTGAAAAGCCTCGGGTTATGCCTCGCTTCCACGGCCGCCACCAGCTCAACCGTTACGACGACGGGCTGGAAAAGTGCATTGGTTGTGAACTGTGTGCTTGGGCTTGCCCGGCTGACGCTATCTACGTTGAGGCCGCTCCCAACACCCCCGAAGCCCAGTACTCTCCCGGTGAGCGTTACGGGCGCGTCTACCAGATCAACTACTTGCGCTGCATTTTGTGCGGTTACTGCATTGAGGCCTGTCCTACCCGCGCGCTAACCATGACTCACGAAATCGATGAGCTGGTAGGCGACGGTCGTGAAGGCCTGATCTATGAAAAGCAAAACCTGCTAGTTCCCTTGCCTGAAGGCGCCCTAGCTGCCCCGCACCCCATGGCGCAGGGCTGCGAAGACGGTGACTACTACCGTGGCGAGGTTAGCGGCCCCACCCAGAACCAGGTGGATTGGGTACGTGCCAACCGTCCCGATGACCCCAGCCTGGCCACCGCGAAAGTCGTAAACCAGAAGGAGGCTGTGCGCTAATGGCAACTTCACTAGCCACCGCCCTTTTGCCCGCCCCGCAGCTGGGCTTGGGTGAAAGCATCCTGTTTGGGGTAGTCGCCGTTATTGCAGTGGTGTGCGCCCTGGGCGTGCTCACCGCTAAGCGTGCGGTCTACGCGGCCGTAAACATGATCATGATCATGATCTGTTTGGCCACCCTTTACATTGCTAACTCTGCCCCCTTCCTGGGAGCGGTGCAGATCGTGGTCTACACCGGTGCGGTCATGATGCTTGTGCTATTCGTGATCATGCTGGTGGGTGTGGCCGCAGACGAGTCCATTGCCGACACTGTCAGTGGACACAAGCTCCTCTCCAGCCTGATGGGCTTGGGTTTGGTAGTCACCCTGGTGACGGCGCTAATGCGTTCGCAGCTGGTGGGTCCGGCCAAGTTCTCAGCTGAAATTGCTGATGACTCCATTGGTTCTCTAGCCAGGGTGCTGTTCAACGACTACTCCACAGTTATGGAGCTAACCGGTCTGCTGCTAATCACCGCAGCCCTAGGCGCGCTGACCCTAACCCACCGCGAAAGCGCCACTAAGCGTCGCGGCCAGGCTCAGGTTGCTAAAGACAAGCTTGAGGCCTACGCCAAGCGCGGCGAGCACCCGGGTCAAAAGCCCTTCTCCGGTGTCTACGCCACCACCAACAGCGCTGCCGCCCCGGCGCTGGACGCCTCCGGCAAGCTGCTTGACGAGTCGGTTTCGCGCGTACTGCGTATTCGTGGCCAGATGCTAAACACTGGCGCCCTGCTGCCTAAGGCCAGCGCACCCTTCCCGGTGGAAACCGAGGCACAGGTTGAAAATGCAGTGCACGGTCACAGCGGTATGGACGCCATGAATGGTGCCCCGGCCCCGCAGGTGAGCCAGCCTCTGGCCGCTGAAGCTGAAACTAGCGCTGACGCTGCTAAGGAGGAAAAGTGAGCCTAAGCGTTTACGTAGTCCTGGCCGTGGTGCTCTTTAGCATTGGTGCACTCACCGTGCTGCTGCGCCGCGACGTGATTATTGAACTAATGGGGGTGGAGCTGATGCTTAACTCAGCTAACCTCGCCCTGGTTACCTTCTCACGTCTGCACGGCAACCTTGATGGCCAGGTTTTCGCCTTCTTCGTGATGGTGGTTGCCGCAGCTGAAGTTGTGGTGGGGCTATCGATTATTGTGTCCATCTTTAAGACCCGCAGGAGCGCATCTGTTGATGACGTTGACCTGCTCAAGCACTGAGAGGAAAACCGGTGAACTTTACTCCTCTCGCAGTACAAGCCTCTAGCCAGGGTGCACTAGCGGTGCCCGCTACTGGTTTGCTCGCTTACGCCTGGCTGCTAGTTGCTGTCCCGGCCGCTAGCGCTGGCCTGTTGCTGCTGCTGGGACGCCGCAGCGACAAGTGGGGCCACTGGCTGGCTCTGGCCGCAGCTGGTTTTGACGCCTGCTTTGGGCTAACCCTGATCTGGAAGCTACTAAGCCTTCCGGCTTCCCAACGCGTAACCGACCACCACCTGTGGCGTTGGTTCAGCGCCGGCAAGTGGGAGCTAGACCTGGGGATCCGGGTTGACCCGCTGTCACTGACCTTCGTTGGGCTAGTTACCTTCGTGGGTTTCTTGATCCACGTTTACTCCGTGGCCTACATGTCCCACGACCGCGACCGTCGTCGTTTCTTCGCCTACCTGAACCTGTTCGTGGCAGCCATGCTCACCCTGGTTCTGGGTAACAGCTACCTGGCCCTGTTTGTGGGTTGGGAAGGCGTGGGTCTAGCTTCCTACCTGCTGATTGGTTTCTGGAACACTGCCGACGCTAGCGATCCCGACGCCGTAAAGGCCACCAGCGCCAAGAACGCCGTCGCCGCCAAGAAGGCCTTCGTAATGAACCGTGTCGGTGACATGGGTCTGCTGGCCGCCATGATGGCCATGATGAGCGTGGTGGGCTCGGTTGACTTCGACGCCGTCCTGCCCGCCGCCACTACGGGTGCCGTATCCACCGGCTGGCTGACCGCTATCGGCCTGTTCCTGCTGGTGGCAGCCTGTGGTAAGTCTGCACAGTTCCCCTTGCAGGCCTGGCTGGGTGACGCCATGGCTGGCCCCACCCCGGTGTCGGCCCTGATCCACGCGGCCACCATGGTTACCGCCGGTGTGTACCTAATGGTGCGCTCGGGCGCTATCTACCAGGGTGCCCCTGATGCCCAGCTGGCCGTGGCCATTATTGGTGCCATCACGCTGCTGTTTGGTGCCATTGTGGGTTGCGCCAAGGACGACATGAAGAAGGTACTGGCCGCCTCCACCATGAGCCAGATTGGTTACATGATGCTGGGCGCGGGTTTAGGCCCCATCGGCTACGCCTTCGCTATCTTCCACCTGCTCACCCACGGCTTCTTCAAGGCCCAGCTGTTCCTGGGTGCCGGTAGCGTCATGCACGCCATGAACGACCAGGTCAACATGCGTCGCTTCGGTAACCTGCGCACCGCCATGAAGATCACCTGGATCACCATGGGTATCGGCTGGATCGCCATCCTTGGTTTGCCGCCTTTCTCCGGCTTCTTCTCCAAGGACAAGATCATTGAGGCCGCTTTTGTGGGTGAAGGTGTGCGCCCGTGGATCCTGGGTTCCATTGCCCTGATTGGCGCCGGAATTACCGCTTTCTACATGTCGCGTCTGTTCTTCATGATTTTCCACGGCAAGGCCCGCTGGACTAGCGAAGCTGACCTGGAAGGCCCGGTCCACCCGCACGAGTCCAGCCCCTGGATGACCGTCCCCATGATCATCTTGTCGGTGTTCTCGGTGGGGCTAGGTGGCGCGCTCAGCTACGGTGACGCCTTCACTAACTGGCTCACCCCGGTAGTTGGCCACCACGAGCACGGCGAGCCGGTTTTGGCTATTCCGGTGATCATGGCTGCCACCTTGATCCTGGTAGTGGCCGGTGTGGCTCTGGCTTGGGTGATGTATGTGCGTCGCCCGGTAGCCACTGTGGTTCAGCCTTCCAACGTTCTGGTTGAAGCTGCACGTCACGACCTATACCAAGACAACCTCAATGAGGCTGTGGCCATGCGCCCGGGTAAGGCCCTGGCTGATGGTGCTGACCGCTCTGACCGTTACGTCATCGACGGCGTCATTGCCGCCCTGGTGGCCACGGTTAAGGGCTCTGGTAAGGCCGTTACTGCTGCTCAAAACGGTTACGCGCGTTCCTACGCCGCTTACATGCTGGTGGGGGTTGTCGCCTTGTTGATCGCCCTCGTCGCCGCCCAAATTTGACGGGAAGATGTAAATGTACACGTCAGTAATTAACGCTTCATTCCCGGTGCTTTCCATCGCGGCGGCAGTGCCCATGCTGGGTGCGCTCCTACTGTGGTTAGTGCCTGCAACCCGCCGCCAGGCTAAGCTCCTGGGCATGGTGTTCTCGCTGGTAACCCTAGGTTTAGCTGGTCACATGCTGGCCAACTATGACTACTCGGCTACCGACAAGCTACAGTTCGCCCAGTCCGGCAGCTGGATCCCCGTGTTCGGGGTGAGCTGGTCGCTGGCGCTGAGCCCGATCTCGCTGGCCATGGTGGTGCTAGCCCTGGCCCTAGTGCCGCTGGTGCTTATCGCCGCTCGCTCTGATGTGAGCCAGGAGCAGCTGGGCGGTTTCACCGGACACGTACTGGCTCTGGAATCGTTCATTGTGGTGATTTTCAGCGCCCAGGACCTGTTCGTCTTCTACCTGGCTTTTGAAGCCATGTTGATCCCGGTCTACTTCCTGATCGGTAACTACGGTGGCCCCCAGCGTCGTCGTGCAGCTATGAAGTTCCTGCTTTACTCGCTGGCCGGGGGACTGGTCATGCTGGTGGCGGTAGCTATCGTGGGTGTGCACGCCTACGGCAACCCCGAGGGCTTCACCTTCACCCAGATGGCTGCCACCTACAAGGAGCTAGGCCAGAGCGAACGCACCATCATGTTCATCTGCCTGCTGGTGCCGTTCATTATCAAGGCCCCCATGGTGCCGCTGCACACTTGGCTGCCTGACACCGCCGAGCAGGCCACCCCGGGTACCTCCGTGCTGCTGATCGGCGTACTGGACAAGATCGGTACCTACGGCATGATCGTTATGTGTGTGCCGCTGCTTACCAGCGACATGCACTGGGTCTCGCTGACCATGATGAGCCTGGCGATTGTGGCCATTATTTACGGTGGTTTGGCCGCCATTGTGCAAGACCACCTGTACCGCCTGATTTCCTACACCTCGGTAAGCCACTTTGGTTTCATGGTGCTGGGTATTTTCGGCGGCTCGGTTGCTGGGGCCAGCGGCGCCATGGTTTACATGGTGGCTCACGGCCTGTCGATCGCGGGCCTGTACCTAATCTCTGGGTTCCTGGTGCGTCGCACCGGCACCGCGCGCCTGTCCGAGATGGGCGGTATTGCCCGCGTCAGCCCGGTTATTGCCGGCACCTTCCTGTTTAGCGCCCTAGCCTCAATTGCGCTGCCGGGCCTGAGCGGGTTTGTGCCCGAGTGGCTGGTGCTCACCGGTACCTTCTCGGTCTCGACGGCGGCCGGCCTGTTCGCCCTGCTGGGTGTGGTTATTGCGGCTCTGTACGCGCTATGGCCCTACCAGAAGGTGTTCACTGGTGCGCCCAAGGAAAAGTATGTGGGTATCGGTGACCTGAACAAGAGCGAAAAGCTGCTGGTCACCCCGCTGCTGATCGCCATGCTGGCGCTGGGTCTATTCACTGCGCCGCTAACTAACTTGCTAGCCGAACAAGCCGAGCTGATTAGTGCCTACACTGGCCAGCCCGAGCAGGTTTCGGCAGTCCTGTCCCAGGGAGGGGAAGCCAAGTGAACGAAACTGCTGCTACCGCAGCCCAATTTAACTGGGCTGCCTTGGCCCCCGCACTAGCGGTGGCGTTAACCGCAGTCCTCGGGGTGCTGGTTGAGGCCTTAGTGCCGCGCGCTTGGCGCCCCACCACCCAGCGAGTACTGGCTGTGGCCGGTATCGCGGTGGCGATTGTGCTGGCCACGGTACGTTGGCTAGACACCCTCACCCCCACCAAAGAGGTGGTTAACCAGGTAAACGTGGGTCAGCTTGATTTAAGCTCAGTGGCTTACGGGTCTATCGCCCCAGGCCTGGTGGAGGACCGCTTCTCGCAGGCAGCCTTCCTGATCTTGCTGGTGATTGGCCTGCTCAGCGTGTTCTTGCTGGCCGATCGCACTAGTGCTCGCGACGGCGCCATTGCCGCCCAGGCCGCTGACCGTCCCGGTAGCGCTGAGGAAGCCGAGTCCCTGCACTTGGGTTGGCAGACCACTGAGGTTTACCCGCTGACTTTGCTGAGTCTAAGCGGCATGATGCTGTTTGCTAACGTAAACAACCTGGCGGCACTGTTTGTGGTGCTGGAGATTATCTCCCTGCCCCTGTATGTGCTTAGCGCCACCGCTCGCCACCGTCGCCTGCTCAGCCAGGAAGCTGCCCTTAAGTACTTCATTTTGGGTGCTTTTGCCTCTGGTTTCCTACTGTTTGGTTCTGCGCTGCTTTACGGCGTCTACGGCGTGCTGGACTACGGCCTGCTAGCTAAGGGCATGACCCGCTGGGCCCAGGTGGGTGCCCCCGGCCTGTTGGTGCCGGTGGGTGTGATCTTGATTGTGGTTGGTTTGCTGTTCAAGATTGCGGCAGTGCCCTTCCACTCTTGGAGCCCGGACGTATACCAGGGTGCCCCCACCCCGGTTACCGCCTTCATGGCTAGCGGGGTTAAGGCTGCCGCCTTCTTCGCCCTGTGCCGTTTCGCTTTCTCTGCTGGGCTGTACCCGCTGTTCTCTAAGGCGGCCACCAGCCAGGTGCTGTACTGGTCGCTGTGGGTAATCGCGATTGCCACCATGGTGGTAGGTACCGTCGGTGGTGTACTGCAAAAAGACATCAAGCGTATGTTGGCTTACTCGGCTATCTCGCACGCCGGCTTCATGCTGATCGCCATTATTGGGGCTCAGGCGGTTTCACTGACCGCGATCGCCCTGTACTCGCTGGTTTACGGCCTGGCTACCATCGCCGCCTTCGGCGTGGTCAGCCTGGTGCGCCGCAACCACAACGGCGTTAGCGCTGAAGCTAACGAGATTGCTAGCTACGCCGGTTTGGGTAAGACCAACCCGATGCTGGCTGCCGCTATGGCCCTGGCGCTGCTGTCCTTCGCCGGTATCCCGCTGACCGCCGGTTTTGTGGGTAAGTTCCAGCTGTTTGTTACTGCCGCCTCGGGTAACACCCTGTGGCTGGTTGTGGCCGCAGTGGTGTGCTCGGCAATCACCGCTTTCTACTATGTGCGAGTTATCTCCAACATGTTCTTCCACAAGCCCGCCCAGGGCGTGGAGGTTGTAGTTAGCGACGGCTTTGCCCTGGTAGCTATCTTCGCGGCAGTGGTTGGCACTATCTTCCTGGGCGTATACCCGCAACCGGTTATGCACTGGCTTAGCCAGGTAGCCGTTATGCTGGTGCCGTGAGTAGCGCATTGCAGTTAGACGTTCCAGAGCTAGAGGAAATTATTGTTCCTCAGCTTGATGAGGTAGAGGCGCGGCTGATGGAGGTAGTCTCCAACGCCGACGAGACCATCAACCCGCCTACCTCACACCTAGCTGCCGCTGGTGGCAAGCGGCTGCGGCCCATGCTGGTGCTGCTTACAGCCCAGTTAGGCGACGCCGCCGCAGCCTGCTCCCAGCAGGTGCATGATGCTGCTGTGGCTGTGGAGCTAACCCATATCGCCACCTTGTACCACGACGACGTTATGGACGACGCCCCTAAGCGTCGCGGGGCGCCGTCGGCACAGATGGTGTGGGGTAACTCAGCCGCGATCCTAACCGGCGACGTTCTGGTGGCACGCGCCTCCCAGATGGTGGCCGCGCTGGGGCCTGACGCGGTGCTGGCGCACGCGCGCACGTTTGAGCGCCTATGCACCGGCCAGCTGCATGAGACCCTGCCGCGCCCTGAGGACGTGGATCCGGTGAATCACTACATTCAGGTGCTAGCTGATAAGACCGGGTCGCTAATTGCCCTGTGTGGGCTTTACGGCACCATGCTTACTGGCGCGGGCACTAAAGCCCAGCAAATTGTGGAGCTTTACGGTGAAAAGATCGGGGTGGCTTTCCAGCTTGCCGACGACGTCATCGATATTTGCTCTGACTCAGAAACCACTGGTAAAACCCCCGGCACTGACCTGCTGGAAGGGGTAGACACCATGCCGGTGCTACTGCTGCGTCAGCGTTTGGCTTCCGGTGAGCTTGACAGCGCTGGCCAGGCCATCTTGTCGCTGCTGTCTACCGGTAACTTGCAGCGCCAGCAGGTGCTTAGCGATGTGGTGCAGCGGCTGCGTAACCACCCGGTTACCGCCGAGACTCGCGCTATGGCTGGGGCTTGGTGTGATGAAGCGGTAGCGGCCCTGTCTGGTTTGGACGACGCCGTCGTCGAAGCTACCCGCGCCCGCCTGGAAGCTGAGGGCTTAAGCGAGGCTGAGGTGGCTCAGGGGGTTGAAAGCGCCCGTAGCCGCGCCCAGCTGGTACGTAGCGGCCTGGAGGACTTCGCCCGCCTACTGGTGGATCGCGCCGCCTGAAATACTTTGGTGTTTTAACACTTAGCACAACGTCTCACTAAAGGGCCGCGTTGACCACAAAACTACCCTCGCCAGCGGCGGGGGTAGTTTTCTTGGGGTAGCCTTAGAAGCGCTTGCTGAGGGTGGGCAGTGCGCTAACCGTGAAGCTTGCCCCTACTTCCTAATCTCCGTTTATTCTTGAGGAAAATCGTGACCGCTCTAAACGTTGCAGTGATTGGTGCTGGTCCGGCCGGCATCTACGCCTCGGACATCCTGTCTAAGTCAGGCTTGGACGTTAACATTGACCTGTTCGAGCGCCTGCCTGCACCCTACGGGCTGGTACGTTACGGCGTGGCTCCCGACCACCCGCGTATCAAGCAGATCATTGTGGCGCTATACAAGATTTTGCAGCGCGGCGACATTCGCCTGATCGGTAACGTGGAAGTTGGCCGCGACGTGAGCGTAGCTGAACTACACGAACACTATGACGCCATTATTTTCTCCACCGGCGCTGACACTGACGCACCCCTAAACATTCCCGGCGCTGACGCCCCTGAATGCTATGGCGGCGCTGACTTTGTTTCCTGGTATGACGGTCACCCGGACCACCCGCGCACCTGGCCGCTAGAGGCTAAAGAAGTAGCTGTGCTGGGTGTAGGTAACGTGGGCCTAGACATTTCCCGCGTGCTAGCTAAGCACGCTGAGGACCTGATGGTCACTGAAATCCCTGAGAACGTGGCCGAAATTCTCAAGACTAACCCCTGCACTGACGTGCACGTCTTTGGTCGCCGTGGCCCGGCCCAGGTTAAGTTCACCCCCCTGGAGCTGCGTGAGCTAGGTAAGCAGCGTGACGTGGATGTGCTGGTGGATGAGGCTGACTTTGAGTACGACGCCGGCAGTGAGGCTGCGCTGAAGTCCTCCAACCAGCAGCGTCAGGTAGTTAAGGCGCTTGAGGGCTACGCCATGCAGGAGCCTGAGGATCTAACCGCCTCGCACCGCATTCACATTCACCTGTTCCAGTCTCCCGCCGAGGTACTCACCGACGACGCTGGTCACGTGGTGGGTTTGCGCACTGAGCGCACCCGTCTAACCGGTGACGGCACGGTGGAGGGCACCGGCGTGTTCACTGACTGGCCGGTGCAGGCTGTTTACCGCGCCATTGGTTACGCCTCCAGCCCGATTGAGGGCATGCCTTTTGACTCTAAGCGCCACGTGATTCCTAACGAGGGTGGCCGCGTACTGGGTGAGGACGGCAAGCCGCTGACCGGCATGTACGCCACCGGCTGGATTCGCCGTGGCCCGATTGGTTTGATTGGCTCCACCAAGTCTGACGCCCAGGAAACCATTACTAACCTGGTGGCTGACGCTAACGCTGGGCTGCTGCACGCCACCACCGACGCCGTAGGCCACGACGCCATGATTGCGCTGCTCTCTAGCCGCGACATCCCCTTCACCACCTGGGAAGGCTGGGAGCTGCTAGACGCCTACGAGCGTCAGCTAGGTGAGGACTTTGGCGAGCTGCCTAACGGCAAGACCCGTGAGCGCGTCAAGGTGGTTAACCGCCACGCCATGGCCGACATTTCGCGTGGTAAGCCTGCTCCGCAGGATCTAATTGGCCAGCCTGACACCGACCGCGTGCCCGAGCGCGTAGCCCACCGCCTACCGGCTCAGGACTGAAAGCTAAGCATAACGGCATTGTCTAGGCGCGGGCGCTAGCCTAGAGGAGCTAAAACGACGCATAACGGCATTGTCTAGGCGCGGGCGCTAGCCTGACGCAATAGTGACCAA
>ERZ773207.34-NODE-34-length-41797-cov-26.442815_pt1 | contig 41797 bp, 29 predicted proteins | sample MGYA00580997_ERZ773207 | MGnify/ENA primary metagenome ERZ773207 (study PRJEB29015, sample SAMEA2738170) | human oral metagenome | biome: human oral; feature: human-associated habitat; material: saliva | place: China | collected 2239 ... | reverse complement strand
TCGTAACAAGGTAGCCGTACCGGAAGGTGCGGCTGGATCACCTCCTTTCTAAGGAGCACATTTAGTTGGCCATGCTACCCGCGAGTGTCGGGTGGGTGGTTTTGCTCATGGGTGGAATGTTGGTTTTGGGTTGGATGAGGCGCATTGTTGGGTTTTGGGGTAACACATGTGTGTTGTTCCTTTGTTTGCCTGGCATGGTGATGATGCAGCTGTTGTGGTTGTGTTGTTGTTGTGTTGTGGGTTGTTGTTTGAGAACTATATAGTGGACGCGAGCATCTTCTGGAATTTGCGTTGAATCAATGCTTTGGTGTTGGTTTGATTGTTGATTTTAGATTCTTATTTTTCTTGATTGTGTGTAAGTTATTAAGGGCACACGGTGGATGCCTTGGCATTAAGAGCCGATGAAGGACGTGTGAATCTGCGATAAGCCTCGGGGAGCCGATAACTGGGCTGTGATCCGAGGATTTCCGAATGGGGAAACCTGGCTCATCTTCATGGTGAGTTACCGCCAGCTGAATGTATAGGCTGGTTGGGGGGAACGCGGGGAAGTGAAACATCTCAGTACCCGCAGGAAGAGAAAATAAAGTAATGATTCTGTGAGTAGTGGCGAGCGAAAGCGGAAGAGACTAAACCTGTGGTGTGTGATAGCGGTTAGGCGTTGCATCATGGGGGTTGTGGGAGTCACAGTGGCAGTTCTAACTGGCTGCCGGCATGATGTTCAGGATGGTAGGTGAACGACTTGGAATGGTCGGCCGTAGAGGGTGAGAGTCCCGTAATCGAAATTGTTCTGTCCGTGGTGTGGCCACCCGAGTAGCACGGGGCTCGTGGAATCTCGTGTGAATCTGCCAGGACCACCTGGTAAGTCTAAATACTTCTTAATGACCGATAGTGAATCAGTACCGTGAGGGAATGGTGAAAAGTACCCCGGGAGGGGAGTGAAATAGTACCTGAAACCGTGTGCTTACAAGCCGTTGGAGCCTTTTGGGGTGACAGCGTGCCTTTTGAAGAATGAGCCTGCGAGTTAGTGTTATGTCGCGAGGTTAACCCGTGTGGGGTATCCGTAGCGAAAGCGAGTCTGAATAGGGCGTTTGAGTGGCATGACCTAGACCCGAAGCGGAGTGATCTATCCATGGCCAGGTTGAAGCGACGGTAAGACGTCGTGGAGGACCGAACCCACTTCAGTTGAAAATGGAGGGGATGAGCTGTGGATAGGGGTGAAAGGCCAATCAAACTCTGTGATAGCTGGTTCTCCCCGAAATGCATTTAGGTGCAGCGTTACGTGTTTCTTGCCGGAGGTAGAGCTACTGGATGGCCGATGGGCCTTCACGGGTTACTGACGTCAGCTAAACTCCGAATGCCGGTAAGTGAGAGCGTAGCAGTGAGACAGTGGGGGATAAGCTTCATTGTCGAGAGGGAAACAGCCCAGACCACCAACTAAGGCCCCTAAGCGTGTGCTAAGTGGGAAAGGATGTGGAGTTGCTTAGACAACCAGGAGGTTGGCTTAGAAGCAGCCATCCTTGAAAGAGTGCGTAACAGCTCACTGGTCAAGTGATTCTGCGCCGATAATGTAGCGGGGCTCAAGTACACCGCCGAAGTTGTGGCAATGACCCTTTGAGGGTTGTTGGGTAGGGGAGCGTCGTGTAGCCGGTGAAGCTGCGGTGTAAACCAGTGGTGGAGGCTATGCGAGTGAGAATGCAGGCATGAGTAGCGAAAGATGAGTGAGAAACTCATCCGCCGGATGATCAAGGGTTCCAGGGTCAAGTTAATCTGCCCTGGGTTAGTCGGGGCCTAAGGCGAGGCCGACAGGCGTAGTCGATGGATAACGGGTTGATATTCCCGTACCGGTGAAAAACCGCCCATACTGATATTGTGATGCTAACCATGCGAAGCATGATGTGCAGGCTTTTGTTTGTGTGTTGTGTGGGTTGTGGGACCCGATCTTTGGAGGTAAACGTATTAACAGGTGTGACGCAGGAAGGTAGCCAAGCCACGCGATGGTTGTCGTGGTCTAAGCGTGTAGGGTTGTCGGTTGTTAAATGCGCCGGCTGTGTGCCTGAGACGTGATGGGACCCCGTTTTTGGGGGATTTGGTGATCCTATGCTGCCGAGAAAAGCATCGGCGTGAGGTTTTAGCCGCCCGTACCCTAAACCGACACAGGTGATCAGGTAGAGAATACTAAGGCGATCGAGAGAATCATGGTTAAGGAACTCGGCAAAATGCCCCCGTAACTTCGGGAGAAGGGGGACCTTGAGCGTGATGGGCACTTGCTGCCTGGAGCGTGTATGGGTCGCAGAGACCAGGGGGAAGCGACTGTTTATCAAAAACACAGGTCCGTGCGAAGTCGTAAGACGATGTATACGGACTGACTCCTGCCCGGTGCTGGAAGGTTAAGAGGATTGGTTAGCCTTTTTTGGCGAAGCTGAGAATTTAAGCCCCAGTAAACGGCGGTGGTAACTATAACCATCCTAAGGTAGCGAAATTCCTTGTCGGGTAAGTTCCGACCTGCACGAATGGAGTAACGACTTCCCTACTGTCTCAACCATGAACTCGGCGAAATTGCAGTACGAGTAAAGATGCTCGTTTCGCGCAGCAGGACGGAAAGACCCCGTGACCTTTACTATAGTTTGGTATTGGTGTTTGGTTTGGCTTGTGTAGGATAGGTGGGAGACTGTGAAGCATGGACGCTAGTTTGTGTGGAGTCGTTGTTGAAATACCACTCTGGTCAATCTGGATGTCTAACTTCGGGCCATGATCTGGTTCAGGGACAGTGCCTGATGGGTAGTTTAACTGGGGCGGTTGCCTCCTAAAGTGTAACGGAGGCGCCCAAAGGTTCCCTCAGCCTGGTTGGCAATCAGGTGTTGAGTGTAAGTGCACAAGGGAGCTTGACTGTGAGACTGGCAGGTCGAGCAGGGACGAAAGTCGGGACTAGTGATCCGGCGGTACGTTGTGGAACGGCCGTCGCTCAACGGATAAAAGGTACCTCGGGGATAACAGGCTGATCTTGCCCAAGAGTCCATATCGACGGCATGGTTTGGCACCTCGATGTCGGCTCGTCGCATCCTGGGGCTGGAGTCGGTCCCAAGGGTTGGGCTGTTCGCCCATTAAAGCGGTACGCGAGCTGGGTTCAGAACGTCGTGAGACAGTTCGGTCCCTATCCGCTGCGCGCGTTGGAAATTTGAGAAAGGCTGTCCTTAGTACGAGAGGACCGGGACGGACGAACCTCTGGTATGTCAGTTGTACCGCCAGGTGCATGGCTGATTGGCTACGTTCGGGAGGGATAACCGCTGAAAGCATCTAAGCGGGAAGCCTGTTTCGAGATGAGATTTCCTGGCACTTTGGTGTGTGAGGCTCCTTATAGATGATGAGGTTGATAGGCCGGGTATGGAAGCGGGGACTGAAGACTCGTGGAGTTGACTGGTACTAATAGGCCGAAGGCTTACTTTTTCGAGAAATGTTGTGTGTTTGCGTTCACTGTATGGTTTTTGGATAACAATCCAATAGGCAATAAAAAGAGCCCGCTTACGCGGGCTCTTTTGCTTTAACAGCTAAAGCTAAAAAAAGGGGCAGACCCATGCGGGTCTGCCCCTTTTTTGTACCCTCAGAGCCCTGTCTATGAAGCCTTGTCTACAAGAAAATGTCTATAAGGAAGAATGCTCTCCACAGACACACTGGGATAGAGTAGAACCATGCACTACCCCATGTTTTCCCACGCACCAGAACCAGCCGATCAGCAGCACCAACACAACGGTGAAGAACGAACGGCAGCCCTCTACGTGGAAAGCACACTGGAGCCTCACGAAGCCTGGGCAGCGCTGACCGAATACATTCATCTCTGGTGGCCCAGGCAGCTCCTACAGAGCGAGGAGAGCCATATCGACCTCTCCACAGAGCTACTGCTCGAAGAGACCGCAGACGGGGACATCATTCCTGTGGCACGTATTATCCAATGCGAGAACGAAGACGTCCTCACTATCGCACCCTACCCGGGTACACGCCTAGGGCGCCTCCTGGGCGTATCTGAAGAATCAGAAGAAAGCCTGAGCTTCATCCTAGACGCTCTCACCCCGGAGACTGTAGAAGGACCGTTATCCCTGCTCGAAATCAGTAGCGGCACCTACACGGGTCGTGAAGATGAAGAACTGGGCATCTACGAGGAACAGGAAGAAGCAGCTGCGCTACTCATGGGTGCCTACAGCCGCTTTATTGGAGCTGAACTCCAGCGAGAAGAACTATAGAGGCTCGCGGGTAAAAGAGGATTCTCAACCCTGTAGAGTGGTATGTCATGAGCACACAGGACCAGAACACCCCGCAGCAGAGCCCTGCACGCCCTCGCTGGGCGCGCCTTCACAAGAAGACCTCTGCAGCGGGAGAAGAACCCCTGCACTACAGCAAGGCTGACATGCTGAAGCAGAGCAATATCTGGTTCCGTAAACAGGGTGCGCCCCTCATCATTCCTGCACGTCAACGTGCTCTCGATGCGTTCCCACGCTCCGTGCCATGGATCCTGTGGGCGGGCATCATGCACATCTGCTACATCTTCCTGCGTGATCTCCTTATTTTCATAGTTGATGACGCGAAAGGCTCCCTGCCGGACTACGTCAAAGCTCTCACAAGCGATAATGCCCTCAGCAACGAAGTACTCCCACTGCTCGTACTCGGCGGGATTTTCCTTGTTATGCCGGTTATCTTTGGCGTGTTCATTACTCTTGCCCACAAACTCATGGTTCGCACCCCGCAGTGGGTTCAAATCACCACGGGCATTCTTACCGTACTTTTTGCTGGCGTGCTCTTCACCGCCGGTGTCTTCGAAACCAGCAGCCTCGACGGCCTCGACTTCGTCTACGACGGTGGCAAAGCCTTCCCGCTCATCGTTATCGGAATCTACCTCGCCATCTTCCTGGGCGTAGACACCGTACTCGGGTGGTCCCTCAAGCACGCCATCCACCAGCTTGCCTCTCTACCGCCTATGATCGCGAAAGTACTGCCCGTACTCATGGTGTCCGTGCTCTTCATCTTCGTGAACGCAGACCTCTGGAAGCTCGCCAACGGACTCAGCTTCCCACGCACCTGGGCGGTTCTGGGCCTCATGGGGCTACTCGCCGTGTTCGTGGTCGTCACAACCTCCCTGGAGCGTACAGCGCGCCTGCTGGGGCGCTACAGGGGCGATGACATCGCACGCTTTACCGAGAACGACTACGAGCATGCCGCAGCCCTCGAAGGCGGAATCTGGAATACCGCCCAAGACTGGGTCGAAGAGAAGAAAATCCTCGAACACCGACCCCTCAAAGTCGCGCCCTGGAGCAACCTCATCATCATCCCCATGATTGGGCAGATTATTCAGGCGACCTTCTTCATGCTGCTCGTCTTCGGATTCTTCATGGGATTCTCATCCATCGCCATTAGCGACACCACCATCGAATCCTGGATGACCGTCAAACCTGAACACCTCAAAATCCTCGGTGTGGACACCAATATCAACGCCGTCGTCATCAAGGTGTCCATGATCGTTGCCGTGTTCTCCGGGCTCAGCTTCGTCGCAACCACCAGTAGCGACGAAAAATACGCCCGAAGCTTCCTCAAGCCCATGATTGAGCGAATCAAGCACATCCTGATCATTCGCGATATCTACCTGGGTCTGCTCACCATGCCCAAAAACGAAGTGCTCATACCCCTCGAAGAGGAGAAGAGCACCGAAAAAGAGGCTGACAAAGTATAAAGAGTCGGGTCAGGGCGGTAAAAGCATTAGGGGGTAAAAGCTAGTGGGTAGACAGGTTCATCGTCAGCAGGTTGAACACCAGATACGCCATCAGAAGAGCCGTCGCACCATCCAAAACACGCCACGCTAAAGGGCGCGCAAAGAGCGGACGCAACAGACGTGAACCATACCCCAGCATCAAAAACCAGATTAGGCTACCGCAGCAGCAACCCAGGTAGTACCACCAACGGCCAGGATCGCCCTGAGCATTCGCCAGCGAACCCAAAAGGATAGTCGTATCCAACCACGCCAGCGGATTCAAATAAGTCACCGCCGCCGTGGTCAACAGAGCCGCCTTCAACGACTGAGAATCGCCCTCCGCATCATCAACCACGATGGAGTGCGGAGTAAACACGCGGCGGCCAGCCTCAAAACCAAACCACGCCAAAAACGCCGCACCCACATAGCGGAACACCTCAATAAACCACGGCGCCGCATCCAACAGGGCGCCCAGACCCACAACGCCCAAGCCAATCATTAGGGCATCCGACAGAATGCAGAAAATAATAATCGGGGTAATATGCCGCCCCAAAATACCCTGACGCAGCACAAAAGTTCCCTGGGCGCCAATAGCCGCCACCAAAGAAATCGTGGTGGTAGCACCCAGAAACAGCAGGGACAGGGAGGAGGACATCGTGAAACTTTCTATGTGGATCAAACGGTACGGGCTTTGCGGATATTACGGGTGGTGGCTCCTTCTAATACCAGCTTGCTAGGCAAATTCTAGTACCAGCTTGCCAGGCAAAAGCATACGACGCAGGGATAAAGCCTGCGTTAGCTGAAGTGTGAAGCGCCAGAGACGAGAATACGGGAAAAAGGACCCTAAATCTATCTAAATATTTTCACACTGCGTAAGATATTCTTATGACACGTTTCAGTACCGACCAGCTCACCACATTCGCCACCGTCATCGAATACGGCACCTTCGACGCGGCAGCAGATATTCTACGAGTGAGCCCCTCCGCCATCTCCCAGCGCATCAAAGCCATGGAACAGATCGCCGGAAAGGTCCTGCTACGCCGAAGCAACCCCGTCACCCCCACCGACGCCGGACAAAGCGTACTGCGCATCGCCCGACAGAGCGAATTCCTGCAACAAGAAATGGAACGCGAACTCATGGGCGCCGGCGGCTTCCAAAGCGTTTCTGTTGCCGTCAACGCCGACTCACTCGCCACCTGGTTCCTCGACGCCGTAGGGACCCTCAGTCGCGAAGACAGCATCTTCTGCGACCTGCGACGAGAAGGCGAATTCCACTCCTCCGCCATGCTTCGATCCGGAGAAGTCATGGCAGTCATCACCTCCAAGCCGGAAAAAATCCCCGGTTGCTCCGTCGAAACCCTCGGCGTGGCACGCTACTGGTGCGTTGCCACACCCGACTACGTGCAGCGATACCTGCCCGGCTGGCCCAAAACCATGAGCCACGAAGAGCTCAATCGTGCCCCTGTCGTCGAATACGACCGTAAAGACTTTGTGCAGGATATAGCGCGAGCCCTCATTGAAAAAGAGGTAGGCCTGGAGGCTGAAGAAACCTTCATCCAAAGCCCCACCATCTACATTCCCTCATCCCCGGACTATGCGCGCGCCGTCAGCTCCGGTATTGCCTGGGGCCTCATTCCTGAGGCGCAATGCGCCGAAGAACTCGAAAGCGGGCACCTCGTGAAGCTCGCCGCAACCCCCGTAGAATTTCCCCTCTACTGGCAGCGCTGGAACATCAACTCGCCCGTCATGGAGACCGTAACCCGCCGCGTCCACGAAGCAGCACGAGGCGACCTGATCTACTAAAGGGTTCCTTGGTCCATGATGCTGAGCTTAACTCGAATGTTAAAAATATAAGTCTGACTAGACTATATGTTTATATAAGAATATAAGAACCGGGTAATAAAACCTCTCAATACCCCACTACGCATACAGAGGCGGCCACCCCACACGGGACGACCGCCTCTCTATAAGCTCTAACGCCTAAGTCTTAACGTCTAAACTCTAACGCCAGCGAGTCATCATCAGCATGCTCACCATCATGGCGCCCACACCAACACTCACATTCCACATACCCAAATCAGGAATCGGGAACAGGCCCTGCGTAATGTAGAAAATAATAATCCACAGAATGCCCACCGCCAACAGCGAGAACATAATCACGCGGTACCACAACGGAGTTTGCTCCTTCAGCTGCGTGCCGCTCTCCATCTCACGAGCAATCTCACGCAGACGCAGCTCGCTCGCATCCTCCACCTCAGACTTAGCAGACTTCTGAGACTTCTTCTTGGACGATGCCTTAGCCGAGTTGGTCGACATACTTCCTCCGCTTATTGTTGTATGGGTAACCTAAAAATATATGTTCACACCTATCTTTGCAGACTTACGGGATGATTTCACCTTCTCCGCGCGTTGAAAGATAAGGAACGCCATCCGGCGCCCAAGAACATACACAACCCAAAGGACAAAGGAGAACGCATGAGTCAAGGAACGGCACCCACCGCAGAGCGCCGGCCCCGCACCGTGCTGCACTGGATTATCCAGATTACAGGCGAACTCCTTATCACCATCGGCCTGCTGCTACTGCTCTTCGTCGCATGGCAGCTCTGGTGGACCAACATCGACGCCGACCGCACCCAATCCCAAGCCGTCAGCACCCTCGTCCAGGAATTCGACTCCACCCCCGCCGAACCCCTCCCCGACTGGGACCCCAACACCCCGCCCGCCGGTCTGAGCGAACCCGGCCACGGTGAAGTCTTCGGCGTCGTCTACATCCCCAAGTTCGGATCCGACTACCAGCGCCCCGCCACCCAAGGCACCAGCTCCGACGTGCTCGATTCCCTCGGACTCGGCCACTACGAAGGAAGCGCCATGCCCGGACAGGTCGGCAACTTCTCCCTCGCAGGCCACCGCCAAACCCGCGGTAAAGTCCTCAACGACATCGACCTGCTCACCGAAGGCGACCACATCTACGTGCGCACCAAAGACGGCTACTACACCTACACCGTCTACAGCCACGAAATCGTGCAGCCCGACCAGGTAGAAGTCATCGAACCCGTCCCCGGACAGCCCGGCGTAGCACCCACCGAGCGCCTCCTGACGCTCACCACCTGCCACCCGCGCTACGGCGACACCGAACGATACATTGTCCACGCCCGCCTCGAATCCTGGCGGCCCGCCGCAGCCGGAGCGCCCGCAGAAATTGCCGCCTCCGTCGCAGGATCCTAAATCAGAGAGGAAAAGCAGATGTACGCATGGATTTTCCGCCACCTCCCCGGCCCCCTGTGGGTTCGCATCATCATCGCCATCGTGCTGATACTCGCCGTAGTCTACCTGCTCATGGAATTCGTCTTCCCCCACTTCGCAGAGTACGGCCCCTTCAACCTGAACGTCACCATCAACCATTAGCGCTAAGGACCTGCCATGACCCGCATCCTTGTCATCGACAACTACGACAGCTTCGTCTTCACTCTCGTCGGCTACATCCAGCAGCTCGGCGCTGAAACCACCGTCATCCGTAACGACGAATACGACCTCGAAACCGTCATCAAGCTCGCCGAAGAACACGACGGCGTGCTCGTCTCCCCGGGCCCCGGCGCCCCCGCAGAAGCAGGCGTCATCATCGACACCATCCGCTGGGCAGCCGAAGCGAAGAAGCCTCTACTGGGCGTATGCCTCGGCCACCAGGCCATCGCGGAGGCATTCGGTGGCACCGTTACCCACGCCCCCGAACTCATGCATGGCAAGACCTCCCGCCTCGTGCACGAGAACGTCTCCGTGTTCAAGGACGTGCCCTGCCCCTTCACCGCGACCCGCTACCACTCCCTGGCAGTCGTACCCGACACCATGCCCGAGGTCCTGGAAACCACCTCCACCACCGACAACGGCATCATTATGGGTCTGCGCCACCGCGAAGCCCCCATGCACGGCGTGCAGTTCCACCCCGAATCGGTCCTGACCGAAAGCGGATACCTTATGCTCGGCAACTGGCTCGAAGAAACCGGCCTGCAGGGAGCCGCAGAGCGCGCTAAGAGCCTCTCACCCCTCATGGCTTAGTACCTTTAGCCTTAGACGCCCTCAACGGCTTATATCGCCTCCAGAAGCCCCGTAGCAGACACGCTACAGGGAAACTGGAGGCGATAACTCTACCCCCGCACACTTCCTAACCCGAACCCAGATACACAAAACACAAGTACACAAAAAGGGGCGGCACCCCACACCGTTTGGTGTGGGGCGCCGCCCCTTTTGCTAGCCGCTAGAACCCCTTAGCGGGCGTCAGCGTTAGCGTTATTAGCGTTGTTCGCATTGGCGTTCGCGTTAGTACCCTGAAGCGTACGGGTACCCGCAGCAGTGGACGCAGCCGGTGCCGGAGTAGCGGTAGAACGCTGCTGGTTATTCGCTGCAGCAGGCTGAGTAGCCGCAGTAGTCGGCTGGGTAGCGGTAGAACGCTGCTGGTTAGTGGTCGCAGCAGAATTCTGGTTACCGGTCGACGCCGCAGGCTGAGTAGCCGCAGTAGTCGGTGCGGTCGTCTGAGTCGGAGTAGCCGCCACGCGGATCGTCACAGTGCTGTTCTGAGCCACCAGAGTACCCGCCGCAGAGCTCTGCGAAAGCACGGTACCCGCAGGACGCTCGTTAGTCTGAACGGTCTCAATGTTGGTGTTCAGCAGAACATCCTGAGCAGTCAGAGCAGCAATCGCCTGATCCTTGGTCAGACCCACCAGCGAGGGGACCTTCACCTTACCGGAGGACAGGACGATGTTCACGGTGCTACCAGCCTCAACGGTCTGAGCCCCCTTATCATCGGTCGAGCCCTTCTCCGGGGACAGCTCCACAACCATACCTGCAGGAACGGAAGCGCTCTCCACAGTGGAGACGCGACCATCCACCAGACCCAGGTCCTTCAGAGCGTTACGGACATACGCCTCACTCTGACCCTGCAGGTTATCCGGCAACTTGACCTTCTCCGGACCGCTAGAAACAGTCACGGTCACAGTCGAACCCTTGTTAACCTTTGAACCGACACCCGGCTCGACGCTGATAACGTCACCCTTCTTGATGTTGTCCGAGTAGCCCTGACGGTACTCCACCACGAAGCCTCGGTTACGCAGCTGGTTATCGGCATCATCGCGGGAAACATTCACCACAGCCGGAACCTGAACCTGCGGAACCTCATTGAGCTTGTTCTGGTAGTACAGCACCGAGCCGACACTGAAAACCAGCAGAGCAGCAATCAAAGTGCCCACGAGGAAGCGAACCCACGCACGCTTACGCGGCGAAGACTCATCGTACTCCGCATACTCCTCATCCTCGTACAGCTCCTCATCGTCTTCATACTCAAAGAAGCCATTGAGGCCGCCGTCTTCCACCGAAGCCTCAGTAATCGAGGTGGTGTACGGGGCGTAGTCATCGCCCAAAGAAGCGGTAGTCACCGAAGGCACAAACGCAGTAGTCATCGCTGCATCCTGCACCACGGTCTCTTCACCTGGGCGGGCAACCGACACCAGAGCCTGAGCGAACTCAGCAGCACTCTGATAACGCTCATCCGGGTTCTTCGCCAGACCCTTCAGAATCACAGCATCCAGACCCGCCGGAACCTCAAGCGGGGTGAACTTGCTCGGAGGCTCAGGAGTGTCAGAGAGGTGCTTAGCCGCCAAATCAACATTCGACTCAGCGTCAAACGGAGAACGACCAGCAATCATCTCGTAAATCACGCACGCAGCAGAGTACAGGTCACTACGGGCGTCAACATCCTTGCCGCTCACCTGCTCCGGGGACATGTAGCGTGCGCTACCCATCACCACGTTAGCCTTGGTCAGCGCCTCGCCAGCTTCCTCAATAGCACGGGAAATACCGAAATCCATGACCTTAATCTGGCCCGGCTGACCCTTAGCAATATCCTCGCTGGTGCGCTCCAGTACCATAATATTCGCCGGCTTAATGTCACGGTGAATAATGCCCATGGAGTGGCTGTACTGCAAAGCACCCAGAAGCTGCTCGGAATAACCCAAAGCATCACGGACCGGCAGATGGCCGCCACGAGACAGAATGGAACGCAGAGTATGACCCTCCACGTACTCCATCACAATATAAGGAATAGCGGTGCTATCTTCCGAAGAAGACTCCTCACCATCCTGCGAGGGGTTATACGAACCGGTGTCATAGACAGCAACAATCGCAGGATTGTTCAGAGACGCAACAGCCTCCGCCTCACGCTTAAAGCGTGCGCGGAACGTATCGTCCTGGGCCTGCTCCGGGCGCAGAATCTTAAGCGCAACCTTGCGGCCGAGGCGAGTATCCTCAGCAGCATAAACGGTTGCCATTGCACCGGTACCGATTACCTCGAGTACCTTGTAACGGTTATCAACCGTGTCGGGAACCGACAGGTCCATAAGTTCTCCTGGATTACTAAGACTAAAACTAAATCAAAACGTAGGGGCTAACGCGCCGACGCAGAAGCGGAAGCAGAAGCCGACGCAGACGGTGCAGCAGAAGCGCTCGCACTCGAACCCCTACCCGAACTGGAAGAGGCCACATACATGTCTACATTACTACCAACCGTGACCTTGGTGCCAGATGAGGGCGTAGTACGAAGCACCGTACCGGGGGCCGCAGTGTCCGAATTCTCATAATGCAGAGAAACATTCACGCCCAGAGCGGCAACAGCCTTCGACGCCTCATCAACGTTCTTACCCTCAAGGTTCGACGGCAAAGTCACCGACTTCGGACCGGTCGAATAGCGAACAGTCACGCTATTACCCTGCTCCAAAGTACCCGTCGGAGAAACCGAAATCACCGTGTTCTCCGGCTGAGTCGACTCAACGCCCTCAGTCTTGGGGGACAAGCCAAGGTTCTTCAGCTCGTTCACCGCATCCTGCAGCTCACGACCCTCATAGTTGATCGAATTGACGGTCACCTTCTGCTTCGTAGTACGAGCAGAAGCAGACTCAGTCGGCTCCACCGTAGAAACAGTGCCCGTATTCGTCGGAACAGCAGAAGCCGAAGTGCTCGGAACCGAATCAGTTGCACCTCCACTATTAGAGGAAAGAACCGTCCAAATACCGCCAGCAATCAGCACAATCGCCAACAGCAACGCAACCCACATCCACACGTTCGGGCCACGCTTCGCCGCAGGAGCAGGAGCAGCCTTCACACGACCCGAAGCCGGACGCATGGTCTGCGCACCCGTACGAGGAATAGGCGCCGTCGTCGGCTCCGGCGAAAAACGACCACCAGAACCAAAACGCGGAGTAGTAGAAGCGCTAATCGGCTCCGCCGCCACATCCATCGCAGTCATAGCGACAGTAGCATCGTCAGCATTCTCCTCCGCCAAGAACTGCGCCAGCGGAGGAACAGCCTTCACCGCTGCCTTCAGGTCGCGGCGACGAATCGCATCCACCGCAGAAGCCAGGGCGGTCGCATCCTTAGGACGCTGAGCCGGGTCCTTAGCCAGCAAGCACATAATCAGCGCGCGAGTAGCAGCCGGAATAGTTTCCGGAAGCGGCGGCGGCGGATCATTCACCTGAGCCAAAGCAATCGCAATCTGCGACTCACCCGTAAACGGACGACGACCCACCAGGCACTCATAACCAATGATGCCCAACGAGTACATATCCGAAGACGCGGTAGCCGCCTGACCGGTTGCCTGCTCCGGCGCCAAATACTGGGCGGTACCCATCACCTGGCCGGTAGCCGTCAACGGCACCTGATTAGCCAAACGAGCAATACCGAAATCAGTCACCTTCACGCGATCATCCGGGGTGATGATAAGGTTACCCGGCTTCACATCACGATGCACCAGACCCTGCGAATGAGCCGCAGCCAACGCGCGAGCAGTCTGAGCAATGAAGTTCAGAACACGGTCCGGAGGCAGGGTAGTCTCGTGCTCAATGATGCTAGAGAGCGGGTTACCCGGCACCAGCTCCATGACCAGGTACGCCGAGTTGTCCTCCTCGCCGTAGTCGAAAACATTTGCTACGCCGGGGTGGTTCAACAGCGCCGTATTACGGGCTTCAGCGCGGAAACGCTCCAAGAAGCCCGGGTCACCGGTGTACTCCTCCTTGAGGATCTTGACCGCAACGATGCGCCCAAGCACCTTGTCGCGAGCTTTCCACACCTCGCCCATACCGCCAATCGCGATACGTTCGGTCAGGGTGTAGCGCCCGCCCAAAGTGATATCAGCCGCAGGCCTCACTTGTTCAACACCGCCTCAAAGAGTTGCTTACTAGTACTGGTTGCCAACTGGGCACCGGTCGCCACATCAATATCCTCATAAACCACAGCAATCGCAATCTGAGGATCATCAGCCGGCGCGAAACCGGTAAACCAAGAATTATTCAAACCTGCCGTGGTCTCCGCGGTACCGGTCTTACCCGCCACCTTCACACCGGGGACACCAGCATTGCGTGCAATACCATTATCAACCGAATTGACCATCCACTGCTTGACCTGGTTAGCAATTTCAGGACTAGTGGACGTACGCAGCTTCTCAGGAGAGAACTCCTGCAAAGTGCTCAGGTTGCTGGTCTTCACCGAACGAATCAGGTTCGGCTTCATCTGCACACCGCCATTCGCAATCGCCGCAGACGTCATAGCCACCTGCAGCGGAGTGGTCTTCACGTCATACTGACCAATCGCCGACTGAGCCAACTGGCTCTGCGTCAGATTCGACGGGAAAGAAGACTTAGAAACCGTCAACGGAATCTTCAAATCCTGGCCGTAACCAAAATTCTCAGCGGTCTTCGCGATACGCTCCTGACCCAAATCCATCGCAATCTGCGCAAAAGGCGTATTGCAGGACTGCGCCAAAGCCCACTCAATCGTCGCCTGAGTGCGGGTTCCACACTGACCACCGGTATAGTTCGGCAGGCTAATGTTCGTGCCCGGCAGCGGCAGCTGAGCGGGGTTCGGAATGACCGAAGATGCGTTGTACTTGCCGGACTCCAGCGCCGCCACCGCATCAATAATCTTGAAGGTCGAACCCGGCGAATAAGTATTACCGGCAATCGCACGGTTAAACAGGGGGCTGTCCTCATCAGAAGTCAGCGCCTGGTAATTCGCCAAAACCGAAGAGCTCGTATGAGCCGACAGAAGATTCGGATCATAGGACGGCGAAGAAGCCATCGCCAGAATCTCACCGGTCTTCGGGTTCATCGCCACCACAGCACCCTTACGGCCCTGTAGCGCGTTGTAGGCAATATCCTGAAGCTTCGAATTAATCGTCAGCTCCACGCTAGCGCCCTGCGCGGAAGAACCACTGAACAGCTGCGCCACACGATCGTAGAACTGGCTATCACTCGTGCCGGCAAGCTCCTTATCCATAGCAGCTTCCAAGCCGGTCGCGCCATAAATCGTGGAGAAGTAACCCGTCAGAGCCGCATACTTGAGCGGGTGGTTATACACACGCTGGTAGTTGTACTCATCATCGGACTTCACCGACGAAGCAATCTCCGTACCGTCAACCACAATCGAACCACGTGCCGAACCGTAATTGTCGTAGAGCGCTCGAGAATTCCACTGATTATTCATCAGCGTCTTCGAATCGAAGAACTGAATATAGCTGAGGGTACCCATCAGCAGGACAAACACGCACGCGGCAGACATCCACATGCGGCGAATAGCCCTATCCATTCTTCTCACCTCCAGAATCCTTAGCCGTAATGCGCGCCAGAACGCTAGTAGCACCCTCCGGCTCGTAGCTAGTGTCCGCATGGTCAATACCCTGTGGAGCATCATAACCAGCCACCAGGTGAGGTGCGCGGGCACTATGAGAAATAGATAACCACAGCGCCACAATAATCCAGTTAGCCACCAACGAGGAGCCACCGGCAGACATGAAAGGAGTCGTCAGACCAGTCAGCGGAATCAAACGAGTCACGCCGCCAATCACCACGAACAGCTGCAGAACCATCACCGTAGACAGACCGGCAGCCAGCAGCTTGCCGAAACCATCACGAGTACCCAACGCCGCACGGTAACCGCGCGAAACCAGGAGCATGAACATCATCAGGATGGCACCCAGACCCACCAGGCCCAGCTCCTCACCCAAGGAGGAAATGATCATATCCGAGTTAGCGTACGGGACGAGGTTTGCGCGGCCCTGACCCCAACCGCGGCCAAAAAGACCGCCGTAAGCCAGGCCGAAAACGCCCTGCAGAATCTGACCCGAACCACCAGGAGACGCCTGGTACACCTCCGGTTCAAAAGCATGCACCCACGCATAAATACGGGCGTGCACGTGCGAGACATAGTGGTACGCAAAATAGCCACCCACAGCTATGCCGACACCCGCAACCACCAGCCACGAAATACGACCGGTCGAAAGGTACAGCATCGCCATGAACAGACCAAAGAACATGATTGCCGAACCAAGGTCCTTCTGGAACACCAGAACACCCAGGCTCACAATCCACGCCAAAAACACCGGCGCCAAATCACGCAGACGCGGCAGATTGATAGGACCGATGCGGCGGCCAGCCACCAGAATCAAGTCACGGTGCGTCGCCAAATAGCCGGCGAAGAAAATCGCCAAAGTAATCTTCGCGACCTCACCCGGCTGGAACGTGCGGTTACCGATATGAATCCAAATACGAGCACCGTTGAGCTCCATACCCAGACCCGGAACCAGCGGCATGATGAGCAAAATCATCGACAGCACTAGGGAGGTGTACGTGACCTTACGCAGCAGACGGTAATCCCTGAGCACGAACACAATAATCGCGCACAGCACCATAGACACGCCGGTCCACATCAGCTGACCATCACCCACCGGAGCCGCAATCTGCGGATCCAAACGATAAATCATGGTCAAACCAATACCGTTCAGAGCCACCACCAACGGCAGAATAAACGGATCAGCGTAACGGGCGCGGAACTGCATGACCAAGTGAATCAGAAGAGCACCGGCACCCAGCACCACCGTGCACGGCAGCCACTGGCTCTTCGACGTATCAAAAGCGTGCTCCGGATCAATCAGGTACATGCCGAAGGAGCTGATACCCACCGCCAAAACCAGCAGGAAAAGCTCCGTAAAACGGCGTGCACGAGGCGCATCCGACTCACGACGGAACGAGAACTTAGCCATTGTTCTCACCGCCCTCTGCAGCAGGTGCGGAAGCCTGTTCAGAAGCCTGCTCAGGTGCTACAGGAGTCGCGGAAGCCGGATCGGTGCTCGGAACTGCAGAAGCAGACGGCGACGCAGACGCAGAAGCGGAAGCCGACGCTGAAGCAGCAGCCTGCTCAGCCTTCTCACGCGTCTGATCCGCCTGAGTCTTCAAACGAGACACAATCTGATGCGCATCATCCAGGTCCTTCGCCGTAATCGCATTACGCAACAGGGAACGAGTATGATCGTTCAGCTCACTCGTAGAAATATCGGTATTCTCCACCACGTGAGAAAGACGAATCGGGCCCAAGGCATGCGGAATACCGTTGTACACCGCAACCGTGCCATCACTCTCACCCACGTAGTAGCTACGCTCCACATAGCGCAGACCGGTCCACGCACCCAGCGTCAAAACAGCCGCAACCAGCAGAGCAATGAACAGGCGAATCGACCAAGCCCGCGGACGCGAACGCTCCGCAGCATCCTCAGCAATCAGCTCCTCCAACTCAGCCGGCAGAGCCGCCTCATCAGACTCAACCTTCAAAGGCACACGCTGAGCCACCGTCGCACGGTGCTCCAGGGTACGAGAAGTAACCGCCGGAATCATGCCGGTCTCAGTAGCCACCGAAGCGGCACCAACCAGCTGATGCGGGCGGGAACCCAACTCACTACGCAAAATCGCAGCGTTCGTAAGAGCCGCATCCACGGCGTTATCGTACGTACCGATATGGTGACGCACCGCCCCAGAACCGCTATGCAACAGCGTTCCAGAGAAGTCACGAGCACGACGGAAACGGCGCAACGACCGACGAGACTCCTCAGAGTCCTCATCATGGTGCGCACCCAAAAGAGCCTCAGCAGCCTCAGCCGTGGCAGCAACCTCGGGAAGCTTCTGAGTATTCGTGCTGACCTCCTGCTCCGCCACAATCGAATCAGGCAGAGCAGACTCAGGCAGGCTCGAAGGACCCACCGGCTCATCCACCGGCAGAACCTCACGGTTAATCACCTGTAGGGACACAACCGTCACGTTATCCGGCGCGCCACGCTCCAACGTCATCGCAATCAGAGTGTCAGCAATCTCAGACAGGTCATCGGTAGAACGCATCACCTGCTCAATCTCCGCCAGGGACACCACAGCATCCAAACCGTCCGAAGAGAGCACCCAGCGCTCGCCGGGAACAGCGTCCAGAGTCTTCAACTCCAGCTCAGGGGAGGCGTCAACATCACCCAGAACACGCATAATCACGTTCTTATGCGGGTGGTTCTCCGCCTCCTGCGGGGTAATACGACCCTCATTGAGCAGACGCTGCACAAACGTATGGTCAGTAGAAATCTGCTCAAACTCGCCATCAGCGCCCGGACGCAGACGATACGCACGCGAATCACCAATATGGGCGAACTCAATGCAATCACCATCAATCAGCAGGGCAGTACAGGTCGTACCCATACCCGCCAGCTGAGGGTCATTGGCAGCCAGCTCATTAATAATCAGGTTCGCGCTCTGAATCTCATCAGCCAGATAAACGCTACCGGTACCATCCTCAAAGTCGGGGTGGTCAAGCGGAGTCAAATTCAAAACCGTCGTAGCCGACGCGACATCGCCGCCCACGTGACCGCCCATGCCGTCAGCAACGACAGCAAGGAAACGACCACCGTAGCCGGAGTCATCATTCTTCGAGCGTTTCAGACCCGTATCAGAGCGGGCCTCAAAACGAAAAGCAATCTTCATACACTAGCCCCTCAACTGCATGGTGGTACCGCCAACGCGGAAATCATCACCGGGCTCAATCGGGGTCGCACGAGTCAGACGCTCGCCATTGACGAACGTACCATTAGTAGAATTCAAATCCTCCAGGAACCAACGGGAACCCTGAGGGAACAGGCGCGCGTGGCGGCCCGAGGCGTAATCATCCTGCAGGGACACCTCAATGTCATTAGCGCGACCAATAGTAATCGGGTGATCACCCAGCTGCATCATGGCGCCAGCCTGCGCACCCGCAGTAATCACAAGCTGCGAAGGGCGAGTCGGCGGAGGCGCAATATGGGTAGCCTCCGGAACAGCATCAACCGGCGCCGCACGATAGTTCTTACCCAAACCAAGGTCACGGCGAGCAGCCGAAACCACCAGGAAAACAAAGAACCAGATGAGCGCCAGAAAAGCGTAACGAAGGATAGTAACAGTCAGTTCGGACGCCATTAACGGGCACCTCCGGTCGAACTATGGAAAATGATGCGGGTATTACCCATGCGAAGCAACGAACCGTTCGCCAGCACCACGGGCGCACGCAAAGGCACCCCATTAATCAGCGTGCCATTAGTAGAACCCATATCGGAGGCGACCACCGCACCACCCTGCATCGAAAGCTGCAGGTGACGGCGAGAAACGCCCTTATCATCCAGACGAAAATCAGCATCAGAACCGCGGCCCAATACAAACGGCAGACGATCCACCGGGTGCATGCGACCCTCAATCTCCAAGAAGAAACGGGGAGCACCCGCCGCAGGGGACGGTACGGGCATGTTCAAGCGAGGTGCCGGAGCCTGCTGAGGCGCAGGCTGAACAGGCTGAGCCGGCTGAGTCGGCTGAGCAGCTGGCTTCGTAATGCGGGTCGGCAAAGAAGACTCACGCGGCGGACGCACCGGCGCATAGTTAGTGGCACCGCGCAGAGACGACGGGGACGCCGGAGCCTCCGGCACAGAGAACGGCTCGAAGGTCGCAACAACCTCAAACTCGCCCTCAGAGAGAGAATCAAGAACGTTGAACGTCACGCGAACCGCACCAATCAAGGTGTAACCCTGCGCGCGGGCGTGCGAAATCGCCAAATCGCACAGCTCAACAGCGAACGGGTTGCCCCACTCGCGTACGCGAGGGAAATCAACCGGTGCGAAACGGAGAGTATAGACATTAGGAGCCATAGTGCGGCCACTGCCGTCCACGTAGGACTCGTCATCCATCATGATGCGGACGCGGTTAGCGACATCCGCCTTCGCAAAGGTGCCGAAGCCCTTGGAAAGGCCGACAGTGCGACCGATGCCTTGCTCCAGCTTGCCCAGCTTGTCGAAAAACTTCATGCCGCCTCCTTCTCAACGACCATTCCGAGCAACAGACCGCGCAAACGGTCTTTATCCGAAAGGCTCAGTTTAACGAGCGTGTCTGTGCGTTAGCTGTGTGTCCTGTGAATGAACACACCCGATTCTATTTTAGGTGATGCACTCGCCATCGCTCTGGAACCCCGTCATTTAGCGGGGAAATGGTTATGGATATGAAAAAATCCCCGGTTCTTTCGAACCGGGGATCGTTGGTGCGCGAGGGGGGAGTTGAACCCCCACGCCCTCACGGGCACACGGACCTGAACCGTGCGCGTCTGCCTATTCCGCCACTCGCGCATGTGTCTTACGGTGTATCACCGCAGGCAACACATAAAACTATACGGACTGCATGTGGTGCTGTCCAATTGAGATAGTGTGACCTTCGTTACTTTTGAGTGGTGGAGGGTTCAGGAAAAGCCTCCGAGGTACTATCGGACACTCCGCCGGAGGCAGCCGCACCGGGAGCATCTGCATCGTGAGTAGCCGCGGAACCCCGCGCCGTACGCTCGTGCTCAGCCTGTTCCCGGTCAATACGTTCCAAACGCGCACGCAGCAACCACGTCACCGGACCCACATACGGCAGGCACAACACCAGCAGAAGCCACTTCAACTTCTGTACCTCAGAAAAATACGGATTCCGATGAATCGTCACCAAGCACAGTAACGCCAACGCAATACCAGCCAGAAACACAACCGTGACCACCAGCTCCAGTACAGCATTCCAATCCATGAGCCCTCCTAACATCCTTCCTAAGCATACAGACCCCGCAAGAACATACAGACTGCAGGAACCCCCTCACAGGCACCCCCGGTACGTAAAAGGGCCCGCCCTGCACACAGCAGGACGGACCCCTCCACAAAGCCATACACGGCACTCTTACGCCAGGCTTACAAACTAGCGGCTAACCTTCTTAGCCTTCTTCGCAGCACGACGCTCAGCAGTCTTCGCATCATACTCAGCCCAGAACTCACGGGTAGTCACCTCATCGGTGCCATCCCACGCCGCAAGATTCTTCAACTCAGGCATATCCGAAGCCTTGAAAATCGGCTCCAAACCAGCCTTACGCTGAGCCTCATAGTTCTTCAACACCGCAACAACCTGCGGAGTCATCAACAGAACCGCCGTCAAGTTCACAATCACCATGCCGGCATTCAACATATCCGCGGTAGTCCACACCAGGTCCAGCGAAGAAATCGCGCCGAAGAACACGAACACCAGAACCAGTGCACGGAAAATATTCATCGGCAGCTTACGTTCAGTCACGAAACGCATGTTCGACTCGCCGTAGTAGTAGTTACCAATCACAGTCGAGAACGCAAACATGAAAATAGCGATAGTCAGGAAGTGAACCGCCCAATCGCCCAGCTGCATAGCCAGCGCCGACTGAGTCAGCGACGCACCACGCGAACGATCACCATAGGTCGGGTTCGACAGCAGAACAATAAACGCGGTCACAGTACACGCCATCATCGTGTCAAAGTAAACACCCAGAGTCTGCACGTAACCCTGCTTAGCCGGGTGAGAAATAGTAGCGGTCGCGCCAGCATTCGGAGCAGTACCCATACCCGCCTCATTAGTCAGCAGGCCACGCTTCATACCCCAAATCACGGCACCCATCGCGCCACCGGTCACAAACTCCTTAATACCGAAAGCACCCTGGAAAATCATCAGCAGCATATTCGGAACCTCAGAGATGTTCAGCAGAACAACCAGCAGACCCAACAGCAGATACAGCACCGCCATAATCGGCACCAGCCACTCAGTCACCGAAGAAATCGCGCGAATACCACCGAAAATAATAGCCGCAGTCAGCGCCACCATAATCAGACCAATAGTGATGCGGAAGCCCATCGAGTTAGTACCCGAAACATCAATGTTGAACGAGTTCGCCGCAGCATCCACCACAGCATTCGTCTGAACCGCCACAAACACAAACGCATAAGTGATCACAATGAACGCCACAAAGATGTAACCCATCCACGGAGCATTCAGACCACGCTTCATGTAGTACGCCGGACCACCAATGTAAGAATCCTTACCGCGCTCCTTGTACAGCTGACCCAGAAGGGACTCCGCGAAAGCAGAAGCCGCACCAACAGCAGCAATAACCCACATCCAGAACACAGCACCCGGGCCGCCCATAGCAATAGCCAAAGCAACACCCGCAACAGTACCGGTACCCACACGAGAAGCCGCCGAAACAGTAAACGCACGGAACGAAGAAATACTCTTCTTACCGTCAGCCTCACGAGCAACCGGGTCACCCAGGACACGAATCATTTCCTTATTGGAACGCCACTGCACGCCGCGAGTACGAATCGTAATGTACAGACCAGCCGCAATCAGAGCGTAGTAGAGGAAATTACTCCACATCCAGTTCTGCACGGCATCCACGGAGGAAGTCAGCCCTGCAGTCTGCGTATTAATGTCCCCGATGATATTCAGAAGAAAATCCACTCGGTACTCCAATCTTGAAAGCAAAAAGCCCGCACACTCAAACCCGGAAGACGGACGAGGTGGGGGCTACATTGCTGGGTGATGCGGACTCACGCCGCGTAACGGAGGGGTATATGCTCCGTATAATTAGTCACCCCATTGTGTCGGGTGCAACCCCCGCTAGGCAACTTAAATAAGGGGGCAAATGCAAAATGTAACGAATATTTAATATACGAGCAGAGTAAATATAGACTCCCGTACGGGGTCCATCAACACTAGTGGGGTGGGCGCAAAAAGCCCGACACAAGGCACAAAACCTCGCACCGGGCATAGCGAATAGCGGGGGTATCGGGTTGGGTTATGAACGCTCAGGCTTCACAAACGGGAACGACAACACCCCACGAATCTGCGTCTGAGCCAACAGCATCACCAAACGGTCCACACCCAGACCCAAACCACCCGTCGGCGGCATACCCGTCTCCAAGGCGTACAGGAAATCCTCATCCACCTCCATCGCCTCCAGGTCACCCGAAGCCGCCTTCAACGACTGCTCCGTCAGACGCTCACGCTGCACCAGCGGATCCGCCAACTCAGAATACGCACAGCCCATCTCCATGCCGTTAATCACCAAATCCCAACGCTCCGCCAAACCCGGAACACTACGATGCGGCGCCGCAAGCGGACTCGTCTCCGCAGGGAAATCCGTATAGAACGTCGGCTCCACCGTATGCGCCTCAACCAGCTCACCGTACAGCTCCTCAACGATGGCGCCCGGACCCATACCCTCATGAACACGCACACCGTGCTGCTGCGCCAGAGCCAGCAGCTCCTCAAAATCCGTCTGCACATCCACGCGGCGACCCAGCGCCTCCGACAGAGCATCACACACCGACACCACACGCCACGGACCCGACACATCAGACACCGTGCGCTCACTCGATGCCTTATGACCCAGCGGCAAAGACACCGAACCAAACACCGCCTGCGCGGCATCCTTAATCAGGCGCTCCGTCAACTCGCGCATCTGCACATAATCCGCATACGGACGATACGCCTCAAGCACCGTAAACTCCGGATTATGGGTTGCGTCAGCACCCTCATTACGGAAATCACGACCCAGCTCATACACCGGACCGCTACCGCCCACCACCAGACGCTTCAGGTACAGCTCCGGCGCAATACGCAGCGTCAAATCCTCACCATAAGCGTTGATATACGTGCGGAACGGACGCGCGCTCGCGCCACCGTGCACCGTATGCAGAATCGGGGTCTCCACCTCAAGGAAACCCTCCGCATCCAGTCGGGCACGCAACGCCTTAATGACCGCGGTGCGCAGACGCAGATTCTGCATCTGATCCGGATGCACCAACAGGTCCGTGGAACGGCGACGCAGACGCGCCTCCGGGTCGGTAAAGGAGTCGAAGGGGATGGGGTGCAGACTCTTCGACGCCATGGACCAGGTGGATGCAATCAGCGATGGGGTGCCGTTACGGCTCGCCCCGTAGCTGCCCTGCACGGTGATGATGTCGCCGGTATCCAGGTTGCGGGAGGCGAGGCTCAGCAGGCGCTCGCCCACCAGGTTGCGCTCCATGACGACCTGCAGGGTCTTAGCGCCTTCAATGAGGGTAATAAAGAGGACCCCGCCATGCTTGCGAAGCGCGCGAATACGCCCCGAAACCATGAATTCCGAATCTGGAATATTTTCAGAAGAGAATATACGCAGAGCATCCTTGACACCCAGCACAGAGACGCTATTACTGCCATTCTCACCACCCAGAGGATACGGCTCCATACCCGCCGCACGCAACGCCTCCAGATGGCGCAGACGATGCTGGGTCTGATCGCTACGCAACACCTCAGGAAGCTCATCCACGGCAGCAAGCTGCATCTGCTGAAGAGCCTCCAACTCATCAGCAGAAAGACGCTGCTCCTGATCCTGCAAACGGCGCGCCGACAGGTTCGGCAAGAAACCCTCCGCCATACCCGCAGCAAACACAACATTCACCATCGCCAAGGTCGGCTCCGTCGCCAAAAAACGAGGAACCCACAGCGGGGCAAACTTCAGATTGAAACGGTACAGACGGCGCAATTGCAGAAAACGATCCAGCACACCCAAAGAGCGGGAAGCAAAACGGTTCCACGCCGACGCACCCACCTGATCAGCAGCCTCAAAAATATGGCCGAACATTGCAAAATTCAGCGACACCCGACGCACACCCAAAGACGCCGCCTGCTCCATCAGCGACGCCACCATAAACTCCACCACACCATTAGGCGCATCGGGGGAGCGGCGCATAACATCCAACGACAGGCCGGTAGGACCCCACGGGACGAACGACAGCAGAGCCACCATCCGGCCTGACTCATCATGAGTCGACACCAGAACAGACGAAGAATCCGCCGGATCATTCACACGATTCAGAGCCATCGAAAAACCGCGCTCCACACGCCCATGACGCCACGCAGAAATATTCTCCGCAACCTGCTGACGCTGCTGCTCATCCAGCTCTGAAAAACGGCGCATCTGCACCGTGTACCCGCCGCGGCGCACACGCTGAACCGCCTGACGCACCGGCAGCATCGACGTGTCATTGAGCGTGAAACGGTCCGCCTCAAGAACCGCCTCCTCACCCATCTGAATAATCGACAGGCCCGCACGGTTATAGGCGCGAGCACCCGCCTCACTCACGCTCAGCGCCGCAGGAACCCAACCGTAACTACGCGCCTGCAACATCCACTGCTCAATTGCGGCATCCCACGAATCAGGGTCACCCACCGGGTCGCTCGACGCCAAACACACCGAACCCACCGAGCGGTACGTAATCGCCGCCCTCTGGTCGGGAGAGAAAATAACCTGCTTATCGCGGCGCGTCGCAAAATAGGAGAGCGAATCATTGGCACCGTACTGCTGCAGCAGGGCGCGAATCTTCAGCTCCTTCTCACCGGTCCACGCATCCGGGGCACGGTAACCGCGCGCCAACAGGTACAGCGCCGCAACCAGCGAGGCACCGTAACCAAACGAAGCCAAGAAAGCCACCACATCAGCAGCCCAAATACCGGGATGCGTACGCTCAATACCCATGCCGTGCATGAGCAGCTCCCACGGGGTGATGGAACGCAACGGCTCCCACACACCGATCCGGCAGAGATACCAGAGCACCACAGTGGTCAGCAGAATACCGCCAGCTGCCGTAGCAGCCGCACCCGCCCACGAGAGGCGACCAATGCGTGCCGGGAACGCCGACCGAATCGAGAAAAGGAAAGGCACCAGCGCGCACGCAAACACAATGGAGAGCGTATCGACCGTCGAGGAGAAAATACGGTCCTTAGGCATGATTCCCGCGGGGAACGCCAGCGTGAAAGCGCTATGGGTCGCGATCAGTGCGCCAAGCACCTGAAAAACGATGGCCGCAATGAGGGCGGCACGCTTACGCACAATCAGCCCGGACACCATCACAATCAACGTAATAGCACTGGGCAGAGTATGCGTGGAAGGGATATTCAGCAGGTCCGCAATGACTTCCCACCAGGTGAAGCCACGGCCGTGCCGCAGAGGAGAGATAATCCACGCAAACGTGGTCAGAAGCGCGGCAAAAGAATACACCCCGATGACCACGCGTGCTGATGTCTCTGCATACTTAGAAGGAGGCGCAGGCGCCTGCCTTGCTCGTGCTGTACGGCGACGTGAGGTAGTGCGGTGAGACATCATGATCAGCGAGGAATCGGGGTGTAGAGAAGGTACTGGGCCTAAAGAATCTGGCTAGGCTTCAGCCTTCGGGTCACGGTAGGTGCCTTCGAAGACGTCGGGGATGCCGTTGTCGTCAGCGTCCACGCTTTCCTTCTCAGCCAGGGCACGGTAGTGCTTGTTTCGGCGAGACAGGATAGCCGCACCCACAATGGCGGCCAGAACAGAGCCGACGAGAATCGCAATCTTTGCGTCCTCGGTGTGCGCCGAGCCGTGCGGGAAGGACAGCTCAGCCACCAGCAGGGACACGGTGAAACCGATACCACTGGTTGCAGCCAGACCGACCACGTCAATCCAGGCGACGTCCGGGTCGAGGTTAGCGTTCTTGAAGCGGGTGACGAGCCAGGTGGTACCGAAAATACCGATGGTCTTACCGGCAACCAGTGCAACCATAATGCCGACCGCCACGGAGTCGGTGAGGGCGCGTCCGAGGCCTTCAAAACCGCCCACAGCCACACCCGCGCTGAAGAACGCGAAGATGGGCACGCAGATGCCGGTAGAGAGAGGGCGGAAGCGGTGCTCCAGCACCTCCGCAAGACCGTGTTCAGCCTGCGCCGCCTCAGAGCGAGCGGACATCTTCACGGGCACTAGGAAGCCCAGAACCACACCAGAAATGGTCGCGTGAATACCGGACTCAAGGAAGAGTGCCCAGGTGATAATGCCCAGGGGCAGAAGCAGCAACCATGCGGCGAGAGGCTTCAGGTGCAGCATGGTCTCACCGCGGTAGGCGATGAACGCGAAAAGGGCGAGAGGAATCAGCGCGAAGAGCAGGTACTCGCCGTGGAAGTTATTGGTGTAGAAAATCGCGATAATGCAGATTGCAATCAGGTCGTCGACCACAGCCAGGGTCAGCAGGAAGACACGCATCGCCGAGGGGAGGAAAGTGCCCACAGCGGCGAGAACAGACACCGCAAACGCAATATCGGTTGCGGTGGGGATAGCCCAACCGTGCAGAGCGGTGGGGCTGGTGAAGTTCACAGCCGTGTAGATAATTGCGGGCACCGCAACGCCGCCGAAAGCAGCCGCAATCGGCACAATAGCGGTGGACGGCGACTTGAGGTCACCGATCACGAATTCTTTCTTCAGCTCCAGACCGGTGAGGAAGAAGAAAACGACGAGCAGACCGTCTGCCGCCCAGGTACCGATGCTCATCTGCAGGTGGTTGAAGCCGGGGATGACCGGGCCAACAACGGTGTCTCGCAGACCAAAGTAGAGGGTGGATGCGGGGGTGTTGGCGAGTACTACTGCCAGCACCGTCGCAATCAACAGCACGGTACCGCCGACGGATTCTGCACGCAGAATATCGGCTACGCGGCGTGAGTTGCTATACGAGCCGCGGCTGAGGGTATCTGGGTTGGTGTGAGTCATTCTCTCCTCTTTCTGCCGCGGTATTCTGCGGCATCTAAGGCTTTTAAGTTTACTCCGCACTGTATGAGTATTCGAGTACCCGCTGGCGGCTTTTAGCTCCTGGACGGTGCGTTGCAATGGTTTTTCGTGGTTTATATACATAAACGTTCCGCCCTCGCCGCGTGGTGCGGTGAGGGCGGAACGTTTAATATTTCTGCAGGTATTCTGCGTGGTCGACTAGTGCTCTAGTCGCGCAAATGGGAGATTATGCGCCTGCGATAGCGGGTGCGCCGGACTCCTGACCGTGGTCGTGTGCCAGCTCGCGTGCAACGTAGTTCTCCAGGTCGAAGAGGTTGCCGTTTGCGCGCTTTACGACGGTCACCAGGGTCTCCATGGTTGCAACTTCCTCAACCTGTTCCTTCAGGAACCAGAGGATGAACTGCTCGCCCAGTGCGTAGTTCTCAGCGCGTGCTGCGGAGAACAGTGCCTCGATCTGACCGGTGACAACCTTCTCCTGTGCCAGGGACATGTCAACGATTTCCTGAACGTTCTCGAAGTCGTTCTTGACGGCGGGAACGGAGGGAATCTCGACCTTGTGGCCGCGGTCCAGCTTGTACTGAACCATCATGAGTGCGTGCTCGCGCTCTTCGAGGGACTGGCGGTAGAAGAACTTAGCCAGCTGGGGCAGGTCCTCACCGTCGAGCCAGATAGCCATGGACAGGTACTGGTGGGATGCAGCGAACTCGTGGCCGATCTGCTCGTTCAGAAGGTCGTAGAAAGACTTAGACATATGGTTTCTCCTTATATGGTGGTTGCTTTTGGGTGCCGGATGGCGCGGTGCAACCTGTTGATATTTATCGTAAGGGGTGGGGTGCGTCATGTACAGAGAGAAAAGGCTAATCGGTGAGGCAGATGAGGTATCCCTGACATATTGTCACCACTACCCTTAGTGTGGGTGACCTGAATACAACCTTTGGGATGGGTGGTATTGTGTGTGTTTCCTTGAGATTTCGCGGTTGAGGGAGGCACTGGATACCTCAACCTCCCACACACTTACACGAGGCGGCATGTGCTCGACAGCCGTTCATCCGGCGTTCCTGAGTGGTCCTCGAGCTGTAAAAATTTTTTTAAAATTCTTCGCATGTGGCGGTAGCTGGGGCTACTTGAGGCAGTTTTGGGTTCACCCGTGCCGTAGCGCTCGCGACTGCAAGAGGCTGTTTAAAGAAATCTATTAAAGAGATAAGGCACGTTCCCGGCGGGGAATGTGCCTTATCTCTGATTCTCTCAACTCTCACCCGGGGTGGAGGAGGTTATTGTACGGGGTAGTCCCCGCGCTTGAGTGCATCAATGGAGATGACGTTTGAGGGGGTGTTGCCCAGGACTGCCTCGCCGATTTCTGCGAGGTGCTCAACCTGCTCGGTCGTGAGGTGGTCGAAAATCTGGCGGCGTACTTCGTTCACGTGGCCGGGTGCGACCTCCTGCACCTTCTGCTCGCCTGCGGGGAGCAGGTGACAGATGCTGACTCGGCGGTCTTCGGCGCTGAGGGAACGGCGGACGTATCCGCTCTTCTCAAGGCGTGCCACGACGCGGGAGAGACGTGCAGGTAGGGTGTTGGTGGTAATTGCCAGCTCGGTCATGGTGAGGGAATGATCCCTAGACTCGGAGAGCATCGCGAGCACCATGTATTCAACGAAGCTAATGCCGGCTTCGGTCTGCAGCTGGTTTTCCAGCTTGCGGGTAAGGCTGAAAATGATGGAGCTGATAAAGAGCCAGCCTTCTCGCTCCTGCGGCGAAAGCCACTGGACGGATTCGCTGTGTGCGGTATTGTCAGGCCGCTGCGCAGGCGTGGTTGGTGTGGGCACGGGATTGGTTCCTCTTTTATCGGATATGGAGCTCCCTTTTTAAGGGGAGATGCGGTGTGTCGGCACCCATTGTAGCGAAAGGTCTTACGAGGTGACCCGAAATTGGTACGGTCAAGTAATGATTGACACTTTGGTGCTAATTTTTTGGAGGGTACTAGGGCCGTCTTTTTATACGCAGTGAGTGCAAAAACCTTGGATAAGTATGTGATGCACAACATGTTTAAAAAGATTTCCGGTACAAGTATAGATGAGAACGTACCAGGAAGCACACTCGTGCATCGAGCCAAATTCCGCGGAATATCAAGGTTTTTAGGGGTGTGGATGAAAATTCTGAGGGGTGCACAAAGGTTGCCAGGAGTGAAAAATAACAAAACGATAACAAAAATTTTAAAAAAATCTCGGTTTTGGCTTTGCAACCGTAATGAAACCGTGTACACTAATTACATAACGGGGTCGAAGGAAGCCTCCGAGGCGAGACCGGAAGCTCGCTTCGATAGGTTCGACTCTCTATTTATCGGTGATTGTCGTCGGTGTACGAGTAACTCGTATTTCTACCGACGGATGTGCGGTGCGGGTGCAGTTCGTGGTTGGGCTGCATTCCGTACCGTATCTTTTTAACTGAAATTTCTATCAACTCACTCTCTAAGAGCATCCAATGATCGGGTGCTCTTTTTCTTTGCTCTCATATCAGCGCCGGTGAGCCTTGTACGAGCCGGGGGGGGGGCGTACGAGGAGGCGCAAACACCTGCGCTGTGTGATTACACGGTGTAGCTACACGGCGAGACTGCACAGCGCGGTTGTACGGCGGGGCTGCATGGTGTGGTCGTGTTGCGTGGTTGCGCTGTGTACCTGCGGTATTGTTGCGCCGCATTGCTGCGCCGTATCGTGTCGGGAGCGTTATCCACAGGGTTTATCCACAGTGTGGAGAACTTACACGCATGTGATTTGGTGGAGCGGAGCCGAGGCTCGCCACGGATGCAATTTAAGAGCTCAGTAGAAAAATTCTTGTAATTACAGGCTTTCACAGCCGTTAAAACCGAGGGTCAGTTCTTAAACAGAAGAGCTTTTCACCTTTAAATCCGCGGAACGCCAGAGTTTCCACACCTGTGGATAACCCTGTGCACTTAATCCACCGCCTCCGGCGCTAAGCGGCGTGTAAGGGGGCTCGGCGTCCCTGCCGGCGCCCAATATTTTGGCTAGTAGAAGGAAAAACGCCCCGAATGAGGGCGAAAATTCCGCGGCTTATCCCCCGCACATCCCCAAAATGGGGTGTTATCCACAGTAGTTATCCACAGTGTGGAGAACTTACAGCACTGTTATTCACATGAGTGCATACCCTGTTATTTCAAGGCAGAAGAGAGCACCGATCCTGAAAAGCCTGTTGATACACAGGGTTATCCACGGGTGTGGGGAAAAGTTTCCGCCTAAAATCCACAGGCCCGCACGGATTGGTGCGCACATGTGACGCTCCCCAATTCATGAAAGGTAAAGTAAACGCTACGCTGGTAATCTTTAATACAGGCCAAGCATTCTAATGAAAGGCATCATCATGGCTGAAAAGTACACCCTCCCCGAGCTCCCCTACGACTACGCGGCGCTCGAGCCCCACATCTCCGCAAAGATCATGGAGCTGCACCACGACAAGCACCACGCAGCATACGTTGCAGGCGCTAACGCAGCTCTCGAGCAGCTCGAAGAGGCACGCGAGAACGGTGCATACGGCAACGTCTCCAAGCTCTCCAAGGATTTGGCATTCAACCTGGGTGGCCACACCAACCACTCCATCTTCTGGAACAACCTGTCCCCCGAGGGTGGCGACAAGCCCACCGGCGAGCTGGCAGCAGCAATCGACGAGTTCTTCGGCTCCTTCGACAAGTTCCGCGAGCACTTCACCAACGTTGCACTGACCATTCAGGGCTCCGGCTGGGCAATCCTCGCATGGGACACCGTTGGCAAGCGCCTCATCATCGAGCAGCTTTACGATCAGCAGGGCAACATCTCCGTTGCACTGATCCCCGTTCTGCAGCTGGATATGTGGGAGCACGCATTCTACCTGGACTACCAGAACGTCAAGGGCGACTACGTCAAGGCATTCTGGAACATTGTGAACTGGGCTGACGTTCAGGCTCGCTTCGAGCGCGCAGTGTCCCAGACCAAGGGCCTGGTCCTCTAATCTAAGGTTTCGTCAGCGCGGTGAAGTGGCCGCGGTGAGATAACCAAAACGGGTGCCCGGCGCCTCCATATTCGGAGGTGCCGGGCACCCGTTTATTGCGCCTGAAGTAGGCGCAGGCGAACCCTAGAGCGCCAGCGTGCGGTCAATACGGATGCGGCGGCAGAAGTCCTCGTCATGGCTCACGACGATGAGCGCGCCGGTATAGGCCTCGAGCGCCTGCACCAACCAATCCACCGAAGAAATATCGAGGTTGTTCGTCGGCTCATCCAGCATGAGTAGCTGCGGCACCGGATCCGCCAAAAGAACCTGCGCCACCGCTGCACGGAAACGCTCACCACCGGAGAGCTCACCGGTCTTATGATGCACACTCTCGCGACGGAAAAGCAGCCGTGCCAGCTGATCACGAAGATGCTGTTCGCTCACCCCGGGGTTAGCCCGCTGCACGCTCTGCAGAAGAGTCAGCTCCGGGTCGAGGGTAATGCGCTGCGGAATATACGCCCCCTCGATGCAATAGTCGACGCGGTAGGCGGGCTGCACGGGGGAGAGGTAGTCCGCCTCGCCTGCGTGGGCGATAGCGTTCAAGAGGGTGGTCTTGCCGCTACCGTTCGCACCGGTAATATGCAGATGCTCGGGGCCGCTGAGAATTAGGTGTTCGGGGCACTCCGCCGGGGTTCCCTGTTGACTCTCGTTATTCGCCTCAGCGGGTGAAAAATGCAGAGAATCAACCTTAGTAGGTTGCTGAACAGTAAATGTTTCACGTGAAACCTGGCTGGAATCAACCCTGCTCAGCTCCAGCACCTTACGTCCCGCGGGTAGGGGCTGCTGGCTCAGCTCGGCATAGATTTTCTCCTGGATGCGCACCTGATCCTGAGCGTTCTGATACGCCTCTTGAGCCTGCTCCTGCTTGCCCACACGCAGAACTCGAAGCTTCGCCGCCGCCTGCCGTGAGGCATCCTTGGCGAGGGCAAGAATCGTGTCCGGCTGATCATCCTTCCACACGCGGGACATGTTCTTCGAGATAATCTCCTGAGCCTGCACCCACTCACGATGCGCCGAACGCACCTCATTCTTCGCCTCACTCACGCGCCGCTGAGCGGCCTGCTGTTCGGTCTCCAGTGCCTGCCGATAGGTGCTGTAGTTACCCTCGAAGAGGCGCAGATGAGCCAGTCCCTGACGGTCCACGTGAAGCTCCGCAATCACGTTCACACGCTCCAGCAGGTCGCGGTCGTGACTAATAATCAGCGCCGGGCAGGGCAGTGCCTCCAGCGCGGTGAAGAGCTGAGCCTTCGCCACGGAGTCCAGGTTATTTGTTGGCTCATCCAACAGAATGAACTCGGGGTCAGAAACCATGAGCGAGGCAAGTGCCGCAATGACCGCCTCGCCACCGGAGAAGCTGCGCATATCGCGAGTAAAGAGAGCTCGGATAGCCTCCGGATTATCACGATTAACCAGGGTTGCCGGGGTAAACCCGTAGGTTGCCAAAGTAGCTAGGGTACGCTCCTCAACGTCCCAATTATCCCCGATGACCTCGTAGAATTCAGGGGAGTACTCGCCAGATTCCACAGACTGCAGGGCCTGTAGAGTCTCGGCAATCCCACAAAGCTCAGCGAGAGTCTGCTCCCAATCCAGACCCAAATCCTGGGGTAGATACGCCATCTGCTCCGGTGCCGCCAAAGAGCCAGAATCCGGGGTTAAATCACCCAAAATCAACCTCATGAGGGTTGTTTTTCCGCAACCATTGTCGCCAATGAGTCCGGTCAGAGGTGCCGAAAATACTGCCGAAAGATCCGCAAAAAGCGGAGGTTGGGTCGGGTGCGCGTACGAAATATGGTCGAGTGTAATGTGGCGTGACATGGGCCGAGTTCCTTCGAGTAGGTGCTCGGATTCCGGCCAGTGCACATGAGGTGTGAAGGCATGAAGAAACCCGAGCGTAACGGTGGATGTACCTGTGCCCGGGTGCGTGCGTGCTGACAGAAATAGGCAGGATAAAGCGACTATAGAGCTGTGCCTATAAAGCTACTGCGTGAGCGCACGAAAAAATTCTGTGAGGTCCGGGCTTATGCTCGGTGGGTCATTTCTTTGATGCCTCCTAGATTCCGAATACCGCCCCGGTCGCGCCTTGGGTGGCTTCGGTCAAACGATACGTTCAGCTCCGTAACTACCCCCACGATGGGGCAGCGTCGGAAGAGAGCTGAGGACTCCAGCATAGGAACTGACTGGGCGCTGAGTCAAACACCTTCCCATGTGGGAGAAGATTCAGTGTGCTGATTCCCCGAATGGTTCCTTCCCGAGAGTTTTTGTTGAAAGGTTGAGTGTGCGGTCAATGCGGATGCGGTGGCAAAAATCCTCGTCGTGGCTCACGACGATGAGCGCGCCGGTATACGCATTGAGCGCCTGCACTAGCCAATCCACCGACGAAATATCGAGGTTATTCGTCGGTTCATCCAGCATGAGCAGCTGCGGTACCGGATCCGCTAGAAGAACCTGCGCCACTGCGGCGCGGAAGCGCTCACCGCCGGAAAGGTCGCCGGTCTTGCGGTGCACGCTCTCGCGACGGAAAAGTAAACGTGCCAGCTGATCGCGCAGGCTTTGCTCGCTCACGCGCCGGTTTGCCTGTTGTACGCACTGCAGGAGGGTTAGTCGCGGGTCGAGACTAATGCGCTGAGGAACGTACGCTCCCTCGATGCAGTACTCAACACGGTAGGTGGGCTGCACGGGGGAGAGGTAGTCCGCCTCGCCTGCGTGGGCGATAGCGTTCAAAAGGGTGGTCTTGCCGCTGCCGTTTGCACCGGTGATGCGCAGGTGTTCGGGCCCGCTGAGAATCAGATGTTCGGGGTGCTCGGTCGAGGTTTCCCTCTGAGATTTACCGCCCGTAGTATTGGGCGGCAAATGTGGAGAATCAACCCCGGTCGGTTGCTGAACCGTAGATATTTCACGTGAAACCCGGTGAGAGTCAGCCCTGTGCAACTCCAGCACCTTGCGTCCCTCGGGTAGGGGTTGCTGGCTCAGTTCGGCATAGATTTTCTCCTGCACGCGCAGGCTCTTTTGGGCTTCTCCAACTGCTGCACGTGCATCCGCCACCATGCTTTCGTGGGCTGTGTGAAGTTTCCCGGCAGAGCGCTCTGAACTGTTTTTATCCAGGCCCATAGCCATGCCAGGTTTCCGCTTTGACCGTTCAAATTCGCGGCCTCGGCGGGCGTTGCGATCGAGCTTAATCTGGTTCTCGGCGCGCTCACGCACAGCCTTACGCGCCTCATTCTTCGCCTCGGTCACGCGACGCTGAGCTGCCTGCTGTTCGGTCTCCAGTGCTTGCCGGTATGTGCTGTAGTTACCTTCGAAGAGGCGTAGATGTCCCAGCCCCTGGTGGTCGGCGTGAAGCTCCGCAATCACGTGCATGCGCTCCAGCAGGTCACGGTCGTGGCTAATAATGAGCGCCGGGCAGGGCAGTGCCTCCAGCGCGGTGAAGAGCTGAGTCTTCGCCGCGGAATCCAGGTTGTTGGTCGGCTCATCTAGCAGGATGAATTCGGGTTCGGAGGTTATGAGTGCGGCAAGTGCGGCAATGACCGCCTCACCCCCGGAGAAGCTGCGCATCTGGCGAGCAAAGAGTGCCCGAACAGCCTCCGGGCTATCGTGGTCTACCAGCACCGCCGGGGTGAACCCGTAGGCTGTCAGGATGGTGAGGGTTCGCTCCTCAACATCCCAGTTGTCGCCGATAGCCTCGTAGAGTTCGGGGGAGTACTCGCCGGATTCCATTGCCTGCAGCGCCCGCAGAATCTCGGAGATTCCGCAGAGCTCGGCGAGGGTCTGGTCCCGGTCCAGACCCAAATCTTGAGGTAGATACGCCATGCGCTCCGGGACCGCCAAAGAACCGGAATCCGGGGTTAAATCACCCAAAATCAACCTCATGAGGGTTGTTTTTCCGCAACCATTGTCGCCAATGAGTCCGGTCAGAGGTGCCGAAAATACTGCCGAAAGATCCGCAAAAAGCGGAGGTTGGGTCGGGTGCGCGTACGAAATATGGTCGAGTGTAATGTGGCGTGACATGGGCCGAGTTCCTTCGAGTAGGTGCTCGGATTCCGGCCAGTGCACATGAGGTGTGAAGGCATGAAGAAACCCGAGCGTAACGGTGGATGTACCTGTGCCCGGGTGCGTGCGTGCTGACAGAAATAGGCAGGATAAAGCGACTATAGAGCTGTGCCTATAAAGCTACTGCGTGAGCGCACGAAAAAATTCTGTGAGGTCCGGGCTTATGCTCGGTGGGTCATTTCTTTGATGCCTCCTAGATTCCGAATACCGCCCCGGTCGCGCCTTGGGTGGCTTCGGTTCAACAATGCGATCAGCTCTGTAGGTTACCCCCGCGGCGGGGCAACGCGGATAGAAAGCTGATGAATCCAGCATAGGAACTATAGGAGCGGCGGGTCAAGTACCCTCCTATAAAACCTTCTGATAAGCACTGATACTCTCTGGAGGGCACTAGAGAACACAAAAAGAGAGGCGACACCATTCGGTGCCGTCCCTCCTTTTAGGCGTTAAATCTGCGCGCGTAAAACGCGGCTCATGCCCGAAGATAAAAGCTATTACGCCTCGTGGCGCTCACGGTACATGCCCAGCGGGCCCGCATCCGCGTACGCCTGAGCGTCGTTGTAACGGTACAGGCGCGGCGGGCGGTGGCGGGTGCCCTCCACGCGGCGGCCGGTGTCAATAATCGACTTCGACGCCGCAATCTGGCGGCGGAAGTTCGCCGGATCCAGGGTACGACCCAGAATCGCCTCGTACACCTCACGCAGCTGCGCCAGGGTGAACTCCTCACCCAAGAAAGAGTGCGCAATACGCGAGTACTCGACCTTGTTCTGCAGGCGGTAGAGCGCGTACTCAATGATTTCGTTGTGGTCGAAGGCGAGCTCGGGCAGCTCATCCACCGGGAACCAGCGAATGTTCTCGTGTACGCGAGTGTTTGCAACCTCGGTGGCGGGAATCGACGCCCAGTACACCACGGAAACTACGCGCTCGTGATCAGTGCTGGGTGCCGGGTCGGGCTCGCCCACAACGCGGGCGGCACGCGCCTCGGGGGTGCGCAGAACGTCACCGAATGCGTAGAGCTGCTCCAGGTAGCCGGGCTGCAGGTTGGTTGCGCGCTTCAGCGTCGAAGCTGCTGCCTCTTCGAGGGAAAGATTCGGGTTGAGCGGACCGCCAGGAAGTGCCCACTGGCCCTTATAGGGCTCGCGGAGGCGGCGAACCAGCGGCAGCCACAGGGTCGGGTGGGTTTCGTTGTCCTTGGGGCGCAGGGCCAGAATAACGGTCGATACAGCGAGGGACACAGAGGTGTGGTCCACGTCGTGGTGCTCTTCAACGGCAACTGCGCCGGGAAGAGGCTGGGATGCGATGCTCATTCAGGCCTCCTGTGCGAATGGGTATCGATAGGTGTGCATACCCTACCCATTTTAAGGGGTTAATAGGGTAAAAATGCACGCAAGGCACCCGCCGACCCGAAAACCGGTGCCCTCCGCGTCGTGTCAAGGGGAAAAAGTTCAGGTACCGGACACGCAAAGCACCCCTCCGCACTGCTCAAACGGCAGAGGGGAGGGGCGCTCCAGCGTCTACTTATGCAACGTCTAACTATGTAATTTTAGGATGCATGCCGGGGGTGCAGACTAGTCGATCTGCAGCTCGCCCATTGCGTCCCAGTCGTCGCCGTCAATCAGACGAGAAATAATCTTCGGGGTTGCGGTCAGCAGCGGACGCATGTCCTTCATAGCCTGCTGGAAGTGGTCAGAATTCACGTGCGGGCCAGCTGCGTCGTCGTTGAAAGCCTCGAGCAGAACGAACTCGTTCGGGTCCTCAACGCTGCGGGACCACTCGAAGAACTTGTTGCCTTCCTCGGCGCGGGTTGCCTCGGTGAAAGCGCGGGTCTTCTCGATCCACTGGTCAGCGTATTCGGGCTTGACGGGGAACTTTACAGCAATGAAAATCATCGGAACTCCTTGATGGAAGGGTAGATACGTACCCTTTCAGTTTATGCCCTGGGCGCTCGCCGGCGCTGAAGAATACGGTGTGAGGCAGCGGTTTTAGCGTGTGGCTTTAACCGCTGTCTCGAGTGGCTTTTGCGGTTTTAGTGAGCCGCCGCTTTGAGAACCTGCAGGGCGCGTTCCAGCGCCGCACGGTCTGCCGTGATGGCGGCTGCCCTCTGCGGGTTGGCGGAGTCGCCTCCGAACGCCGCGTTGTAGTACATGCCGTCACCCAGAAGCAGTACGGCGCGGGCAATCTGCTCGTCACCGATCTCCGCGAGGACGAGCGCATGCCAGCCGTCCTGTACGCGTGCCATGGTCTGCTGGGCAAGTTCGTTATTGCTCTGTGCCAGGCGACTCAGGGCGATCAGGGAGCGGTCGAATGGCGAATTATCGGGCGTGGAGGAATTGATGTAGTAGGCGCTTGCCCCCTCGGGTGCCTGCTCCATGGCCGCGAAGTCCTCTTCAGCCAGGGCGAGGGTGCGTTCTGCGAGCGCCTCAAGTAGTGCCTTCTTGGAGGAGAAGTGGTAGAGTAGCCCGCCCTTGGAAACCTTGGCGGCGGTGGCGACGGCGTCGAGGGTTGCGGCGCGTTCTCCCGAGCGAATCAGCAGGTCGACGTAGGTGTCGAGGATGTGTTCGCGGGAGTTGTTGGCGCGCTGTTTTCGGTGGTTGGGGGTGGTCATGGTTACCAGTCTAACCGCTTGAAACTATACCGTCCAGTTGGTATAGTTAATCTTCGTTTGTGGACCCACCCGAACCCCTAAAACCTCCGGGCAAGCCCCGAAACCACACTAAAAGCCCCAGTCCAAAAGATAGGCCGAGCTGATGCTGCCACGTCCGCCGTATCAGCCGAAACCCCATAGACGCACGAAAACAACCCATGACGAATCACAATCCGCACACCACGGCTCTGCCCATTCACGCCCCCGACCAGAAGACCAAGCGCTGGGCGGCACTCGGCGTGCTCATGCTCCCGGTGCTCCTGGTCTCCATCGACAACACGGTGCTCGCCTTCGCGGTGCCCGCAATCGCTAAGGCGCTGAGCCCCTCCTCCGCGGAGCAGCTGTGGATCGTTGACTCCTACCCGCTGGTGCTCTCCGCCCTGCTCGTGCCCATGGGCGCTATCGGTGACCGTATTGGCCGCCGCAAGCTGCTGCTCATCGGTTCGACCGGCTTCGCGGCGATTTCTGCGCTCGCGGCATTCGCGCCCTCCGCGCTGATGCTCGTGGTTGCCCGTGCCCTGCTCGGTATTTTTGGTGCCATGCTCATGCCGGCAACCCTGTCGATTATTCGCAATATCTTTGTGGATGCGACCGAGCGCCGCATCGCTATTGCCGTGTGGGCTTCGGGCTTCTCCGCCGGTGCGGCGCTGGGTCCGATTGTGGGTGGTTTCCTGCTGGAGCACTTCGAGTGGGGTTCGGTGTTCCTGCTTGCTGTGCCGATTCTGATTCCGCTACTGATTCTTGCCCCGATCATGGTGCCCGAGTCGAAGGACCCGAACCCCAGCCCGGTGGATCCGCTGAGCATCCTGCTGATTATGACCGGCATGACCGGCATTACCTTCGGTCTGACTCACACCTCCGAAACCGGTTTCGATGCGGTGGCTATTAGCACCATCCTTGCCGGCCTGTGCCTCATCGTCCTGTTCGTGCTGCGTCAGCTCAACCGCGAGAAGAACGATATTCAGCCCATGCTGGATGTGCGCCTCTTCCGCAACACCGTGTTCACCGGTGCGATTACCGCAAACCTCATCTCCATGATGGTGGACGTCGGCTTCATCTACTTCGCCTCCCAGCACCTGCAGCTGGTCTCCGGCCTGCCGCCCATGTACGCCGGTATGCTGCTGATTCCCGGTACCCTGGCGACCATTATCGCCGGCCTGGTGATTGCGCGCGTGGCGGTGCACTTCCACCCGGCGCAGGTGGTGTCCTTCGGTCTGGCACTCAACGCTGCCGCGTTCGCGGTGCTCGCCTTCCTGGGCGCACATAACGACCTGGTTATTATCCTGATCTTCATCGTGCTCGGTACCGGTGTCGGTATTGCGCAGACCATTTCGAACGACCTGATGCTCTCCAGCGTGCCGCCGCGTAAGGCGGGTGCGGCATCCGCGATTTCTGAGACCTCCTACGAGATGGGTGCGGTGCTCGGCACCGTCATCATTGGCGGTATGCTCACCGCCATCTACCGCGCAAACGTCGTCATGCCCGCCGGTCTGGATGAGACTCTTGCCGACCACGCTCACGAAACCCTCGGCGGTGCCGTGACGGTCGCACACCATGTGGGTGGCGAGCAGGCAAACCAGCTGCTCTCCTCCGCATTCGCCGCCTTCGACTCCGGCGTGGTGGTTAGCTCCGCGTTCAGCGCCGTGCTCATGGGCGTTATGGCTGTTATCAGCTACCTCATGATCCGCAAAGCACCGCGCGAAATGAAGCCCGCAGAACACTAACCTGCCGCGCTAACCCAGCGCACTAATTCGGGTACGTAAGCCCCGCCTCCTGACGCTACCGTAGCATTGGGAGGCGGGGCTTATTCTTACGCACCCACCTGCGCGTATAAAGGTTCAGCACAGGTGCCGGTGGTACCGTAAAAACAGTAGGCTCACGCCCGAAAAATAGTGGGCTCACGCCCGAAAAAGACACCCCGAAAAAGGCCGAGGAACCAGCGGATCCACACACTCAAGGAGGAACGCCACCATGGGACTCAAAGACTGGGTAGCACCCTTTATCACGCTACTCATCGGTGCCAGCACCATCTTCATCTCCTACAAAAACTACCAGGCGCAGGCGGCGGCAAAACCCTCCGAACTGGCACGCCTGGAGCTGTGGAGCAAGCTCCTCACCGAAGCCGGTATGGACGTCAGCGCGCTCCCCGACCCGGAGAGCCTCACCTCCGACCAGCGCGTCATTCTGGAAAACTACCGGGTCTTCCTCAAACGTGCCTCCCTCGAATCGAAGCTGCGTAAAGTCGGCATCGACAGCAACCGCGTGTTCAGCCTGCTCATGAAGCGTGCGCACTCCTCCGTGAAGCCCACGCCCCTCCCCATTGGCGACTCGGTACGCTACTACCGCCTGATTCTGCGCGGCCTGCTGTACCTCTGGGTGCCTTGCGCCGTGGTGTTCATTGGCGTGCCGATTATCGTGGCAACCATCGCCTACCTGGTGCGTATCTTCACCGGTCAGCCGGTGGACTGGACCAGCTACAGCCTGCCGCCCATCGCGGTGGTTCTGCTGCTGGTGGGTGCCGGCGCGGTGGCTGCCCTCGTGTACCTGCAGAACCGCGTTATCTCCGCGATTATCGCGAACAACGTGTACTTCTACTTCTGGGATATTTACGGCTCCAAGAAGGGCGCCCGCGATTCGAAGCACGCCTACAGCGAGCGCCTGGCGGCTAAAACCTACGCCGACCAGCTGTTCTTGGGTCAGCAGGAGTTCGCCCACCAGTTCCGGCAGAACATGTACATGGCGGGTATCCAGGAGATTGATGAGTACCCGCGCGTGCTCAGCGATGCCGGGATGCTACCGCGTAACTACCGGGTGGTGGAAACCACCGAGGGTGAGGACCGCATCGACCGTGCCGTGAACTGGGTGCGTTCCAAGATCGGTTTTGAGCGTCTGGAACCGCGCATTATCTACACGCTCGAACATAAGGACGCGCACAGGGACACGCATAGGGATGAGCGGAAGGATTCCGCGCACGGTGTAGCTCCTAAGCAGCCTGTGGACGTTCAGGACAAGGAGGCGCAGAAGGCCCCGGAAGTACCCGTATCAGAGGTGCCCGCCTCGGAAGAAGCTGCCTCGGAAGAACCCATCGTTGCGGAGGTGCCCATTGAAGCACCTGCCGATCATCCTACTGACGTGCTTGCTGATGTGCCTGCCGGGGATCTAGCTGATGCACCCACCGAGCCCGTCATCGGAAGTGCCGCCGAATCTTCTGCCGCATCTGGGGTATTTGCCGCATCCGGCGCGGACGACCCCACGGAGGCGTTCACCCGCATTCTCCATGATGCCGATAGTCATGAGAAGAGCGGCGATGATAAAGCCGCCGGCGAGAAGCCCAACAACTAAATAGCCCGCCCTGAGCACAGAAAATCCGGGCATGAGAAGAGGGTCGCAGCCTACGAATCGCCATTGAATCGTAAGCGTGCGACCCTTTTCCTTTCCCTTCAAGGAGGAGCAGAATCGGAGGTACCGCCCGACCAAGAAGAGTCAAATGATGCGCCCCTCTGCCAGTAGAGGTTGCCTGGCAGAAGAGCCCGCTACAGCGGGTCGGCAGAGCGCCCGGCAGAGGAGGCATCACGCCTTAGAAG
>ERZ773207.29-NODE-29-length-44602-cov-14.166364_pt1 | contig 44602 bp, 27 predicted proteins | sample MGYA00580997_ERZ773207 | MGnify/ENA primary metagenome ERZ773207 (study PRJEB29015, sample SAMEA2738170) | human oral metagenome | biome: human oral; feature: human-associated habitat; material: saliva | place: China | collected 2239 ... | reverse complement strand
AAGACCAGCGCACGCGCGGTATCAGCAGGAACCGGCAGAGTCTGCGGCTCATCCGCACGAACCGGCTTCGGAGTGTTGTCACGGTAGCCGCGCGCACGCTCCTGATCCACGCTGGTGCTGAAAGCGGAAGACAGCGCCGAACCAGCGCCCAGCAGGGACGCCGCGACGGAACCGGCAGCCGGCGCCGAAGCGCGACGAGCAGGCTCACCGCTCACAGTGTGGGTGCTGTCCCACTGCTCGTATGCCTCATCCAGGTCAGCCTGATCGTCCAGGGCACGCTCAGAAGGAGTCGACTCAGACGACGCGGAAGAAGCAGACTCAGCTTCCTCAACCTTACGAGCCGCCTGCTCGTCAGCCTCCGCACGAGTCAGGATAGTCGGGACAACCTCGCGCAGCTCCTCCACCGAAATTGCGCCCTCACGAACCACCACGTAGGGGAAGGAGGTGCAATCCAGAATCGTGGACGGTGCCGGCTCACGCTCAGTCACCACAACCACGCCATCCTCATTCGGCTCAGACTCAAGCGGCTTAGGACGAGTGCCACCGTCAATGATCACGGCAACGTCCTCGCCCAGGGATTCCATGGCGGTCTGCGCGTCCAGTGCGGCTTCCTGACCGGTCTTATTCGCGCTCGAAACCGCCAGCGGACCGTGCTCAGTCAGCAGCTTCAGGGCGAACTCATCATCGGGAACACGCACGGCAACGGTACCGCGGGTCTCACCCAAATCCCAGCTCAGCGACGGGTACGCGTGAAGAATGATAGTCAGCGCGCCGGGCCAGAAGCGACCACCCAGGTCGTAAATATCGTCCGGAACGTCGTCGACCACACCAGCGAGCGCAGCAAGATCAAAGATCAGCACGGGCGGCGGCATGGTGCGGTCGCGGCCCTTATCTGCCAGCAGCTTGGCAACGCCCTGATGCGAGAAAGCATCGGCGGCAATACCGTAGACGGTATCGGTGGGCATCACAATCGTGTCGTGCGCCTTCAGCGCCTCGCGGGCAGCCTCGATGGCCTCGCGGGTCTCAGTTTCAGTCGTTACGGGGTACAGCTTTGCAGTCACAGGTCTTATTCTCTCATGTTTTTCTGGATGCGGCGAGACACCGGCACCCACAACGCGCCATGTGGAAGCGCTCTTCCGGGGTTCGCCACATTTCACCGGCTCTGGGCTGGTTACTGGGGCGGACGCGTTGCCTTCATACAGCCCGGCACGGGCTAGGTGGTGCATTTACTAGTCTAAAGGCTCTAGTGGGCGCGGTTTATAACCGACGCTATGACGCGGACGATTATTCAGGTCACGCACCGGGTAGCAGCCCTCGAAGCCGATGCGTGCCAGCAGTTCGGCGACGGCTTCTTCCTGGGTGTCGTCGTGCTCCATGATGAACAGACCGCCGGGGGCAAGAAGTTCGAAGGCGCGGGCGGCAATCGCGGAGGGCATCTGCATGCCGTCCTCTCCCCCTCCGTACAGTGCCATGTCCGGGTCGTGCAGGGCGGCTTCCGGGTCGGCGGGTACGTTCGCCGGCGGAATGTACGGAGGGTTCGAGAGCACCGCATCAAAGGTTCCGGCAAGCTCGGGCAGGGCGGTGAGGGCGTCTCCCTGCACCAGGTGTACGCCGAGCGGCTCCAGATTTTTACGGGTGTAGGGGATGGCGTCTTCGGAGAGTTCCACCGCGAACACCTGGGCGTTCGGCAGCTCGCTTTTGATTGCCGCAGCGATAGCTCCGGAGCCGGTGCACAGGTCGACGATGCGCAGCGCACCGGTTACCGATTCGGTGCCGCTTGCTGATTTGGCGCGTGCGTTCAGCACTTTGAGGGCTTCTTCGACGAGTAGCTCGGTCTCGGGGCGGGGTACGAACACGCCCGGCCCGACTGACAGTTCTAGGCGGTAGAAGGGAGCGGAGCCGGTGATGTGTTGCAGCGGTTCGCGGCAGGCGCGGCGGGCGACCAGTGCCTCGTACTCTGCGACCTGGTCGGGGGTGAGCCGTTCCCCCATGAGCGCTGCGTGCTGGAGGCGCGAGCGTGAGCCATCGTAGAGCAGGTGCGCGGCGAGTAGCTCGGCGTCGACGCGGGGGCTGGGCACCTGCGCTAGTGCCGCGGTGGCGCGTGTGAGTACCTGCGCGAGTTCTTCCCCGCGCGGGTCGTGCACATTCACCTTCATGAGCTCTCCTCTTCGTCTCTCAACGGCTCAAAACCTGTCACAGCATATGGCTGAGGGGCTCCACCGCCGTAGCGGCGAGCCCCTCACCAACATCTCACGTCGATTCAGCGAATCGGCAAGAGTCTATATACAGAAACTACTTCTGTTCCTGGCCCACCTGAGCGAGGCGGTGCGCCTCGTCCATCTCAATAGCGGACTGAACCACAGGCTCCAGGTCACCATTCAGCACAGCGTCCAGGTTGTACGCCTTGTAGCCGGTACGGTGATCCGCAATGCGGTTCTCAGGGAAGTTGTACGTACGGATACGCTCCGAACGGTCCATGGTACGCACCTGCGAAGCACGGTGTGCAGCGTTCTCAGCATCAATCTGCTCCTGCTGGTGCGCCAACAGGCGCGCACGCAGAACGCGCATCGCAGCTTCACGGTTCTGCAGCTGAGACTTCTCATTCTGCATCGCCACCACAATACCGGTCGGCAGGTGAGTAATACGCACCGCCGAGTCAGTGGTGTTCACCGACTGACCACCGGGGCCCGACGAACGGTACACGTCAATCTTCAGGTCGTTCTGGTTAATCTCGATTTCTTCCGGCTCATCCACTTCGGGGAACACCAGAACACCAGCAGCAGAAGTGTGGATACGGCCCTGAGACTCAGTCGCCGGAACACGCTGCACACGGTGCACGCCACCCTCATACTTCAGGTGCGCCCACACGCCCTCAGCAGGCTCATTCGAGGAGCCCTTAATAGCAATCTGGGCGTCCTTGTAGCCGCCAACGTCGGTGCTGGTCGAAGAAATAATCTCAGTCTTCCAGCCTTTGTTCTCGGCGTAACGCATGTACATGCGCAGCAGGTCACCAGCGAACAGAGCCGCCTCGTCACCACCGGCACCAGCCTTCACCTCAAGAATGACGTTACGGCCATCGTCCGGGTCACGCGGAATCAGCAGGCGGCGCAACTTCTCCTGAGTAGCCTCCAGCTCCTCCTCCAGACCGGGAATCTCCGCCGCAAAATCCGGATCCTCATCAGCCATCTCGCGAGCAGCCTCAAGGTCATCCTTCAGCGAAGCGTACTTGTTGTACGCGGTCACAATACCGGTCAGCTCCGCGTAACGGCGGCCCACACGGCGTGCCTTACCCTGGTTCGCCTGCACAGCGGGGTCGGCCAGCTGATTCTGCAGGTCAGCGTGCTCATCCAGCAGAACCTGAATAGATTCAAACATTCTGTTCTCTCTTCCATCTCCCGCACTTTACGCCGCACGGGCAGGCACTAGACATCTCACACCCCTCACAACGGGGATGCACAAAACGAACGGCTCACGCGCCCCACCCACAATCAGGAGGTGGGGCGCGTGAGATACGAGCCTTAGTCGACCAGACGCAGACCGTTCTTCTGAACCGTCAGAAGGAACTCCACGTTGCTTTCAGTCTTACGCAGCTGGTTAGTCAGAACACCCAGAGCCTGCTCGGGCTCCATACCCGCCAGGGCACGGCGCAGACCCCACATAATCTTGATCTCATCCGGGGAGAGCAGGTTCTCCTCGCGGCGAGTACCAGAAGCGTTAATATCAACCGCCGGGAAGATACGCTTATCCGCCAGCTGACGGGACAGGCGCAGCTCCATGTTACCGGTGCCCTTGAACTCTTCGAAGATCACTTCATCCATCTTCGAGCCGGTCTCAACCAGGGCGGTAGCCAGGATGGTCAGCGAGCCGCCCTCTTCAATGTTGCGGGCTGCACCGAAGAACTTCTTCGGCGGGTACAGTGCGGCAGAATCCACACCACCGGACAGGATACGACCGGATGCGGGAGCCGCCAGGTTGTATGCGCGGCCCAGGCGGGTCATGGAGTCCAGCAGCACGACCACATCGTAGCCGAGCTCCACCATACGCTTCGCACGCTCAATAGCCAGCTCAGCCACAGTGGTGTGATCCTCAGCGGGGCGGTCGAAGGTCGAGGCAATAACCTCACCCTTGACGGTGCGCTGCATATCGGTCACTTCTTCAGGACGCTCATCCACCAGGACCATCATCAGGTATACGTCCGGGTTGTTCACGGTAATCGCGTTCGCAATGGACTGCAGCATGAGGGTCTTACCTGCCTTCGGCGGGGACACAATCAGACCACGCTGACCCTTACCAATCGGGGACACCAGGTCCACCACGCGGGTGCCCAGCTTCTTCGGGGTGGTCTCCAGGCGCAGACGCTCCTTGGGGTACAGCGGAGTCAGCTTCGAGAAGACTCGGCGGTTCGCTGCTTCCTCAACGCTCTGACCGTTAATCGCCTCAACCTGAACCAGCGCGTTGAAACGCTGGCGGTTGTTCGACTCACCCTCGCGCGGCACACGGATCGCGCCGAGCACGTGGTCGCCCTTACGCAGGTTGTACTTCTTCACCTGAGCCAGGGAGACGTACACGTCGTTGGTGCCGGGCAGGTATCCGGTGGTACGCACGAAAGCGTAGTTATCGAGAATGTCCAGAACACCCGAAATCGGTGCCAGCACATCGTCTTCGCTCAGGCGAGGCTCGTTCTCCTCGCGGCGGCGAGCCTGCTTCTCAGCACGCTCAGCCTGGCGGTCACGCTTGGAACGGCGCTCAGTACGCTCGGCACGCTCTGCGCGTTCTGCACGCTCAGCAGCCTTACGCTCGGCACGTTCACTACGCTCAGTGCTGCGCTCTGCACGCTCCACGTTACGTTCACGCTTAGTGCGGCGCTCGGTACGCTCACCATCCTGGTCACGGCGACGCTCACGAGTGCGGGTACGCTTCGAGCTCTTCTCACCGTCGGGGGTGCCAAAAGTCATGTCCAGGGCAGCGTTCAGGCTGTCCAGGCTCGCGGTGCCGTCAGCGGTAGCAGCCTTCAGCTCAGCCGAGTTACCGGGCAGTTCGATCTGCTCCGAACGCTCGCCAATACGCTCAGCAGCCAGCTCAGCGCGCACATCCAGCGGAGGAAGCTCAACGGGCTTCTCGTCCTTACGGGTGCGGGTGCGGCGGGTACGCTTCTCCGGCTTCTCGGTCTGCTCAGTCTTCTCGGACTTCTCAGCCGATGCGTCCTCACCCTCAGCGGCACGGCGAGCGCGCGCACGCTTCTGAGCGGGAGTCTCGTAACGGGAAGAGCGGGTACGCTTCTCAGACTTTTCAGCCTTCTCAGCGCCCTCAGCGGGGGCTTCAGCAACCTCAGCGTTTTCGGTCTTCTCTGCCTTCGCAGCAGTCTTCTCAGCCTGCGCCTCGGCGTCCTTCTGGGCGCGAGTGCGGCGGGTACGGCGCGGCTTAGACTCTTCAGCCTTCTCAGCAGCGGGAGCCTGGGCAGCTTCAGCGGCCTCAGCGGGTGCTTCAGACTTAGATGCTTCAGACTTGGGTGCTTCAGACTTGGGTGCTTCAGACTTGGGCGCAGCAGGAGCGGCTACGGCGCCACCACGCTGATGCTCCTCAAGAGCCTGAACCAGCTCAGCCTTCTTCAACTTCAGATAGCCGCGGATACCAAGCTGCTGGGCGAGGACACGCAGCTGCGCGACCTTCAAGTTTGCAAGTTCCGGTGCGGCAGCTGCCGTACCGTACTCATCGGTGACAACAATATTCTTTGCCAACTACAATTCCTTTGGTTATAAGCCCTGAAAAATCTTCAGAATAAAGATCGGGCGGGCGCTATAGCGCGGTCAAAGGTTTAGACACTGCCGAAAGAAAACAGCAGTCTGCACCTTCGACTCCCTCGAACCGCACTGGAGGCGGTTCGCGTCTCTTACCGTACACGCTGATTCAGACACAGCGAGCACACACGGAAGATAAGGCGCTCTATCACAAATGTGGGTAAGCCCAAACCATCATCTATACAAACCATCTACGCGAGATGAAGAGGATGGATTGGTCACTTTGAAAGGGCACCCGCCGCGAAACCGAACCTCCAGAAAAGTCTTCCCCTATGCGTCAGAAATAAAGAAAGACATGAATCCTAAAGGCACTCCCCCGAACCTTGCCGGTTCCCGCCCAGATACAAAAGCATCTGAGGTATTAGGGGAAACGGAAATACGTTACGAAGGATAGTATCGACGGTCTACATTGAACGACGGGCGAACCTCAACGTAGGACGAACTAATAACGTCCTACTGAGTAACTATAACACCTTCAGTATCAATTTCAAGGGGAAGAACCCGCCAGATCAGGCGGCGATCCACAATAGCGCTACACGGGTGGGTCGCCTCAAACTCGGCAATCGCTTCCTGGACCTGTCGCACCTGCTCATCGCCGTGCGCAAAGGTCAAAACGGTCGGGCCAGCACCAGAAATCACCGCCGCAAAACCCTGACCGCGCAGGTACGCCACCAGCGCAGCCGACGGCTCCATCGCGGTCACGCGGTAACCCTGATGCAGGTAATCCACGGTCGCATCCATCAGGTACTCGGGAGCATCAGAGAGAGTGCGCACCAGCAGCGCCGCACGAGCCGAGTTCGCCACAGCCTCAACGTGGGGCATCTGCGCAGGAATCAGCGAACGAGCAAGCTTCGTCGACACCTCATAATCGGGCACAGCCACCACGGGGCGAACGTCAGGATGCACCGGAATAATCAGGGACTTCCAGTTACCCATCTCACCCCAGGACACCGACAGGTTGCCGTAAATCGCCGGAGCCACGTTATCCGGGTGGCCCTCCATATCGGAGGCGACCTGCAGCATCTGCTCACGGCTCAGACGGTGCTCTTCCGGCAGCAGACCGCTCGCCGCAGCCACACCCGCCACAATAGCCGACGCCGAAGAACCCATACCGCGAGAATGCGGAATCTTATTATCAGCAATCAGCTTCACCGGCGGCAGCTCATCCAAACCAGCCGCCGCAAAACCAGCCTTCATCGCCTGCAAAACCAGGTGGCTCTCATCGCGAGGAACGTCCGCGCTACCCTCACCGCTGAGCTCAAACTCCAGACCGGACTCAATACGCTCAACAACCAGCTCATCATAGAAGCCAAGACCCAAACCCATGCTGTCATAGCCGGGACCCAGGTTAGCGCTCGTAGCGGGAACGCGAACCTTAACGGACGCGCCCACCGGAATATCAGAAATATGCAGGGAAGACATGAGAAGAACCTCGCGATCGGTGACGTAATGAGTGAATAGGTGAAAGATACAAAAAGGGGCTGTCATGCAGGTGCACCCCGCCCCGCAAACACGGGACGGAGTGCACATCGTAGTATGAACAGACTAGTTCAAATCAAGAATATCTGCCACAGCAACCACGTCGAAGGGAGCCTTAGTCGGCTCAACCTTCACGCCGTTAACAGCCTCAAGAGCCCACTGCGGGTCCTTCAGGCCGTGACCGGTCACGGTAATTACGATGGTCTTACCCTCGGGAGCTTCACCGGCGCGGTGCTTCTTCAGCAGACCCGCAACGCCAGCAGCCGAAGCCGGCTCCACGAAGACACCCTCGCGGGCAGACAGCCAGCGGTGCGCCTCCAGAATCTCCTCATCGGTGACTGCCTCAATCACGCCGCCAGACTCGTCACGAGCAGCTTCAGCCTTCTCCCACGACGCGGGGTTACCGATACGGATTGCGGTCGCAATGGTCTCAGGAGCCTCAATCGGGTGACCCGCAACGATCGGTGCAGCACCAGCAGCCTGGAAACCCCACATGATCGGGCGCTTGGTCGCAACCGGCTCCAGAACCTTACCGTCACGGTTGGTGTAAGGCTCCGAGTACTCCTTGTAGCCCTTCCAGTACGCGGTGATGTTACCCGCGTTGCCAACCGGCAGCAGGTGGTAATCGGGAGCGTCACCCAGGGTGTCAACAACCTCGAATGAACCGGTCTTCTGACCCTCAATACGGTAAGGGTTGACCGAGTTCACCAGGAACACCGGGTAGTTCTCGCTGAGCTTGCGAGCAATCTCCAGGCAGTTATCGAAGTTGCCGTCAATCTGAATGATGTCAGCACCGTGAGCAATAGCCTGAGACAGCTTACCCATGGAAATCTTGCCGTCCGGAACCAGCACCGCACAGCGCATACCAGCCTGCAGAGCGTACGCAGCAGCCGAAGCGGAAGTGTTACCGGTCGAAGCACACACAACAGCCTTCGCGCCGTCACGCTTAGCGGCGGTCATCGCGCTGGTCATACCGCGGTCCTTGAACGAACCAGTCGGGTTCATACCCTCAAACTTCAGGTAAACGGTGTTACCGGTCTCAGCAGACAGTGCCGGCGCGTGAATCAGTGGGGTACCACCCTCACCCAGGGTCACTGCCTTCACATCGTCCGCGAAAGGCAGACGGTCACGGTACTCATTGATAACGCCCTGCCACACGTGTGCCATTGGCTTCTCCTTCAATCTTGGCGCCCCGCCCGCCGGACCTTCCATAGGTTCGACGCGGTAGCGGGGACGCGGGTTCGTTCGTGAGCGATGCTTCTACACGCGAGCATCGCATGTTTAGTAAGCGGCGCGTGCCGCACGACGCTTTCGCGCCCAGTAATTCTCAGCGCTTAGTGCTTCTCAGACTCCACGCGGATGACCGAGTTCACCTCACGCACAGTGTCCAGAGCGTCAATCACAGCAATCGCACGGCGCAAATCCGAATCCTTCGCCGAATGGGTGACCATACGAATCTGAGCCGCACTCTCCTTCGGGGCGGACTGACGCAGAGAATCAATAGAGATACCGTGCTCAGTCAGGATGCGGGTAATGTTCGCCAGAACGCCCAGGCGATCCTCCGCCACAACACCCACCGAGTAGCGAGACACCACGTTATCCAGGCTGGTTGCGTGCAGCTGCGCGTGAGAAGTCTCCGGAACACCGGGACCACCCAGCACCAGACGACGAGCCAGGGACACGAAGTCACCCAGAACAGCCGAAGCAGTCGGAGCGCCACCAGCGCCGGGACCGTAGAACATCAGCTCGCCAGCGTTCTCCGCCTCAACGAACACAGCGTTGAACGCACCGTGCACGCCCGCCAGCGGGTGCTGACGAGGAATCAGGGTCGGGTTCACGCGAATGTTCGCGCCGTCCGCGCCCTCGCGCTCACAAATGGCCAGCAGCTTGATGACGTAACCATCAGCATCCGCGGCAGCAACATCATCAGCGGTGATGGAGGTAATGCCCTCGGTGTGCACATCATCAATAGTGAAATCAGAATGGAACGCCAGCGAAGCGACAATCGCAGCCTTCGACGCAGCGTCGTGGCCCTCAACGTCAGCGGTCGGGTCAGCCTCCGCGTAGCCGAGCTTCTGAGCCTCAGCCAGTGCATCCGCGAAGGATGCGCCGGTGGTATCCATCTGATCAAGAATGTAGTTGGTGGTGCCGTTCATGATGCCCAGAACGCGGGTCACACGGTCACCAGCCAGGGAGTCACGCAGGGGGCGCAGAATCGGGATAGCACCCGCAACCGCAGCCTCATAGGAGAGCTGAGCGCCGGACTCATCAGCGGCAGCCTGCAGCTCCACACCGTGCTTAGCCAGCAGCGCCTTGTTACCGGAGACTACAGACTTACCCGCCTTCAGAGCACGCAGAATGCGAGTGCGAGCCGGCTCAATACCGCCGGTCAGCTCGATGACCACATCCGCCGCATCAATCAGGGATTCAGCGTCGGTGGTGTACAGCGAGGGGTCCGCATTCCAGTGGCGGGATGCATTAGTATCGCGCACAGCAATACCGATCAACTCCACGGGGGCGCCAATGCGCTTTTCAAGGACGGCGTTATCCTCGACCAGGATACGAGCAGCCTGGGAACCGACATTACCGGCACCAAGCAGTGCTACTTTAATCTTTTCAGCCACGATAGTCTCTTTCTACGGTCTGTTCCGGGTTCGCCCCGGTATCTCTTCGGGCTAAGGCACGGATACGGCGCAGAGCACGCACCCAACAACCACTTTATCAAGAGGCGGCGATGGGGCTGCAGCCTCAAGGTGCGACTTTTACTCTCTGAGATGAGGTTTCCCTCACAGTTATGAGGTACACCTTATCTTCTGCAAAGTTTTGAACGCGCAAAACCGTGAAGACCCCGCCCGCAACCGCCGCCTCACGGCGCGCATTGCAGGGACGGGAACTTCACGGTTCTGGGGTTCTGGGGTTCTGAGCTAAAGACTCTAGATATCCGAACCCATATCCAGCGCCAACATATCCTCCTCACGCTGACGGCGAATCATCACGCGCGAAGGCTGCCCCTGCGCGGTCGCAATCACCGGCGGGCGAGTCAAGAAGTTATAGTTCGAACCCAGCACATAGCAGTACGCGCCGGTCGCAGGAACCGCCAGAATATCCCCAGCCTGCAGGTCAGCAGGCAGGTAGCAGTAGCGAACCACCACATCGCCAGACTCGCAATGCTTACCCACCACGCGAGAGAGCACCTGCTCCCCCGCCGGGGCACGATTCGCCAGGGTCACCGAATAATCCGATTCGTACAGCACCGGGCGGGCGTTATCACTCATACCGCCGTCCACCGAAACGTAGCGGCGCACGCGAATCTCACCGTTCTCATCCTCAATGCTCACGTTCTTGATGGTGCCCACCGTGTACAGGGTCGCGCCCGAAGGACCAGAAATGGAACGGCCCGGCTCGAAAGACATATGCGGAATCGCCATACCCAGACGCTCGCAGGTCGCCGCAACGGATGCGGCAATCGACTCGGTCACCTCGGTAATGGAGCGGGGGTGATCCGCCTCGGTGTAGCCAATGCCGTAGCCGCCACCCAGGTCCAGCTCCGGCAGGGTCACACCCAGGTCACGGTTGAGACGGTTCATGAACTCCAGGGCGGTAGTCGCCGCCTGCTCGAAGCCCTCCGCCTCAAAAATCTGCGAACCAATATGGCAGTGAATACCGCGGAAATCCAGGGAATCGGTCGCATTCAGAATCACAGCAGCCAGCGCCGCGTAAGAATCGGTTGCCTCAACACCCCAGTGTTCCATCTCTGCTTCTTCCAGGCCGGCGAGCGCGGCGGTGCCGGGCTGCAGGGACATGCCGAACTTCTGGTCCTCGTGCGCGGTCGCAATGGACTCGTGGGTCGAGGCATGCACGCCGGGGGTGATGCGAATCAGCACCGGAACCGGGGCGTAAGGCTCCTCACCCTCAGCCACACGCTCGGCGGCAAGCTCGGCGTACACACGCTCAATGAGCTTGAGCTCGTCCACCGAATCAGCAACCACGCGCCCCAGGCCGTTACGGATCGCGCGGGCAATCTCAGCCTCCGACTTGTTGTTACCGTGCAGGGCGATGTTCGCGCCAGGCACCTGCGCGCGCAGAGCCAACGCCAACTCACCACCGGAGGCGGTATCCAGGCACAGCCTCTCCTCGGTCGCCCAGCGCGCCACGGCAGTGGACAGGAACGACTTACCGGCGTAGTAAACGCTCACCTTCGCACCGTGCGCGGCGAAAGCCTGCTCAAAAGCGGTGCGGTAGGCGCGGGCACGGGCACGGAAAGTCGTCTCAGAGAAAACGTACTGCGGAGTGCCGTGCTCAGCCACCAGATCGCTGACGGTCACGCCATCAATGCAGAGCTCGCCCTGCTCATTGCGGGTGAAGGAATCAGTCCAGATGGTGCGGGACAGGGCCTCGGGATGCTCGGGGTAAGTGAGCCATTCGGGGGCGTAGAGGGCGCGGGCTTCGCTCATCGTGTCTCTTTCTTAGCTATCTTTGCCGGCATACGCTCAACCCCCGCCCGGTAGCACCGGGTCGGGGGTTGAAACGAGAGTATTACATGCGCTCGGGTGCGCTCACACCCAGCAGGTTCAGGCCGTTAGCCAGCACCTGCTGTGCCGCGTTGTTCAGCAGCAGGCGGGTACGGTGCAGGTCGGTAACCTCTTCATCAGCCTTGGGAGCGACGCGGGAAACACCGTACCAGCTGTGGTACGCCGAAGCGAGCTGCTCCAGGTAGCGGTTCACGCGGTGCGGCTCGTAGAACTTCGCGGCATCACGCACAGCAGCGGGGAACTGGCCGAGTACAGCCAGCAGCTCACCGTCAGCAGCCGAGTCGAGCAGGGAGGTGTCCACGCCGTCCTCAACCTTCACGCCAGCCTCCGCAGCGTTACGTGCCACAGCGGCGGTACGTGCGTGAGCGTACTGCACGTAGTAGACCGGGTTCTCGTTGCTCTTGGAAGTCAGCAGGCCCAGGTCAATGTCGATGGGGGTGTCCACCGAGTAGCGGGTCAGCTCGTAGCGAGCCGCGTCAACGCCAACAGCCTCGACCAGGTCCTCGAGGGTGACCACGGTACCGGCACGCTTGGACATGCGGACGGGCTTGCCGTCCTTGACCAGGTTCACCAGCTGACCGATCATGACCTCAATTTGGTCGGCGCGGTAGCCGAGAATCTGGGCAATCGCCTTCAGACGGCCCACGTAGCCGTTGTGGTCAGCACCGAGCATGTAAATCGCCACGTCGGCGGGGTTTACTGCACGGGTCATCTTGTCCTGGTAGTAGGCGATATCGCCCGCCACGTAGGCGTGGTTACCGTCAGACTTGATGACCACGCGGTCCTTGTCGTCGCCGTAGTCGGTGGTGCGCATCCACCATGCGCCGTCAGCCTCGAAGAGCTGACCGTTCTCGCGCATGGTCTCAAGCAGGGCGTCCACCTTGCCGCCTTCGAACACGGAGTTCTCGTGGAAGAACACGTCGAAGTGGGTGCCGAATGCCGCCAGGGACTCCTTGATCTGATCAAACATCAGGTGAGTACCGATTTCGCGGAAAATCTCTTCGGGGTTCTCAGCCTCAAGCGCGTCGGGGCGCTGAGCCAGAATCTGGTCCTTAATGTCGACAATGTACGCACCAGCGTAGCCGTCCTCGGGGGTCTCCTCACCGCGGGCGGCGGCAATCAGGGAACGCACGAAACGGTCAATCTGGGTGCCGTGGTCGTTGAAGTAGTACTCGCGCACCACGTTAGCGCCCTCGGCCTCCAGCACGCGGGCGAGCGCATCACCGACGGCAGCCCAGCGGGTGCCGCCCAGGTGGATGGGGCCGGTGGGGTTCGCGGAGACGAACTCAAGGTTGATGGTCTTACCGGCGAACTTGTCGCTGCGGCCGTATGCTTCGCCAGCCTCAACGATGGTGGCGGCGAGCTCGCCTGCTGCGGCGGCGTCCAGGGTGATGTTCAGGAAGCCGGGGCCAGCGATATCAACGGATGCCACGCCGGGGATGGCACCGATCTTCTCAGCCAGAAGAGCTGCTGCCTCGCGCGGGTTCTTGCCCACCTTCTTGGCGAGCTGCAGAGCGACGTTGGTGGCCCAGTCGCCGTGCTCACGGGACTTGGGGCGCTCCACTCGGACGGCGGGCAGTTCAGCACCCTCCACGAGGGTCAGCTGGCCGGAGGAAATGGTTTCTTCAAGGGCAAGCGCAATGGCTTCAGAGAGTTCTTCAGGAGTCATAACAAACTATTCTAGCAAGCCTGGGCTGGTGTCTGACCTTTTATCTAGTGCTTATCTGATACCATGGTGAGGTTGCCTCTGTAGCTCAGCGGATTAGAGCACCAGTTTCCGGTACTGGGGGTCGAAGGTTCGAATCCTTTCAGGGGCACGATGTTCTTATTCGAGAGGGAACACGGGAGCCGATATCCGAGGCGTATTGTTCGGGTATCGGCTCCTTTTTATTTAACTGCTACGCCGGGCAGCTCCTTCCCTTCACCCTCAGAGAGTGGAAACCTCAGAGGGTGGACACTACCCGCTTCCCTGTTGTGGCAGCGCTAACAACCCTGAGAGAATGGGGAAACGCGCACACCGTTCACATCAGCACGGCCCAAGTCACGACAGCGGAGGTAACCCGATGACCACCATGCGCCAGATTCAGCTCACCGAATGGGGCGACGAAAGCGTTCTGCACGAAGCAAACGTGCCCATCCCCTCGCCGGTGCGCGGTCACGTGCTCATCAAGACGGTTGCCGCCGGTGTGAACCCGATTGATGTGACCACCCGCAAGGGTCTGGGTCCCGCCGCTCAGCTGGCTGACCCCGCATACAAGCCTTTCGTGCCCGGCTGGGATGTTGCCGGCACCGTGGTTGCTACCGCCGGCGACTACACGGGTTTTAAGGTGGGCGACGGCGTATTTGGTCTTGTTTCTTTCCCCTCCCCCGCCGGTGCGTACGCCGAGTATGTTCTCGCCCCGGCGCATCAGCTGGTGAAGGTGCCCGCCGATGTTCCCTGCGCACAATTGGGTGGTGCTCCCCTGGCGGCGCTGACCGCATACCAGGCGCTCTTCGAAGTGGCGCGGCTGAAGGAAGGCGAACGCGTGCTCATTCACGCCGGTGCCGGAGGCGTCGGTCACCTCGCCGTTCAGCTGGCGGCGCAGGCTGGCGCTCAGGTTTTTGCGACCGCATCCGCAGCGAACCACGAGTTTGTGCGCTCGCTGGGTGCCCAGCCCATTGATTACCGCACCGAGGATTTTCGTTCGGTACTGGGTCAGACCATGGATGTGGTGCTCAATTCCACCGGTCAGCAGACCTTCCTCGATTCGCTGGAGGTGCTGGTTCCCGGCGGCCGTATTGTTACCCTGACCAGCCCTGACCCGCTGGATGTGGCGCGTGAGCGCGGCTTTGAGGCGCAGTGGCTGACGGTTCACCCGGACCGTGTGCAGATGCAGGAGATTGCCCGCCTCATGTCCTTGGGCCTGTTGAAGGTGCACGTGGATCAGGTACTTGATTTTTCGCAGGCTGCGCAGGCTCACGCCCTGGTGGCGGCCGGGCGCACCCGCGGCAAGATCGTACTGGTTCCCTAACGAGGTGCTGATTCATGCAGACTTCTGAGAGCGCGCCGAAGGTTGAGGGCGCACTGAACGCTGAGGACGCGCCGAATGTAGAGGGTGCACTGACCACTGAGGGCGCGCCGAATGTTGAGGGCACGCCGACCGTTGAGAGTACCGAGTACCGCTCCGGTTTTTACCGCGAGGCGGGCTTTTACGATGCCCATTCGCTACCCGACTACGGCGCGCAGTCGCCGGTAACTCGCGAGGCGTTCGCCTACGATTTCTTCCCCGCGACCGCGGATATCTCTTCCCCCGCGCCGCTACTGGTGTGGGTTCACGGTGGCGCCTGGCGCTTCGGCACCAATCAGGCCCTACGCGACACCATCCTGCGCACCCCTGGCGGGGAGCAGCCCAATACCCAGGCGCTCATGCGCACCGCTTTTCAGCAGGCAGGCTGGGCGGTCGCGTCCATCAACTACCGATATTCGCATCAGGCGCTCTTCCCGGGCGCTCTGCACGATGTGAAGGAGGCGGTGCGTTTCTTCCGCGCCAACGCGCACGAGTTCGGTATCGACCCGCAGCGCATTGCGGTAGCGGGCGGAAGCGCCGGCGGGCACCTGAGCATGATGGTTGCGCATACGGGAGATTCCGCCGCCAGTGACTCTGTCCTTGGGGACTCTGCGTTTGGGAATTCTGCGAGCGCACCCGAGCACGACGAATACTTTGAAGGCAGGGCGGCGAGCGCCTACCCGTCCCATAGTTCGCAGGTGGCGGCGGCGGCTTCGTTTTACGGGGTCAGCGATTTGAGGACCATCTTCACCGATCGTCCCCTGGCCGGCTACGCCCTCAATCATCCCGAGGACGATGGCGCCGAATGGCGACTGCTGGGAAGCACCTACCCGGTGCCCGCAGACGCGTCTGTTCTTGACGCTTCCAAGGGTGAGCGGGCGGTTCCGGGTGTCTGCAGCGAGCGTGCCCAAAAGAACTGGGAGCGTGCGCATCCTATCGATGCGGTACGCTCCCAGAAACGAGTGAATAAGTTCGAAAGTGCCTTAGCACAGGGTGCAAGCGGCGGTGCCACGCCCCTCATGCTCGTGCACGGTATTAGTGATTCGTGTGTGCCGTACCAGCAATCGGTGCGGGTGTATCAGGCGCTGCGCACGCGGCAGGTGCCTACCGATTTGGTGCTGGTTCCGGATGCCGAACACGGGGATTCGCGCTGTTTTAGCCCCGAGATTGTTCAGCAGATGCTGCAATTTCTGAACCGTACTGTCTGATCAGAGTGATTGATCAGAAAGTAATCGGCCAGATGCGGGTTTAGCGAACGCGGCGGTTCACGTATTCGTGCTCAAGGCGGTAACGTTCGAGGTCATCAAAAGCAACGCGACGGTGCGTGTTAATGCGCTCGAACGGAATATCTCCGCGCTCCAGCAGGCGAACAACGGTCGGGCGGGATACGCCCAGGTAGTCTGCTGCCTCCTGCGTGGTCATCAGGCGGTCCTGGCGTACCACGCAGACATCCTTGCGGTCGGCGAATGCGCGCGCTACGGAGGTGAGGGGTCCGTACATTTCGGGAGAAATCTGTACGCGCTCGCCGTCGCCGGTCACCAGGTAGAGGGTTTCTTCGGCGCTGAGGCGGTCGAAGTGGGTGCGCAGACTCGCGTGAACGAGGGCTTGGAAGAGTTCTTCGCAGCGGTGGTGAATTTCTTCCTGCTGCCCATCTTCGCAGCAATCCAACACTGCAGCACGTGTTGCCGGGTACGTCTTTGGTGATGGCATAGTCACTCCTTCGTTACTGTGTTATTCACCACTGTAGCAGTTGAACGAAACTATCGAAAGAAAGTTAAGAAGCGTAGTTAATTCGCATCTGCGGCGCATATAATTCAGATGAATATTTATTAGCTACTTATATAGCATTTGATGTCATTTATTGTATCTTAACTACCTTTTGAGGGCCATCATTCCGCCGCTACCCACACAGGGTTCCCGCGAACAAACCCAAATATGACAAACAAAGCACACCCCAAGCCCACCGCGGGCAAGGCGAGTACACTGGATAGGATATGTCTGAGCAGAAATCCACGAAGAAACACGCAGATACTTCTAAGGTCCCCCGCACCGCCCCCACCATGGCGAGCATGGCAGCCGCAATCCACGCGGCAAAGGTACGATCCTCCGAAAAGACCGGTGCAAAAACCGGCGAAAAAACCGCAGCTAAAACCGCTGAGAACAACGCGGTAAATAACGGCGCCCCGAAGAAGGGTGCGCAGACGAACAGCGCCCAGAAGAATAACGCAGGCCGCCAGAACTCCTCCCGCGGTGCCTCCGAACGCAACTCCAACGCCTCCCGCTCCAACCGACGCGGAGGCGGTAACAACCGCGCCCGTAAGCAGGGCAACCAGCAGGGCGGCAATCAGCAGAACCGCCCGGCACCGCGCCGCTACGAGCCGCTCATCCCCGAGGTCATCACCTACCCCGAAGAGCTGCCCGTCAGCGAACGCCGCGAAGACATCATGAACGCGATCCGCGACAACCAGGTCGTCATCATCGCGGGTGAAACCGGCTCCGGTAAAACCACCCAGATCCCCAAAATGTGCCTCGACCTGGGCCTGGGCGCAAAGGGCCTCATCGGCCACACCCAGCCGCGCCGACTCGCCGCACGCTCCGTCGCCGAACGCATCGCCGAAGAACTCGGACAGAAAATTGGCGAAACCGTCGGCTACCAGGTGCGATTCACCTCCGAAGTTGGCGAACACAGCGCCATCAAACTCATGACCGACGGCATTCTGCTCGCCGAAATTCAGAACGACAAGCTACTGCGCCGCTACTCCACCCTCATCATTGACGAGGCGCACGAACGCAGCCTGAACATTGACTTCATCCTCGGCTACCTCAAGCGCATCCTGCCGCAGCGCCCGGATCTGAAGGTCATCATCACCTCCGCGACCATCGACCCGGAGCGTTTCGCGCGCCACTTCTCTCCCAGCTACGTGCCGGGCAAGGGCATCGTCGACGAAAACCTCAGCGCCGAAGAACGCGAAATCGCCGAAGCAATCCTGCCCGACGACGCGCCGCCCATCATTGAGGTGTCCGGCCGAACCTACCCCGTGGAAATCCGCTACCGCCCGCTCGACGAGGAAGACTACCTCAGCGACGACGAAATCGAAGACGACCACGACCCCACCGACGGCATCCTCGACGCCATCAAGGAACTCTCCAAGGAAGCCCCCGGCGACATCCTCATCTTCTTCTCCGGTGAACGCGAAATCCGCGACGCCAAGGACGCCATCGAGGCAATGGTCGCCAAGTCGCCGCGCCTGAACTACGAAGTGCTGCCCCTGTACGCGCGCCTCTCGCTCGCCGAGCAGCACCGCGTGTTCTCCCCCGGAACCCGCCCGCGCATCGTGCTCGCCACGAACGTTGCCGAAACCTCGCTGACCGTGCCCGGCATCAAGTACGTCATCGACACCGGCACCGCCCGCATCTCCCGCTACTCGGCACGCACCAAGGTGCAGCGCCTGCCCATCGAACGCATCTCGCAGGCAAGCGCCAACCAGCGTTCCGGCCGATGCGGCCGAGTCAGCGATGGCATCGCAATCCGCCTCTACTCCGAAGAAGACTTCAACTCGCGCCCCGAGTTCACCGACCCCGAAATTCTGCGCACCAACCTCGCAGCCGTCATCCTGCAGATGATCGCAATCGGCGTGGTCCGCGAACCCGGCGACATCTCCCGATTCCCGTTCGTGCAGCCGCCCGCATCCCGCGCCATCAACGACGGCGTGAACCTGCTCCGCGAACTCGGCGCGCTCACCGAACGCCCCCGCGGCCCCCGCAAGGGCCGCGGCAATAGCGCAACCCTCACCGCCATCGGCCGAGCCATGGCGGCATTCCCCGTGGACCCGCGCCTCGCCCGCATGATCATCGAAGGCGGCCGCCGCAACTGCGCCAAGGAAATGATGGTGCTCGCCGCCGCCCTGACCATCCAGGACCCGCGCGAACGCCCCGCCGACGTACGCGCCGAAGCAGACGCCATGCATGCCCGCTTCATCGACGACACCTCCGACTTCTCCTCCTTCCTGCTGCTCTGGGACTACATCAACGAGCAGCAGGCGGCGCTGTCCTCCTCGCAGTTGCGCAAAATGTGCCACCGCGAGTTCATCAACTACCTGCGCATCCGCGAATGGCAGGACCTCTTCGCCCAGCTGCGCGAAATGGGCCGAACCGCCAACATTCACGCCAGCGGCGGCAGGGACATCAACGCCTCCGCCCACGAAATCGACATCCACAAGAGCCTGCTCTCCGGCCTGCTCTCACACGTGGGTGTCAAGGAAGAACGCGAAAAGGACTCCAAGGGACGCAACCGCGGCCCCCGCGAATACCTCGGCGCACGCGGCACCAAGTTCGCGATCTTCCCCGGCTCCGGTCTGTTCAAAAAGAGCCCCGACTGGGTGCTCTCCGCCGAACTCGTCGAAACCTCCCGCCTGTGGGCGCGCACCAACGCCTCCATCGACCCGCAGTGGATCGAAGAAATCGGCAAGCACCTCATCAGCGTGCAATACTCCGAACCGCACTGGTCGCTCAGCTCCGGCGCGGCAGTCGCCTACGCCAAGGGCACCCTCTTCGGCCTGACCATCTACGCCGACCGCCCCGTGCAGTACGCCCGCGTAGACGCCGCCGCAGCCCGCGAACTGTTCATCCAGTCCGCCCTCGTCGAAGGCCAATGGCACACCCAGCACAAGTTCTACCTGCGCAACCAGCGCGCCCTCGCCGAAGTCGAAGAACTCGAAGCACGCCTGCGCCGCCGCGACCTACGCGTGGACGACTCCGTACTCTTCGCCTTCTACGACGCACGCATCCCTGCCCACGTCACGGACGTTCGCGCCTTCGACAAGTGGTGGAAGCAGGCACGTCTCGAAGACGACAACTACCTGGACTTCAACCCCGAAAAGCTCATTAACGAGGAAGCCGCCGACTACGACGACTCCCAGTTCCCCCGCCAGTGGGTGCAGCGCACCGACAGCGGCGAACTGACTCTCGACCTGCGCTACGAATACGCCCCCACCGCAGGCATCGGAGGCGCCCGCACCGACGCCGCCAAGCGCGACGGCGTAGCAGTCCAGGTACCCATCCTGTTCCTCAACCAGCTGAGCCCCGAACCGTTCCGCTGGCAAATCCCCGGCCTGCGCCACGAACTCGTCACCGCACTCATCAAATCGCTCCCCAAGGCGATTCGACGCAACTTCGTGCCCGCACCCGACGTGGCACGCGCCGCCTGCGCCGCCCTGGAAGAGGACTACTCCCCCGCCACCGACGAACTCATCCCCTCCCTCGCACTCGTACTACGCCGCCTGCGCGGCGTCGTTGTCGAGCCCGAAGCCTTCAACTGGGACGCCGTGCCCGAACACCTGAAAATGGGATTCCAGGTGCGCAACGCACGCAACAAAATCCTCGGCGAAGGCAAGGACCTGCGCGCCCTGCAGCAGCAGCTCCACAAGGAAATCCGCAGCGCCCTCGCCGACTCGCTCGGCGCATCCGACGACACCATGGCAAAAATGGTGGCACTCGCCCAGGGCGGCACGGGCAGCTCAGGCAACTCGGGTAGCTCCGCGGCTTCCGCCAAGAATGGCGTGAAAAACGCACAGGGCGGCACCGCACAGACGGCACAGCCGACCGATGCACATGGCTCGCAGGTACGCGAAATCAGCGGCCTCACCGAATTCCCCGCCGACCTCTTCCCCAACGGAGAAATCCCCCGCAAGGTACAGCGCATCATCGCCACCCAAGCGGTCAACGGCTACCCCGCCCTCGTCGACGAAGAAACCAGCGTGGGCCTGCGCATCTTCCCCACCGAAGCCGAACAGCTCCACGCCCAGCGCCGCGGCATCATCCGCCTGCTCCAACTGCAGGTGCCCTCGCCCGTACGCTACGTGAGCGAACACCTCTCCCACAAGGAGAAAATCGTCTTCACGCAGAACCCGCACGGCTCCATCGACGAACTCATCCGCGACTGCACCGTCGCGGCACTCGACCACCTCGTGCCGCACACCCCCATCTTCACGTACGCCGAATACAGCGAACTCTACGAGCACGTACGTGCCGAACTCATCGAGACAGTCTTCGACGTCACCAAGCTCGTCGCCGAAATCCTCTCCGAAGCCACCGCGCTGAAGAAGGCAATCAAGAAGGCAACCTCGCTGACGACCATGCACGCCGTCTCCGACGTGAAGGCACAGATGGAGAACCTCGTCTACCCCGGATTCGTCGCGAAAACCGGCTACGACCAGCTGGTTCACATCCCGCGCTACCTCAAGGCCGCCCAGGTGCGCCTGACGAAACTTGGCCCGAACCTGCACCGCGACAACCAGCTCATGCTCACCGTGCAGGACCTGGAAGACTCCTACGATAACGCGGTCAAGTCGCTACCGGCAGGCACCATCGTGCCGGATGCGCTCCGCCGCGTGAACTGGATGATTGAGGAGCTGCGCGTCAGCTTCTTCGCCCAGGAGCTTGGTACCGCCTACACGGTGTCTGAGAAGCGCATTGCGAAGGCTCAGCGTGAGGCGCTGGACGCCATCAAGCGCTAGATTTTGAGACTACCGGTTGTGCGGACGGCGGTGTTCGTCCTCGCTCCTACAGGGGCACCCGCCCTCGCAGAACTCGGGCACCCTGATGTCGCTACGGACGACACCGCCTGTCCGCGGTAGGTTCCCGCCTCAGCTTGCGCGGTGAACGGCAAAGAGCCCCCGCACGATCACCTCGTGTGGGGGCTCTTTCGTATCTATGGTTTTCTGCACCCGGTGGGTCGGCAAGCTATGCATTTCCTCCGCTCCTGCAGGGGCACCCGCTGCACCCGGACGCTCCGCGCCTCCTTGCTTCGTTGCGGAGAGCGCCCGGGGTGGCACCCTGATGCCGCTTTCGGAAGGTGTGGCTTTATGCGAGCCGCACGTTTCGTCCGCGCACGCAACGCCAGCAGAGGGTCTGCAAGTTCTCGGGCTCGTTGTTGCCGCCTTCGGAGAGCGGAACCTTGTGGACGACCTCTAGGATGAGGATTCGTTCACGCATGATGGAGTTGCCGCATCCGGGGTTTTGGCAGGTGTAGTTGTCGCGTTCTTTGATGCGTTGGCGCAGTTGGGCGGTCATGAGGGTGCGTTCGCCGCCTTCGGGCCATGCCCAGCGTATTTTGCGTTCTAGGGTTTCGGAGAGCGCGTCGAGGGTTGGGGTGTCGAGGGTGACGGTGACGGCGCGGTTTTCTTTGCCGCTGGGTGAGGCGTATTCGAAGCGGTAGACGGGGTATGGCACGGTCAGCCCCACGTGGCAGACGTTGAGCTTGTCCCAGAGCTCCTTGGCGTATTGCTTGGTGATGAACTGGGGCGGGTTGATGTGTGCAATCATGTCCTCTTCGCGGCGTCGCACGTTGTCGATTGCGGTTTCGAGGCGCGCGATATCGTCGGAAAGGCGCTGTACGTCTTTGAGGGTTTGCAGGTCGGCTTCGATGTGGAAGTATTTGGTGAGGCTGCCGATGGGGTCCCGCTCGGCTTCGAGAACGACCTGTTGGGAGGCCTTGTAGACGTGCGGGTGGCATCCTTCGGGTTTCTTCTGCAGCAGCGTCTGCCAGGTTTTGGGTTGTTGAACTTCGACGGTGGCGAGGTGGCTGTACATGCCGTTGGTAGAGGTGCCGAGTTCGTAGATTCCGTGGGTGTAGATGTCGTGTACGTAGCTGGCGACTTCGTTGTATTCGCTGGCGAGTGTGGCGGTGCGTTGGCGGTGCGTCTGGAATTCGGGGGATGCGAAGTACCGGTTTTTGCGGATGGTCAGGATGATGCCCAGAATGAGCACGATGATGACGACGCCAAGGACGACGTACCAGAGGGAGAAGGTGAGGCATACGGCGAAGAAGATGCCGAGCCCTTTGAGGAAGGATTTCACGGGTGTTCCTTTGCGATACGGCGGTGTATCTGTGAGTGTAGATTTCCTCCATTAGGGTATCGGAGGTGGGTACCGCACGCAAAGCTTTTGGTCGCATCAGTGAGTTACTGAATGGTTCGGCGTCAGGCTTACACCTTCCGGATGCGCCCTCAGGGTGCCCGAAGCGAAGCGAGGGCGGGTCCCCTGCGACGGCGCGGAGGAAGTGTGTAAGATGCACGCCCTACAAAGGTAGACCCGGCGGAGCCAGCAGAAGATTGAGAAGGCGACAGCCCCCTCCCCCTTCCAGTTCGTTATGCCGGTATCGCGCGCACAAGCCCTGCACTTACTGAACCAGGGCAAGTGTTTTACTTACGAGGCGGAGGGGCGGTGTCCTCCGTCGTGACATCGAAGGCACGGAGCGGTGCGAGCGTCACCAAACAGGCTTGGCGGAGCCAGCAAAAGGCCGAAAAGGCGACAGCCCCCTCCCCCTCCAGTTCGTTATACCGGTATCGCGCACACAAGCCCCGCGCTTACTGAACCGGGGCTAAGTGTCTTGCGTAGAGGGTGGAGGGGTGGTGTCCTCCGTCGTGACATCAGGGTGCCCGAAGCGAAGCGAGGGCGGGTTCCCTGTAGGAACAAGGAGGACACCACCCCCCCTACGCCCAAACCAAAAAGTTAAACACAAAACCCCTTAGCCGTAAAGCTAAGGGGTTTTCCTTTGTGCGCGATACTGGGATCGAACCAGTGACCTCTTCCGTGTCAGGGAAGCGCGCTACCGCTGCGCCAATCGCGCTCACAAAACAGTTGTTTTGTTGCGAGGTGAGGACGGGATTCGAACCCGCGTACACGGCTTTGCAGGCCGCTGCCTAACCACTCGACCACCTCACCGCATACGCTCCACGAGGGAACGCGTTCGAACTCTTGGAGTCCTTACGAGCGGTTGACGAGACTTGAACTCGCGACATCCACCTTGGCAAGGTGGTGCTCTACCAACTGAGCTACAACCGCATATCAGCGTATTCAATTTGAATTATGACGAGGAGTTTTTCGCTCCCTCGTGCTGACAGGTAAATACTATACGGGGTTTTTGAGTGTTTGCCAAATCCTTTGCAGAACGCCTTGTGTTCCGCGTGTTTCCAGGGCAAAACGGGGTATTTGGGCTCGTTTTTGAGGCGCGCGAGCAAAATTTATTTTCATGGTGCCGGTCACATTTTAGGAGTTTTGGGGTGGTTATTGGTCCCGTGAGGGTAGCGGCGGGCGCACGATGTCCACTGAGCATCCACAAAATTTTTCGCAAGAGCACGAAAAGAGAGCGAAAAGGAGGGGCGGGGAACCAGGTTCCCTGCCCCTCCCCTATGAGATCCGCACCGGAAATCTGCATCAGAAATCCGCACCGGCGAAAACGCCAGGCTCGCGTTTTTCTCCAGACCAGTTTTTCTGGAGTCTCTAGAGCTCTTCGAAGAAGAGGCGCTCGTAGACCTTGCGGGCGTTGCGGGTTTGGCGCAGGTAGTCCTCTTCGAGGGCGCGTGCGCTGCCGGCGGGGTATCCGCACCAGCGGGCGATTGCTTCCAGGTCGGCGCGTCCCGAGGGCAGGATGTCGGATTGGCGTACGCCGCGTAGCACGTTGCCGCCGCGAATCTTCGTGGCGAGCAGCCAGGCACCGCTGAGGATTTCAGCGTCCGCAGCCTCGATCAGTCCCGCCTCAACCGCCGCATCCAGCGCCTTCAGGGTGGAGGTGGTGCGCAGCCCCGGCACGGCGTGCGCGTGGCGCAGCTGCACGAGCTGGACCAGCCATTCCACATCGGAGAGTCCGCCGCGGCCGAGCTTGAGCTGGCGGGTGCGGTCGGCACCGTGCGGCATGCGTTCGTTCTCAACGCGCGCCTTCATGCGGCGAATCTGCTGCACCTGTTCGGGCGTGAAAGTTGCCGGGTAGCGGTACGGGTCGATGAGCTCCACGAAAGCCTCGCCGAGCGCCTCGTCGCCGGCGATGGGGCGGGCGCGGGTGAGCGCCTGGAATTCCCAGGTTTCCGCCCAGCGTTCGTAGTAGGAGCGGTAGGAGTCCAGCGAGCGCACGATAGCGCCCTGCTTGCCTTCGGGGCGCAGGTCGGCGTCCACTTCGAGGGGACGTTCAGCGCGGATGGCGGGCTTGACGGGCTGTTTGAGGAGCGCCAGGGTGCGGTTGACGATGCGTGCCGCCTGTTCCTGTGCGGCGTCTTCGTCGGCCCCATCGAGGGGTTCGTGGACGAACATGACGTCCGCGTCGGAGCCGAAGCCGTTCTCGGCGCCACCGAGGCGACCCATGCCGATGACGGCGATGCGGGTGAGCAGCTTCTCCCCCGCTGTCTCCTCAGCTTCGGCAGGTTCGGCTGCTTCGGCAGGTTCGGCTGCTTCGGCAGGTTCGGCTGCTTCAGCGGGTTCAGTGCTTTCCGGTGCCGTCTGGAGTTCGCGCTGGGCAATCTGCAGCGCCGCGCCAATCGTGCACTCGTCAATAGCGGCAAGACCGGCACAGGTGTCCTCAATGTCGACGATGCCCAGGGTCCAGCCCATGGCGGTGCGCAGGGTTTCGCGGCGGCGCAGGTAGCGCACGGCGCGCATCGCCTCGGCGGCGTCCTCGTGGCGTGCCAGCAGGGAGGAAATCTCGGAGGCGAGCGCCTCCTCCCCCAGTGGCTTGAGGTCGGCGACCTTGTCCAGCCAGGCGATGGAGGCAGAGGCATCCTCGAGCAGGTCGGTCATGAGGCGCGAACTCGAGAGCAGCTGGCTGAGGCGTTCGGCGGCTGCGGGTGAGTCGCGGAGCATGCGCAGGTACCAGCTGGTGCTGCCGAGCGATTCGGAGACGATGCGGAATCCGAGCAGGCCGGCGTCCGCGTCCACGCCGCGGGCGAACCAGCCCAGTAACACGGGCATGAGGTGCCGCTGAATGTCTGCACTGCGGGAAAGTCCCGTGGTGAGGGCCTTGATGTGGCGCATGGCCCCGCGCGGATCGCGGTAACCGAGGGCGGCCAGACGGTCCTGTGCCGCCTGTTCGCTGAGCACCACTTCGTCGCGACTGAGCGTGGAGACGGCGGCAAGTAGCGGGCGGAAGAAGATCCGTTCGTGCAGAGAACGGACGTTTCGTTTAATTTTCTGCCACGCCTTGAGCATCTGCTCAGCAGAGAGCGTGCCGTTGCGTTCCGGAGAGAGAATCGAGCGGGCCAGGGCGCGCTGTTCAGCTTCCTTCTCGGGCATCAGGTGGGTGCGGCGCAGCTGCTGCAGCTGGATGCGGTGCTCCAGCACGCGTAGCTTCTTGTAGTCGCGGCTGAACGCCTCGGCGTCGGTGCGGCTAATGTAGCTGACGGCGGTCAGCGCCGCCAGGGAATCCACGGTGGACTTGGTGCGCACTGCGGGGTCGGTTCGGCCGTGCACGAGCTGCAGCAGCTGCACGGTGAACTCAATATCGCGCAGGCCGCCCGGGCCCAGCTTAATCTGGCGGTCCACCTGGTGCGGGGGAATATTGTCGGTCACGCGGGCGCGCATCGCCTGTACGGATTCTACGAAGGATTCACGGGCGGCGGACTCCCACACGAAGGGGTCGATTGCGCGGGCGTAGCGGGCGCCCAGCTGCGCCGAACCGGCGATGGGGCGCGCCTTGAGCAGCGCCTGGAACTCCCAGTTTTCGGCCCAGCGCTTGTAGTACTGAACGTAGGATTCGACGGTTCGAACGAGCGGTCCGTCCTTGCCTTCGGGGCGCAGGTTCGCGTCGACTTCCCAGAGGGCGGGTTCGGGTGCGGGGCCCATGATGGCGCGGGTGAGGGCGTGCACGAGTTCCGTGCCGATGGTGGAACATTCGTTCTCGGTGAGCTTGAGCGGGGCGCTCTCCCCCTCCGCCCCGGTATTGGGTGCGGCGGCGGGTTCTACGGGCGCAACCACGTACACCACATCAACGTCGGAGATGTAGTTCAGCTCGCGGGCACCGCACTTGCCCATGCCGATAATCGCCAGGTCCAGGGCGTCTACGGCTTCGCCTCGGCGAGGAGCCGCCAGGCCGGGGCCCAGGCCCTCCGCCACTTCGGTGCGCGCAATGGCGAGCGCGCCCTCCAGCGCGGCAGCGGCAAGATCGGCGAGGTGACGACCGATAGTAGGCATCATTTCGACCGGGTCTTCGCAGCACACGTCGAGCAGGGCGATGCGCGCCAGGGCGGCACGGTAGGCAACGCGCAGGGTCACGTAGCCGTCTTTGCCGGTCTGTTCGGCGGCAGCGCGCGGACGCTCCGCGTGGGGGTCGGCGCCGAGGGCGGTGAGGATATCGCGACGGTAGGGGGTGTCCAGCGGTGCGATGGGGGTCAGGAATTCCCCGTCGGTTTCCGGCAGAATCGACGCCGGGTGCTGGGAACGAATCAGCACGCTCTCAGCCGGGTACACCTGCGTGTCGAAGAGCGGGTCGATGAGCTCGGGGCGGCGGTAGAGAAAATCGCCAATTGCCTGGGATGCGCCGAGCAGGCGGTACATGCCGAATTCTTCTTTGCCGCGGTTGGCGCGCTCGGCGACCGCCGGGTGCTTCTCGATGAGGCGCACGAGGGCGGGCAGGGCAATATCCGGTGAGGGTGCGAGGCGCAGCCCGGCAAAGAGCGCATCCTGCGAGACGTGCTTCAGTTCGGGTGCGTTGAGCCAGCGTTCTGCCTTGGACGGGTCGTGGAAGCCGGTGGCAATCATGCGGGTGTGCAGGCGTAGCTGGGCTTTGCGTTCGGCTTCGGCACGTTGTTCGTCGTCGAGCGCGTCGGGGGCGATGTCGGTGAGCGGTTTGGGTTCTTTGGCGGGGTCGATAATGCGAATGAGCCCGGTGGCCGGGTAGTGGGAGCTGTCAGTCATAGCGTGAGAACCGTGGGTAGAGAACTGGGGAAAGAACTGTGGGTGGAGAGTAGATCCGGGGCGGAGAGTAAAAATTTCGGCGGGTAAAAAGCGGCAGTTAAATTTCGGCGGTGAACGGTGCAACTTATAGGTGCAATTGATAGACCTGTGGGCGGTACCCGCCGGCGTGTTGACCGGTAGCGGGTACCGCCCTGAGGCTGTCAGCGTTCACTCATCGTCCGAGGAGGTGAGAGGATCCAGCCGTTAGAGGATTCCGAGGTTGTGCTTGAGCTCGTACGGGGTCACCTGAGCCTGGTACTGGTCCCAGTCGGCGCGCTTATTGCGCAGGAACTGTTCGAAGACCTGCTCACCCAGAACCTCCGCCATGAACTCGGATTCTTCGGTGATGTTAATGGCTTCACGCAGGGATGCGGGTAGCGGGTTGTAGCCCATGGCGCGGCGTTCGGCGTTGGTCATGGCGGCGAGGTCCTCGGTCACGGCGGGCATGAGCGGGTACTCGTTTTCGATGCCCTTCAGGCCTGCGGCGAGAATCACCGCGTAGGCGAGGTACGGGTTCGATGCCGAGTCCAGGCCGCGGTACTCGATGCGTGCGGACTGCATCTTGTTCGGCTTGTACAGGGGCACGCGCACGAGGGCGGAGCGGTTGTTGTGGCCCCAGGAGACGTAGGAGGGTGCCTCGCCGCCGCCCCAGAGGCGCTTGTAGGAGTTGATGAACTGGTTGGTGACCGCGGTGAACTCGGGGGCGTGCTTGAGCACACCGGCGATAAAGTGGCGTGCGGTCTTGGACAGCTGGTATTCGGCACCGGCTTCGAAGAATGCGTTGGTGTCGCCTTCGAAGAGGGAGAAGTGGGTGTGCATGCCGCTGCCGGCGTACTTGGTGAAGGGCTTGGGCATGAAGGTTGCGTACATGCCCAGCGAGTAGGCGACTTCCTTGATGACGGTGCGGAAGGTCATGACGTTGTCGGCGGTCTGCAGGGCGTCGGCGTGGCGCAGGTCGATTTCGTTCTGGCCGGGGCCGGTTTCGTGATGGCTGAATTCGACGGAGATGCCGACTTCTTCGAGCATGGTCACTGCCTTGCGGCGGAAGTCCTGCACGATGCCGCCGGGGGTGTGGTCGAAGTAGGATTCGTAGTCCACGGGCACGGGGAATCCGTCAGCGCCGAGCTTGGAGGATTCGAGCAGGTAGAACTCAATTTCGGGCGAGGTGTAGCAGGTGAAGCCCATCTCGGCCGCCTTGTTGAGCACGCGCTTGAGCACGCCGCGAGTGTCGGAGGCGCTGATCTCGCCGTCGGGGGTGAGCACGTCACAGAACATGCGGGAGGTGTAGTCTTCCTCGCCGCGCCAGGGCAGAATCTGGAAGGTGGAGGGGTCCGGCTGCAGCAGCATATCGGATTCGTAGATGCGGGAGAAACCCTCAATCGAGGAGCCGTCAAAGCCCAAGCCCTCATCGAAGGCGCTTTCTACTTCAGCCGGTGCGAGCGCAACGGATTTGAGGGTGCCGACCACGTCGGTGAACCAGAGGCGGATGAAGCGGATGTCGCGCTCTTCGATGGTGCGCAGTACGAATTCCTGTTGACGGTCCATGAGTTGCCCTCTCGGTGCGGGCGCGCATCCGCGTGGTACCCGTCTGTGGGTGGCGGAGGCGCGCTAAATTTGTTGCCGAGGTGAGGAAGACCCTGCTACGAAAGGCCCAGCTGTGGAAGACCCTGCATGTCCTGCGGGATTCCAGAAGATTCCAGAGGATTCCAGGGGGTTGCGGCGGGTGGCGTGCCAGCGGTGCTGGCGCCTCCTTGCCCCGGCGTGTGTCCTGTTGTTATCTAGCCTATCGGGTTCTGCTGTGTGGCGGGTGGGTGGGAGGTTTCGTTTGTGTAAATTCTCGTTTGTGTGCTCTCGCGTGTGTAAATTCTCGCTTATGCGCCGCGGTAGCTCAGATTCTGGGCGGTGCCGGGCGGGGAGGGAGGGTGACCGCTCCCCCGCTTTTGCTACGGTCGGGTGGGTACTCCCTACCTGCGCCTCCCTATCTGTGCCCAGATAGTCGGCATATGACGGTTCGCGGGGCGTGTTCGGGGTCGCCTTGCGATAATGGGGGTATGCTACATTCCATTCTTCTCTCGACTGTGCAGTTTCCGCTGGCGCAGCTTCCGTTGGCGACCAGCATTGTTGCCGCTGATCCTACCGGTTTAGAGTGGCTGCTGCTTATTGCGGCGCCGGTTGTTTTCTGTATTGTCTACCTGGCGTGCATTATGGCGATTGCGGCGTTTGGTCCGCTGGTCATGAGGAACAACAAGTCGGGCGGCGCGACCTACCTGCTGGACCGCCCCTCCCGCGTGGCGTTTAGGACTCGCACTGTGGCGTTCTTTGCTGTGGTGGGTGCGTTCGTGGAGCTTCTTTGGCTCGGTTATACGGGTCGTGTGGGGTCGATTGCGGTCATTCCGATTCTGCTCTTCACGTGGTCGTGGAAGTTTGCTTTCTTCTTCCTGCCGCTGCAGCTGATTCGTGCCTGGTATGTGCACGCAACGCGCGGCAAGTATGATTCTCTCTCCGCTGAGGGTGCTCAGCGCCGTGAGAAGCTGAACCGTAAGAGCGCCTACGAGGTGTCGAAGATGATGCAGCGTGAGCCGCAGCAGTTCGCGATGAGCAAGGAGCTGCATACGCTGGCGCGCGGTCAGAAGATTGCGGGCGTGCGTCCGTTCCAGAACCTAGACGAGGCGGGCAAGAAGCGCCGCACGAACTATACGGTGGAGCTGGCTGTGGCGCTCATGCAGGCGCGTGCTAAGAACCCCGGCAAGCTTCCTTCGGAGGCGTTCGGTGAGGGCATCCTGGGTATGGGTGTTGGCATGACGTCTGATCGGGCGGTGGAGCAGACCTGGTTGACTCTGTGCACGGAGCGTGTCAACGCGCCGGATGCGCCGAATTACCCGGATTCGCTGTACCCGGTGGCGGCTCGTTTTTCGCTGTTTACCACGATGTCGCTGTTGCAGCCGGTGATGGGTCGCCCCTATTCGCCGTTTACCGCACCGGATGCGCGCCGTTTCGTGCCGCGTGATTTCTCGGCAGATACCGTGCTGTTGAAGACTGAGGAGCTGGGGAAGAAGGCTCTGGCGCAGAGCGCGATTTTCCGTCAGCTTCATGAGCGTCTTCTGCCGTTGCATCAGCAGCAGCCTCAGCTGGTGGATGGCCGCGCCCTGGCGTATTGCGGTGCCCTGCTGGTAAGCGTGGCGAAGGCGGAGGCGGAGAGCCAGCGGTTGACGAGCCAGATTCTGGCGACGGCTGCTTCTGAGCGTGGCATCCTGTCCTTTGGCGTGTTCTCGCAGGTGTCTGAGGATTATCAGTGTGTTCAGCGTCTGCTGAATCTGATGGTGAAGGCGACCGCCGACGTTGAGCGTTTCATCAACGCTGTGGAGGCGCTGGTACAGATGCATTCTGGTCCGGTTCAGCCTTCCGGCATTGCCTACGAGAAGGTGCAGATGGAGTACATTGCTGCTCTTCTGGACGTTATTGTCTTCTCTTCGCACGCCCCGCTTGCCGGTTCTATTCAGGCGTCTTACGCCCTGCTGAAGGCAGACTATGAGGCGTTTACTTTCAACACCACCGATGAGCTGAGCCGTAGCTACTGGCTGCAGTACGCGAAGAACGCGGTGAACGCCTGCGATACGGGGCTGTCCCAGGGCTATGAGGGTTTCTTCGATAACGATGCGGCGCTCCCTGCGTGGGAGTCCTACGCGGAGGACGTCGTGAAGGAAGTCTGCACCTATTCGATCATGCAGCTGTACTGGGATGCTCTGGTGCAGCAGGCGCTCATTCAGCGCGATTTGCCGCGTGAGTTTGAGGATGCTTCTTCCGCTATTCCGGAGCTGATGAATAAAAACGCCGCTGCGTCGTTCCCGACCTACTACATTAACCTCATCTGGAACTAGGCATAGTTGTTCCCTCGTGGTGAGCGGTACGCCAGCTTGGAGCCGTGCAGGGTTAGAATAGTCAGCATGACTACTGAGCGTTCTTCCGAGATCTCTTCGCCCTACGCGGCACAGCCTGCCGCTACCTCCGCGGCTGCTCCCGCGACTGCTTCTGCATCGAAGCCTTTTGACCTGGACACCGTCAAGAAGGTGCGTACCGTTCACCTGGCGCAGGCTAAGGCGACCGGGCAGAAGTTCTCCATGCTGACCTGCTACGACGCCCTGACCGCGCAGATTTTTGATCGCGCGGGCATCGACATGCTGCTGGTGGGCGATTCCGCGGCGAATGTGGTGCTCGGTTACGAGTCGACCCTGACCATTACCCTGGATGAGATGATTCCGCTGGTTGCGGCGGTTTCTCGCGGTGCTTCCCGCGCCATGGTGGTTGCCGACCTGCCGTTTGGTTCGTATGAGCAGTCCCCGCAGCAGGCGGTGGCGAGCGCTGTTCGCCTGATGAAGGAGGGCGGCGCGCACGCGGTCAAGATTGAGGCGGACGCTTCGATGACCGAGTGGGTTCGTGCCCTGGTGCGTACCGGTATTCCGGTGGTGGCACATGTTGGTTTCACCCCGCAGTCGGAGCATGCCCTGGGTGGTTTCCGTGTGCAGGGCCGCGGCGATGCGTCTGAGCGTGTTCGTGAGGATGCGGTGGCGCTAGCTGAGGCTGGCGCGTTCTGCGTGCTCATGGAGATGGTGACCGCCCAGACCGCGCAGCTGGTGGATGAGGCTGTGGGCGCTGTGCCGACCATCGGTATTGGTGCATCGAATGTGACGACCGGTCAGGTGCTGGTGTGGCAGGACATGATGGGTGTTCGTTCCGGTCGCGTGCCGCGTTTTGTGAAGCAGTTTGCACAGGTTGGCCAGGTCATGGAGGACGCTGCGCGTGCGTACCGTGAGCAGGTTCGTTCGGGTGAGTTCCCGGCGGCTGAACACACCTTTGAGTAGGCTTTAGGCTGAGAAAAGGCTTATTGAAGAAAGCTTGAGAAGAAATACCCCCGTACCCGGTGCTTCCGGGTGCGGGGGTCTTCTGTGTCTCAAACTTTTTGTGGTGTTGGTAGCCTCAAACAACGCCGGGAGCGTTGAATCTTTAGAGCCAGCCGCTGTCCTTGTCCCAGGCGTCGTTGCGTTCGCGGGCGCGGTCCATGGCGTGTGCCGCCTCCTCGTAGGTTTTGAAGGGGCCCCACAGGGAGGTGACGGCGCTCTGCTGGCCGCGTTCCACCTGACCGGTTTTGAGGTTGTACCAGTACTCTTCGGGGTGCGGGCTGGTGGCTTCGGTCGCGGAGTTCAGGGTCTTTTCGACCGCCGATTCGATGGCTTCGCTCAGGCGGTTTTTCTTCTCACTCATGGATTCTCCTTCGACGGTGAGGGGCTGGTGTTTCTAGCTTCTCACGCACATAGGTTCGTGGCAATGAGGCGGGCGGAGATTCTCACGGCGCTCCCCCTCCAGGGTCTTCCGTCCCTGCCTTCCGCTCTGCGTTCCGCCTCTGCCTCCGTGGCGCGCCGTTTTGCCGCTAGGGTGCATGAAATTTTATTCACAATCTGGGAAAAAGGTACGGCTTATGTATCCGCCGCTTTTTAGCGCCCCCGCAAGGGACACAACCCGCCCACGCCCGGTAAGATGAAACTATGTCTTCAACCAAAACGAACACTTCGCATAATCTTCCCGCAGAGCCCGGTCGCGCACCCGTCGGTTGCCTGACCCCCGGACGCGTCACCCCCATGCGCCCGGTCCCCTCGCACATTGTTCGCCCCGAGTACGTGGGTAAGCCCACCGCCAACGAGGGTAACGACTCGAACATGTACACCCCCGAGGAAGTTGAGCGGGTTCGCGCAGCCGGCAAGATCGCGGCAGGCGCCATCGTTGAAGCATCCAAGATTTGCATGCCCGGCACCACCACCGACGAAATTGACGTGCTGGTCCACGAGTACATTTGCGACCACGGCGCGTACCCCTCCACCGTGGATTACCGCGGCTACCCCAAATCCGTATGCACCTCCCTAAACGAGGTCATCTGCCACGGCATCCCGGACTCCACCGTGCTGGAAGACGGCGACATCCTCAACCTTGACGTCACCGCATACCTGGACGGCATGCACGGCGATACCAACAAGACCCTGCTCATCGGCAACGTGGACGAAGAGTCCCGCCTGCTGGTTGAGCGCACCGAGGAGTCCCTGAACCGTGCGATTAAGGCTGTGAAGCCGGGCCGCCAGATTAACGTGATTGGTCGCGTCATTGAGAAGTATGCGGCGCGTTTCGGTTACGGCGTGGTTCGCGACTACACCGGTCACGGTGTGGGTCGTGAGTTCCACTCGGGCCTCATTATCCCCCACTACGATGCGGCACCCGCCTACGACACCGAGATTCGTGAGGGCATGATTTTCACCATCGAGCCCATGCTGACCCTCGGCACCATCGAATGGGACCTGTGGGATGACGACTGGACCGTGGTCACCCGCGACCGCAAGCGCACCGCGCAGTTCGAGCACACCCTCGTGGTGACCGCTGACGGCGCGGACATCCTCACCCTGCCCTAAAGCGCAGACTTCTGGGTTTCCTGCCCTTGCAGGTACGAGCCCAGCACCTCACTTTTATATCAGTTCACCCACTAACAAACCCGCCCGCTCCCCCAGTTACACGGCAGTAGGCGGGGCGAAAGAGAGAAAACCATGAGCGATTACGCAGAACCCGGCGTCATCACCGAGCTGCCCGCACCCACCCCCAAGGACCTGCAGATTGGTGTGGACATTGGAGGCACCGGCATTAAGGGCGGCATCGTTGACCTGCGCACCGGTAACCTCGTGTCCGACCGCTTCCGCATCGACACCCCCAAGCCCGCAACCCCCGCCGCTGTGGCCGAGGTTGTACGCCGCGTCGTCGACGAGCTGCAGGGCCGCGACCTGGCACCGGAGCCCGAGTCCGCTGTCGGCATCGACTTCCCCGCAGTGGTGAAGAACGGCATGGTCTTCTCCGCAGCGAACGTGGACGACTCCTGGATTAACACCGACCTGGAGCAGGTCATGAGCGAGGCGCTGGACGGCCGCACCGTCTACGGCCTCAACGACGCTGACGCAGCAGGCCTGGCTGAGGCAACCTACGGTCAGGGCCGTAACCGTGACGGCCTGATCGCTGTCATCACCCTGGGCACCGGCATCGGCTCCGCCCTCATCAACGACGGTAAGCTGATTCCCAACACCGAGCTGGGCCACCTGGAGCTTGACGGCCACAACGCCGAGTCTCAGGCTTCCGCTCGCGCCCGCGAGGTGCACGAGCTGTCCTGGAAGAAGTACGGCAAGCGCCTGTACCGCTACTTCGAGCACGTTCAGATGCTCTTCTCCCCCGACCTGTTCATCATTGGCGGCGGCATCTCCAAGAACCCGGAGAAGTTCATGCCCTACTTTGAGGATCAGATTCGTACCCCCATGGTCATGGCTGCCCTGCGCAATAACGCCGGTATTGTGGGTGCGGCACTGTGGGCTGGCGGTATGCTGCCCGAGCGTCAGCGCCGCGGCGAAGCGTAAGGTTTTCCTGAACCTGCTTGACCCGCGGCCGCGTCAGCGCCGCGGCGAAGCGTAAAGCCTAAAAGCAACTGAAAGGGACCGCCTTTCCGAATGATTCGGAAAGGCGGTCCCTTCTGCATGCCGCCGCTCGTCTATAGCGGCTACCGGTTTAGTTAGCTACTGGGCGATGCGGTCCTCACGCAGACGCGCAATCGCCTCCTCAAAGTCTTCAAGGTTCTCAAAGGCCTGGTACACGCTCGCAAAACGCAGGTAGGCGACCGCGTCCAGCTTCGACAGCGGCTCCAGGATGGTCAGACCCACCTCGTGCGCGTTAATCTCCGCCAGACCGCGGGCACGAATCAGCTCTTCAACTTCCTGGGCGAGCTTCGCCAAATCGTCCTCACCCACGGGGCGGCCCTGGCATGCCTTACGCACGCCGGCGGCAATCTTCGAACGGTCGAAGGGCTCGGTCACGCCGGAACGCTTAATCACCGAAATGGTGGTGGTTTCAACGGTCGTGAAGCGGCGAGCGCAGGAGGTGCACTGGCGGCGGCGGCGAATTGCGGCGCCGTCATCGGTGGTGCGGGAATCCACCACGCGCGAGTCGGTGTGCTTGCAATAGGGGCAGTACATTCGTTTCTCCTTGGCTGGGCGCTAGCGCCCGCGTATACAGCGCTCAAGAATATTTATACCTATTCTACCGTGATATACAGCGCAGACGCCGTATGTTGTGAGTGAATATACGCTCAGGGTGGACTCTGCTATGCAGAATCCACCCTGTCATTCCCCTCACGGGGGTGTTATTAGCGCGCGTTGTTAGCGTCGAATGCAGCTCGGACCGAAAATCGTCTTGATTTCACCGAAGAGGCTCGGGTTCGGTTCCACGCGCACACTCGGGTCCAGCAACACCAGCTGCTCCTTATCGCGGGTACGCACGAGCATGCGCACATCCGCGGTGCCCTTGTGGTCGCGCAGGGTCTCCTTCAACTCCTTCAGGTTCGCCTCGGTCACCAGGTACTCGGGTACCACGATGGTGATGGGTGCGGCGCGGCCGTCATCGCTGATTTCCAGAATCTGCAGTTCCTGCGCGCTCATGTTCACGCTGCCGTCGTCGCGGCGCTGCACGCGGCCACGAATCGAGCAGATGAGGTCGTCAGCCAGGGCGGCGCCCATCGTCTCGTAGGCGCGGGAGAAGAACATGACCGTAATGGTTGCGCCCGAGGGGTCTTCCAGCTCCACGGAGGCGTACTGGTTACCGCTGGACTTGGCGATACGGCGCGAAACGCCGGTGAGCATACCCGCAATGGTGACGGTTTCGCCGTCGCGCACGTGCGAGTCTTCACCGATGATGTCGTGCACCGAATGGCTTGCGGCGTCCGAGAGGGCACGCTCCAGGCCGCGCAGCGGGTGGTCCGAAACGTACAGGCCCAGCATGTCACGCTCAAAGTTCAGCTTCTCGCGGCGGTCCCATTCAGGAACATCAGGAATGGTCACGGTCAGCTCATCGCCCAGGGCGTCATCCATGCCGAGGGAGCCGAAGAGGTCGAACTGACCCGCTGCCTCCTTACGCTTGACCGCCACGGCTGCGTCCACTGCCGCCTCGTGAATGAGGGACAGCGAACGGCGTGTGTGACCCAGGTCGTCGAAAGCGCCCGCCTTAATGAGCGACTCGATGGTGCGCTTATTGCACACCTGCAGCGGCACCTTCTTCAGGAAGTCGTTGAAGGACTCGTAGCGGCCCTTCTCCTCGCGGGCGGCAATCATGCCTTCGACCACGTTCGCGCCCACGTTACGAATCGCGCCCATGCCGAAGCGGATATCGTCACCGACAGGGGCGAAGGTCAGGGTGGATTCGTTCACATCCGGTGCGAGCACGGTAATGCCCATGGCGCGGCACTCATTCAGGTACAGCGCGAGCTTGTCCTTGTTATCGCCCACGCTGGTCAGCAGCGCAGCCATATACTCCTGCGGGTAATGCGCCTTCAGGTACGCAGTCCAGTAGGACACCAGACCGTACGCGGCCGTGTGCGCCTTGTTGAACGCGTAGTCAGAGAACGGCAGCAGAATATCCCAGAGCGCCTTAATAGCGCCCTCAGAGTAGCCGTTAGAAATCATGCCGTCGTGGAAAGTAGCGTACTGCTTATCCAGCTCCGCCTTCTTCTTCTTACCCATCGCACGGCGCAGAAGGTCTGCCTCACCCAGAGTGTAGTTCGCGACCTTCTGAGCAATCGCCATCACCTGCTCCTGATACACGATCAGGCCGTAGGTGGTGTCCAGAATGTCCTTCAGCGGCTCTTCCAACTCGGGGTGAATCGGCTCGATCTCCTGCTTACCGTTCTTACGCAGAGCGTAGTTGGTATGCGAGTTCGCACCCATCGGGCCCGGACGGTACAGCGCCAACACTGCCGAAATGTGCTCGAACTCCTCGGGCTCCATGAGCTTGAGCAACGAGCGCATCGGGCCGCCATCGAGCTGGAACACGCCGAGGGTGTCGCCGCGCGCCAGCAGACGGTACGATTCCGGGTCATCCAGCGAGAGGGACTCAAGGTCCAGGTCAATGCCTCGGTTAGCCTTAATGTTCTCCACCGCATCAGAGATGATGGTGAGGTTACGCAGACCCAAGAAGTCCATCTTGATCAGGCCCAGGCCCTCACAGGTGGGGTAATCGAACTGGGTAATGACCTGGCCGTCGGCCTCGCGGCGCATCACGGGGATCACGTCAATGAGGTCCTTGCTGGACATAATCACGCCCGCAGCGTGCACGCCCCACTGACGCTTCAGACCTTCCAGGCCCTTCGCGGTTTCGAACACCTGGCCGTAAATCTTATCGACCGGGTCCTCAATGAGGGCGCGCAAATCTGCCGCCTCGGCGTAACGCTTATCCTCTTCGTTGTACACGTTCGCCAGGGCGATGTTCTTACCCATGACGTCCGGCGGCATCGCCTTGGTGAGGCGCTCGCCGACCGAGTACGGCTGGTCCATCACGCGGGAGGCGTCCTTGAGCGCCTGCTTCGCCTTAATGGTGCCGAAGGTGACAATCTGCGCGACCTTCTCTTCACCGTACTTTTCGGTCACGTAGTCGATGACTTCACCGCGGCGACGATCGTCAAAGTCCACATCGAAGTCGGGCATGGAGACGCGGTCGGGGTTGAGGAATCGCTCGAAGATCAGGTCGTGGTCGAGCGGGTTCAGGTCGGTAATACGCATCGCGTACGCGACCATGGAGCCTGCACCGGAGCCACGGCCGGGGCCCACGCGAATACCGTTGCGCTTAGCCCAGTTGATAAAGTCGGCGACCACGAGGAAGTAGCCGGGGAAGCCCATGGAGGTAATAACCCCCACCTCGTACTCCGCCTGCTTGCGCACAGCGTCGGGAACGCCCTGCGGGAAGCGGTAGTGCAGGCCCTTCTCAACCTCCTTCACGAACCAGGATTCCTCGTTTTCGCCCTCGGGCACGGGGAAGTTCGGCATGTAGTTCGCCTTGGTGTTGAACTCCACGTTGCAGCGTTCAGCGATTTCGAGGGTGTTCTCGCACGCGCCGGGAATGTCGCCGAACAGGGCGTACATTTCTTCTGCCGAGCGCAGGTAGAAGTTATCCGCGTCGAATTTGAAACGCTTGGGGTCGGTGAGGGTCGAGCCGGACTGCACGCACAGTAGCGCCGCGTGGGCGGTGTGGTCTTCCTGGCGGGTGTAGTGCAGGTCGTTGGTGGCGACGAAGGGCAGGTTCAGCTTCTTGGCGAGGCGGTGCAGATCCTCCTGGACGTTGCGTTCAATGTCCAGGCCGTGGTCCATGACCTCGCAGTAGAAGTTGTCCTTGCCAAAAATATCGCGGAAATCGCTCGCCGCCTGGACTGCCTCGTCGAACTGGCCCAGGCGCAGACGCGTCTGAACCTCACCGGAGGGGCAGCCGGTGGTGGCAATCAGGCCCTTCGAGTAGGTCTGCAGCACCTCACGGTCCATACGCGGCTTGTACAGCTGACCTTCCAGCGACGCAATCGAGGAGGCACGGAACAGGTTGTGCATGCCCTCGGTGGTTTCAGCCCACATGGTCATGTGGGTGTACGCGCCACCACCGGAGACATCGTCGCGGGAACCGTCGCCCCAGCGCACACGCGAACGGTCGGTGCGGTGCGTGCCGGGGGTCAGGTACGCCTCCACACCAATGATGGGCTTGATGTCGTGCGCTTTAGCCTGGCGCCAGAAGTCGAAGGCACCAAAGAGGAAGCCGTGGTCACTGGTCGCCATGGACTTCATGCCGAGTTCTTTAGCGTAGGTGAACAGGTCACCCAGGCGCGCGGCACCGTCGAGCATGGAGTACTCGGTGTGCACGTGCAGGTGCGTAAATTCTTTGGTTGCCACGGATATCTCCTGGAGGTGTGGGCTGGAGGATGGGCGGTGAATGTGAAGCTGTGTGCGGCGACCCGCGGGCGGCTATAGCTAGCCGAGCTGAACCTTACCCTCGCGCAGAGCGGTCAGCGCGTAGGACAAATCGAGCGGGTACTCGCTGGTGAAGGTCACGCGCTCGCCGGTGCCGGGGTGATCGAAGCTGAGGCGGTGCGCGTGCAGCCACTGGCGGGTCAGACCCAGTTCGGCGCTAAAGCGCGGGTCGGCGCCGTAGGTCAGGTCGCCGCAGCAGGGGTGGCGCAGCGCGGAGAAGTGCACACGAATCTGGTGGGTGCGTCCGGTTTCCAGGTGCACCTCCACCAGGGATGCGGGGCCGAAGGCTTCGAGCACATCGTAGTGGGTGATGGAGTTGCGTCCGTCTTCGACCACGGCGAACTTCCATTCGTTGCCGGGGTGGCGGCCGATGGGTGCGTCAATGGTGCCGCGCAGCGGGTCGGGCAGGCCCTGCACGAGGGTGTGGTAGACCTTGTCCACGGTGCGTTCCTTGAAGGCGCGCTTGAGTTCGGTGTAGGCGCGTTCGCTGCGGGCTACAACCATCAGGCCGCTGGTGCCCACGTCCAGGCGGTGCACAATGCCCTGGCGTTCTGCCGCGCCGGAGGTAGCCACCGAAATGCCCTCGCCCATGAGCGCGGAGATGACGGTGGGGCCGTGCCAGCCCGGCGAGGGGTGTGCCGCCACGCCTGCGGGCTTGTCCACCACAACGATGTCCTCGTCCAGGTACACGATGCGGAAGCCGTCCACCTTCTCGGGGCGGATATCCGCCAGATCGCGCGGTGCGGGGGCATCCACGACGACCTCGTCCCCTGCGGACAGCTTGTAGGACTTACCAATTTTCACGGCCTTGCCGTTGTTGGTCACGCTCACGTGGCCGTCACGAATCCACCCGGAGGTGCGGGTGCGCGGCGCGTCGAGGGCACCGGCGAGCGCGGCGTCCAGGCGCATACCGGCAAGCGCGCCTTCAACGGTGAATTCGGCGCGGATGCGTGCCGAATCTTCGGCGGCGTTGGTGGTTTCGCTCATGCGGCTCTCCTTCGGGTGGTGTTTGCCGTTATCTGGGGTGTCTGTGTGTGAAAGTCTATAGGGGTGATCCGTCAGGGCGGCTACTTGGTGCTCTTGTCTTCTGCGTTCTTGTCGCCAGCCGGGGCATTGTCTGCCGGGGTCTCGTCAGCGGGCGCCTGCACGCGCGTGCCGTTGAGGTTCAGACCCTTGAAATTCAGCAGCACGATGAACGCCATGCACACGCAGATCGCGGAATCTGCAATATTGAAAATCGCGAAATTCGGCACGGAAATGAAATCAACCACGTGACCGGAACCGAAGCCGGGCTCACGGAAGAGACGATCGAAAAGGTTGCCGCAGATACCGCCGAGCAGACCGCCCAGCGCGAGGGTCCATGACAGCGCTCGGGTACGGCGCAGCAGGTAGAGCACCACGGCGGCGGCAACGACCATCACAAGTGTGAAGACCCAGGTGACGTTCTCACCCATGCTGAATGCGGCGCCGGAGTTACGGATCGAGTACCACCACAGAAGCCCGTCAATGACGGTGATGCGCTCCCCCAATTGCATCTGGGTAACGACCAGGTATTTGGTGCCCTGGTCGATAGCGAACACGACGGCGGCGAGCGCGAGCGCGAGGATACCCGCGGAGCGTCCAGAGAGGATGCGCACGCGGCGTCCAGTAGTTTTTTCGGCGGCGTTATCGGTAACCTGTTCGACTGAGGATTCAGCGGTCTTGGGGGTGTTGGTCATAGCTCTCCTCTAGTCTGTGCCGGTTGCTGCGCCTATGATACGGAGGCAGGGTCCGCTCGCGTTCGATAGTGCCCCTCTAGCTTAGCAAATCGGGGTAGCGCATCGAGTATTCGGTGGTGATTCCGCTGGCGCTCTCCCCCGCTTCGCATGCTGGATTCTTGGGGATTCTTGGGGGTTCTTGGCTCGTGCCGGGCGGGCATGAGAATACCGCCCGGTTCTCTCGATCTTCCCCGGTGAATAGCGGTGGAAGAGAAAGAAGCCGGGCGGCATACGCCTCAAAGCGTCGTTAGCTTAGCGTCGTTAGATTAGCAGCGTCGTTAGCTTATTTAGGCACGCTGATTTATGCGGAAGCCTCGATGGACTTGAGGTTCTTCAGCTCCTGAACCTGTGCGTCCAGGTGCTGCAGCAGCTTGGAGCGGTAGCGGCTCTCGAAGCCGCGCAGAGCCTCAACAGCGATCTCCAGCTCTTCCTTCTCGTCGGTGAGGCGAGAGAGAACCTCTTCGCGCTGCTGCTGAGCTTCGCTCACCATAGCGTCTGCCTTCTTCTCTGCCTCTTCGATCAGTTCAGCCTTAGCCTTCTCGCCCTGTGCCACGTAGTCGTCGTGAACCTTCTGCGCCATGGCGAGCAGTGCCGCCGCATCCTGAGGTGCAGCCGATGCCGCCGAGGACTGTGCGGGCGCTACAGCCGCTGCGGGGGAATCGGGTGCGTTTGCAGAGAGCTGCTCAACCTGACGCTCCAGGGCATCACGCTCGGAGTAGAGTGCGCGCAGTTCGACAACGAGCTCGTCCAGGAAGTCGTCGACCTCGTTGCGGTCGTAACCGGACTCTTCGGTCACGATCTTGAAGCTCTTAGTGATCAGGTCTTCAGGGGTGATTGCCATGGGCTTCTCCTCTTAGGTATCCCTACGGGGTTTGGTGGTGAAGTTGGGTGCCGCGGATGCACCAGCCAGATAGCTCGTGACCCCGATAATTCAGGGTCCCGACGGTTCAGGGCATGGCTATACCGCAATGCAGTCGTTGGCACCAATTTTACTATTCTTTGGGTTCTGCACCGGGTTTTACATCGGTTGAACAGTAAAATATTCGCTCGGCGCAAGGGTGGGCTTCACCACGTCTAATATCCGCCCTAGTCCCCGCTATCGCCCTTAGGTTTTCTGCCCTGCGGTGCATTTTGAAAAGGTTTTCGAGAAGGCATTTTGGCGCTACCCCCGGCACTATACACAGGCAGAACGCAGGCACAGACCCCAGAGAGAACCTAGGATCGGAAGGCAGTCAAGAAGGCAGGCGCAGAAAACCCCCGCTCTGCGCTCAACCCGTGAACGGGTCAGGCAGGCGGGGGTCCATCGTTTCTAGCTCTTGAGCTGTCGTCTCTGAGCGAGGCAGACGCTTAAGAGAAGGTCGCGGTCATCCGCATCATGATGCTCAGCAGCAGAGACAGCAGAACAATCAGAATCAGGAAGCCGGTATCCAACGCAACGTTACCCACACGAACCGGCGGAATCAGGCGGCGCAGCTGGTTCATCGGCCAGTCAGTCACCGCGTACACGCCGCTGGCGAAGAGCAACACAATGCCCTTGGGGCGCCACTCCGGTGCGAACATGCGCACCCAGTCAAAGAGCATGCGCAGCAGCATCGCAATGTAGAGAACGTAGACAACGATCGTAATGAGGGCGAAAATATAACCCATCTATCAGTCCTTAGCCCTGGTCGAAGGGGAATTCGCCGTCGGTCTCAAAGCCGGCGGGAACCTCAGAGTTAGCCACGCCCAGAACCTCCAGGTTGGAGGGGGTCAGCAGGAACACCTTAGCGGTGACGCGCTCGATGCGGCCCTCCAGCGCGAATGCCAGACCGGATGCGAAGTCCACCAGGCGCTTTGCGTCTGCGTCAGGCATTTCTTCCACGTTCATAATCACGGGGATGTTCTCGCGGAATGCCTCACCAATGATCTTTGCGTCATTGTAGGAGCGGGGGTGGATAGTGGTGATGCGACGCAATTCGTCCTCTTCTTCCTCGTAACCGTAGGTGTATCCGTTGGTTTCTTCGGGCTCGTAGCCCTGGTCGTAGTAGCCGTCGTTGGAGTACGTCTCGGCGTACTGCTCGGTGTATTCGGTATTCGGCACCGGGGTGTCCTCCCAATTGTCTGCGCTGGCATCGTCCCAAGTCTGCTCGGTTTCCGCCAGATCAGCTGTGGTTTCAGGTGTATGAGCGGTGGCGTACGCCGCTGCATCTACGGTTGCTCGTCCGTCGGCAGATTCTTCTGCGTCCAGATACTCGGTTTCTGTACCGTCATCGTAGCTATCAGCCTGCAGGTACTCTTCCTGTTCAGTATAGGCGGGTTCGTCCTGCAGGTGGTAGGTTTCGCCCTGAGACCCGGCATGCGACTCGGCAACGCTGTACTGTGCCGAGCCGGGCAGTGCTGAGAGCCTGTGAGAGCTGTCGGTCTTCTGTGCCGTAGCAGCCTGCCCTGCGGAGGCGTTTGCCTCCGGGCGGGAGTCAGCCTGCACAGCCTGCGGGGATTCTTCCGGCGTCGTCTCAGCGCCCTGGTATCGTTCCAGGCCGAGGAAACCCGCCAGACGGCTTTGTTTCGCCATGATTCTCTCGCTGTTCTTTCACGTTGGTGGTGTACAGGTTCTGCCGTAGTGCGTCATCAGAAGGTGTGTGCGTAACGGTACGCCATGCACCGGCATGTATATATTACCAGCGCCCACCCCGCGCAGGCGGTCAAGGGCACCGATGATTACGCCGCCGGTTTGCACCGAAAGCAGCCCAGAGCCCGAAAGCAACCCAGAGCTCAGGGGGCAACGCACGGCGCGTAGCCTGGGCGAGACTAGAGCGCCGGGCGCTTACCCATGATGTCGCTACCCACGCGCACGCAGGTCGAGCCCCAACGCACCGCCGCCTCCAAATCCCCGCTCATGCCGGCGGAAATCTCGGTCGCGTGCGGAACCTGCTCACGCACCAGCGACGCCAGCCCGTAGAGCTTCTCAAAGGCCTCATCCGGGTTCATGCCCAGCGGCGCCACCGCCATCACACCACCACAACGCAGGTGCTCGTGGTTCTCGATGCGCTCCACCAGCTCCAGCAGCTCGGAGGCGCTCGTACCGCCGCGCGCACCCTCAGCGGCGTGCCCAGCCGTCGCGACCTCCGCCAGGGACACCTGCACCAGGCAGGTCAGCGCGCCCTGCTGCGCCGCCGCGGGTGCGGGTGCCTCCCCCGCCTCGAAGCGTGCCAGCTGGTTCGCGTACGCCTTCGCCAGCGCATCCGCCAGGGAGGGGCGGTCCACCGAATGCACGCTGGAGGCGTACTTAACCACGGACTTCGCCTTATTCGTCTGCAGCTGACCGATAAACGCCCAGTGAGGGGGCTGCACCTCACGCTGGGCGCAGTAGGCGGCAAGCTCACGAGCCTTCGCGCTCGCCTCCTGGTCGCGGTTCTCACCGAAGAGGGTCACTCCCCC
>ERZ773207.27-NODE-27-length-45776-cov-3.610267_pt1 | contig 45776 bp, 35 predicted proteins | sample MGYA00580997_ERZ773207 | MGnify/ENA primary metagenome ERZ773207 (study PRJEB29015, sample SAMEA2738170) | human oral metagenome | biome: human oral; feature: human-associated habitat; material: saliva | place: China | collected 2239 ... | reverse complement strand
TTTACTCATATCAATAGCCTCTCCTCATCTTCATAAGCTCATCTTCATACTCACGTTCTTCTTTAAGGAGCCTTTGAATAGCACGTCTTCGCTCCTCAATTCCGTCTTCCGCATCACTTATCAGTTCTCTGTATAAGGCTTCCCTTTCCGCATTTAGTTCCGCTACCTCTCTACCGAACTCTGTTCCGGCCCAATACAGTAGCCGTTCCTCATTAAAGCTATCGTACATATATTTCAGTTCGCTTATCTCATCAATAACTTCATTTATACAGGCTTGCTCCCTCTTGTTTAGAGAAACTTCATCCTGTATTTCGCGAAGGCGCTTATCGATTTCAGCTCTTTTGTCTTCTATACCTCTAGCTTCCATTCTTCTACCTTTCCCACATTCATAACCTACCGGTATAATCAGCTAATTACCAATTAATCTCCCTCTTCCATGTCTGAGAACCTTCGCAAATTATTGAACTCATTCTGAATATTAATACTCACTATACGACTATTCCTGGAATAGGGCCTCTTTCAGCTGTTGTAATATACTCTGAATTTTGCCAACTCTTTATTTCACTATACGATACTTTTCAGTGAAATTCAATAGCCGGAGCATAAACTCCGGCCTTATCTTTATTTCCCCATATCCTCCATATATCGATAAAGCAATTCTACAGAACCAAGGTTCATTCGGTTAAAAACATCCGCATAGGTATTAAGTGTGATATGAATATTCGTATGCCTATCCGGTTCTTAAGAAAAAGCATCCCTTTTTACTATAAGTCCTTTTGTACGGCATTACAGAGTCAGTACTTGGTCTGCACGTATCAAGTGAATATTTTTCATTTCTACGCTAATGTTTTACCACGAATTGCTGGTGTTTCATATGTTTTATGACATAGAAAAAGCCCGAACCGAGGTCTCTCGGACGAGCTTTGTCTACAGTCTGGACGCTACCCTTCGGTAGCGTTTTGATTTTACTATATTTCAGCTTACGCTAGCGCTGCTGTGATGATTGACATTGTGTAGATTTCCTCTGCATTGCAACCACGCGATAGGTCGTTGATAGGAGCATTTAGACCCTGAAGAATTGGTCCATATGCGTCGAATCCGCCAAGTCTCTGAGCAATCTTGTAGCCGATGTTTCCTGCTTCGATTGAAGGGAATATGAATGTGTTAGCCTGACCTGCAACCTTTGAGCCCTTGCACTTTGTCTCTGCAACAACTGGTGATACTGCTGCGTCAAACTGTAGCTCACCGTCGATGGCTAGCTCTGGAGCCATTTCCTGAGCCTTGATTGTAGCGTCGTGTGAAAGCTTAACAGTGCCGCCCTTTCCTGAGCCCTTTGTTGAGAAGCTTAGGATTGCAACCTTAGGGTCGATGTCAAAGATCTGAGCAGTTCTTGCTGTCTCAACTGCAACCTCAGCTAGCTTTTCTGCAGCTGTGTATGTTACATTGCCTTCCTTGTCAACTGTGTCCTGATAATCGATGTTGATTGCGCAGTCGCCCATAGCTAGACGCTCATCTCCGCGAACCATGATAAAGCATGAGCTTACAAGGTGTGCACCTGGCTTTGTCTTAACTAGCTGAAGAGCTGGTCTTACAGTATCAGCTGTTGAATATGTAGCTCCTCCGAGAAGGCAGTCAGCCTTACCCATCTTAACTAGCATAGTTCCAAAGTAGTTTCCGTGGCTTAGCATTTCGCGAGCTTCATCCTCTGAAAGCTTGCCCTTACGAAGCTCTACCATAGTAGCAACCATTGCATCCATCTCTGCATAGTTCTTAGGATCTAGGATTTCGCAGCCTGAAAGGTCGTATCCGTGAGCCTTTGATGCCTCATCAAATTCAGCCTGAGTTCCTACTAGGATAACCTTTAGGATGTTCTGCTTTGTTAGCTTCTCTGCTGCATCCATAACTCTCTGGTCCGGTCCGTCTGGAAGCACGATTGTGCGAGGTGTTTCCTTTAGCTTGTCGATTAACTTATCAAAAATATTCACTTTGATTCCTCCCATCAAATGTTAGTTGAATTCATACCCAAGTATTTTACCACAAAATCGTCAAACTTTCAAACCTAGACAGGTGATTTCTTGCAGATTTGAACATTCTCTGATTCCATCCATCAAAGCTCGACCTTGTCGATAATACCTTTTAGCTTTGAGATTGTCACGCCGTAGTTCGTAACAGGAACTCCTTTAGCCCTTGCCTTTTCTATGCGGCTCAAAACATGAGCTCTATTGAACATACAGCTTCCACACATGATTATGAGGTCGTAATCCAGTTCTTCAGGAAAATCCAGCCCCCTAGAGAAATCTATGCTTATATTACCGTATTTCTTTCTCAGCAAAGCAGGAATCTTAACCCTGCCTATATCCTCTTCGAGCGGCGCATGCGTACAGGCCTCTGAAATCAAAACCCTTGAATTCTCATTAAGGGAGTCAATTGCTGCAGCACCCTTGACTAGCTCCTCGATATCTCCTTTTGATCTTGCCATCAAAATGGAAAATGATGTGATATTTGATTCTTCAGGCTTAAGCGCGTAAACCTCTGCAAACACCTGGGAGTCCGTGATTATGAGAGCTGGAGGTTCTTTTAGAAGTTCTAAAGTCCTCTTCATATCTTCAGTCTTACAAGATGTAATACTGCAGCCCAAATCGAGAAGTGCCCTCATTGTCTGCACCTGCGGAAGAATAAGTCTTCCCTTTGGTGCTTGGATATCCTGTGGCATGACGAGCAAAACGGATTCGCCCCCAGAAAGAAGTCCCTCTAGCAGAGGCCTATCTCCGCTGACATCCTTTGCTGCCTCTCTTATAGCTTCTAGCACTGCATCCTTATCAAATGCTACGTATCCCTCTGCTAGCTCTGTATTCGCTGACGCATCGCCTAATTGCGAACCATTAAAAACCTTGATTAAAGGCTTTTTCCTTGCCGCCAGAGTCGAGAGAAGTCTCTTATTTTTTTCGCCCCTCTCAACGTAAATATATATGTCGCACTCATCTAAAACCTTGCTCGTGCGCTGCATTCTCTGTGCGCCGAGCTCACTATCGTCCTCAAAACCAGCCGTATCTATAAGTGTCGATGCTCCAACACCTTGAATTTCCATCGGTTTATATACTGGATCTGTCGTGGTTCCTCTGACCTCTGAGACCAGCGACACGCTTTGACCGCTGAGAAGGTTCAGAAGTGTGGATTTTCCGGAGTTAGTATCTCCGAATATTCCTATGTGCACGCGGTTTGCCTTAGCAACACCTTCGCCCTTAAAATCTAAAATCTCTTTCTCCATCTTCAATCTTCTTTAGTAACTTCCTTGTCTTTTCAATAACAACAGGGTTTGTTATGGTCTTCATTGAATCTTCGATGACCTGATTTCCCTTTGCCTTTATCTCTTCGTCACCGTAGTCTTCGATGTATTCCTTTAGGGTTATCAAAGCGTTCGGATGACAGCAGTTTACTATCTGTCCACTCTTTAGAAGGCTCATGAACCTGTCTCCAGTTCTTCCTTCTCTATAGCATGCTGTGCAGAAGCTTGGAACATGTCCTAGCTCAAGTAGCCAGTCTACAACATCATCGAGTGGTCTTGTATCTGAAATATCAAATTGTGCGGATTCTTCCTCTATATCTTTGATATATCCTCCGACAGCAGTCTTTGATCCACCAGAAATCTGACTAATGCCAAGCTCCAAAGCCTTACGTCTCATTTCGACGCCTTCTCTTGTCGATATAATCATTCCTGTGTAAGGAACCGAAATTCTTATTAGCGCAATTAGCTTCTCGAAAATCTCATCGTCAAGTGCATTTGTAAACTCAGTTGTATCGATATCATCTGCTGGACAGATTCTCGGCATTGAAATAGTGTGTGGTCCAACGCCATACTTTGCCTCTAGGTGCTCTGCATGCATCAAAAGTCCAACGAGCTCATAGTGATAGCTCTCTAGTCCGTAGAGAACTCCAAGTCCTACATCATCTATGCCACCATCCATGGCTCTATCCATAGCCTCTGTATGGTAAGCGTAGTTCGCCTTTGGTCCTGTCGGATGCTGACGCTCGTAGTTTTCCTTGTTATATGTTTCCTGGAATAGGATATATGTACCGATTCCTACTTCCTTTAGCTTGCGGTAGCTTTCAACATCAGTTGCTGCGATGTTTACATTTACTCTTCTAATTGAGCCGTTTCTATGCTTTGTTGCATAAATGGTCTTGATGCTCTCAAGCACATACTCTAGCGGATTGTTTATCGGATCCTCGCCTAGCTCAAGCGCGATTCTCTTATGTCCCATATCCTGAAGTGCAATAACCTCTGCACGAATCTCGTCCTGTGTCAGCTTAAGTCTAGGTATGTTCTTATTCTTAGCATGGTATGGACAGTATACGCATCCGTTTACGCAGTAATTTGATAGATAAAGCGGTGCAAACAGCACGATACGGTTTCCGTAGAAGCGAGTCTTTATATCTCTCGCAATCTGCTTCATCTCAGCTATTATCTCTTCGTTTTCACTATGTAGAAGTACAGATGCTTCTCTATGTGTAAGCCCCTTCAGGTTCCTAGCTTTCTCCAATAACTCTCTCTGAAGCTCAATATTATCCTTGTTTTCTCTTCCATATTCTATCGATGCCAGAATCTCAGCGTCGTTAATAAATTCCTCAGCCTTGCTACTCTTTACATCGTATTTTATGGCTTTTTCATTCTTTATTTCATTCACTATAGTCACCCCTGTCCATCACCAGCTCTGAGCCGATGCTTTCAAATATTTCACCTAGCTGCTTCAGGTTTTCTGCCGCCTCAACCTCAAAACAAGCTTTATCATTATATAAATTGTATTCTCTTCGTCTATATGTCGGTGTAAGGTTCGGCATATACACGTTTGCTGCAACCTCTATCGCTCTGTCTCGAGCCGTCTTTGATAGCGTCGCAAGCGAAGTAGTCGCTGGAAGATTTGCATGTGGGAACATTATCCTCAAAATCGCCAAAATAAAGACCGTAAGCTCAGCCGACCCGCTCGCCTCGTTCTCAAATGGCGTTCCGCTAGCTGGAACAAATGGCCCTATGCCTATCATCTCTGGATTTAGCTTTCGCAAAAACAAAAGATCCTCTGCGAGGTTTTCCTCCGTCTGGTACGGACTTCCTATCATTATGCCTGAGCCCGTCTGAAATCCTAGCTTCTTTAGGTCCTCAAGCATGTGCAGTCTGAAATCCTGATCCATATCGCTAGGATGTAGCTTGTAGTAGTGCTCCTTGTCCCTCGTCTCATGCCTGAGAAGGAATCTGTCTGCACCTGCCTCCTTATATGCCTTTAGCGTCTCAAATGGCTTTTCTCCAACTGAAAGCGTTATCGCAGTCTGTGGGTTAATCCTCTTGATTTCTTTGATAACCTCTATGAGAGTCTTATCTGAAAATCCAGGATCCTCACCGCCCTGTAAAACAAAGCTCTTAAACCCTAGCTTGGTCCCAAATCTAACCTGTTCATAGATTTCCTCTGCGTTAAGCCTGTACCTCTTCGCATTACGATTTGACCTTCGGATGCCACAGTAGTAGCAGTCGTTTCCGCAATAGCTTGATATTTCTATTAGCCCTCGCACATACACCTTGCGGTGGAAGTTTTCTACATGTATTTCCTTCGATATCTGAAAAAGCTCGTCCTCAATCAGCTCCCTATTCTTAATGAGCTCGACAAACTCAGCCTTTTCGAGAGTTCGATCTGTCTGTAATTTGCGAAGCAGCATCAAAATATGTTCTTTTTTCTCGTTTTGCATCATACTGCCTCCTCTACACATATTGATTCCCCTCTGAATAGGAATTATAACATATTTATTGCATCATAAAACATTGTGGCAGGGGAAAATTCTATAAGGAATCGAAATAGTTTAGATGTATTTACTCTAGAGGATTGACCTTTGAGATTAATTGTTGTACTATTTGGAATATAGATAAGATTAAGAGTCGGTTTAGTAACTTTTTTTTTAATTTTAGAGAGGTGATTCTATATGTATGCAAATAACATCATAATTGCAAAAGATACACTTGGTAATGCATGGGAATTTGGCAATTTATCCTGTGCTTCTAGTTCAGAAAACCTTAGCTATGCCAACCTTAAAGATATTAAGTGGTCTGGTACAGAGCTAACTCTATCCCATAATGGAGTAACTCGAAGCTTTTACTTTAATACACCTACGGATGCTGCACACATGGCAGAGATTATTAAATCAGTCTCTCAAAACCCTGGAAGATACAACAGAGCAGATAACATTACTTCCGGTGATGCTTACTTAGAAAACGCCGATACACATACCTTACTCGTTGAAACCGTAAAACATCAGCAACGTATTGATAAGAATATAAAGACAATAACTACAATCCTCTACATTTGGATTGCCATCGTTATTTCTTCGCTTGTTCTTAGTTTACTTATTTTCATCAATTCCGCTTACAACATGTCAAGATTATACAGCAACTATAATGACACCCAATTCAACAATATCCTCGACGACAAATACACGCAAGATGAAAACCAAATTAATGACCCTTACGAAGACGAAGATACACAGTCAGATGAAGATTATAATTGGGATGATAACTGATAAATAACCCTGTGCCGATCACACAGGGTTTCACTTTATTTTAGGTATTTTCCAAAATATTTTTCTACTAATTCCTTGTCGTATCCATCTTCACCTCGCCAGTATGTTGCATATGTCCAGTCGTGCTTTGATGGCTCTCCCCTGTCATATGACTTAGGTGCAAGGATTCCTATACATGCTAATATCTCTATTATGACGCTTCTCTCGTCTTTATTTGCCTTCAGAATAGAAACTTCTGCAAGCTTATTTCTGAGCGCTCCCGGATGGTCATTATCCTCACAGCTTGATACCGCATCGAGTATGGCCTTTAAGATTTCGACATCTTCTGCCGTTGGTTCCGGAATGTCCTCTTCAGCAAATCGCTCTAGATCAAAAAGAATATACACTAAGTTTCCTTGACGAACACCGCCCCATTTTATCCTTTCGAAATTCAGGATGTTGAGATCTTCATTTGTATATTTTTCTTGCCCTATGACCCCGTACTTGACATCACGACAAACCTTGCAAGTATAACTCACACGCGTTACTTTACCATTTTCGAGAAAACGTCCAGACTCAACAGGGGTATACTTGTGTTCTTTAAAAAGCTTTGCAAGATAGTAGGATGCTGCTGCACTTCGCCAGTCCAGCCTCCTTGTAGACAAGCTACATAAAAAGGCTTTCACGACTTTCTCCATACTAATCGTATTTGCTAGCTTAACGATTCTTTTTATGCAATCATTATGTGAGATTGTAATAGGATCAAACATAAGACCTTTTTCCTTTGCATAAGCAAAGTCCTCTGGCGATGTGTATATCTCATTTTGTGGCTTCCACCCGTTGGCCCAATATCTGTTAAATAATATTTTCTTTGCTTTTTTGTCCATGTTACACCTTTATCTATCTGTCTCTAAAGTCTCTCTGAGTTCCATTAATCTAATCTTATATTTTTCTAATCGTTTCAGATCTTTTTCTGTTGGATTTTTTATTCTGCTTATATCGGAATTATGCTCCATATCCGCTATCTTTACTCTTAAGGCAATGGGATTTTGTTTTACTCTATCCAAATATTCCTCGTAATATTCCTCGGCCTTCTTTGTAATTGTCGATACAGCCAAAACAACTTCATCTGAGAATCCTGCTTCTCTCAAATCGTTCACAGTGACATCCGTATCCTCTATAACATCATGTAATAACGCAACGATTTTATCTTTTTCCCCAGACAACTTGTTTGACACAGTGAGTGGATGCTTAAAGTAATCTTCTCCGCCTTTATCTTTTTGTCCCTTGTGAGCCTTTAATGCTATATCATACGCCAACTCATATTCATTAATATACATATTTCTAAACTCCTTAGGTTTTCTTGTATAAAACTCACTCTTATTCTACCTCAGTTTTCTTTACAAATCACTATTCTGATGGGATATTCTTTTCGGTGGACAGTATTCCAAGCCTGTAAGAGTGTCGATATGGCACTGCAAACGATATCTTGTCCGTATGGTCCATATTCTGCGTGACCCTCAACATATATTCTGTCGTTGTTGTTCATTATTCTAATCATTGTCTTCTTTTGTCCTTTAGTTAATTTGGGGCGAAAGGCCAGAGTCGAACTGGCATACTTGAGTCACAATCCAATATCTTAACCGTTAGATGACTTTCACCATAGTTTTTTGACTTTTTGAAAGCAATAGGGTATTATATAAATATAAAACATCAGTTTTAGAGGGCGACCCCCCGACCCCTTTAGGTTGGGGAGCGAGTCGCTCTTTTTTATTTCAATATTGACCGTATCTCATTTCCAACTTTTACAATCACAGGACTACTAACAAAAGAAGAACCAGACGCAGATAATTTAAAGAACTGCTTCTAAATCAGAAAGTACTAAAGCCTTGCACGCCTGAATAGGTATGCAAGGCTTTTTCTTTTGGAGCTTCCGAGCGGGATCGAACCGCTGACCTGCGCGTTACGAATGCGCTGCTCTACCAACTGAGCCACGGAAGCGTATAAAAGTAATATGGCAATCCCTTGAAACTAGCGATTTGCCACATTACCTTAATCATTTTACTACATCATAAGAGCATCCGTCAAATGCTAAATCGAATCTACAAATTCCACGATATTCGCAATATGTGCACGGAATTTCTTCTCCAGATTTCTTCGGCCTTATGTCGATATTTCCACCTACCAAATCCTCACATAGCTTATCAGTTACCGCCTTAACCTGACCCTGTAGCTCCTCAAATTCAGCTTCACTCAAAAGAGCCTCTGTCTTCCTGAACTCTCCGTCCTTCTTCTTTGATAGAGCAATGACTTCGGAGCTTTCCTCAAACTCACCTGCTATGTTCTTGATAACCTCTGGTTCGTCGACGAGGATTCCCTTGAGCTTAAACTCACCCTTGAGCTCCTTTGATATCATCTCAGTAATCCCTGAAGGTCTCTGTCCGCTAACATCGATCTTAGGGTCTGATATTAAGAAATAGAATACTCCTGCGGGCTTTCTGCTCTTGCCCTGTGCAGCTGCAAGGTAAAGCATTAGCTGTAGTCTATATCCTGTTCTCGCCTCAGTCTTGTCAAAGCTTTCGCGCCCTGTCTTATAGTCTATAATCTTTACGCGGTTTCCTGGAAGAAGATCCACTCGGTCTATTTTACCCTCTATAAACACCTTGCCAGCCTCAGTCTCAACCTCAATTGGCGGAAACTGTCCACGCCTGCCGAAGCGTTCTTCGTAGTAGCTCTTTTCTATCTTTCCAACTCTGGCTTGCTCAACAAGCTGCTTGCATACCTCAAAGCAAGCGGTTTTCGCTCTCTCTAGCCAGTATTTTTCGCGATTTGAGTTCTCAAAGATACCTTCTCTATACTTGTGAGACACAGTCTCTATGTAGTCATATACAAGATCTCTGAGCTCGCTATTTCCTATAGTTGTCCAGCAGTCCCCGTCGCTTAGATGCCTAGTCACATGCATTATCGTCTCATGGTACAGGTCTCCGATTTCGCGAGCAGACACTGCAAATTCGCGCCTTTCCTCAGGTCTTAGACCATAGCTAACAAAATGCGAGAACGGACACTTGCTGAATTTTTCTATGCGAGAAGGACTGAGCGAGTAGCTAGCACCTGATACATCAAAGCGCGTAATCTCATCATTCCTGCGCTCGCTATATAGTCTTTCTACAATCTCAGCAGGAAGCTTGCTCTGCACATTCTCAAATTCAAGGCCTTCTTCGATGCGCTTATATAGCTCGGCTTCATTTTGCTTTAGCCACTCAGAAACGAGACTCCACCTACTATCAATCTTACCCTCGTACTTAAAATCCTTAAGTGCCTCTGTAAAGTGCCTTACTGTATTTGTCTTTCCACCTAGAATTGAAACTAGCCTTCCACTGGTAACAACGTCCTCTTCTTCCCTAATTTCTGGGAACATCGTTAATAGGCGTTCCACAATTTCTGACCTTCTTATCTCTGCACCATCGGCATCTGCCATTGAGTAACCGACCCAAAGATATTCCTCAGGCCTCGAGAAGTTTCTATAGATTGCAAGAGTCTCCTCCCTCTGACGCACTTCCTCGCTGCTGTTTTTTATCTCTGCAGCGCAGGTTATATGCTTAAGCTCGCTATCGCTGAAGAGCTGGCTCTCATTAGCTTCTAGTGGTAGTATGCCCTCGTTAGCGCCAAATATCAGCATGGCCTTAACATCACCACACCTTGTTCTCTGCATAGTTCCAAGCAAAATTTCATCTGAAACAGGAGGTACAACACCTACCTCCATCTGCAAAAGTCCTGCCGTCAAAATAGCCGCAAATGTCTTGCCACTGAATCTCTCATTACCCATGAGCTCAATAATCTGCTCAAATGCAGAAATCAGCATAGGCCAGGTCTGTGTAGTCTCATCCGCCTTGCTCTGCATGGAGTGCGAGCTGAGGCTTTCGACAAGCTCATCAATGCGAGCTCCAATCTCCGCCTTATTTATCAAAAAGTCAACGTAGGCCTCTATGAATTCCTTGTTTGTCTTACTGTTCTTATATATCTTCCTAAATCCATCAAAGACTACTGCAATCTGCTCTCTAATCTCATTAAGCCTTACAAGTCCATCTTCTCCGTATTCAAAAGTACCCTTTGTAAAAGGTGAATACCACTGGTTTGCACGCACCTTATACTTTATCGCATAGTTTTCTAGGAAATCGACATCATCTTCATCTATTCCAATAAAGCCTGTCTTTATCACCCTGAATACATCATGAGTTTTCATGCTACCGCTAACAGCCTCTATCAAAGATATTACAAAGACCGCTATCGGAGATGATGCAATTGCCCTCTTCTTGTCTGTAAATATTCCTATACCGTATTCCTGAAATACTCGCTTTAGAACCTCTGCACGCTTTGTTTCATTGCAAATGACAACAATATCCTTATACCTTAGCTTCTTCTCCTCAAGCAAATCGAGGACAAAGGAAGCGGCAGACTCCGCTTCGCTGTAGATATTGTTTGCTCTGACAATCTTGATACCCTTAGCCTCTACACCCTCTTCATTAAATGGTGAAAACAAAGACTTCTCTATCGCCTTAATTCCTGGCGCTCTCTCACAAAGCTTAGCGTGAGGACTGTCCTTGCCGAGATTATGAACCTTAAACTCAACATTGGATTCCTTGCAAAGTTCAATGAGCCTATCGCTCATATTCCCAGTTATCTCAAAGATCTCCTCATCCTTACAGTGCTCATCGTAGGTGAAGAATATATTGACCTCCTCAGCCTGCCTGATTATGGCTGCAAGCATCTCCAGGTTTCGGTTTGTAAAGCTATCAAAACCATAGATCCATACAGTCTTTTTCCTTAGACTTTCGGCCATATCTATTCCGGCCGTGTAGAGCCTTAGAAGGTCCTCTGCATCCGTATATTTATCTCTAATGCTGTTCTCGTATTCATCAAATATAAGCTTAATATCCGAAAGCTTTCTTCTCGTCAGCTCATCGACTTCAGAAGCTTCATCCTCCATAGACTCGATTACAGTCTGAATATCTAGGTTTGCCTGCTTTGCCTTTGATATGAAGTCATTAATGGACTCCAAAAATCCTTGTTTTTGGACAACTCCGCCAAATACCTCAAGCTTATCCTTTTGCTCCGAGAGAATCTTATATAAAAGCATGTATCTTCCGTACTCATCGATATATGTGTGCGGACTTCTGCCAGTCTCCTCTAGCACATTGCTACCGAACTTGGAAATTGCACTTATCTCAACATCGAGAAGAACATCAGTACCCATGCGGCTCATGGCCTGCTGCTCGGCAACTAGAGTGTACTGGTCAGGCACGATAACTAGAGTCTCCTTCCGAGACTCCTTTATCTTTCCGTATATAAAGCTTTCCTTATCAAGCGATTCTCTGCTTCGATAGATATTTAGCATATCCTCTCCTTAGATCAAAGACTAAAAATTATAGCTTCATTGTGAGAGAAACCTTACCTCTCTCCTTGTCTATTCCGATTATGCGAACCTTAACTGTATCACCAACAGAAACGACGTCCATCGGGTGTTTTACAAACTTATCGCTTAATTGCGATACGTGTACGAGACCATCATTCTTAACACCGATATCAACAAAGGCGCCAAAGTCTACGACATTACGTACAGTGCCGCTCATCTCCATGCCTTCCTTTAGGTCCTCGAAGCTTCTAACATCATTTCTGAAAACAACTGGTGGTGCATCTTCTCTAGGGTCTCTGCCCGGCTTACGAAGCTCAGCAATGATATCCTTGATCGTAAACTCACCTATTCCAATGTCTTCAGCCATCTTGCGCACACTCTCCTTCTCAGTCTTGGCAGGGTATGCTGACTTTATCTTATCGTCTATAACCTGTACTCCGCCCTTAATGTCGCTTTCGGAGATGCCGATTTTCTTCATCAAGATTCTGCTAACCTCATATGACTCAGGGTGTACCGATGTTGAATCAAGCACCTCTTTACCATCGCTAATGCGAAGGAAGCCTGCGCACTGCTCATATGCCTTAGGTCCGAGCTTTGCAACCTTAAGAAGCTGCTTTCTGTCTGTAAACTTGCCGTTTTCTTCTCTATATGCAACGATGTTCTTTGCCACGCTGCCACTGATTCCTGCAACATAGGAAAGAAGTGATGGAGATGCTGTATTTAGATCAACACCTACTCTGTTTACGCAGTCTTCGACTACCGCCCCGAGTGCCTCGCTTAGGTTCTTCTGGTTCATATCGTGCTGATACTGACCTACGCCAATGTGCTTAGGGTCTATCTTAACCAGCTCTGCGAGCGGATCCTGAAGTCTTCTTCCAAGTGACATCGCGCCTCTTGTCGTCACGTCAAGGTCTGGGTATTCCTCGCTTGCGAGCTTTGATGCGGAATATACGGAGGCTCCACCTTCGTTAACTATGGTGTACTGAATCTGGTAGCTGTTCTTCTTTAGGAAGTTTGCAACTACTTCTTCAGTTTCTCTCGAAGCCGTTCCGTTTCCTATTACGATTACGTCAATCTTGTATTTATCAATGATTTTCTTGAGCGTTCGCTCAGTACCTGCAACATCGCACTTAGGCTCAGTAGGATAGATTGTCGTGTAAGCAAGAAGCTTTCCGGTTTCGTCTATTACCGCAACCTTACAGCCTGTTCTAAAGCCTGGGTCTATGCTGATGATTCTCTTGCCACGCACCGGCGGAACCATAAGCAGCTTTTCGGTGTTGCCAGCAAAGACCTTGATTGCCTCAGCTTCAGCTCTTTCGGTCAAAAGATTTCTCATCTCTCGCTCTACAGACGGTGCAATCAGCCTCTTATATGCGTCTTCTATGGTCTCGATAAGTAATGGCTTAAAGATAGAATCCTGCCTGATTACCTCCTTCTCGAGCAAACGGAGTATAGAGTCTGCATCTATGCTCACCTTAACCTTGAGCTTTCCCTCCTTCTCACCACGGTTTATTGCAAGAACTCTATGGTTTGGAATCTTGCATATTGCCTCATGCTTACCATAGTACATATCATAAACGGTCTTCTCCTCAGCATTGACTGCCTCGGTCTCTATAAGTCCGTGCTTATAGTATCTGTCACGAACCTCGCTAATCAAATCAGCATTATCTGCAATCATCTCAGCTATGATATCGCAAGCTCCCTGAATAGCATCTTCTGCTGTCTCGACTTCCTTCTCGGGATCAACAAAGGGTTCAGCTACCTTTAGCACATCACCGCTCTTATTCTGCTGCATGTAAATTATAAGTGCAAGTGGCTCAAGCCCCTTAGCCTTGGCCTTTCCTGCTCTCGTGGTCTTCTTTTGCTTAAAAGGCTTATACAGATCCTCAACCCTCTGCAGAATCTCAGCTTTCTCAATCTCTGCCTTTAGCTCATCTGTAAGCTTACCTTGCTCCTCAATACTGCGAAGAACCTCCTGTTTACGCTCCTCTAGTCCTCTTAGGTATCTGAGTCTTTCGTCGATGGCACGAAGCTGCTCATCGTTTAATCCTCCCGTAACGTCCTTTCGGTATCTTGCAATAAAAGGCACCGTGTTACCCTCATCAATCAGCTTAACCGCCTGCTCAATCTGTACCTTCTTGACACCGAATTCCTCGGTAAGTTTTACAATAATATCCATATAAATCCTTTTCTCTATTGATTTTGCAAGGTGCTGTAGAGCGCGACACAAATTCCCTTCGCTCACACCAAGCAGATTTTACTAACTACCCATATATTATACTAGAATCAAAGCCATTTGTGGCAAACTTTCCGTTTTCCCCATATTAAAAAACGACCGGGATTTTACATCCCAAGCCGTCTTCTGAAGTTGGATTTACTTTAAAAAGCTTGAAACGAAGGCCTTTGTTCTTTCGTTTTGTGGGTTTGTAAAGATCTGCTCTGCAGTTCCTTCCTCGACGATTTTTCCATCGGTCATAAATATAACCTGATCAGAAATCTCACGAGCAAATCCCATCTCATGTGTAACGATAAGCATAGTCATTCCAGAGGAAGCGAGCTTTTTCATTACATCTAAAACCTCTCCTACCATCTCTGGGTCAAGCGCAGACGTTGGCTCATCAAAGAGAATAATCTCCGGCTCCATCGCTAGCGCGCGTGCTATGGCAACCCTCTGTTTTTGACCACCTGATAAGCTCTTAGGATAAGCATCCTTCTTGTCAGCAAGTCCTACGATTTGAAGAAGCTTCATCGCCTTCTTATTTGCTTCCACTTTGCTCATTCCTTTGACATTAATAGGTGCTGCTGTGATGTTCTTTAGCACCGTCAAATTATTGAACAGGTTGAAGTTCTGAAAGACCATAGCGGTTTTAGTTCTAACAGCTCTTAGGTTATTTTCTGTGACAAGCTCGCCATCGATGTAGATTTCACCAGAATCCTTTTTTTCCAAACCATTTATGCAGCGGAGCGTCGTGCTCTTTCCGGAACCAGATGAGCCGATAATAGAGGTGACCTTGCCCTCCTGAACGGAGAAGCTAACGTCATCTACGGCCATTGCACCGCCAAAACTTTTAGTTAAATTTTTTACCTCAATCATCTAATCTGCCTCACATTTTCTTCCAATTGTTTTCTAATGCACCAACCAGCTTTGATAGCGGAATTGTCATCAAAAGGTATACTAGCGCAGCACCTATATACGCCTCAAAAGTGTTGTAAGTTGAAGCATTCCACAGCTGTGCACTTCTTAGAATCTCTATAACACCAACATAGGAAAGTACTGCAGTCTCCTTAATCATGGTTACAAATTCATTACCAAATGAAGGTATAACTATTCTTAAGGCCTGTGGAAGCACAATTAGTCTGTTTACTTGAGCCTTTGTCATTCCAATTGATAGAGCCGCTTCACGCTGACCCTTATCAACAGCCTGTATTCCCCCACGAATAACCTCAGCCATATATGCAGCACTGTTTAAGCCGCAAACTATGAAGGCTGGAATTAGAAGTACGTTCCACTTGAAATCTACATTGTGTTGCTGTAGAAAGTATGGTATTCCGTATGCTAAAACTAGTGCCTGAACTATCAACGGAGTTCCCCTTACAATCTCAATATATATTCCGGAAATTATCTTTAAGGGCTTTTTTTCCGAAGTCCTCATCAGCGCCAGTACTAGTCCAAGGAGTACACCTATAACTAGTGCAAAGAAACTCACACTAAGCGTTATTGGCAAGCCTTTCAGCGCAACTAGAAAGCCCTCAACATATAAACTCATACTTATTTTCCCTCAAACCACTTCTTGTATAGCTTCTCATAGGTTCCATCCTTTTTGATGTTCTCAAGACCCTTGTTGATCTTTTCGAGAAGTTCTTTGTCGCCCTTTGCTACTGCAAATGCATATGACTCAGCATCTAGAGTCTCTCCGACAGTCTTGAACGCCTTGTTTGCCTTAACTGCACGGTCTGCAACTGGCTTATCGATTATCAAAGCATCTACGTCGCCGTTTTTAACCTGAAGAAGACATGTATCCACACCGTCGTTGACCTTAACATCTTTGATTTTACCCTGTTCCTTTAGCTCATTTGCCTTATCAGCACCTGTTGTACCAATCTGAACTGCAACAGTCATATCTGGAGTAAGGTCATCGATTCCCTTAATAGTTGTGTTGTCTGATTTTACTAGAACTGCATTTCCGCTGTCATAGTATGTATTTGAGAAATCAACCTTTTTAACACGATCTTCGTTTGCAGTCATGCCAGCTGCGATAACATCACAGTTCTTAGCGTTTACTGATGGGATAAGAGCATCAAAGCCAAATGACTTAAACTCAACTTCAAAGCCCTGATCCTTTCCAATTGCCTTCATAAGGTCCATATCAAAGCCTACGATGTTTCCATCTGCATCTGTTGTATCAAATGGTGCAAAGGTCGGCTCAGTACCAACAACATAGGTTTTCTTTTCCTTGTTATCATAATTCTTCTTTTTTCCACACGCTGTCACTCCGACTACCATTGCTAGAGCGACTGCAAGCACTACTGTTTTCTTAAGTAAATTCTTTCCTTTCATTTCGCTTTCCCCTCTCAAGTAATTTTATACATATTCCTAAAATAGAATTTTTATCATGGCGTAATTATACATTATCATTTATATTTATGCAAGTATTAATTTATATTTTTCCTTTTTTTGTATAAAGTTTTTAAAAAACATTGCCATTTCAGCGCTTTACAAGTATAAAGCACAAATAATGATTAAAAACATTGTTATTTTCTGCTTATATTAATAGTTTGAATCTATGCGTTTTGAATAATTAGAAACAAGGTGAATTAGCTAGTCTCATCTATGTTATAATGCATACTAATAGATAAAGGAGATGATTTATATGAAAGACAGAATTCTAGAGGTTCTAACGAAGCTTGTCGCCTGCGAAAGCATAAGTAGCACGCCAAAAGAGCCGTCGGCCTCAGTATATGTCAATGATTTTATCAAGCAGATACCTTATTTTCAGGAGCATCCTGAACTATGCGGTGCATATGAGATACCAAACGATCCCTTTGGACGCACGGTCCCATACGCACTTGTTTTAGGTAAAAGCCCAAATACCGTTATCTTATCAGGACATATAGATGTAGTTTCTACGGAAGTTTATGGTGATGCAGAGCCACTTGCGTTCACACTAGGTCCTGAACTAGAAGCTAAGCTAGCTACTAAGGATTTGAACGAGGTTCAGAGAAAAGACCTTGAGTCAGGCGAATGGCTTTGGGGTCGCGGAGCAGCTGATATGAAGGGCGGTATCGCAATCGCCATGGTTCTCCTAGAGAAATATGCAAAGCTCGCCCAAGAAGGCAAGCTGGAAGGCTCCTACCTCTTCTCTGCAGTTGCAGACGAGGAATGCTACTCAGCAGGAATGAGAGCCATAATGCCAAAGTATCTAGAGCTTAAGAATAAGTATTCACTAAACTTTAAGCTTTTGATAGATCCAGAGCCAGCATCTGAGGATGGACCTGCACAGGTTCTCTCGCTAGGTTCAATCGGAAAGACCATGCCAGTTATTATGACTCAGGGAGCTGTTGCTCACATAGGTCACTGCTATAACGGTATGTCATCACTCAACATGCTAGCCGGAATATACCAAAGGACGGGAGGTAGCCTAGAGTTCGTCGATGTCTATGAGGATGAGTCCTCAATGCCGCTAAACTGGCAATATATGAGAGATATCAAAGAGACCTACGATGTTTCCCTACCGTTCCGCTCAAGCGGATACATGACAGTGTTAAGCTTCAAGACAACAATTTCTGAGACACTTGCAAAGCTAAAGAAAATCTGCGTCGAGGTATTTGACGAAGAAGTTAATAAGCTTAATGCTCAGTATCAGGAGTTCAAGAAGCACAACCGCTTCGAGACCAAGGAGAAAATCTACTATCCAAACTGCGTCTACACGGTTTCTGAGCTATGCGACAAGCTACGCGAAAGAGATGGCGCTGCCTTTGATGAGTTCTACAATAAGCTCTACGATCAGGCTAGGGACATGGTTGCCAAGGGAAAGAGTTATCCTGATGCTACTATTTACCTCATGGATAAGCTTTTGAGCTATGCGGATATAAAGCAGCCAGTCGTTTTGATAGGTATGGCTCCACCATATTATCCTGCAACTCACAGCGACCAGATTGAAGGCCGCAAGGGCTACGGAAGCAAGGTTTTCGAGTTTGCTAAGAAGCTTTCAGAGGAGAGATTTGGACAAGCTTTGACATCGGAACACTACTTCACTGGAATTTCCGATAATAGCTACACATCTATTCCAGACCTAGACTTTGATGAGATAACAGCTAACTACCCTATGTGGGGAAGCGCATACAGCCTTGACTTTGAGGCAATCAAAGAAATCTCGGTGCCTTCTATCCTATACGGACCTATCGGCAGAGAATATCATCAGTGGTCGGAGCGCGTTAATAAACGCAGCCTCTTTGAGGTTATGCCAGAGATGATTCAGAGCGTTATCGAGTTTGCTTGGGAGAACTAAAGCTCGCTTTGATGTAAGAAGCCAATCGGCATTTGGGCAGGCTAGTGCTTGCCAGTAAGATATTGTTTTTAAGAGTCAAATTAGGGCTCTTGAATATATGCATTTAAACAATGGGAGGAAAAAAATGAACGAATATGTAAGAAAGCGTATTGAGGAAATGTCCATCGACTTTACTTCAGTGCAGAGCGTTGTCGACACAGAGGGCGAAATCGTTATGGCGGAAAAGATCTACGACACCATGAGCGAGATCGATTACTATAAGAAAAACCCTGAGAAGCTTTACTACATCGACCTTAAGGACGATTTAATCGGCAGAAAGATTGTTGTTGCAGAACTTAATGGTGAGAAGAAGCCTTCTGATAAGACCATCGTTCTCATCGGACACTTTGATACAGTTGGTATTTCCGACTACGGCCCACTTAAGGAGTACTCAACTCAGCCAGCAGAGCTAATTGAGAGATTCCGCGAGCTAAAGCTTCCTGAGGAAGTAAGAGAAGACCTCGAGTCCGGAAAGTACATGTTCGGTCGTGGACTCTTTGATATGAAGTCTGGTGATGCTATCATCATCGCTATCATGGAAGAAATCAGCAAGGACCTAGCAAACTTTGAAGGAAACCTAATCTACGCTGCAGTTTGTGACGAAGAAGGAAACTCAGGCGGAATGCTTAACTTTGTTCCTCACCTTGTTAACCTCAAGAAGGAAAAGGGTTATGACTACATAGCTATGATAGATACAGACTACATGGCACCTGCATACCCAGGCGACCCAATGAAGTACATCTATGTAGGAACAGTTGGTAAAATCATGCCTACATTCTACATCGTAGGTAAGGAAACTCACGTAGGAGAGTCATTTGATGGACTTGACCCTAACCAGATTGCATCACAGCTAACACAGAGAATCAACCTAAACCCTGAGTTCAGCGATACAGTTGACGGAGAAGTAACACTTCCTCCTATCACACTAAAGCAGAGAGACCTCAAGACAGAGTACTCTGTACAGATTGCAAACAAGGCTGTTTTGATGCTTAACTACGCAACTCACGACTCAACACCTGACCAGGTTCTAACAAAGATGAAGAACGCAGGCCACGAGTGCTTCCAGCAGGTTGTTGACACACTAAATGAAAGATATGCTATGTACTGCGACATGGTCGGCAGAGAGTTCAGAAAGCAGCCATGGGTTGCAAGAACCTTCACATACGACGAGCTATACAAGGCAGTTAAGGCAGAGCTTGGAGACGAGCTAGATGCAAAGGTTGCAGCATACATCGAGGAGCTAAAGAAAGATACTACTATCGATGTTAGAGACAAGTCACTTAAGATTGTTGACTTCGTTCACGACCTATGGTCAGATAAGGACCCTATCCTAGTAGTTTACTTCACACCACCTTACTATCCACACATCCATGTTGACGATAGCACAGCAAAGGGCAAGGCTCTTATTGATGCAGTAAACGGTGCAGTTGCAAGCGTTAAGGCTGATCCAGCATTCGATTATCAGCTAATCAGCAAGAAGTTCCTACCTTGTATTTCAGACCTAAGCTATGGTGCAGCTCCTAAGGATCCAGCAGTAATTGAGAGATTCGAGCTAAACACACCTGGCTACGGCGAAGGTAAGATTTACTCACTTCCACTAGCTGATATGCAGGTTCTTGATCTACCAGTAGTAGACATCGGAACTGTAGGAAAGGACGCTCACAAGTACACAGAGAGAATCGAGACAAGATTTACATTCGAGTACACACCTGAGCTAGTTTATCAGACAATACTTAACCTACTAAAATAGGATAAACCAAAGATTTTGAGGAGATCAAAATGAGAGCTCACGCAGACAAACTTTTTATAAACGGAAAAATCTATTCGATGGAGGCAGAGGGTTCATGCTATGAAGCCCTAGCTATCAAAGATGGTAAAATCGCCTTCATCGGTGATAATAGGAGTGCGCAAGCTGGCTTTGATGCAGATGAAGTCATCGACCTTGACGGAAAGGTAATGCTTCCTGGCCTTGGAGATGCTCACCTACACTTCTTCGCTTACTGCCAGACCTTCACAACAGTGGATCTTGGCGGAGTTAAATCAAAGGCAGAAGCCCTAGAGTGCCTCAAGGCGAAGGCGGCTGAAACGCCAGAGGGCGAGTGGATTAGAGGAAATAACTTTGACCAGTCAAAATGGAACGACTGCGAGGACGAAATCCCAACAAGACACTGGCTCGACGAAGCGAGCAAAAAACATCCTATTATGATAAAGAGAGTTTGCCTGCACACTGGAGTTGCAAACACCCTTGCCCTCGAGAAAGCAGGTATCGGAAACAGCTATGACTTCGGTGAAGGCGGTGTTGTAGAGCTAGAAGCAGACGGATATCCAAACGGAATCCTAAGAGAGCAGGCAACAAAGATCTTTGATGACCTAATCCCTGATCCAACAAAGATTCCAGAGGTCAAAACCGAGCTCATGGATAGAGCCTTGGCAGAAGCCTCTTCAGTCGGACTCACTGCAATCCATACATATGCAGCCGATATTTGGAAGTACACCGAAAGCTTTGATGACTACCTAAAACTCGATCACGAAGGAAAGCTCCCTCTCAGAGTTAGCATCTACCTCGACACATTGTATAACAAGCCATATCTGACCAAGAGAGAAATGGAAGATCCATACCTCAAGGTTAGATATGGTGGATATAAGATTTTTTCTGACGGTTCACTCGGTTCTCGCTCAGCCAAGCTTTTTGAACCTTACAGCGATGCTGCTGATACAGACGGACTTCTAGTTCAGACTCAGGACGAGCTAAACGAAAAGATGCTCACAGCCTACGAGATGGGACTTCAGCCAGCGGTCCACTGCATCGGGGACAAAGGACTTGACTGTGTTCTGACTGGTGTCGAATATGCCCTTGCAAAGAGCAGAGAGCATGGAATGACAGAGGAAGAACAGGCAAATCGAGATCCGTTCAGAATCATTCATGCGCAGATGGCAAATCCAGATTTGATTGAGCGTATGAGCAAGCTTCCTATAATAGTTGACATTCAGCCAATCTTCCTGGCTACTGACCTCCACTGGATTGAGGAGAGAGTAGGAGCCGAAAGAGCAGCACACAGCTATCAGTGGAAGACTTATATAGAAAAAGGTCTAAGACTTTTAGGCGGCTCAGATTGTCCTGTCGAGAGTTTTTCTCCATGGCACGGAATCTACGCAGCTGTTACCCGCAAGGACCTAGACGGCTATCCAGAAGCTGGCTATCACCCAGAGGAAAAGATTTCTGTATACGATGCGCTCTGCATGTTTACTAAGAATGTTCCTTACGGAACTGGCCAAGAGGACTACCTCGGAACGCTAGAGATAGGAAAATTCGCTGATATGGTCGTTATTGACCGCAATATCTTTGAGATTCCAGAGGATGAGATAGCAGATATCAAGGTTGAATATACCTACCTTGCAGGTGAAGAAGTCTATAGAAGAAATTAATTTAGGTTTTTTCTGTGGTGAAGAAAAACACATCGCTTAACTACAGATGAAATAAACTATGCGCAAGTTATATCAACATTTACTTATTAAGAAAGGAGAAGCATATGTTTATAATCAATGCTTTAATTGCCTTTGGTAACTGGTTTTGGGGAGTTCCAATCCTAATTTTGCTAGGCTGTGGTGGTCTTTATGTATCAATCAGAGTAGGATTCCTACAGTTCCGTCATTTCGGATATATCTGCTCACAGACATTTGGTAAGATGTTTGCAAAGCCAGAAACAGATGATGGCGTATCACCATTCGCTGCTGCTTGTACAGCTCTTGCATCATCAATCGGTGCTTCAAACATCGTTGGTGTTCCAGTAGCTATCGCTCTTGGTGGTCCTGGTGCAGTATTCTGGATCTGGGTTATGGCATTCATCGGAATGGCTACAAAGTACACAGAGGTAACTCTTGGTCTACTTTACAGAGAAAAGAACGAAGCTGGCGATTTCGTTGGTGGTCCTTACTACTACTGCAGAGGTCTTGGTAAGAGCGGTATTGCAAAGAAAATCGGTATCTTCTTCGGAACTTTTTATGCTTTCGGACTTATGATCGAACTTATTCCATCAATCGCTTCACAGGCTGCATCTGTAACAAAGCAGGGTATGGCACTTGGAATTCCTGAACTCCCAATCGCTATCGCTGTAGCTATTATCACAACAATCGTTTGTATCGGCGGCGTAAAGAGAATCGGTGACGTTTGCGATAAGCTCGTTCCAGTAATGGCTATCGTTTACCTACTAGGTGCTCTAGTTATCATCGTTAAGAACTTCAATCAGATTCCTAATGCATTTGCAGAGATCTTCGGATCAGCATTCACAGGAAGAGCTGCATTCGGTGGATTCGCAGGTGCTTCTCTAGGTGCTGCACTAAGATGGGGATTTGCTCGTGGATGCTACTCAAACGAAGCTGGTATGGGTACTGCTCCTCAGGGACATGCTGCTGCTAACGTAGACCACCCTGTAAGACAGGGACTATGGGGCGTATTCGAAGTTACTGTTGATACAATAATCGTTTGCACAGTAACAGCTCTAGCAGTTTTGGTTTCTGGCGTTTGGACAGAAAAGGGAATCGATGCTGGTGCTCTAGCACAGGCTGCATTCAGCAAGAACTTCAACCCAACATTTGCTAACTATTTCGTAGCTATCTGCGTATTCCTATTCGTACTTTCAACAATCATCGTTGTTACATTCTACGGACAGAGACAGGCAGAGTTCCTATTCGGAATGACATTCGGTAAGATCTGGGTTTGGGTTTACATCATTGCAACTGTAGTAGGTGGACTCGGAATCGACCTTGGCGTACTATATGCTCTAACAGATGCATTCCTAGGACTAATCATCATTCCAAATATGATAGCAGTAGTTGTCATGGTTCCACAGGTAAAGAAGGCTCAGGACGAGTTCTTCAATACTCCTGGACAGTACTACTTAGCAGATAAGGCTGCAAAGGCAGCAAAGAAAGCTGCTAAATAGTAGGCTACAAGATCAAAATATTTAAAAACTTCTTTTGAGGTTCACTAATCAGTATATACTTGCGCAATAAGGCGGGAACGCGTTCAGCGTTCCCGTTATTCAATCTTTAGTTATTATTTTTTAGGAGAACGCTTATGTTTATACTCAGAGCTATTATCTTAGTACTCGCACTTTTTATGGGTGTATTTTTCACCATATTTGTACTTACAGCGATAGAAGCGAAGTCACCAAAATTTGAAGATCTCTCGCGTCGCATACACAAAGCGATTCCAGAAAAACTCTGGCTAGCATTTTTTATAGGCTCACTAGCAATCCTTTTGTTCGTATTCTACAAGCTCACAGGCCTAGAATATGTGCGAATCGGTATATTTACAGGTTTAATATCGGGAATATTCCTCTACTTCCGTGCAGGCCCTAATATTAACAGGGAAGAGATGGAAAGAGACGCGCAGAGAAAGGGAGCAAATCCAACAGGATTCCTGAACTTTTTCCAGGGCCCTGATAAGAGCAGCTATCAAAACAAGAAGCCTGCGAAAAACAATCCTTACAAGAGTAAGAAGAAAAAGAAATAGAATTGTGAAGTTAAATGCCTTATACAATCCAAGGCATAAAAAACGAGGAGTCTCAGAATAATTCAATTCATAACTGAAGGCCCCTCGTATTTATTTTATTATTACGTAACTATTAGACCCATTAAGCTGTTATGCTTAATCTTATAGTGACTTAGTTAAATTTGCGTCTACCAACTACTACCAATGCTGCTGAAGTAGCACCTAACATTAGAAGATATCCTCCGAAATTGTTTCTGTCTCCTGTATTTGGAGTCTTTTTTATATCTTTCTTATTCACCTGATTAGATGGCGAGGATCCATTACTGTTAGGATTCACATTTGAAGGATCAGACTTTGGTGTGAACTTCCACTGGCCATAAACTTCAGTATTCTGAGTTACATCCACGGTTCTAACCTTTGTTGCATCTAGGTTATCCTTGTCTGTAGACCAGCCTGTAAATTCCCATACTCCGTTGACTCCGTTCTTTTCCGCTTCAATTCTATTTGGAGCAGCTTCGAGAGCAATGGTTTCACTGTAGCCTATGCCTACTACTGCATTAGGAACAGTATATCCGCTTGGGGTTTCGCCTATTACCTTATACTCAAGGCTGTATGAATTTACAGTAATCAACATAGGGACTGTGATATCAAGCTTTGATACACCTTCCTTAAAATTAACATAAAACTTCTGATCAATTCCCTCTGCCATAGTAGTTCCTGAAATATTTACATCAGTCTTTTCATTAGCAGCATCATAATTTGCAGCACTTGCAACTAGGCCGTTAGGAAGAGCCCCTACAATGTTAATTGAGTCGTAGTGCATCTTAGTGGTTACTATAGGACTAAATGAGCCTGGATAGTATGTGTAAGAAAAATCAGGGAATGTTAGTACTTCTTCATATGACTTTCCTTTGATTGCATCAGTAAGGCGATTACTCTTAACCTTAACACCTACAACTGATGTTGTTCTACCCATAAAGCTTGATGAGCTAGATGTATGGCCAAAATATGAATCTGTTATATATGTAACTCCATCACCTTTGTTTGTAGCTGTGCTATCCGTAAAAGTGCTGTTTGATACATTAGATATCCCGTATGTAGTAAGTCCATTGTTAAACTTTACATTGTCAAAAGTAATATTTGCACCAGCCTCAACCTCTACAGGGCCATCAAAAGTCATGTTGGACACAGTCTCTGTACCGCTGTAAGTAGTCTTAGTAAGCTTTTTATCATATAGCTTTGTTATAATCGCAGGATCAATAACAGCGTTTGGTCCTTGGTAAAGAACCTCTCCATTTGCTTTGAATGTATATACGTATCCACTTCTATATTCTCTAGATACCTCTACTGGGTAATAGTTTGTACCATCAGGCGAATACCATATTGGAGTGAGCGGTGTTCCATTAGTACCAAGAACTTTCTCATATACCGCGCTCCACTTATTGCCGTCTGTATATCCGTAAGCGCTACTTCCTGATTTTACAGAAGCGTCATACTGATTGTACACATCTTCTGTCCTACTCGCAGCAGATACCAAGCTAATGCTCGAAAGCACGATGCTTAGTACAAGAACTACTACAAGCATGGCTCTTCTTTTTTTGATGTAACTCATCTTCTACCTCTCTTTACAATTATTAGTTATGTCAAATCCCTTTTAAAACAATAATTAAAACAAGACAACAGTTAGCTAAAACTAACTGTTGCGAAATTATAACATTATATTTTTATAAGGTCAACAATAAATCTAAATTTATTTACTCCTACGTCTCTTAATCAGGTATTAAACACGACTTTGTAATTTTTAACTCAAATTTGCTAACCATAGACTTTATATATCGTCTCTGTTGATTGGGCAAGACATGCAGCGTGGGCCGCCTCTTCCCCTTGAAATCTCAGCTCCTGGTATAGCGAGAACCTTGACACCCTTCTTGTCGAGAAGCTCGTTTGTAACATAGTTTCTCTCGTATGTAACAACAGTTCCTGGCGCTATGCAAAGCGTATTTGAACCGTCGTTCCACTGCTCTCTCTGCGCAGCCATCTTATCGTCTCCACCGCAGCGGATTAGCTCTACCGCTGGAAGGTTTAGAACTGACTTTAGGATGTTTGTCAGAGTATCTGTAACTGAGCTATATCTAACCTCACCATCTCTGTCTAGCTCCATCTCAAACAGCTGAAGTGGTGCCTCAATCTCAGGATGTATGGTGAACTTATCGTAGTCTACCATTGTAAATACTGTATCAAGGTGCATGAAAGCACGAGTCTTAGGTATGTCGAATACGATGACACGCTTGAATTCAGAGTTTCCAAGCAGGTTGCGAGCAAAGCGCTCTATAGCTGCTGCTGTAGTTCTCTGGCTTAGTCCAACTGCTACAGTTTCTTTGTTCAAAACTAGGATGTCTCCACCCTCGATTGAGTAATCGTGATCGTAGTCGTACCACAATCTTTTTTCACCACCAGAGAAGTCCTCATTATGCTCATACATGTACTTGAGAAGGAGAGCTTCTCTTCTTCTTGTTCCTGTGCTCATATGGTGAAGGCTTAGTCCGTTTCCTATGCATGCGCCTGGGTCACGAGTGAAGTAAAGGTTTGGCATAGGATCTAGGTAGAACGGATAGGATGAAGAAATGAATTCAGCAAATGAATTCGACTTGAAGCTTGGAACCTCATCCTTCTTAACGCCACTGATGATCTTTGCAACCATCTCCTTAGTTGGCATCTCGTTCAAATAGTGGAAAACCGCCTCGCTAGCAAACTTGCTATTCATGTGGCTCTCTGCTATGAACTCCTCCAAAAATTTAGTCTTAATCTCTGGATTTGCTAGGGCCTTAGCAGTCTCGTCTACGTAGTATACCACTTCTACGCCGTTATCTCTAAGTACCTGAGCAAAAGCATCGTGCTCCTGCTGCGCAATCTTTAGGTATGGTATATCGTCAAAAAGCAATCTTGCAAAGTTCTCAGGAACTAGCCCCTCAACCTCATAACCAATTCTATGAAGCAGGACCTTGTTCAACTTTCCAATCTCAGAATAATTGTGTATTCCGGGTCTCATAAATTCCTCTCTTTTCTCTATATCAATATCTTATACATCTACGATTGTAACATTGTTAAAAAATTCGTCAAGCTATTCATTTTAATAAGCTGCTTTGATGTGGTATACTTTTATCAAAGAAAGATAATTTGAGGTTAGCTTATGAAGAAAATCTTACTCATTGCAACAGGTGGAACCATCGCATCAGTCCAGACCGAAAATGGACTAAAACCTGCGATTTCACCAGAGATATTGCTTTCATACATTCCCAATGCCTGCAGTAAATGCGACATTGAGGTAAAACAGATTTTTAATATAGACAGCACTAATATCCAGCCCGAGCACTGGATGCTCATAGTTAGGGAAATTGAGGCAAGCTATGACAGCTACGATGGCTTTTTAATAACGCACGGAACAGACACCATGGCATACACAGCCTCTGCTCTTTCCTACCTGATACAAGGAGCATCTAAGCCTATAGTTTTGACGGGTGCTCAGAAGCCGATTTCAGACGAATTTACCGATGCAAGACGCAATCTCAGCGACAGTATCAACTTTATACTTAACGGCGGTCTTAACGGTATTTTTATCGTCTTTGACGGCAAGGCAATATTGGGAACGAGGGCACGCAAGGTAAGAAGCAAAAGCTTTGCTGCTTTTGATAGCATCGGCTACCCTATAGCGGCTTTCATAGATGATAGCAGGATAATCAAATACCTCGAGGCTCCAGCGGCCTCAGGAGAGGTGCGCTTTGCCACTTCCATATCCGATTCGGTCTTCCTGCTTAAGCTGATTCCGGGAATTAGACCCGAGATTCTCGCTTATCTTGGTGAGCACTACGACATCATTGTGATTGAAAGCTATGGAGTTGGTGGTATACCATTCTATGATAAGAGAAATTTCCTAAACGAGCTTCAGGCTTTGACTGAGAAGGGCAAAATCATCGTTATCGCTACTCAGGTTATGCTTGAGGGTAGCGATGCCGAAAAATATGAGGTTGGAGCGCTTGCACTAGACAGATACAATGTTTTGCAGTCCTTTGATATGACTGTCGAATCCGCTGTGACAAAGCTTATGTGGCTATGTGCAGAGCATGAGGGCTACGAGGAAATTAGGTATGGTTTCTACAAATGTATTAACCACGACCTGCTCTACGACCCTAAGAACTAGGCAGGTATTTGAAAGCTAATAACTGAGACGGACGCCTGACAAACCTTTGCGTCCATGTAGAATAAATTGGAGGAAACTATGGAATTAAGTCAAGTAAAAGAAAAACTACTTAAATTGCAGAGCCGCCTTAGCGCATACGCACACGCTATGGAAAGCATCAGCTACGACGGACAGACCGTTGCCCCAAAGGGTACAGCCGAAAACCGTGCGCACGCTCTTGCTGTGCTCAGCGAAGAAGAATACCTGATCAAAACAGGAAGCGAAACCGTTGCTCTTCTCGAGCTTTTGGATAATAACAAAGCTGTTTTGACCGAAGAAGAAAACCGCATGGTTCAGCTCATGCTAAAGGACATCCGCCGCATGCAGAGCATTCCTATGGACGAGTACATCGCCTATCAGGAGCTTGTTGTAAAAGCTGAGGACGTTTGGGAGGATGCCAAGAGAAACAATGATTTTGCTTCCTTTGCACCATACCTAAAGGAGATCTTTGATACAAATATTAAGTTTGCAAAGTACTGTGCGCCAGACAAGGCACCTTACGACTACTGGCTCGGAGAGTACGAGGACGGCCTCACCATGGAGGTCTGCGATGAGTTCTTCTCCAAGCTAAGAGAGAGAATCGTTCCCCTAATCAAGCACATTGCGGCAAGTGAGCAGGTTGATGCTTCATTCCTAAATGGTGAATTTCCAATCGCCAAGCAGGAAGAGCTATCTTACTATCTCATGGAGCTCTTAGGGCTTGACCTAGCACACTGCGGACTTTCAACAAGTGAGCATCCGTTCACAACAAGCCTAGGCTCACATCTAGATGAGAGAATTACAACTCACTATATGGAGGACAGCTTCGTCTACTCTATGTACAGCGTAATCCACGAAAGCGGGCACGCTCTCTACGATACAGGAGTTGATGACAAGTATCTATATACACTTCTAGATGCTGGTGTTTCCATGGGCATCCACGAAAGCCAGAGCAGATTCTACGAAAACCTCCTAGGCAGAAGCAAGGAGTTCATAGATCTTGTACTTCCTAAGCTAAAGGAGTTATTCCCTTCACTAAAGGACGTAACAGCAGATGCGCTTTATCGCGCAATCAACAAGGTTGAGCCTTCTTTGATCAGAACAGAGGCAGATGAGGTCACATATTGCCTCCACGTCTTGGTAAGATACGAGCTTGAGAAAAAGCTTATGGCTGGCGAAATAACTGTTGACGAGCTTCCTGAGCAGTGGAACAAGCTATACAAGGAGTATCTCGGAGTCGATGTTCCTAGCGACAAGCTAGGCGTTCTTCAGGACAGTCACTGGGCTGGTGGTGCAATAGGCTATTTCCCATCATACGCACTTGGATCTGCCTACGGCGCTCAGCTTCTATCAAAGATGGCTGCCGAAGTCGACGTCAAAGACGCTCTATCAAAGGGAGACTTCTCAGAGATAAACAAGTGGAACAAAGAGCACATCTGGAAGCACGGAAGCCTCTACCGCTCAGATGAGCTTCTTGAAAAGGCTCTGGGAGAGAAGTTCTCAGCCGATGACTATATCGACTACCTAGAGAAGAAATTTAAGGAAATATATAAATAGAAAGGACGGCAAAAGCCGTATAGGAGAGAAATCATGTTTTGCTTTAATCATTTTAATTTCAATGTTTTGGATTTGGAGCGCAGCCTTGAGTTCTACGACAAGGCACTTGGCCTAAAGCCTGTTCGCGAAAAGCACGGTGATGACTTTACCCTAGTATATCTTGGCGATGGAAAGACTGATTTTCAGCTAGAGCTTACATATATGCACGAGCGTAAAGAGCCATATGACCTAGGTGAAATCGAGTACCATATCGCTTTTACAATTGACGATATGGAAGCATCTAGAAAGCTTCATGAAGATCTTGGATGCATCTGCTTTGTTAATGAGTCTATGGGAATCTATTTCATCGAAGATCCAGACGGATATTGGATTGAGATTGTTCCAGAAAAATAGCAACTAGCAAACTACAAATCATTTGTCGATTGGAGAGAAAATGAGAATTAAAAAGCCCAAAAATCATATACTAAATCCGTTATTTCAATTTCTTGCCGTTACCTTCGGTGCTGTTCTATTTGCGATAAACCTCCGCACCTTTATCCCTGCTGGAGGCCTTTATCCGAGCGGCTTCTCCGGAATTGCAATTCTGATTCAGAGAGTCTGTGCTAAGTTCTTTGCGCTTGACATACCGTTCACAGCCCTATATATTCCGATAAACCTTATTCCTATCTACATAGGCTTTAAGTACATCGGTAAAAGATTCACACTTTACAGCCTTTACGTAATCTCACTCACCAGTATTTTGACCGATACAATTCCGAAGTTTGTAATAACTGATGACATGCTCCTCATATCTGTATTCGGTGGAATCCTCAACGGACTTGCTGTTGTTGTTACGCTTCTCGCAGGTGCGAGCGGTGGCGGTATGGACTTCATATCGATATTTATGTCAGAACGCAAGGGCAAGGACGCATGGAATTTGATACTGCTCACAAACTCTTTGATTTTGCTGACTGCAGGATGTATTTTCGGCTTCGAAAAGGCTCTGTACTCAATCATATTCCAGTACTGCAACACGCAGATTATCAAGTTTTTCTATAAAAGATATCAAAAGCATACCCTGCTCATCATCACCGACAAAACTCAGGAGATCTACGAGCAGATTCGCATAGTAACACACCACGATGCAACCCTATTTGTCGGTACGGGATGCTACGAGGGCGCAGAAAGAAAGATGCTTTACTCGGTTGTAAGTAGCGATCAGGTTTCAACTGTAATTAACATCATAAAGGAAATAGATCCTAAGGCCTTCATAAACTCACTCAAAACGGAGGAGCTTAGCGGCAGGTTCTATAAACAAAAGCAGAGATAAAAATCATTCCAATGAGGAATTTCCTTATTACAATGAGACGAGGGCCAGTGGTTCTCGTCTTTTGTGTTTTGATGGAATGTATTTTTTAATATAGATATGTTTAAAATTAGGCTTGATTCCACCCAACAAAGAGTTATTATATAATTAAGAATAATTGAATACGGTTCTTGGATGTGATTTTATGTATGCGAGGTACTTGTCATGAACACGGAAAAAATCTTAAAATACATGTTTTATTCACTGTCAGCGGTGATATTCAGCATACTGATATTAACATACTCTACAATCAAGCAATATATTGCGTGTTTATGGATTGGGGATATTCTGGAATTCATATATAAGCATTGTTTCGTTTATATGTCAATACTTTATATGTTCATCTTATCAATGCATTTTATGTATCGCTATCGAAATTACAAAACTATGGAAAATATAAATACCTATATTTCTGCAAGGAAAACCTTGGTTATAACTTCTCTAATTGCGCTGGATTTAAATGTATTTACATTTGCATTCGTTGTATATGCCATGTATCACCCTGAGCTCTCGCTTCCGATACCTTTTGACCCTAACATTTTGTTCATATCATGTTTTATCTCTATAATAGCCTGGGGCATTTCTTTAGTCATGGTTATATGCAGTTATTTTATAGTAAGGAGGAAATAGGTCATGAGAAACAAAGCAAAGATATTCTCTATAGCTTTAGTCCTTGTAATTGCAGCTATCTTAATCTTTGTCATTTATGGCAAGTCTTCGAAGGCCAAAGTCGCAAATAATTTCCGCGAAGACTACCTCAAGATTTCTATGAAAGCAATTCAAACAAATCCTGAGCTTGTCACTGTCAGTAAGAAGGATAAAAATGGCGAATTTAAGGATATAACCGCTAAGTTCTATATCGATTACATAACGGACATTCAGGAAGGTAAGTTCAACAAGGCTCTAAAACTACTTTCCGATAAGGATAATTATGATATCTACTTTGAAAGTGGGCACACTGACCTGAAACCTCTTTTGGTAGAATTTCGCGATGGCTATGAAAAGGCGGGAATAGGACGAATCTATCTGTATATCCGCGAAGCAAAGGAACAGAATCTAAAGCCGATAAAGCTTAGCGAAGAGGAGCAGGCAATAAGAAATTTTGCACATGTTGCTTTCAACTTCAACTACAATGATAGATACACAAAGTACATAGATAATAAAGACAAATACTATGAGCAATTTAAAGATGTTGCAACGAAAAACTGCATAGAGATGATGAAGCTTGAGCATTTTCCTTATGAGATTGAGGAAATATACGGTGCAGATAAAAAATCCAGTGTATTCATCAAAGTTAAACCAGGCCCAGGTGGTGACTACATCGCTATAAGCTACCAGTTGCGAGATGGTACAGTGTACAAAGTAACTCAGGTATTCGAAGCAAAGTGTAAAAAGGTTAATGGTAAGATGCTGGTAGACGAATTCCAAGAGCTTAGCACTGTTTGGAATGAACTATAAAGCAAGAAACACGTAAAGGAGAGCGGGTGCTCTCCTTTTATACTTGGTTATATGTATTATTACAGATATTTTCTTACTTCCCAGAATCCACCTCTATTTGCTCCGTGACGTACCAAGCGCCCCTCTTCCGTTTCTCCGACATTTTCTCCGACATTTTCTCCGACATCTACTGCATTCATTAGAATTAATTTGTTATAAATAGGATAATCTACAAATCCTCAATCACTTTTAATAGTATAACACAAAAGGAGAGCAATGCTCTCCTTTTCCTATCGCTTAAATACGATTTTACCTCCAACCATGGTCATTACTGGAAGAATATCCTTGATTTCATCAGGATTTACCGTGAATATGTCCTTATCTAAAAGTACCATATCCGCTAGGTATCCTGGCTTTATGCGGCCTTTAATGTCCTCCATAAATTCGCCGTAGGCACTCTCTATGGTGTAGGCATCTATTGCCGTTTCTACATCAACGCACTCTGCTGGATAGAATCCACCCTCTGGATTTCCCTGTCTATCCTTTCTGGTCACAGCCATATAGATATTAGGGAATGGGTTACAGTCCTCAACTGGGCAGTCTGTGCCGTAGGATACATGTGCACCCTTCTTTGCTAGACTTCCAAAAGCATATGAGCTTGAAGCTAGCTCTCGCCCAACTAGATCATCTACGATTTTCATATCGTAATCTAGGAAGATTGGCTGTGCAAAGACGAGAATGTTCAGCTTTGCGATTCTGTCAACGAGCTCCTTGCTAGTAACCTGACAGTGAATTAGGGCGTGTCTCAGCTTGTTTTCGCCGTCGACAAATGCTTTCTCATAGCTGTCGATTGTACGCTTTACGGCCTCATCTCCGATTACGTGAGTAACCACCTGAAGTCCGTGCTCCTTTGCAATTTGGCAGTACTCATCCATATCCTCAACACTTATCCACTCAAGTCCGTGGTCATCTGGATTGCCAACATATCCGTTTGTCATCAAAGCGGTTCTAGCACCTAGACTTCCGTCCTTAAATAGCTTCAGTGGACCAAGCGTTAGCCATGAATCCTCAGGATAATCACCATTAGCATATTCGCCATTCTCAAGATACTCCTTGAAATCCTCAAGTCTATTGAAGCAAACCTGATGCCTATATCTGAGCAAGGCCTCTCCCTTATCATAGATATCGTGGAAGAGTTTAAATGCCGCAGGACCATCCATAAATGTCGTGCCTACATCGTTACTCTGAACGCTTGTAAGTCCGTGAGCAACAGCATATTCCATGGTCTCAAGCAGGATTTTGCGTCTCTCCTCTAGCGAAAAGTCCGGAATAAGACGCTTTGCAATATTGCATCCGTTTCCTGTGAATATTCCGTTTGGCTTTCCGTCCTCGCCTACAAGGTAGTCACCCTCCTTGAAAAGTTCCTTGTTTGCCTCTATGTCGAGCATCTCTAAAAGCTTTGAGTTTGTTGAAATTATGTGACCGCAAACTCTTTCAAGGACTATTGGAAAGTCCGTACTGATTTTGTCAAGGTCGCTTCTATCTGGTATCCTGTCACCATCTGTGAAGTTATCCTGATTCCAACCGATAGCGTGAAGTCCCTCTTTGACGTGATTTGGATGAGTTCTTGCAAACTCCCTGCATATCTCAACCATCTCATCTATCGAAGTGACGCCTTCTATCATCGCCTGGTTTTGTGTCTCTCCAAACTGCATGAAGTGCAGGTGGGAATCATTTAGTCCAGGTATCAAAGTTCTTCCTTCACAGTCAATCAGCTCTGCCAGGCCGCAAGCTTCGTCTCGCTTTGATGCTTCTGCTTTGATTTCCTCGTTAGAGCCAACCGCGATGATTTTTTCGTCCTCTATCAAAACAGCCTCTGCAAAGCTTCCTCTCTCAACATAAACCTTTGCATTGAATAAAATTTTACGCATTCTGCTTCACTTCTTTCTTAAGCTTCTGATCAAAGATAAAGTAAACAACTGCACCGATTGCTGGAACTACAAGTCCAAGAGCACCATTAACCGGATCGTCTATAACGCCCTGAATGAGAAGTCCAGTGAATACAAGAGCTACAAGGATTACGGAAACTGGGTAGAACCAAACCTTGTAAGGACGCTCTATAGTTGGATACTTATGTCTCAAAATAGGTAGTGCAACAATAACTAAAACATTGAATATCAATGCACTGATTACAACTAGATTTGTTAGCTGGTCTAGGTTTCTTAGTAGAACTAGAGCGATTGAAAGTACTGCCTGAACGATGATAGGCACTGTTGGAACCTTGTGCTTAGGATGTAGCTTCTTAAAGCTCTTGAAGAAATGTCCCTCTTCAGCCATCGCATAGTACATTCTTGGCTGTGCTAGAGTCATTCCGTTAAGCGTACCGAACATTGCTAAAATCATTCCGACAGATACGATAACTCCGCCTGCATTACCCAGAAGAGTCTTTGCAACTGCTGTACCTAGGTATAGGTCTTCCTTTGCAATCATGTCCACGATTGTCTCGTGAGGTAGAACCTTCATAATCGCAAAGTTGAACAGTGTGTAGATAAGTGTAACTCCACCGATACCGATAATCAAAGCAAGCGGCATGTTCTTCTTAGGATTCTTGATTTCCTCAGCAACCGTGTTCAGGTTCGTCCATCCCTCGTATGCCCAAAGTGCTGCAACAATAGCGACAGCAATCATTGAAACAACATGAGTGTTGTTTTCAGCTGCATATGTTGATACTGAACCCAGTGATAGGTCCGGGCTTACCTTACCGGCAAATAGTGCAACTCCCATTACGATTGCAATAGGCACAAGCTTAGCTACCATAGAAAGGCTCTGAACAATCGCTGCAATCTTTACTCCAATTAGGTTATAGAAAGTTGTACCGATGATCAAAACGATGGCTGCAACCTTGATACCGAAGTCACTTATATCAATGAATGATCTCATAACATTCATCAAAGCGATTGCAACTGCCGCTATAGAACCAGGTCCTCCGAGCAGCCAATCTGTGAAGCCTGCCATAAATCCTACAACAGGGTGAAAGGCCTCATTTAGGTAGACAACCCTTCCTCCAGCCTTAGGCATTGCAGTTCCAAGCTCTGCATAGCAAAGACCTGCGACAAGTGAAATAACACCTGCAAGTAGCCAGCAAATTAGTGCTAGTCCACTATTCATTCCCGTTCTCTGAAGAACGTATGACCCTAGATAGAATATTCCAGAGCCGATCATGATTCCGCCAATGATGCTGATTCCACCAAATACGCCAATTTCTCTTTTGAACTCGGTTTTTTCAGATGTCAGCGAAGATAATTTCTTATCATCATGCATAAAAATTCCTCCTTAATATGTGTCATTATAAAGTTAAAAGTGCCTTAGATATCCAAAGCACTTTAACTTACTTTCCGTGAGTATATACCAATTTTTAAGCTATGTCAAACAATAGTCAAGCACGAAAATTATGATTTTTTTACTCAATAAAAAAGTATTAATTAAAATTTTTAATTATATTTATGCATTGTGCCATTTAATTTTGTATATCCTTGGTTTGACCTAAACCGATATAACCTTGCTCGCTCTTATAAGCTCCTTTATTACCTCGTTTTCGCTTTCCCAAAGCCTTCTGGTTTCGTCGTAAAACTCTAGCTTGCCCTCGCTCAAAACCATGGTCTTTTCGGCCATCATGCCTATTGCGTTCAAATCGTGCGATATGAAGATAAGCGTCATGCCGTTCTTATCGACCATTTTCTTTAAAGTCTTCATAACCTCAAGCTGAACTGGTATATCTAGCGCTGATATTATCTCATCAGCAATCAGAACCTTAGGCTCTGTTAGCATCGCTCTGCAAATAGCCATTCTCTGTAGCTGTCCTCCCGAAAGCTGCTCTGGATAGCGCTTCAGCAAATCAGGGTCAAGCTCACATTGAAGGAGAAGCTCTTCAATTTTTTCTTTAACCGTTTCTTTGATAGACTTTGACGCACATGACTTATCAGTTGGCACCTGCGCACTTTTCCTGAATTCCTTCTCGTATCTTATGGCGACTTCATTAAGTGACTTTTCAAGAGTCTGCCTTGGGTTAAAGGCTGCCTTTGAGTTTTGAAAAACCATTTGCACGGGAAACCTTGCCGTATCCCTTCTTCCTTTTTTGATTACGGGCAATGCTTCTTCTCTAAAAAGCACCTCTCCGCTATCAGCCTCCATGATTCCTACTAAAATCTTGGACAGAGTTGATTTTCCGCTTCCTGATGCACCTGCTATACCTAGTGTTTCACCCTCGTTTAGGCTAAAGCTAATATTGTCTAAAGCCTTGTGCTGGTCAAAGCTCTTGTCTATGTTTCTTGCTTCGATTATCTTCTTATCTTGCTTACTCATTACCTTTATATTCTCCTCGTGATACGAGTTCCTTTGACGCCTCTAACAGCCTTAGACCTTCATCGCTTTTAGGCGATGTAAAGAAGTTTTCAACGCTTTCAAGCTCCACAAGCTCACCCTTGCTCACTATAGCTATATTGTCGCAAAGCTTCTTAATCATGCCAGGACTGTGGCTTACATAGATCATGGTCAGGTCGTGATTTTCAGCTAGTGTCTGCAAGATTTCCAAAGTGTTCAGCTGATTTATTACATCAAGGGCTGAAGAAGGCTCATCAGCTATCAAAAGCTTAGGATTCTTCACCATGGCCATTACAAAAACTGCTCTCTGTCTCATACCTCCGGAAAACTCCGCAGGCAAAAGGTTAAGCTTTGCTCTGTCACTTCCTAGACCTAGCTTTTCGAGCCATTCTATGGCAAGCGCCTCGCATTCACTACCTTTGATGCTCCTTGTGAACTCGATTTCCCTGCATATCTGGTCCAAAACACCAACATAAGGGTTTAGTGCGTTTATTGAATCCTGCGGTATATAGCTTATGTACTTCTTTAGAACCTCCCTGCGCTCAGCTTCGTTAAGCTTGTTTAGGTCGTATTCCCCTAAGACCTTGCATTCACCGACTATTTCCCAGTTTTCCTTAGGAAGGCTTCCCAAAATACCCTTTATCAAAAGGCTTTTACCGCCTCCCGAGCTTCCTGTAATACCTAATTTACTGCCCAGACACATCTCAAAATTTATGTTCTCAAGCTTGTAATCCTTGCCTTGAACACCTGCATTTTTAGACCTTCTAAGAGCTCTTTGGCTAGCACTAGCCTTATGTATTATTCCGAAATTTTTAAGCGAAAGTATTTTTTCATTCATCAAAATTCTATCGTCCTTTTCTATACTCATATAGCTTTCTGCTTATCCAAGATTTTCCCAAATCTTATTCATCACTTGTATTTTTTGTCCTTCCAATCGTCAAACATGTAATACATAAACAGCGATAGCGATAAAATTCCAAGCGTCGGCCACAGTATCAAAACAGGCTTTTCAACTATGTAGAATCTGTACTGATAAAGCATGCTGCCCCAGTCTGGAGTCGTTATATCAGAGCCAAGACCTATAAAGGTCAGCGATGCGTATGCGAGTATTATATTTCCACCCTGGCTTGCTAGAACTGCCATTATAGGCGGCAGGTTATTCCTCAAAATATGATTGAACAATATCTTATGCGTCGGCGTTCCAAGAAGCTTTTCAGCAATTATAAACTCCTCATCTAGCATCTTTCTCGTCAAGTTCTCGCTTTGATAAGCAAAGGTTCCAATCCCGTATATGCCGAGCGCCATACCCACGGCAAATGGTGAATTTCCAACCGTCATTATCACAATGAGAGCAACAATCAAAGAAGGAACGACCATGGATATATCAGCAAAGAGCCTAACCAAAATCCTTATATTCCCGCCAAAGTATCCGCTGATTGTGCCTATTAAGCAGCCGACAATAACAGATGTAAGGCAGGCTGAAATGAGCACCGTTATCGTTCTGTTAAAGCCAACGACCATTAGTGCAAATATATCCCTTCCAAGGTCATCAGTCCCAAGGAGATGGGCGCTGCTCATAGGCAAAAACTTATGATCGACATTTACCATTTTGGGATTCTGCGTAGGCATTAGGGCACAAATAATTACGACTGCCATCAAGATGCTTCCTCCAATTAAGAATTTTTTCATGATGACACCTCTCTTTTTAGAATCCTACCCATGATAAACTCGAACACTATGTTCACCAAAAACATCCATAAAACTAGAATCATTATGTAGTTTTGCACCATTGGATAGTCTCTTCTCGATATGCTATCTATCAAAAATGTGCTAAGTCCAGGTAGTGCCATAGCGTATTCGACCACCGTAGCCCCACCAATTACCGATGAAAATTTAGATATAGCAACGGAGAACAGTCCGTACAAAGCTGGCCTGCTTCCATATTTCAGCAAAGCCTTTTTGCTTTCATAGCCCCTTAATGTGTAATATTGCATAAACATGCTTTCCGCAGTTTCCTTGAAGTGAACCCTGACAGCTCTTGACATAGGACCAACCATTGGTAAAGCAACAAAAATAATAGCGAGAATAATAGCCGCAGGCGTTACATTTGTGAAGAACTTCATTATCTGAAACTTTACACCAAGGAAATATATGGTGAGCAAAATAAGCAAAAACACCGGTACCGTTTGACTCATCAAGGTCAGACCTCTCGATATATAGTTATATACGCCCTTATCGTTTAACGAAGCCTTATATCCAAGTCCAAAGCTAAGGGCCATGGCGAGAAGAATTCCACCTATTCCAATGCCAAATGATAATGGTAGTCTAGAGAGAATCTCAGGCTTAAGCGAGCTCTGAGTCAAGTAGGATTTGCCCCATTCACCAGACAAAAAGTCCTTCATCCAGCTGAAATACTGCTGAACTAGGGGCTCGTCAAAATGATAGAGCTTTTCTATAGCCTTAACATTTTCCTCGGTCTTTGGAAGTCCTAGATTCGTCAGAGTTATATCTACTGGTGATCCAGGTGTTATTCGCACAATAGCAAAAGCCACTATGCTAGTCACGAAGAACACAAGAATCCACTTTAAAATTAACTTTACATATTTGTTCATATGTTTCATGTCATCCTTTAAATAAGGGGATGTAGCACAAAATGCACACCCCCTTGTTTTACTATTTAACTTTTAGAGTTGAGTTTACAATGTAGTAATCTCCGTTCCAAAGCTTATAATCTTTCAGCTTGTCAGATACTGCAGCATGCCACTTAGGATCCATTGTCATCAAAACAGGTCTATCCTTTAGAATCTGCTCCTGCGCCTGTATTGCAAGCTTATCAATGTTCTCAGGATTTGATTCGCTTCCCATCTGATCTAGGATTCCATCCGTTACGCTTGAGCTGTATGACATGAAGTTGTTAGGTCCACCTGTTCTGAAGAACTGGTTCAAGAAGTATACTGGGCTTCCTGCTGGGGATGGATGCTGTGCATATACCAGGATGTCAAAGTCTCTAGCCTTTGTAACCTTTGATATATCGTCTACAACCTCTACTGTTACCTTGATTCCAAGCTTTTCTAGCTCTGAAGCAATTGTCTGGCTAACCTTTGGAAGATCTGGCTTTGAGCTATATGTCTTAATTGAAAGTGCAAGCTCCTTGCCGTCCTTTGTTCTGTACTTTGCGCCATCCTCGAGCTTCCATCCAGAGTTATCTAGAAGAGCCTTTGCTTCGTTTATATTATATGTAGCTGCTATCTTTGCATCAAAGCTATTATATCCAGCAAAAAGTCCTGTTGGAATTGTTCCGCCATCTAGAGTCTTTTTGATAGCTTCCCTATCAATGCCCTTGTCGATAGCTTCTCTTACAGCTGGATCTTTAAGAATATCATTTTCTAGATTTAGGAATGTATAGTACTGATATGCAGCATCAAAGTCTATTACATTCTTCTTTTTGTCCTTTAACTCCTTAGCAATATCACCTGTGAGTCCGAATGCTAGATCAACCTCTCCTGACTCGTATGCTAGCTTAAGAGCATTGATGTCCTTGAAAGCCTTAATCTTTACAGTTGCAGGTCTCTCACTTGCATCTGGATAGTTTTCGTTAGGCTCTAGAGTAACTTCGCTCTGTGCCTTTAGCTCTTTGATCTTGAACGGACCTGTAAATACATACTTATCGCCATCCTTCTTATATACAACATTAGTCCACTCACCTAGAATTGACTTTAGGTCAGTTGTTGCTCTTTCTGTCTTCGCAGTCAAAGTGTAATCTCCTGTTGCCTCAAACTTAATCTTTCCAGCTGAAGCATTTGAAAGCTTATTCTTTTCCTGAATCTCATTTAGACAAGCAGCTAGTGCCTTAGCATCAACCTTGCTTCCGTCAGCAAATTTTGCGTCCTTTTTCATTGTGATTTCCCACTCTGTGTCGCTCTTTGCCTCTAGCTTGTCCACGAATCTTGACTCCATGCTTCCATCTTCCTTCTGCATGAATACGTACTCAGAAATTCCGTGGCTTGTAATTGACCATGCATTTCCGCCATCAAGTGGATTATCATCTGTGATTACCCATGTCTGACCGACAGTTACAGCATTGTCGCTACCTCCCTGTCCGCATGCAGTTACAATGAAGACCATTGCAAACATCATGAAAACAGCCAAAAACCTTTTCTTCATATCTTCCTCTCTTTCCTAATACACGATAGTGCATCAATTTGCCGAATAAAAAAACCCGCTCAAAGGCAGGCGAATACTGCCCTTCCTTTATCCTCGTAAAATCCGGCGTTATCGCAACGAAGCAGGTCTTCTGACTTAGGCATCTACACTCTTTACCTTCCCAGATTTATATCCAGTGGCTTACAAAGAGCTAAACCATCACAGCGACGGGATCGCGTAAGAATCACACTTACTTCCCTTTTAATCATAGTAATATGAACTCGCGTTGCTTGAATTATTCTTTTTTACAAACTTGGTTTGTTATCTGTATTATATACAAAGGTGTGATTTTAATCAATATATTTCAAGCAGGTATTAGTTAGCTGTGGTTAATGCAAAAAATGGACCTCAGTTCAAAATAAGGCCCATTTGGATTTATAGCAATAATTTGGATATATATTCTCTTTATTTCATCTTATTATGCTGCACCAATCCAACCATATCCTTGAACTGCCATATCAACAAAATGATTCATGAGTAATGATACTTTGGAATTAAATGCTGCTTTGTCATAACTATCCGGAAGATCCTGATTTAAGGATAATTCAACTTCATGCTTAAGCTTAGCGCGTGGTTGTTCATCTTTGTACCAATCAACTACAAGAATATTGTTACGGTTATCCACCAATTTCTTATAAAGGTTTTTCGCAGAGAGTTTCACCTTTTGCTCTTCACTCTTTGTTAATTTTTTCCCAGCAATCAGTAAATCGTAAATTTCTAGTTCTTCTTCCGCAAGGCCTTCTGTGTTGGCGCGATTGTCCTCTTTACATAGTTCTTCAAGAAGTTTAACAAGTTGCTCATAATAATCTTCATTCTCAGTTCCCCCTGCATTATAGGAATCAATAATGCGTTTGAAACGCTCAGAGAATTTTGTTCTCGTACAATTTCTATTAAGCATTTGTTCTAGCACTTGCTCTATGTATTCCTTCAAGTCATTAATTTCAATGGCCTTATACTTAGCAGATTTTATTTCTTTTCTTAACTGTTCAATATCTACCTTGGATAGGTCAATAGCCTTAGTTCCTTTGATAATGTATTGATCTGTCTTTTCTCGAATATAATTAACGAAATCCTGACTTGCGGTTACGCTGCCATCCAGAATTTGATTCATTTTCTGTCTAGCACGAGCCACTTTTTCATCATCTATAGTGTGGTAAAACAGTCCGTGCAAATATACTAGTGGTGAAAACTTATCATTACTCCAGTTCTTTTCAAAGATTTCTGGTTTTGATGCTTCATAAAGATTTGTTAAGGTGTTAAGAATAACTTTGAATTTCTCTTTATCGTCATCTTTAGCAACAATAGTGTCATAGGCACTTCTTAATTCATCCAGTTTATCTAGAGTATTAGAATCTGCAATTATTTTATCTAGATTAATACCTAATGATGACAAGAAACAGTCTGCCTCACCAATTGTACCATCAATATATCCAATTAGCTGATCAATATCTTTTGCAGGGAATTCTGTTCCATCATTACCCGTAGCATATTCTGTTAATGCCTTTTTCATGTATTTAAAAACATTCACATAATCAACGATGATTCCTGCAGGCTTTCCAGGATACACTCTGTTAGCACGAGCTATGGCCTGCATCAGTGTGTGACCTTTCATCGGCTTATCAAGATAGAGTGTAGAAAGGTTCTTTACGTCAAATCCCGTCAGCCACATGGCGCACACAAACACTAGTTGCAGAGGATCATCAGGATCTTTGAATCTGTCTTCAATATCTCTGCCGTCCGCTGTAATTTCCTTCATCTTTGCACGATGCTCTGATATTTTCAATCCTTGTTTAGCAAACTTCGTTTCTTCATCGTTATCTTCCGAAATTATAACCGCCATTTCCACTTTATTCATGTAAGCAAGAATACGCGTAAGTTGATCACGCTCTTCATTTGTATCGGCAGAATTTCGTTGCTTCATAATATTCTGCTTTTCTATAGCCCAGTAATGCTGTACCTTGTCATACATTTTAACAGCTGTATATTTGTCTACAGATACAACCATTCCCTTTCCGAGAAAGCCTCGTCTTGGAAAGTGATATGCTATATCCTGTGCAACCTTATCCAGTCTGTCATCTCGCTTGATAACTTCTAAAATACGAGAGGATGCATTCTCCAATAGGCGAGTTTCGTCTTCATTAAGGTTTTCCTCTTCGATAATATCGACCACATCATCATCAAGAAAATCATTTTCAAGACCAACTTCTGGAACTCGTCTTGAATAAAATAATGGTACAGTAGAGCCATCTTCAACAGACTGTGCAAAGTTATACTCTGAAACATACTCACCAAACCATTGATTTGTAAGGCGTTTAGAGCCAAGAAGAGGCGTTCCTGTAAATGCAACAAAATTAGCATTAGGAAGTGCAGTTCTCATATTTTCTGCTAAATCTTTATACTGTGTTCTATGTGCCTCATCTACAAGAACAATAATGTCATCACGCGTAGAAAGGACAGGATACTTCTTTGTCTTATCGTATCTGAACTTATGAATCAGCGTAAAGATAAATGCCTTGTTGCTTGTCAAGAACTCTCGTAGTTGCTCGCTGTCCTTTGGTTGGCACTCCTCTTTAGAACCGATAACTTCTGTACGCACAAAGTTCTTGTGGATCTGCGTGTCCAAGTCTTCACGGTCTGTGATAACAAGGAACGAAAAATTACCAGCAACTTTACGTTTAACCTTACGGGCAAACATAACCATAGAGTATGACTTTCCAGAGCCTTGTGTATGCCAGAATACTCCAAGCTTACCATTCAGCTCTTTTCTGTTTTCCACTGATTCCATCAGATTGTTTACGCCTAAGTACTGATGGTTTTTAGCAATAATTTTTATTCGTTGATTCTCAAAGAGAATAAAATTCTCGATGTAGTCAATCAATCTTTCCTTGTTTAGTAAACCATCAATAAAATATCTAATAGAACTATCTTTTGCATTTTCTGCCGAATGAACAGCTTCTCGATTCAGTTTTTCCTTTTCACTGTCAACTTTAAGCCATTCAAAAAAATAGTCATAGGTTGCATTAAAAGCACCTAGTTTAGTTTCTAATCCGTTTGACAGAACACAAATCTGATTAAATGCAAATATATTAGGAATATCTCGTATATAATCCTTTAAATTCTTGTTATATGCTTCTTCAATCTTAATAATGCTGTTCTTCAATTCAATGAACACAAGAGGCATTCCGTTGATAAATATAAGAATATCTGGTCTACGATAGTAGACCTTTCCTTGAATCCACATCTGGGAAACTGCTGTGAATGTATTGTTCTCTGGATGCTCAAAATCTATTAGCTTTACAAAATCAAAGTCTTCTTTGCCATTTCTACGAACTGTGATTTTTATATTATTGCGTATCTGTCTGTATGTTTTATAGTTTGTATCAACAATATCCGTACCTGTGTAATCCTGCCTTAAGGATTTTACTATTTCCTTAATTTTGTCTTCAGAGATAGTAGGGTTGATATGTTTTAGAGAAGACAGCATAACATCAGGAAGAACACATTCCTTCTTAGAACTTCTTCTAGTCCCATCATTCAAATCGTCACGCTTGCTTGGATCAGCATCACAAATGAGGATGTCATATTTAAATGGTGCAGCTTTCAATTTTGAAAGTACAGCCTGTTCTATATCGTCTTCAGATATAAAATTACGCATATGGCCCCTCCTTATTACACTTCAAGCTTTCCGCTCATTAAGCGTGGTAAAAGCATATCTCTTTGTTTTGTAAGTAATTGATTACGCTGATTAAGTATTTTGATTTCATCATAATATGGCTTAACAAAATCATTATATTTATAAATCAATTCTTCAGTTGGAATTAAAACACAGAGCTTATTGATGTTTTTAGGATAAACATGGGGTTGTGCAGCTCCACATTGCAAATTACTAATAACTGGTTGTAAAAATTTAAGCGTATTATATACAAACCAAATTATTGCATCGTCCTGATAGTAGGAACAATCTGCAGCCCAAATATCCTGCAAATGATATTGAAGATATCCTGCATTAGCACCTGAGGCACTGATTGTAAGGCTTTCACCAAATACATTCGCTTCGTTATGATATCCGGAAGGTTGTAACCCTGCTGAAATTACAGGAATATCACCTTCAACCATCTTCGCTGCAGTAATATTTTTTCCTCTTAAAAAGCTTCCAATATTTATAAACTCATCATATTCGAAGATATAAGGTACCAAACGCTTTTTCCCTTCTGTTCCAACTTGCCAACCTCTAGGTTTCTTCTCTTCAAACTCAACATTCTCATATCCCGGAAAACGAAATCTTACAAACCATTCTTTATAAAGATTCTCAGCCATTTGCTCCAACAACTTGATCCGCTTGTTGTTGTTTTCTATGAGATTATCGTAAGCTCTTATTGTATTTGCTACTTTTGTTTGAATCTTTTTCTCTGGCAGCTCAACATTAAGCGAATAATAAGTCTTGGAAGTCATGCTTGGAATGCTAGCACCACTATCATAGCCACTGAGATCAAGAGCATTTAAATATAAAAATAGATAGTACGGATCATAAAGGTTCTCATTTTTTAGAACCGTATAATAAATCGTATCTACTGTCCAAAAGGGATTTCCTGATACATATTGAATATTACTAAGCGTACCTTTTCGTGGGAGCAATATACTTG
>ERZ773207.26-NODE-26-length-45836-cov-5.121470_pt1 | contig 45836 bp, 39 predicted proteins | sample MGYA00580997_ERZ773207 | MGnify/ENA primary metagenome ERZ773207 (study PRJEB29015, sample SAMEA2738170) | human oral metagenome | biome: human oral; feature: human-associated habitat; material: saliva | place: China | collected 2239 ... | reverse complement strand
TGGTATGCCGCCGCCAGCGAAGCTGCCCGCATCGCTGCTGCCTTGGGCCTACCTGAGCGAGTGCTAGACCAACCTATCGGTACCCTCTCAGGTGGTCAGCGTCGTCGCGTAGAACTAGCCAGGGTGCTATTTCAAAAACCCGACACGCTGCTACTAGATGAGCCCACCAACCACCTAGACCACGACTCAGTGCTGTGGCTACGCGACCACCTGCGCACCTACCCGGGCGGATACATAGTCATCAGCCACGACGTAGACCTAATTCGCGACACTGTAAACCAGGTGATGTACCTAGACGCCAACCGAGGCGTACTCGACATCTACCACATGGGGTGGGATGCCTACCTAAAGCAACGTGCCGACGACGAAGCCAGGCGCCGTCGTGAACGCCTAAACGCAGAAAAGAAAGCCGAAGCCTTACGCGCTCAGGGTGAAAAAATGCGGGCTAAAGCCACCAAAGCCGTGGCCGCCCAGCAAATGCTACGTCGCGCTGAGCAGCTTTTAGCTAGCATCGAAACCGAAGCAACCGTTGAAAAAGTCGCCCACCTGCGCTTCCCAGACCCTGCCCCCTCAGGCAAAACCCCATTGCGGGCGCAGGGGCTGAGTAAAGCCTACGGCTCGCTGGAAGTTTTCTCCGGCGTAGACCTAGCCATTGACCGGGGCTCGCGCGTAGTGGTGCTGGGGCTAAACGGCGCAGGTAAAACCACGCTACTGCGGCTACTGTCCGGGATTGAGCAGCCCGACTCAGGCAAGGTAATTGACGGCCACGGCCTCAAACTGGGCTACTACGCCCAGGAACACGAAACCATCGACAACACCCGCACAGTTGCCGAAAACCTACGCTCAGCCGCCCCAGACCTAGACGACACCGAAATCCGCAATATTTTAGGCTCATTCCTCTTCTCTGGGGCCGACGCCGACAAGAGCGCCGGGGTGCTCTCGGGCGGCGAAAAAACCCGTCTAGCCCTGGCCCTGCTAGTTACCAGTGCAGCCAACGTACTGCTACTAGATGAGCCCACCAACAACCTAGATCCGGCCAGCCGCGAAGAAATTTTGCGGGCACTGGGAACCTATAAAGGCGCGGTAGTGCTAGTAACCCACGATGAGGGGGCAGTAGAAGCTCTCAACCCCGATCGGGTACTGCTGCTGCCAGACGGTGACGAAGATCTATGGAGTGAGGACTACCTAGAACTAGTCACCTTGGCCTAAATCACGCCTATATTTTCGCTGCTAGCCCCTGCCAGTGCACTTAGGTAGCCCTAGCGGGAATAGCATAGGCATATCTGATGTTTAACCGCCTGGGTTAAGGCCCGAGCGCAAGAGACAAATAATCAAGGAGTAGCAATGAGCCAAACCACCAACGAGGTGGCCACCCATGAGGTTATGCTGACCGATGTTGCCGCCGCTAAGGTGGCTAGCCTACTTGAGCAGGAAGGTCGTGATGACCTGCGTCTGCGCGTAGGTGTACAGCCCGGCGGCTGCTCGGGTCTGGTCTACCAGCTTTACTTCGACGAGCGTGTACTAGACGGCGACGCCATTCGCGCCTTTGGCGAAGAAGGCAAGCAGGTTGAGGTAATCGTGGACCGCATGAGCATTCCTTACCTTAACGGCGCCACTATCGACTTCGCTGACACCATTGAGAAGCAGGGCTTCACGATCGACAACCCCAACGCGGTTGGTTCGTGCGCCTGCGGCGAGTCCTTCCACTAAAACCACCCGCTATACCCTCGTCATCGCAGCTGATGGCGGGGGTATAGTGCGATAGCAAACAAAAAAGCAAAGGAAATCTTGTGCGTCGATCTCTAACCGCCGCAGCGGCGCTGTTGCTGGCTGCTAGCTTGGGCCTAGCCGGTTGCTCTGGTGATGGCAAAAAGTCCGCTAAGGCTGCTGCCACGCCTACTAGCGCCGCCACTAAGCAGGAAAAAGTTGACTGCTCTAAGCTGAAGATTGATACCGACTCTAAGGCGCTACCTACCATTGGTCAGCCCAGTTCTAACAAGGCCCCGGCTATTACCTGGGTTAAGGGTGCTAAGGCCCCCACTAACCTGACGGTTAAGACCATTAAGGCTGGCAGCGGGGCCGCAGTAGCTGCTGACTCTAATGTGGCCGCCAACTACTCGGGTTGGAAGTGGGGTTCTGCCACTACTTTCGACAGCTCCTTCGAGCGCGGCTCAGCCACCCGCTTTAGCCTTAACGGCGTTATTGACGGTTGGCGCTGTGGTTTGCTGGGGCACAAGGTTGGCGACGTGCTTGAGATTTCCATTCCCGGCAAGCTCGCCTACGGTGACAAGCCCGCTAACCCGCAGGCCCCGGCTGGTACCTTGGTGTTCTACGTGGAACTAACTGATGCTTTGACGAGTGCACAGATTTCGGCTGCTTCTAAGGATGCCACCCCGGTTGAGGGCGCCACTGAAGAGCTGGAAAAGAACGGTATTACCATCACCGGTAAGCTGGGCCAGGCCCCCTCGATCACAATCAAGGCTGGCATTAGCGCCCCCACCTCCGCCAAGCTGATTACGCTCGCTAGCGGTAACGGTGAAAAACTCACCGACACCGACACGGCCCTGGGGTACATGTCCATGGCCACTTGGGATGGCAACAAGCGCTCTAGCTGGACTGAGTCCTCACCGCAGCCGGTACAGATGTCAGTGTCCCAGATTAAGCAGCTGGTTGACCTATCAGGTATTCCGGTTGGTAGCCGCGTGGTGATCATTTTGCCGCCTCAGGCCAGCAGCCAGGGGGGACAGACCACACCTGCGTCAGTTTACGTATTCGATATCGCCGCCAAATAAGGCCTAATTGCTGCCAAATAAGGCCCTCTAAGTCTGGGCCGGCACTAGGGCTTGGGCTGCCTAAAAACCAGCATTTAGGCCGGTAAAGCAGCTTAAGGATGGCAGTAAATACAAGGGGGCGGCTACCAAACGGTAGCCGCCCCCACGTTTTACTAGGTGCTAGTTCAGCTTGCTAGTTTAGCTGGGTGGTTTTCAGCCCAGGATCAGCTGCTTGGCGTTAGCTACGGCGTTGTCTAGACGCTTGGCTACATCGTTCCAGTTGGCGATGTTCCAGATGGCCTTAACGTAGTCAGCCTTGACGTTGAGGTAGTCCAGGTAGAAGGCGTGCTCCCACATGTCCACCATGAACAGCGGCACGGTGCCCACGGGCACGTTGGCCTGCTGGTCGAATAACTGGAAGATAACTAGCTTGCCGGAGATGGAGTCATAGGCTAGTATAGCCCAGCCGCTGCCCTGGATGCCCAGTGCGGTGGCGGTGAAGTGGGCGCGGAACTTTTCAAAGGAACCGAAAGAGTCCTTGATGGCTTCAGCTAGCTCGCCCTCAGGCTCGCCGCCGCCATTGGGGGAGAGGTTGTTCCAGAAAATGGTGTGGTTAGTGTGTCCACCTAGGTTGAAAGCTAGGTTTTTTTCCCACAGGTTGATAGCGCCAAGGTTGCCTTCTTCACGGGCAGCGGCCAGGGCCTCTAGGGCACTGTTGGCGCCAGCTACATAGGCGGCATGGTGCTTGTCGTGGTGTAGCTCCATGATGCGCCCGGAGATATGCGGCTCCAAAGCGGCGTAGTCGTAAGGCAGTTCAGGCAGGGTGTAGATAGCCATGTCAACTCCTGAAAAACTAGAGAATGCGGTTTAGGGCTTTTGTCCTAAAAATTGCTTAGCTCTAGTGTAGCTACAAATTGGTTAGTGTAGGTGTGAAAGATACACTTAACGCGAACATTTGTGTGCGTCCCCTGCGGCGCCGCCACCCAGGAGGAAAACATGACTTCAGCGCCTGAATCAGACAGCGTGGAACTGCTGGTGTTTTCAGACGATTCAGATACTCGCAAGCAGGTGATCGAGGCGGTAGGACGCCGCCCAGATAAAGGCTTGCCGCGAGTGACTTGGTTTGAATGCGCCACCGCTGAAGCTGTGCGCCTGGCTCTGAAAGAGAACCCCACTCGCTTTGCTGCTCTAGTGTTTGACAGCGAAGTCAAAAAGTTCGGCGGTATGGGTTTAGCTCACGAACTCCTTACCGAAATGGACTCGCGTCCGGCGGTAGTTATGCTCACCGCGCGCCCCCAGGACGGTTGGCTTTCCGCATGGGCTCATGCCGACGCCGTAGTGTCGCGTCCGCTAGATCCGGTAACGGTAGCCCAGGCCGTGGCGCAGGCAATGCGCAAGCAGCTAGCTAAGTAATTTTAGGTGTGGGCTAGTAGTTTGGCGTGCCGTGCCGGCGAATCAATTGGCCACGATAGGTTCGCTTGCGGATCCAAACTCACTAGCCTGGCCCCCTCATCTAGGGCCCAGTCAGCCAATAGGTTGGCTTCTTCAACCATAAGCGTGCCCATAATCCGCTCTGGCGGGTCGATGGGGCTTAAAAATGCCTCAAACTCGGCTAAAACATCTAAGGGGTAGACGCCACTTGGGCTTACTTCGGAGCCTACTAGGTGTCCATGGCTGATAGCCACAAATTCCCAGCCCCCTAGGCTGCGTCGTCGTGCCGAAACCAAATAGGGACAGGTAAACAGCGGACGCAGGCGCTGAACCCGCTCCAGGCCACGCACATAAGCCTGCAAACGTTTAGTGATCACCCCAGCGTCCTCATAGCGCTGGACTTGGGCTAACGCCTGAATACGCTGCATCAGCGGATCCACCACCAAAGTGGCATTATCGCTAAGAGCCTGGTAAGCCAAATCAGCTAGGGCAGGGTAGTCCTCATCGCTGACAGTGTCACTAATGCCCTTATCGCCCACCCTATCTAGGGCAAAAACTTCCTCAATCGCCACCCGGGCTGCATTAGCGCTACGGCGTGAAGAATAGGGGCCAATTACCCCGCCTTGGCATAGCTGTTCGTAGTCAATGTAGCTAACAATCGACAATCGCGGACGTGGCCCAGCAGTTAGCTTCAGCCAGGCTTTAGTGGCGTGTTTACGCGAACGGCGGTTAGCGGGCGGGTCATAGAAACTAATTTGGCGCAGCTCTTGCACCCGAGCCTCAATCAGGGTGGGGTAGCGCTCATATTCAACCCGGTCAGCTACATCCAGCATGGTGGCAATATGCCCACGTGACTCTGAAGCCGTGAAATATGAGCGCACCCGTTGGCGCAAATTCGTGGCGCTACCTACATAAAGCACCTGGTTGCCGGGTGAATAGAAGCGATACACGCCGGGGGCTTGTGGCAGATCGGCGGCCATAGTTGCTTTAGCGCGCCGTGAGGCGGGAACTGGATCGCAGGCGCTAGTTAGATCCTCCATATGGGTTAGCCCCTGTAGGGCCACCTTCTCCAGGGCCGCATAGAGCACATCCACAGTGGCACGGGCGTCGTCGAGCGCACGGTGAGTGGGGGTAGTTTGCGCACCCACAAACCGGGCCAAAGTACCCAGTTTATGGTTGGCCACATCATTGCGACTCCACGCCCTGCGCGTCAGTTTCAAAGTATCCAGCACTCGCACCGAGGGCCAATCGATCCCAAAAGCTCCTGCTGCGCTACGCAGATGGCTAACATCGAAGCGCGCATTGTGGGCCACAATCACTGTGTCAGGCTCATCTAGACGAGCCCAGCTCATAAAGTCGCCCAGAACTTCCTCCAGCGGCGGTGCGCTAGCCACCATGGAGGTGGTGATGCCGGTGAGCATGGTGATGTAGGCAGGCACAGCCGTACCCGGATTAGCTAAAGAACCAAACTCATCAAGTATTTCGCCCCCGCGCACGCGCACCGCCCCAAACTCGGTTATGGCATCAGGTCCGGGTTGGGCGCCGGTGGTTTCTAAGTCCACCACCACGAAAGTTACTTGCTCTAAGGGTGTGCCCATTTGCAGCAAGCTAGCCTGGTGCGGGTAATTAGGGTCAGGATTGGGTGCTTTAACTACAGCGGACACAATCGAAACTGTAATATCAATGTAGCACTTGTCTCCACACGCGCCCGGCCGCGCTAGGCGCCAGTTCACTAATGAGTTTTGGGAGGTTCCATGGGATACCGTGCGATTAAGGCGACGGCTGGACCGGCCATCCACATGATGTATCAACCCTGGATTCGTGGTGAAGAACATATTCCTGTTGAAGGTCCGGCCATCCTAGCCTCCAACCACCTGGCGGTTATCGACTCTTTCTTCCTGCCGCTGATGATTGAGCGCGAGGTGGCTTTCATTGGTAAATCAGACTATTTCACCGGTAAAGGTCTTAAAGGCTGGGGCGTGAAAAAGTTTATGACCTCCGTGGGCACCATCCCGGTGGACCGTCGCGGCGGTAAATATTCGATGGCGGCCCTGCAAGCCGGCATTGACCGGCTAAACTCCGGTGAGCTTTTTGGTATTTATCCTGAAGGTACCCGCAGCCCTGATGGACGCCTCTACCGTGGTAAAACCGGTGTGGCCCGCGTGGCGCTAGCTACCGGCGCCCCGGTGCTGCCGGTAGCCATGATTGGCACCAATATTGCCCAGCCGATTGGCCAGGTAGTGCCGCGTCTGCACCGCATTGGGGTGGTTATTGGCCAGCCTCTAGACTTTAGCCGTTACCAGGGCCTAGAAAACGACCGCTTTGTTTTACGTTCTATCACCGACGAAATCATGTATTCCCTAATGGCTCTCTCTGGCCAGGAATACGTTGACCTATACGCTGCAGACGTAAAGAAAATGATGGACGCTGACAAGCTCAGCGCCGCTGAAGTGGTAGAGAAAATGCTGGCCGCCCAGGCTGAGGCCAACCCGCTGGCTATGCCGGTACAGGCCCCCGGTGGCCGCCAAGCCCCACTGACTAGTGTGCCCCAGCCGCCAGCTGAAGTTGAGGAGCCTGCCGGCCAGAGCGAGGAAGACTCAGCTAAGTAGTCCCTTTGACTCGTGCACCAACAAAGGTGAGCGAGTACACTGGTAAAGAAATCTATGGCCGCAGGCCATATACACCCACAATTGAAAGGTTCTCGATGTCGGTTCGTCGCGTCGCCCTTCTAACCGCGGGCGGTTTCGCCCCCTGCCTATCCGCCGCTGTTGGTGACCTCATTGAGCGTTACACCGAGGTAGCTCCCGAGGTTGAGATCATTGCTTACCAGTACGGCTACCACGGCCTGCTGACCGGCAACTACATCGTCATTGACGAGGAGGCCCGTAAGAACGCTGGCCTGCTGCGCAACTTCGGTGGTTCCCCCATTGGTAACTCTCGCGTCAAGCTGACCAACGCCAAGAACCTGGTTGAGCGTGGTCTAGTAGCCGAAGGTGTAGACCCGCTGGCATTCGCTGCTGAGCAGCTACGCAAGGACGGCGTGGACGTACTGCACACCATCGGTGGCGATGACACCAACACCACCGCTGCTGACCTAGCCGCCTACCTACACGAACACAACTACGAACTAACCGTAGTGGGCCTACCCAAGACCATTGACAACGACGTAGTGCCGATCCGTCAGTCCCTGGGTGCCTGGACTGCCGCCGACGAAGGCGCCAACTTCGCCTTCAACGTAATCGGTGAGCACCGCTCCAACCCCCGCATGCTGATCGTGCACGAGTGCATGGGTCGTAACTGTGGTTACCTAACCGCCGAGACCGCCCTACGCTACCGCCAGCTGCTAGACACCAAGCAGTGGGCCCCCTCCCTGGGTCTAACCCGCGAGCGCTGGGATGTGCACGCTGTTTACCTGCCCGAGGTTAAGCTAGACATCGCCGCTGAGGCTGAGCGTCTAAAGGCCATCATGGACGAGCAGGGCAACGTCAACATCTTCCTGTCTGAGGGTGCTGGCGTTCCTGAGATCATCGCCGAGCTAGAGGCTGCTGGTGAAGAGGTACAGCGTGACCCCTTCGGCCACGTCAAGCTAGACACCATCAACCCCGGCCAGTGGTTCGCCAAGAAGTTCGCCAAGCTCATTGGCGCCGAGAAGGTTATGGTCCAGAAGTCGGGCTACTACTCTCGTGCAGCTGCCGCTCACCAGGAAGACCTAGACCTGATCAAGAGCATGTGCGACCTGGCTGTTGACTGCGCTCTGCGCGGCGAGCCTGGCGTAATCGGTCAGGACGAGGAGAACGGTGACGTGCTAACCGCCATCGCGTTCCCGCGTATCGCCGGTGGCAAGCCTTTCAACATTGACCAGGACTGGTTCAAGGGCCTAATGGAAGGCATTGGCCAGCATGTTGAGGCTTCTGACGCTCCTGTGGAGCACTGAGCTTAAACGCTACTGAGGTGGCCCCCACGTTTATGTGGGGGTCATCTTTTTACCCTTTATGATTGGGCCTATGCGTAACTTTGATTGGCGTTCGTGTCCGGCGGCTCAGCAACCGTCCTATCCCGATCCCCAGCAGTTAGCTGACGTGGTTAACGATCTACGACGTCGTCCGCCGCTAGTGTTTGCCGGTGAAGCTGATTCTTTACGGGCAGATATGGAGCGTGCTGGTCAGGGCAAAGCTTTTGTGTTGATGGGGGGCGACTGTGCGGAGTCGTTTGAGAAGGGCGATGCCACCACTATTCGCCTAAAGGTACAAACCATCTTGCAGATGGCGATTGTGCTTACCTATGGGGCCTCCATGCCGGTGGTAAAAATTGGGCGCATGGCAGGCCAATACGCTAAGCCGCGCTCTGCTGATACTGAAACTCGCAACGGGGTTACCTTGCCGGTATATCGTGGCGACTGTGTTAACGGCCATGAGTTTACTGAGTCGGCCCGTATTCCAGACCCCAAGCGGATGCTGGATGCATATTTACGCTCTGGCACTACGCTGAACCTGATTCGCGCTTTCACCATGGGGGGCTATGCCTCACTTAGCGAAGTGCACTCATGGAACCGGGGCTTTACTGAAAACCCGGCCTATGCGCGTTTTGCCACCATGGCGGGGGAGTTGGACCGCTCTATGCGCTTTATGAAAGCTGCTGGGGTGGATTTTGGGGCGCTAACCCAAGTTGATTTCTACTCCGCGCATGAGGCGCTGCTGCTTGACTATGAAGATGCTATGACGCGTGAGGATTCACGTACCGGCGACCCTTATGACACCAGCGCCCATATGCTTTGGATTGGTGAACGCACCCGTGACATCGACGGCGCCCATGTGGCCCTGCTTTCAGGTGTGCGTAACCCTATTGGGGTCAAGATCGGTCCTGACGCTAGCCCTGATGAGCTCTATGCGCTTATGGATAGGCTTAACCCCGCCGGTGAAGGTGGGCGCATCAGCTTCATTACCCGCATGGGGGCAGACCTGATTGAGGAGCGTCTGCCGGCCTTGGCTCAGGCGGTTAAGGCTGACGGGCGTCCGGTTACCTGGATTTGTGACCCGATGCACGGCAACACCATTACTTCCGAAAATGGTTACAAGACGCGTCGTTTTGCCGATATTTTGGCTGAAACCCGCAGCTTCTTCCAGGTGCATCGCGCTGTTGGGACCGTGCCTGGGGGTATCCATGTGGAGTTGACCGGCGATGATGTCACTGAAGTTTTAGGCGGCGGCGAGCATATCGCTGAAGCTGACTTAGCCCAGCGCTACGAAACCCTGGTTGATCCGCGCCTAAACCACCAGCAATCACTAGAGATTGCCTTTGAAGTGGCAGAAATGCTGCGTAGCTAAAGCCACCTAAAGTTTTGAGCCCACGGCTTGCCGTGGGCTCAACGCTTTGGTGCAGGTGGGTTTTTGGCGCGCGGGCGCCAAAAACCCACAGCTTAGCTGTCCTAGCTGCCGCTGGAAATGGTTAGGGTGACCGTATCACCGGTTTTGGCGGTAGTACCGGCAGTAGGCTGCTGGCTAATTACTTGGCCCTTGGGCACAGTGCTAGAGCTGGCTGAAATACCGGCGGCTTTTAGCCCTACATCGTCTAAGGCGGTTACTGCATCGTCTTGGGTTTTACCGGTTACGTCAGGAATTGAAACCTGTGAGGGTTTATCGGGGCTAGCCAAAATGTAGGCGCCAATTCCAGCCAGTCCGGCCAGTGCCAGTGCGGTAGGGATACCCACCAGCAGGCCACGTCGACGCAGGCCCTCATCGTCGTCGTCGCTATAGCTTTGCTGCCAGCCAGTATCAGCCATAGCGGGCATCTGAGGCTGGTAGGTGGGGGTGGAGTAGTAGCTGGGGGTGCTGTACTGCCCACTGTTACCGCTGGTAGCAGAGAAGTTGGAGGGAGCTGAAGCGGCAGAATAAGCCGACCTGGAGGCCACTGGTGCACCGGACTGTGGCCCCACATTTACTCCAGCTACGTGCTGGCTAGAGACCGGCATAGGGTCAACTAGAGTGTGGGTCTCTTCCGAATCCAAATCGTGCTTAAGCACGTTAGCCGGAATGGTAGCCACTAAACGCTCAACCAGCTCCAAAGCCTTAGTGGCGTTGGCGGGGCGAATATTTAGATCGTGGTTGGTTAGCGCGCTGACAATCTCGTCGATCTGCGGTGGTAGCCAAGGCACCAGCTTGGAGGGAGCCGGAATGGGCTCATTTACGTTGAGTAAAGCTACCTGTACCGGGGTGTCAGCAGTAAAAGGCTGCGTACCAGTTAGTAGCTCATAGAAGGTAACGCCTACTGCAAATATGTCGGCGCTGGTGCCAGCCTTACCGGTACGCACCAGCTCAGGGGACATATAGGCTACGGTCCCCATGACCGTGCCGGTAGCGGTGGCGGTGATGGCGTCGGCGGCGCGGGCCAGACCAAAGTCGGCTACCTTGGCGGTTTTACCGTTAGTGGGCAGCAGGACGTTTTCGGGCTTGATATCGCGGTGGATAATGCCGATTTGGTGGGCGGTTTCTAGGGAGGAAAGTAGCTGCTTGGTTAGCTCAATGGCGCGTCCAAGCGTATAGCCACGAGTGGCGATGAACTTACGCATGGTAATGCCATCGATCAGTTCCATCACCAGATATGGGCGTCCGGAGGGGGTTTTGCCTTGGTCGTAGACGGCAACGATCCCCGCATCCGATAGCTGCGCGGCTGAATGGGCTTCACGCTTAAAACGTGACACGAAAGCTTCATTATCAGCCAGGTGCGAGTGCATAACCTTGATGGCTACCTCGCGCCCTAGGCGGTGGTCATAACCGCGATAGACGACAGCCATTCCGCCCTGTGCCAAGCGTGCGCGCACCTCATAGCGCTCATCTAGAACCTGGCCTAAAACGGAATCTTTACTCACGTGCCCTAGTCTAGGGGGTTAACAAATTCTATGCATGGCCTGCAGCTGGGAAATTGGTGAATTTAAGCTTGGCGAATGGTTAAAACTTGAGCTAAAACCTGCAAATCAGCGATAACTGAGGCTCCCAGAGCGTCATGGCTAAGGCAAGCTAAACCACGTGTTAGGTAGTCGTTGATAAGTTGTTCGTGCTTTTGGTAGGCCCCGCAGTCCTTCATTAGGTTCGCCACAGCTGCGATTTGCATCTCAGATGCGTTTGGGTTGCCGACGACGTCGCTTAGTAGGGCGCGTCCGTTAGCGTCTGCTAGCTGCCAGGTAAGCCCCACCAAAACGGTGCGTTTACCTTCACGAATGTCTCCGCCAACGGGCTTGCCGGTGACTTTGGAGGAGCCGAATACGCCCAGCTCATCGTCACGTAGCTGGAAGGCGGCGCCCACGTTTTCGCCGTAAGTTTCTAGAGCTTTTACTGTCGGGCTATCTGGGCTCGCTCCTGCCAGTAGCGCGCCAATGATCAGCGGGCAAGCTACCGAGTAGCGCGCCGACTTGTGTTTGATGACTGCTAGTGACTGGGACACCATTTGCTCGCCATCTGATCCGTTTAAGGGCAGGTTTTCGCTTCGCACATCTAGGTACTGGCCTAGTGCCACCTCTGCGCACATGTGGTTAAAAGCATTAACAGCACCGTAGTTTCCAGTTACCTCACTAGCCTGTGTGACCAAGTCGCCAGCCCAGGCTAGTAGGGCGTCGCCCGCCAAAATCGCTGCGGCCTGACCAAAATCACTGTCACTGCCGCGCCAGCCGTTATCACCGTGTAGCTTGGAAAAGGCTATGTGCGTGGCTACTTGCCCGCGCCTGGTTAAGGCGTGATCAATGACGTCGTCGTGAACTAAAGCGCTAGCCTGATAAAACTCTAGCGCCGCTCCCAGGGCTGCTGCCTGGGGTGACATTAAAGCCAGTTTGTAAGCCCCAAACTCACTGGCGTATGCGTAGCCAATAGCGCCCAGGATGGCGCGCATACGTTTACCACCTTCCAGGGCACTAGACAGTATGGTAAAAACTTCATTTAGTGCTGGCGTGTTGCGCCACGAATCGGCATACCTGCCAAGACGCTCAGATACCTGAGTATCAAAATGGGGGCGGAGATTAGCTAGGTGTGCCGGCAGATCGCTCATGGCTACACGATAGGCGATCAGTCACATTTGTGGTACTGCGCTGGCTTTGTGAGTACGCTGAACGAGTAGTCAAACAGCCTTTGACTAGGGATAATACAAAACGAGGTGCAAAAAAAATGGCCGTCATCATGAGCTATCACGGGACCCTGGAATCACGGGCCGCTTTAGTTGAAGCAGTGAATTTGGCCAAACTTTTAGGCGAAAAACTTTTGTGCGTATATGCCCAAAAGCATCGCGGCGATGATCTGGCTGTAGACAGCCAGGTGATGGAAGTGCTTCATGATGCGCTCGGTCAAGAAGATCTGGACTACGCGGTGCAGCCCTGCCCACGCGGTAAGGATGTAAGCGAGTTCGTGCTGGAAGCAGCCCGCGAAAACCACGCCTCCTACGTGGTGATTGGTTTGGCTCACAGCTCACGTTACGGCGGTATGAATATAGGTCCTAACGCCCAGCGCCTGCTGCTTGAAGCCCCCTGCCCGGTAGTCACCTACACCACTGAGCTCGACTAGCGTTGCCACATTGCGTAACCAAAATAGGAAACGGCGGGAATAAAAGCTAAACTAGCGGGGTTGTACCCCAAGATAGTGGCAAAATTGCCCCTGTTGTCGATGTTTTGGTGCGCGAAAGGATGTCCGTGGCTCCCAATAAAGCTAGTCGCAAGCCGGTTGATGCCGAACTGGAATTCGACCCGGAGGACGAGGAATACGACGAATCCCTTGAAGAAGCCTTGATAGACGAGGACTTTGAAGAAGATTCTGAACAGGACTCTGACGAGGACGCCGATGAGGAGAGCGACGACTACGACGAGCCCGCGCCGGCTCCTGCTCCTGAAAAGCGCGACTACTACCTGGATGTAAATCTGGAAAACAATGGTGACGGCTCTAAAAAGTCACCGTTCAACACTCCTGCCGCTTTCAAAAACATCCGTCTAGCCCCCGGCTCCACCCTGTTTGTGCGCTCGCACACCGTGGTTAAGGATCTGGAACTCGTTGGCGACGGCACCTTGGAAGAGCCCATCACCCTGGCCCCCTACGGTCACGGCCCGGTACCGCGCTTCATCTACAAGGGCTCAGCCCCCATGGTGGCTCGCGACTTCCTAACCCAAAACGGCCTGGTATTCCGTGGTTGGGTAATTAAGGGCATCAAAATGCAGCCCTCCATTGCTGCTCTAACCGGTGACCTGGAGCGCGTGCGTCAGGAAGAAGCCGAAAAGGCTAACGCCAAGAAGAAGGGCAAGCGCTCTAAAAAGGAAGAGAAAAAGGGCTACACCGTTAACGACTCTGATGAGGGTGACGAGCCGGCACAGAAGGTAGTCACCGCTGGTGCTACCGCCGACCCGGTTAAGGACTACCTCAAGCAGATCGGTAAAGTCGCCCTACTTAACGCCGTCCAAGAGGTGGAGCTAGCCAAGCGTATTGAGGCTGGCCTTTACGCTGAGCACATCCTGGCTGACAAATCCGCTGAGCTGACCAGCAAATACCGCCGTGAACTGTACTGGATTACCCAAGACGGTCAGCGCGCCAAGAACCACCTGCTGGAAGCTAACCTGCGTCTAGTGGTTTCGCTAGCTAAGCGCTACACCGGTCGCGGCATGTTGTTCTTGGACCTGATCCAGGAAGGTAACCTGGGTCTAATCCGTGCTGTAGAAAAGTTTGACTACACCAAGGGCTACAAGTTCTCCACCTACGCCACCTGGTGGATCCGTCAGGCTATTACCCGCGCCATGGCCGATCAGGCCCGCACTATCCGTATCCCGGTGCACATGGTTGAGGTAATCAACAAGCTGGCCCGCGTGCAGCGCCAGATGCTGCAGGATCTAGGGCGTGAACCTACCCCGGCTGAACTGGCTGTAGAGCTCGACATGACCGAAGAAAAAGTCATTGAAGTGCAAAAGTATGGGCGTGAACCCATCTCACTGCACACTCCGCTAGGTGAAGACGGCGACAGCGAATTTGGTGACCTGATTGAGGACTCCGAGGCGGTTGTGCCCGCAGACGCCGTATCATTCACCCTGCTGCAAGAGCAGCTGCACGCAGTGCTTGATACCCTCTCTGAGCGTGAAGCCGGCGTGGTGTCTATGCGCTTTGGTCTAACCGATGGCCAGCCCAAGACCCTAGATGAGATCGGTAAGGTTTACGGGGTAACCCGTGAGCGTATCCGCCAGATCGAATCTAAGACCATGAGCAAGCTGCGCCACCCCTCGCGCAGCCAGGTGTTACGCGACTACCTAGACTAGAAGATGGCCCCCTAGCTGTTAGCTAGGGGGCCGCTTTACTTTGGTTGTTGATCAGTCAATGGTTGGGGCTCAGTCGAGCAATGGTTGGGGCTCAGTCGAGCTGGTCGGTGAAGTCATCAATGCGCAAAGCTTGGGCGCGCAGCGCCTCCAAATTGGCCTTGCCGTGGTGGGCGCAAAACAGTAGCGGTCCGTTCATTAGCACCGCGCGCATGTAAGCGCGCGCCCCGCAAAGGTCGCAGCGGTCTGCCACATTGAGCGGCTCAACCGCCTGGCTACCTGACTGATTCAATACGCTGCTAACATTCATGACTTAATACCAACATAGGTTTTTAAGATTTTGTCCTTCTAAAGCCCTATTTTTGCTGTTGGCGCAGTGTGTTCACCCACAGATACACCCGCAATATGCATTAATTGGCGCAATCAGATAGGTTGTACACGTGTCCGAAGCCCCTGCCTACTCCGCTCGTCATCTGTCCGTTTTAGAAGGCCTAGAAGCGGTTCGCAAGCGTCCAGGCATGTATATCGGTTCTACCGATCAGCGTGGACTGATGCATTGCGTTTGGGAAATAGTAGATAACGCCGTTGACGAGGCTCTTGAAGGTTACGCCAAAAATATTGACGTATTTGTGCATACAGATGGCTCAATTGAGGTGCGTGACGACGGGCGTGGGGTGCCGGTAGATACTGAGCCTTCCACTGGGCTGAGCGGAGTGGAGCTGGTTTACACCAAGTTGCATGCCGGCGGTAAATTTGGCGGCGGCCTCTATGGCGCTGCCGGCGGTTTGCACGGGGTGGGTGCCTCAGTGGTTAACGCCCTGTCTGCCCGCATGGATGTGCAGGTAGATCGCGGCGGCAAAACCTACGCCATGAGTTTTAGGCGCGGCGAGCCAGGAGTCTTTGATGATTCAAGCGGCATGAGCCCCAACAGCCCCTTTACTGCCTTCGATGAGGCCAGTGAACTGCGGGTTGTGGGTAAGGTTAAGCGAGGGGTTAGCGGCACGCGGGTGCGTTACTGGGCTGACCGCCAGATTTTCCCCAGCCCCAATGACTACGACGGCGCCGCTTTAGCCTCGCGGCTGCGCCAAACTTCGTTTTTGGTGCCCGGGCTGAGCCTGCGGCTAATCGATGAGCGCAGCGTCGTCGTCGACAATGAAACTGACGCAGCTGATGCCCGCAAACCCACCGGTCCCCAAACCTACCTGGCTTTGGGGGGCACTGCAGATTTTGTTGACTACCTGGCGAAAGACGGCTCAGTGACCGACACTTTCCGCCTCACCGGCCAGGGCACCTATAACGAGACTGTCCAGCAGCTTGACGAGCGCGGGCATCTGCGTCCGGTAGAGGTGGAGCGCACCTGCCAGGTGGATGTGGCGCTACGCTGGGGGATCGGCTACGACACCTGTGAGCGTTCCTTTGTAAACATTATTGCTACGCCCCTGGGCGGCACCCACCTAACCGGCTTTGAGCAGGCCGTAGTTAAGGTGATGCGCAAACAGATCAGCGCCAATTCGCGCGCCTTAAAACTAAACTCGCGCGACGGCAAAATTGAAAAAGACGACGTTTTAGCTGGCCTGACCGCAGTGGTTACCGTGCGCGTGCCCGAGCCGCAGTTTGAGGGGCAAACTAAAGAAGTTCTAGGCACTGCCCCGGTGCGAGCCATTGTGGCCGCAGTGGTGGAAAAAGAGCTAACCGCTCTGCTTAACAGCCCCAAGCGTGACCTTAAAGCCCAGGCGCGGGCCCTGCAAGAAAAAATTGTGGGGGAGATGCGTGCGCGCGTAAGTGCCCGGATGCATAAGGAAATTACCCGCCGTAAAACTGCGCTGGAAACTTCCACCCTGCCCGCTAAACTAGCTGACTGCCGTAGCGACGACGTGGCCACATCCGAGCTGTTTATCGTTGAGGGTGACTCGGCGCTGGGTACCGCCAAAAATGCGCGCAACAGTGAAAATCAGGCTTTGCTGCCTATTCGTGGCAAGATCCTTAACGTGCAAAAGGCTTCCGCCGCCGACATGCTGCATAACGCTGAATGCGCCGCCATCATCCAGGTGGTAGGGGCTGGCAGTGGACGCACCTTCGATATTTCCTCAGCCCGTTACGGCAAGGTTATTTTGATGACTGATGCTGACGTCGACGGCGCTCACATCCGCACCCTGCTGCTGACGCTGTTCTTCCGCTATATGCGCCCCATGATTGAGGCGGGGCGGGTTTACGCTGCGGTGCCGCCGCTGCACCGTATTGAGGTCAGCGCTAAGGGACGCAAGAAGAAGGAAATTATCTACACCTACTCTGATGAAGAGTTGGTTAGCACTTTAGGTAAGCTAGAAAAGCAGGGGCGCACTTTTAAAGAACCTCAACGCTATAAGGGTTTGGGTGAAATGGACGCCCACCAGTTGGCTGAAACCACTATGGAACCCCAGCACCGGATGCTGCGCCGAATCACGCTAGCTGATGAGGCGGCGGTGGAACTGGCCGAATCCACCTTTGAGCTCCTTATGGGTTCAAGTGTGGCCCCTAGGCGCGAGTTTATTATCGACAGTGCTGATGAGGTAGACCGCGAGCGCATTGACGCCTAAACCATAGGGCCAGCTGTTACCAGGCTGCCCGCATTGGCCGCAACCGGGCGAATCTGTACAAAATTTAAACCCTTACAAAAACTTGTTCTGCCGGCCTAAGGCCGGCAGAACAAACATTAAGCTAGGGTGCTTAAAGGCGCGCTAGAGGGTGCCAACTAAATCAGTCAAACTGGGGCTTTACGGCAGGTTTGAAGTGGCGCTAGAGCTGTATAGTTCCAGGAATAATTTCAGGGTCGTGGCTGGCGATTACGCGCAGGCAGCGCGGGTCTTTAGACACCTGGCGAATCCAGTCCAGGGAGCGGCGCGCCCAGCCGGCCTTAATAACCACGCCAGGGCGTAGATCCTCTTCCAGGGAGGGGCGCCCATAGCCGGCGTCGGAGGTAAGCAAAACGAACTCGCGCCCGTCGTGGACGCTGTTGACAGAAGCATTAGGTACCCAGCGGGCCGGGTCGGAGCTGGAAATGTTAGAAGAGCGAATAATGGTGGCAGTTAGCCCATAGGAGTGACCTGGTAGGGCCACTGTAACCACGGAGCCATCCCCATAGACGTCAAATCCTGCATCCCAAGGACCAATTTTGGTGTTCCACGGATAGGTGTTGATAGCTACATGTTTCCACTGGTGGGGCAGGTAGCGTAGGTGGTCTCGTTTGGCGGCGCACCACTCAGCTTTAGAGACCATAATGCCGGGGGCGTCTTTAACTAGCCGCAAACCATCAGCGTGATCGCAGTGCAGGTGTGAGAGCATCACTAGGTCAAGATCTTTAGGGCTAATACCCATTTTCGCTAGCTGCTCGTCAATAGCCTGGCCTTGCGGTAAAACTGCCCTTTTAGCTAAGTATTGCTGACGTAGGTTAGCTATTTGGCCTAGTTTGGTGCGGTTATCTGGGTGCCAGCCGGTGTCAATGAGCAAGCGCCCATGGGGGCCCTCAAGCAGGTAGCACGATACCGGTACCTCAACTAACCGTGACTCATCGCGTAGCAGGTGGGTCCAAGCTAACGGGTGGTCGCTGGGACGACGGTAGAGCAAAGCTTCATCAACGATAACGCTGCCGGTGTGAAAAATAGTAAGGGCTGACATTTTGGAGTCCTAGGGAAAGGGGTCAAGCTTATGACCTATTGTAAACTTTCTAACCTATTGTCGACTAGTTTATTTACTCGTTTGTCCATGTAAGGGGTGGGTTTGTCTAACCAGATAACCCCGCTAGATGCCGGCCGTACCGCGATAAGTCGGCCATTATTAACAATTAAGGGCCTAAATAAACCGTTAGCGGTAGGACAAATAAGCTTTTCACCTGCTTCATCAGTAAGACAGGTGCGGTTACGGTAGCCTACATGCAGCTCATCAAAAGCGGGTAAATAAATTAACCTGCGGGCCTGGGATAGATTATCTGCTAACAGATCAGGTAAATCTGCGCGCATATATAACAGCTGATTATACTCTTTGACAGCTTTAGGTGGTGCGGCGGGAGTAAATGTATTTTCCTCGATTTTTACGCGGACAATTAGCTCGTTGTTACTAACTGCATCTTCTAGGGCTTGGCGGGCCTGAGTTACCGGTAAAGCGGCCCAACGAGCCAGATCAGCTACGCTTACAGGGCCGTGCCCGTAGGCGTAGCGCCTAGCTACTTCCATACGCGCCGCGCGCAGATCAGCTGGATCAAATTTAAAGCCACTAGCCGCACTGGTGGCGGCAGGTAGGCAGGTGGCGTCAATGAAACGATGCTCATTGGTGCCCATAGGGCCTTCCACTACTAGACCTTCTCGATCCAGCTGCCACATCATCAAATTGCACCAGCGGTTAACCCTTGCTTGCGGTGAGGCGGGAGCTTGGGGAGAAGTGGCATTTTGGGCTTTAACGGCCAGGCCCGCTTGCACCCACAGGGCAAACATGTCTTTGCGTCTAATTCCCTGCGTGGGGGCGTGGGTTTTAACCAGCTGCCAAGCGGTCTCTAGCTCAGTTTCACTAATGCCCCCTAGGATCGACTGATTGCGCAAACTATAGTTGGAGCGTTGATTTAGGGTTAGCCGAAGCCAGTGGTAGTCAGCGGCGCTAGTAATATGCACAGTGCCGCGCATGGGTCGCGAGCGCACCAACTCTAACTGGTTAAAAGCTGTGGTTACATCGCTGAACTTTGCGCCCGGGGTGCGCTCCAATAGGGCGTGGGGTAGGGCTGAAACTTGCTGGCCTTGTACCGCCAGCAGATTGTTAACTGCCTGCACTACGCTAGTGGCGCTGGTAGCTGGCACTAAACCTTGGCTGACAATGCGTGCCAGGCTGACCATAACCGGTAGGGTAGGACACGCACTCATAACTGACTCCTAAATAGCTGACATTTTGAGGATAATCTGGCTAAATAGTTAAATCCACCAGCACTGAACTAGGATAAGGGCATCAAGGCATTACAGGGGGAAAATTGGGTAATACCAGCGCTACGGGGACCAGCTATCACTTGCCCGACAACGTAACTTACGACGACGCCGTCGACCCTGATTTTTCACATGCGGTTGGCTTTGGCCCGGCGCAAGATGAGCAGGTACCTACCTGGCTAGCCCTGGCTAAATACGCCGCCTGGTTTACGTTTTCGCAGGTAGTAACCCTAATTGTGTATATGGTGGTGCACTCTTATCTGTACACCCCGGTGGGCCAAATCCGTATCCCACTAGGATTGCTACAGTTCCTAGATTCCTTCACCGGGGTCGGCTCACTGGGCCCATTTATGCTGCTAGCCGTGTTTTTCTGTGCCGGGCCAAAGATTCGTCAGGTGCGCGCCTTTATTTCCTACCCCTTTGTGGTGGCCATGGCGCTGCTAACCACCTGGGTGATGCTGTTTTTTGAAGACGCCACGCGCACTTTCTTCCACGGCGCGCTGATGCTCGATATCGCCTACTGGGAAGTTAGTCGCTACGCCTTGCCATGCGCTGGGATGGGGGCGCTGCTTGGTTTAGGGCTGCGCCACCTATTCCACTGGGGGCGTGACCGCTGGCTAAACCGCTAGCCAGAGCCCAAAGCGTTGACTTAACCGGACAGCTAACCGGCACCGCTTTTGACGCCGTCGGGCCTTGACGCACGCGGGGCACGAAAGATTACGAATATGTAGCGAGCAAGTGTGCCAACATAGGTACATGAGTGAACTTTTCTCAGCCACTATCGCAGCCATGGAGGCCGATCTCGACCCGGCTAACCCGCTAGCTAAGCCCTGGAGCCTGGAACTAGGCCTACCTGACTTTAGCGTGCTAAAGCATGAAGACTTTGAACCCGCTATCCGCGCCGGTATGCGTCAGCAGCGTGCCCAGTGGGAAGCTATCGCCACCAACCCGCAGCCGCCCACCGTTGACAACACCGTGGTGGCCTGCGAACTTAGCGGCGCCCTACTTGAGCGCGCCCTAATCGCTCTAGGTGCACTAACTTCAGCCACCTACTGCCCGGATCTAGATGACCTAGAAGAGCGCCTAGCTCCCGAACTGAGCGAGCACTCAGACGCCTACTCGCTAGATGCACGCATGTATCGTCGCTACAAGCAGCTGGCCCAGTCAGGCCAGGAATTTGACGAGGAAACCAAGCGCGTAATCACCTTGGCGGTAGAAGAATTTGAGCGCGACGGCGTGGCCCTAGAAGGCCAAGACCTGGCTAAACTGCGTGAACTAAACGCCGCCATCACTAAGCTTTCGGCGCGTTTCCACACCCTGGTTACTGACGAAATCCACGCCAGCGGGGTGGCTAACTTTACTCTGACCCCGCAGCTGGCCACGCTAGAAAGCCACGACGAGCGCGTAGCCCTACTTAACAAGGCTAAGAGCCGTAACTTTGGGGGCGAGCGTGACACCCGTCAGATCGTTGAGCAGCTAGCTAAGCTACGCGCCCAGCGCGCCCAGCTATTGGGTTTTGAACACCACGCCGCTAGTGTGGCCGCAGAATCTGCAGCTAAAACCACGCAGGCTGTAAACGCCATGCTTGCGCGCCTGGCTGGCCCGGCTATGGCTAACGCCCGCCGTGATGGACAGCGTCTAGCCCAGCGTATGGCTCAGGCTGAGCCCGGCGTCGAGTTCACCACCGCAGACTGGCTGCGCTATGAGGAAGCCGAACGTAAAGAACTGTTTGGGGTAGATGACGAGATTTTGGCCCCCTACCTGGAGCTAAATAACGTCATTGACGGTGTCTTCTTTGCCGCCAACCGCCTCTACGGCATCACTTTCCACGAGCGCGAAGACCTGGCCGCTCACATGTATGATCCCGACCTGCGTGTATGGGAAGTGCGCGAAGCTGATGGCAGTGTGCTGGCGCTATTTGTGGGTGACTACTACGCCCGCGCCGGTAAGTCCGGTGGCGCCTGGATGAATACTTTTAATGAGCCCGGCGCCTTGACTGACACCAAACCGATCATCATTAACTGCCTCAACATCACCAAGCCTGCTTCTGGACCCACCTTGCTTAGCTGGGACAACGTAATTACTTGCTTCCACGAGTTTGGCCACGCCCTACACGGCATGTTTGGGGCTACCTACTACCCGTCAGTTAACGGCACTAACGTAGCCCGCGACGTGGTGGAGTTCCCCTCTCAGGTCAACGAAAACTGGGCTCTGCACCCCCAGGTACTGGCCCGCTACGCCCGCCACCACGTAACCGGCGAGCCCATGCCCGCCAACCTGCTAGAGCAGCTGCGGGCCCAGGGTAGTTTCGGCCAGGGCTACATGACCAGCGAATACCTAGGCGCAGCCCTACTAGACCAGGCTTGGCACCAGCTTGCCCCCGAGCAGGTACCCACCGAGGCTGAGCAGGTGGAGGAGTTTGAACACCAGGCGCTAGCCCAGGCTGGTATCGACGACGCCCTAGTGCTGCCGCGTTACCGCACCGCCTACTTCTCCCACGCCTTTGGTGGGGGTTATGACGCCGCCTACTACGCCTACATTTGGAGCGAAGTTATGGATGCCGACGCGGTGGCCTGGTTCCGCACTGCCGGCCTGGGTGCGATTGGCACTGAGGCTGATAACGACGGCGGACTTAATCGCCAGGCTGGTCAGCGTTTCCGCGATGAGTTCCTCAGCCGTGGCGACAGCCGCGAGGCGGCCCTTAGCTACCAGCGCTTTGCAGGACGTAAGCCCAGTTTGGACCACCTACTCAAGCGCCGTGGTTTAGCCTAAATATGTGCCCAGGCACATACATGAGGCTATGGTTAGGATATGGAGACTGACCCTGGAGCCTCACTTGACCGTTTAATTGCTGCTCTTAGGCAGTATCAAGTTGCTAGCGCCGCCGGTGAAACTTCATCGGCGGCGCTAGCTGCAAAAAGGCAGTTAACGCAAGCTTTTGCTGACTGTGAGCAGGCCCTGGTGGATCCGGCAGAAATTAGCAAGGCGTTTGACACTGTGGAGCAGGTAGAGCAGAAGGCTAGAAAATCCTCTGGCGCTGAAAGTGATACCCCAAAGCGAGTAAGCCACAAAAAGACTGCTGCAGATGGCCCTGACCCTGTTCCCTATTTCAACGATGGCACGAATACTTCTGCCTTTATCTGTATCGTATATGTAGCTTGGATTGGGTTCTTTTACTTCTGTGGCCTGATGGTTTATAACGAGGTGTTTGAAAGGACTAACTCTTTTGAGGCCTTAGATACCAGGCCCCAGTGGTGGTTACTGGCGCTGATACGCGTGGCAGAATTTGGTTTGCTGGGAGGGTCCATGTTGCTGTTGACTTTTATCTGTGGGTTTATAGTGCGCGAGATAAGGCCCCACTTTGCCTATCCGCTGGTGGCACTGGTAGCCATGCTACTTGCCTGGTTAACGTTCGATTATGAGGGAAACCAACGTCTGCTTGAAGACATTAGCGATGAGTTAATAAGGCTTTCTATAGTTAACCTGGACCCCATTACAATGAAATACTTTAGTAAGCTGTACTCGCGCCAGGTGGTGTCGCCTTCAGTGCTAATGCAGCTTTCAGCGCTAGGGGCGCTAATTGGCCTATGGCTGCGGCGTAGATATGACTCTATTGATCATCCGATGAGTAAGCTCGTAGCAGCCTTAAGTAAGCTCGTAGCCGGCCTAAAGTCGGTCTTTTCGCTGCATGGCTGAGGCTAAGTGCACAACTAGGCTTCAGCAAAACCGTGGACTTAAGGCCTAGGTGCGCTAGGCTTTAACTAAGGCCGCCGCAAGCGACGCGGCATGGCCACCCAACCTATTACCCGGGAGAAGTATTATGGTTCGCGTCACTATTGTCGGTGGTGGCTATGGCGGTATCACTGCGGCTAAAGCCCTAGACGAGTGTGCCGAAGTAACTCTGATCGAACAAAAAGACACTTTCGTTAACCACGCGGCAGCGCTGCGCGCCACGGTTGACCCCGACTGGGCACAAAAAATCTTCTTGCCCTACGACCACCTGCTTAAAAATGGTCGCGTAGTTCACGCCACCGCCATGAGCGTAGATGGCACCACCGTGCGTACCTCCGATGGCCAGGTAATCGAAGCTGACCAGCTGATTTTGGCTACCGGTACGGCCTACCCCTTCCCGGCTAAGCACATGGATTCACCCTCAGCGGTGGCCAAGGCCCGTATTGCCCGCACCAATGACGCCCTAGCAGCTGCCAGGCGGGCACTGATTTTGGGGGCCGGCGCAGTGGGGGTGGAGCTAGCTGGTGAAATCACCTCCGCCTTCCCTGACCTGCACGTAATTATGGTTGAGAGCGCTGATGATATTTTGTGCTCCAGCGACTACAAGAGTGAACTGCGTGAAGCTATCCGCGCCCAGCTACTTGATCGCGGCGTAGAAATCATTACCGGCGACAAGCTGGCTTACCTGCCTTCCACGGATGTGGCCACCTTGTCTCCCTTCACTGTGGAAACCAAGGCTGGGCGCACCATTGAAGCCGACATTTGGTTCCGCGCCTATGGGGCGCGAGTGGCCAGCTCATTCCTAGGCCAGTCCTACGCCGACATCCGCCACTATGACGGCACTATCCGGGTGGATGAATACCTGCGCGTAATCGACCACCCCCACGTGTGGGCTATCGGTGACCTAACCGACGTGCGTGAATCTAAGCGCGCCGACGCCGCCCGCGCACACGCCGAAGTGGTAGCTACCAACATCAAATCCATTATTGCTGGCGGCGCACCTACCAAGCGCTACCGCCCGGCTAAAGAATGGGTGATTTTGCCTCTGGGCCCCGACGGCGGCGCCTCCCAGATTCTGCGCGACGGCGTACGCGTGGTGGTTGGCCCTGAAGAAACCAGCCGCATCAAGGGTGAAGACCTGTTTGTGGACTTTGTGCGCGAGCAGCTAGGTCTAAACGAGTAAAAGCAGCTTTTGTGCCTTGGCCCGGGGTTAATATCCCCTGGCCAAGGCACAAACTACAGCCGGCAAACTACAACTGATTATTACCTAATCGCTGCGCGGGGGAGAAAATCTCGCTAACCTTGGCATATGGCTACAGATCCGCGCGCAGCACTTAACCGACTCATTGCCGCTTTAGAGCAACACTTTGAAGCATCCTCCACCGGCGACGAATTCTCGCCGGCAGTAATCGCTGCTGAAGACCGTCTCGCTGACGCCTTCTTCACCTACGACGACGCCCTGTTCACCGCCTTTGGTATCGAGCTTCCCCTGGACATTGTTGACGCTGATGAAGACGACGACTTTGATGAAGAAGACTACGAAGACGACGAGGACGAAGACTACGACGTCGAAGACTTTGACGACGACGAAGACATCGATGAAGAAGACGACGAGGATGAGGACCCCAAACGGGCTAACTAACCTCGTTTAACACATGTCGGATCTGAGGCTCTAGCTGCAGGTCTGCAGCCGCCAGTATGTCGCGCAGCTGGTGGGTATTGCGCGCGCCAACTATCGAACAGTCAATCCCATCACTGCCACGCGCCCAAGCCAAAGCCACCTCAAGTGGGCTACGCTCTAAGCCCGCAGCCGCCGTCGCCACCGCGTTAACCACGCGGGCGGCGTCGTCGTTTAAATACGGGGCCACAAACCCAGCCAAATGCGCCGAGGCACCACGCGAGTCGGGGGGAGTGGCGTTACGGTACTTGCCGGTAAGCACCCCGCGCCCCAAAGCAGACCAACCCATAATCCCAAAACCCAGCTCCTGGGCGGCAGGAATCAACTCCTGCTCAGCGCTACGGTTAAGCAGGGAATACTCAGTTTGCACCCCGGCCATACCAATAGCGCTACCAAGCAGATCAGCCATATGCACTGCAGCCCAGGCAGGATAGTTAGACACCCCCACATAGCGGGTGCGGCCACTGCGTACAGCGATCTCTAAAGCCGAGGCTGTCTCCTCCATGGGCGTGTAGTAGTCGGGGATCTGCACCAGCCACAAATCCAGGTGGTCAGTGCCCAAGCGTGCCAAAGAATCATCCAGCGTGTCTAGCAGCGTGCCGCGCCCAGCGTCAGTAACCGCGCTACGCTTACCGGTACGCCACGAACGCACCCCAGCCTTAGACACCAGCACCACTTCACGGCGCGAAATGTGCTTAGCCAGCAATTGGCCCAGCAGCTTTTCACTGTCGCCACCCACATATGAGGCAGCCGTATCAACCAGTGTGCCGCCCTTATCTACGAATAATTCCAGCTGCTCACGGGCACTAGTGGCATCAGTGTCGTTGCCCCATGTCATTGTGCCCAGACCTAGCGAAGAGATCCGTAACCCACTGCGTCCTAACTGGCGATACTCCATAGGCAAAGGTTAGCAATTTAGTCATGGGCGCTGAGCATGTAACTCAACTTCTCTACTGGCATCTGGGGCTCTTTACCCCCAAATAATGGGCAAAACTCCTGGTGAGCACACCAGCCACACAAAACACTTTTACGCGGTGGGAAATACTGGCGCTGGGCGCAGGCAAAAATTTCGTTCCAAGTTTGCTCTAATTGCTCCTCAACCTCGATAAGTTCACTAGGGTGAGGGTCGTGGCTTAGCGTTTTGGTGTCTTTAAGGTAAAGCAATTGCAAACGCGCCGGCATAACCCCGCGCATCCGCTTTAACACCAGCGCATAAAAACGCAGCTGAAATAGGGCTTCAGCGATAAAACGCGGGGCGGGGGCTTTACCGGTTTTATAGTCAACTACCCGCATAGCCCCATTTGGGGCCACATCTAACCGGTCCACAAAGCCGCGCAGTAGCAGCCCTGAATCGGTTTTAGCCTGCACGAACAGCTCACGCTGAGCCGGCTCTAGACGCTGAGGCAGTTCCATGCGGAAGTAGTTAGAAATAAGTGCGCGCCCCTGCTCCAACCAGGGCTCTACCTGGCTGGGGTCAGCAAATAGATCCATAACCGCCGGGTTAGCCTGGCGATGGGCTTGCCAGTGGGGTTCAAGCATGGCTTGGGCGGCAGCTTCGGTGCGCTGGGCGGCAGGCAGATCAAAGAGGTCTTCGAGCACCGCATGTACCACCGTGCCCTTGTGGGTGGCCAAGGAGCCGGGCTCTTCAAGGCGATCTACGCAGCGAAACCTAAACAGCAGCGGGCATTGCTTAAAATCTTTTACCCGCGAGGGAGACAGGGCGTTACGTTTGCCGCCTGCAGGGCTGGGGCTCAAGCTGGGCTGGGGGCCCGAGCTGGGGCTGGTACTTGGGGCTGCAGGGCCTGGGGAGCTAGCCGAGGCGGTGGCGGTGCCCGAGCCTGCGGCGCCGTCGTGTGAAGTATCTAAGTGCCCATCCATACCTACAAAATTAACAAACCCTGGGTTCCTTTAGTTTTAAGGTTGGCGCATTATTTCCCTGTTAGCTAGCAAGCTAGTGACCTATGTCCCAGCAATACTGGTGGCAATTAGGTAGCCCTTACACTGGTGGGGATGAGTGAGGAAATCGAAAACAGCCCCCAGCCCCCCGAGGCTGAGCCGGCCCTAGACCAGGTAGCAGCCACTGTCATTCGGGCTAAGCGTGAGGTAGCCAAAGTAGCCACCCAGCAGCGCCTGGGCCAAGACGGGCGGCGTGGGCCGTTGCGCTATGGTGAGCGCGTCCAGATCACCGACACTAAAAAGCGTATGAGTACCTTTGTGCTTGAAGCAGGCGGCTATTTCCAGTCGGTACGCGGCAATTTGCACCACAGTGAAATTGTGGGGTTAAACGAGGGTAGCGTCATTGAAACCGCTAGTGGCCATGAACTGATGATTATGCGCCCGCTGCTAGCTGACTATGTGCTATCTATGCCGCGTGGGGCTCAGGTGGTTTACCCCAAAGACTCAGGAAATATTGTGGCCATGGCCGATATTTTCCCCGGCGCCCGTGTGCTAGAGGCCGGGGTGGGCTCAGGGGCGCTAACCATGAGCCTGCTAAGCGCCATTGGGGAAGAAGGCAAACTTATCTCCATTGAGCGCCGCGAAGACTTTGCCCGCATTGCCGCCGCCAATGTTGACGCCTGGTTTGGCCGCCACCATCGTGCCTGGCAGCTACACAGCGGCGACTTTGCCCAGGTGGTAGCTGATTTGGTGGAGGACGCTTCGATTGACCGAGTGGTGCTAGACATGCTGGCTCCCTGGGAGAACGTGGACCAAAGCGCCCGGGCATTGGCTCCTGGCGGCGTATTTTGCGCCTATGTGGCTACCGTCACTCAGATGTCGCGCACGGTTGAGGCGCTGCGAGGCACTCAGAGCTTTAGCGAGCCGCTGGCGTGGGAAACCATGTCGCGTGGCTGGCATGTAGATGGCTTGGCGGTGCGCCCCGATCACCGTATGGTGGGGCATACCGGTTTCCTGGTTTTAGCCCGTCGTTTAGCTACCGGCTCTAAGCCCCTTAGCCGCCGGCAAACCGGTAGGGGTGGGGCTTATGACGAGTCTGGTTACTGGGTGGCCGACGACGTCGACGAGCGCACCAGCACGGACCGTAAAGTGCGCAAGGTGCTGCGTGACTGCCTGGTTAAGCAGCCCGACGACGCCACTGAAGTAAACGTGCAAGCTACCAGTACCCGTGGGGCACTAACTGATCAGGTAGCACAAACTCTGGGGCTAGACGCTGTCCAGCGCCCCGCTTTTAAGGAGTAGCTTTCAAAAGCATGGCTAGAGCAAAAGTTGACCCGCTAGTGCTAGTTGGCCAGGTACGCCAGTTGCAGGCTGAAGCTGCCAGTTTGGCGGCTAAAAACGAGCGATTGGCGGCGGGTTTAAAACGCGCCAAACAGCGTTTAGAGCAGGTTGATAGTCAGCTAGAAAAGCTACGCCAGCCGCCCCTTAGCTATGCGGTGTGTACGGGGCTGTTTTATGAAAACAAACAGCTAGTGGCGCTAGAGGCCATGGTGGGGGCTCGGCGTATGCGCTTAGCGGTGCACCCTAGCGTTACAGAGCAGAAGATTGACGCCGGCGCCCAGCTGCTAATTAACTCTTCCCAAGTGGTGGTGGGGGTAAGTGAACCCATGAATATGGGCGAGGCGGTGTATGTCAGCGAGCGCCTCGATAGTGAGCGGGTGCTGGTAACTACTTCCTCAGGCTCTAGTAAGGTGCTGCAACTGGCGCCCGGTTTGCAACGCGAAAATCTGGAGCAGCCGCTGCGTAGCGGGGATATGCTTTGCGCTCACCTGGAGGCAGACTTGGCGCTGGGCCTAATTGAACGCACCGGTGTGCAGGATTTGATTGTGCCCGACAGTCCCAATATTTCTTTTGAGGAAATTGGTGGTTTAGCTGACGCGGTTAGCGCCGTGCGTGACGCCATTGAGCTGCCTTTTACTCACCCGCAGCTGTATCGCTCCTACAACCTTTCGGCCCCTAAAGGCGTACTGCTGTACGGGCCGCCAGGGTGCGGTAAAACCCTTATCGCTAAGGCTGTGGCTACCTCCCTGGCACATGCTAGGGGGCAAGGCGAGGCCGCATTTTTCAACATTAAGGGCCCTGAGCTGCTTGATAAATACGTGGGTGAAAGCGAACGCCAAATCCGCACCATTTTTGAGCAAGCTAGGCGTCTAGCTGATGAGCAGCGCCCGGTGGTGATTTTCTTTGACGAAATGGAGGCGCTGCTGCGCCGGCGCGGCTCGGGTATTTCTTCAGATATGGAAAGCACGATTGTGCCCCAGATGCTGGCGGAAATAGATGGGGTTGAGGCCCTTAACAATGTGGTGATTATTGGCGCCACTAACCGTGAAGACATGCTGGATCCGGCAGTGCTGCGGCCGGGGCGACTAGATGTAAAAATCTATATTGGCCGTCCCGATAAGCTTGCTGCCGGCGAGATTTTAGCTAAGCACCTAACTGGGCAGTTACCAATTGCCTCTAGTGAGTTGGCGCGTGCCGGCAGCAGACAAGATGCTTTACAGATCATGATTGGCGCCACCGTGGAGGCACTGTATGCCTCCAGCCATGCTAACGAAATTTTGGAAATCACCTACGTTAATGGTGCCTGCCGCAAGGTGTACGCCAGTGAGCTAATCTCAGGTGCCTACCTGGCGGCGGTGGTGGCTAGGGCCAAGACTTTAGCGATTAAACGTGAGTTAGCCGGGGCTGAGGGTGGCATTAGCACCTCTTTGCTGCTGGAGGCAGTGGCGCAGGCGGGGCGTGAACAAGAAGAGCTTAACGCCAGCACTGACTCTGAGGGTTGGCTACGCCAGCTGGGGGAGAGGCCTGTGATGGTGCGTAGTGTGAAGCGGGCTAAGCACTGATGCACACGCCAGATCCAGCCCGGCGCATGGTGGGTTTAGAAACCGAATTTGGTATCTCAGCCCCCGGCTGCGCCATGAACCCTATGCAGCTGTCGGCGCGAAGCGTGGCCGCCTATGCGCCATTTTCGCGGGCGGGGCGTTGGAGCCAGGCGGTGCGCTGGGATTATGAGGATGAAGATCCCCTAGCTGACCTGCGTGGTGGGCGCCTGGCGCGCGATTTAGCTGACGCTTCTTTACTAACTGATTTACCTGGCAGCCTAGCTCCTAGCGCCCCTGCGAGCGCCAGCGATGGCAGCCAGATAGGGGGCAGCGCTGATTGTCGACAGCCCTCTGCGCCCACTGCACTCTCTGCGGGCGCCTGTTTAAACCAGGGGATTGGTGGCGCGGGGCAAAGCCTGGCTGGTGGACTGTGTGACTGGGGTGTGCCCGGGGTGGGCGCTGGGGAAGTGGTGCGTGACCTGGCCGCTGAGCAGGCCCTGCCGCCAGGGGCTAGTTTGCGTACCGGTAAGCAGCTGCAAAGACAGGCCCTAACTAACCTGGTGTTAGCTAATGGGGGGCGTTTCTATGTGGATCACGCCCACCCTGAATACTCCAGCCCTGAATGCACCACCCCATTTGCGGCCATGGTGTGGGATCGGGCTGGGGAAATGGTGGCTGCCCAGGCGCTAGCCCAGCTTAAAGCTGAGGGGGTGCAGGTGCATGCCTACAAAAATAATGTCGATGGTAAGGGCGCGACTTGGGGTGCGCACGAAAACTATTTAGTTAGCCGCGCCCTGCCACTGGACCTGCTTAATTCACTCCTGGCCACGGTGCTAGTTACCCGCCAAATAGTGGTTGGCGCCGGCCGGGTGGGTTTAGGTGAGCGCAGCGAGCAAAGCGGTTTCCAGATTTCGCAGCGCGCCGACTACATCCACACCAGTGTGGGTTTGCAAACCACCTATGCCCGCCCCTTGCTAAATATGCGCGATGAGCCCCACGCTGATGGACGCGCTTGGCGGCGTATCCATGTAATCAGCGGTGACGCTAACCGTTTTGATGTACCGATTTTGTTGAAGGTGGGTATCACTAATCTGGCGTTGTGGCTGCTAGAAACCCAGCCGCAGGTTTTGCAGCCGCTGCTGCTAGTGGGGGACGTGGTAGCCCAGTGTCACAAGGTTTCACGTGACTTGACTTTGAAAGCCAAGCTGAGCACGGCTGGGGGAGATTTTAGTGCCCTGCAGATTCAACAAAAGCTGTTAGACGCTGTCAAGGCAGCCTGTGTGGACCAGTTTGGGGGACTTGAGGCCAGCCAGATTGGTAGCGCCGCACAGGTGATTGAACTGTGGCAAAGAGTGTTGGATGGTTTAGCTAGCGATATTTCCACTGTGGCTGACTGTGTGGAGTGGGTGGCTAAATATCAGCTGTGTCAGGGCCTGCGTTGGCGTGGGCGTATCGGCTGGGAACATCCGCGCCTGGCGGCCCTGGATATTCAATGGGGTGAGGTGGACGGGGCCATTATTAAGCGACTAGATGCCGGTGGGCGCATTATGCGTCTAGCTTCCCCTTCTGAGGTGGCCGACGCCGTCTGTAATGCCCCGCCAGATACGCGCGCTTATCTGCGTGGCTGGGCGGTAGCCAATTTGGAGCATACGGTGGGGGCTTCATGGACCTCGATTCTTTACCAGCCGCCGGGCTGGCCGCATATAGTGCGGCTGAGTTTGAAATCTTTGCGGCCTGAGCCAAACATCACCCAATACTTACATGAGCAGCTAAAACATCAAGGAAGTTTAAGTGGACAGCCAAAATCAAATTAATGCCAGCCGCGCTAGTTGGCAGGGCTCAAGCAGCCAGTGGCAAGAGCCGGTAGAGCAGATTGAAATTCAAGATCTTGACGACATCCTTGATGACATTGACGCGGTGTTGGAGGAAAACGCCCAAGAGTTCGTAGACAGCTTCATCCAAAAGGGTGGACAGTGACTAGTCGCGCCCCTAGCCGGCGCGTATTTGGTTTAGAAACCGAGTATGCGCTAACCGCTCAGGGGGGCCAGATGGATGCGGAGCAGCGGGCTAGGGTCCTGTTTGAGCCCATAAACCGGCGCTATAACAGCACGAATGTGTTTTTGCCCAGTGGTGGGAGGCTGTATTTAGATGTGGGTTCCCACCCCGAATACGCCACAGCTGAATGTGACCGTCTAGAGGATCTGCTTATCCAAGAGCGCTACGGTGACCAGCTGGTGCAGTCTTTGGCTGGGCAAGCTAATGAGCGCCTGGAGGGCCAAAAACTACACATCATTAAAAATAACCGCGACCAGGCCGGTCATGGTTATGGTTGCCACGAAAACTATCTGCTGGCGCGCAGCGATAACTATTGGGGTCAGGCCCGTAGCCTGCTGCCCTTCCTGGTTACCCGCCAACTGATCAGTGGGGCCGGCTGGCTGGCTGATGATGGCAGCTATCGCCTGTCTCAGCGCGCCGACCAAATGTGGAATGAGGTGGCTAACTCCACTACCCGCTCGCGCCCCATGATTAACACCCGCGATGAACCCCACGCCCAGGGTGATAAATGGCGGCGCCTACACATCATTGTTGCTGATTCCAACCTGAGCCAAGCCATGACTTTGTTCAAGGTAGGCAGCGTGGATTTGCTGTTGGACGCTATCGAGCATGGCCAAGATTTTTCTGATTTAACCCTGGCTAACGCCCCCAAAGCTATCCGGGAGGTTTCTAAAGATCTACGTGGCGCCACTAAGGTGGATTTAGCTGATGGACGGCGTCTAGGCGCAGCCCAAATTCAAGGCGAATTCTTAGAACGCTTAAGCCAATATGCGCAAACTGAGCTGGATTTAGACCCTTGGCAAACCCAGGTGTTAAACATTTGGCGTACCTGCCTAAAGGCCATTAGCGGCGGTGATTGGGAAAAGGTCAGCCACCTGGTGGATTGGGCGGCGAAAAAGAAACTACTGCAGGCCTACGCCAACCGCCACCAGCTAGCGCCAAATGATGTGCGGCTAAAACGTTTAGCTTTGGCCTACCATGATTTAGACCCAGCAAGTGGGCTGCGCACTAAATTAGAGCGCAGTGGGGCTCTAGCCACTTTCATTGACGCCAATAAAGCTAATTGCCCCACAGCTCCCGCCACTACCCGCGCTCATCTGCGAGGTTCACTTATTGAAGCTGCGCAGGGGGCAGGGCGCCTAGTTAAAGCCGATTGGGTTAACATCAAACTTGAAGACGGCTCAGCCCACCAGTTTGAGCTGCTTGATCCGCTAGCAAATAGTGACTGGCGAGTGGATAAACTACTCAGCGAGTTGCAAAGCTCGCAGATAGACCCTTTTTGGCAAGGCACAGGAGTGTAAGTGGAACAGCAACCTCGTAGCGCCCGCAGCGCAAACGACCCCACTAACGTTACCCAAGCCCAGCGTGTAGTTACTGCCACGCTAGGACGCAAACGCCCTAAAGGAATCTGGTTCCTACTAGGGGCAATAGTGCTAGTCGCCCTTATGGTGATAGTTCCGGTGCTGGTATCGGGTGGCCAAGACCCCCAAATGTCTTCAGCTAAAGCCACCGACGCGCAGCTAAGCGCTGACGCGCCACTAGCTGACGCCATGACTATCTCAGGCAACGTGGGCGCCATCCCGGTACTGAATCTAAAACACCCCCTAAGCCCGGTAGATAAAGTCATTAAAGACGAGCTAGTTAAAGGCACCGGCCGCGCCCTAGTTAAAGGCCAAGGCATGCTATTGAACCTGGCTACATTCTCGGGCCAAGACGGTAAAAACACCACCGTTGGCGGACGTGGAGTACGCCTATACTCTGGGCTACTAGACGAAAAAGTCGGCCAAACCCTGCTAAACAACCTTGAGGGAGTAAAAGAAGGCTCACGCCTAGTACTACGCGCCCCCGTAACCAACAACGGGGTAACCACCGAAGAAATCACCGTAGTAGACGTGCTGCCCACCGTAGCCACTGGCACCCCAGCCAGTGCTGACGCCAGCGCCCCCAAAGTAACCGTAGGCACCGACCAAGTAACCGTAGCTCTAAGCGGGGTAGCTGAACCCACCCAGTCACAGATCTACTCACTACTGGTAGGTAAAGGCGAACAGGTACGCGCCGACTCCACCGTAATCGCCCGCTACAGCCTAATCAACTGGAAAGACTCCAAAGTCATCTCCAGCTCCTGGAACCCCGCAGACGCCCCCGGCGTAATCGACATGAGCAACACCCTCAAAGGCGTCGCCGAACACCTAGTGGACGTGCCCGTAGGCTCCCGCGTACTACTGACCCTACCCAGTGAACAAGCCCGCGGAGACGGGGCCGTAGCCATGGTCATCGACGTACTAGCCATCGACCACTCTGGCAACGCCAGCGCCACCGCCACGGCCACAGCCAACTCCGACAACAACGTTCAGGTAACCGTCAGCCCCAGCGCCCTGCCCTCTGCCAGCCCCAGCAAAACCGCCAACAAACGCAAATAGCGGGCCCCTAACCAACCCCGGCCCCCTAACCAACCCCAAAGCCCCAAACCAAACGGGCAAACAGGCAGGCTCGGTGGCAGGTAAACAAACGGGGTCGGCGGCAGGCAAACAGGCAGGCCCAGCGGCAGACAAAACCCTGCGGCAAGGCAAATCACTGGTTGACAATCACCTGATCAACAAAACCATCCAAACCAGCCCAGGAACGCTTACAAAAGCGCTCCTGGGCTTCCCAATTAGCCACATCCCACTGGTAATCATCACGCCTAGCAATCCGCTCATGACGCACCCCATCTGGCGCCTGAACCCAAACCTTACGCATACGCACCCCCAGGTCCCTAAGCAAATACGCCAAATACAACGCCCCACTACCCTCAAACACATACACCGGCTCAAAACTCAAAACCAAAGGCTCACCCGGCGCCATCGCCGCCCAATCCCACTGTGGCAAAACCGCCTGACCACCCCCAGCCAAACCCCGCAAAGCCACCGCCACCTGCTCCATAGAGGCAGCCAAAGCATCCCAACCCTGCACGCAATCATCCAAAGCCACCAAGCGCCCCCCAAACTCACGCGCCAAAGCAGCCCCAACAGTGCTCTTACCACTACCAGTAAAACCATCAACAAAAACCCACAAACAACTCACCCCCACAGCCTAACGCGACCAGCCGATTTGCTTTCAAACCCCTGTGAGCTTGATTATAGGGACGTGGGTGTGGTGGAAATAGTACAAAAGCGCAGGCTCATGGACGCTGTTGCCGCAGTGCGCCTAGCTCAAAAACGCCGCGAACGCGAAGTAAGCCTGGACCAACTCAAAGAACTCGCCGCCCACGCCCAACCCGCACGCAACATCGCACACACCCTCGCCAGCCAAGAACGCCCCGTACAAATCATCGCCAAGTAAAAAACGCCTCAGCCACCTTCGTATCCCTAGGCCAAGTCCCCGCCGCCGCCACCCTCGCACGCACCTACGTAGCCGCAGGCGCCAGCGTAATCTCAGTAGTAACCCAAGTAGGCGGCTACCGAGGCTCCATCAAACAACTCGACGCCGTCGCCAAAGCCGTAGACGCCCCCATAATCGTCAACGACCTACCCGTAACCACCTACCAAATCCACGAAGCCCGCGCCCACGGCGCCGACGGCATCACCTTCACCATGCAGGCCCAAAGCGAAATCGCCCTCGAAAGCCTCATCGAACGCACCCACCAACTAGGCATGACCTCAATGGTCCAAGTCCGCTCACGGCGCGAAGCCCTCCAAGCCATGGCCCTAGGCGCCCAAATGATCAGCGTCGACGCCCGCGACTACGTCACCGGACAAATCGACCCCACCCTCTTCGCCCAAATCGCAGACGTACTAGGCAACCGCGTAATACGCGTAGCCGCCGGCGGCGTACGCGGCCCCCACGACGTCATGCAATACGCAAAAGACGGAGCCAATGTAGTCGTAGTAGGCCAAGCCGCCATACTCTCCACCGACATACAACAATTCGTCTCCAACCTAGTGTCGGCCGGATCCCACCCCGCCCTACACAAACTAACCCGCGAAAAAAACCTATGAACACCCCCCAACTGCTCACCCTCCCCACCGCCATAGACTCACCCAGCAACGCCATCTGGCACCTAGGCCCCATCCCCATCCGCGCCTACGCCCTATGCATCCTGACCGGCATCTTCATCTGCGTATGGTGGGGCGATAAACGCTACCGCGCTCGCGGTGGGCAAAAGGATGTGGTGCTTGATACGGCGCTGGTGGCGGTGCCTTGCGGCATTGTGGGGGCGCGGCTATACCACGTGATTACCTCTCCAGATGCCTATTTTGGGCCCCAGGGGGATCTGGCTCTGATTCCGCAAGTTTGGCATGGGGGCCTGGGGATTTGGGGCGGGATTGGCGCCGGCGCCCTGGCGGCGTGGCTTTACCTGCGTTACCGCAAACTTGAGGTGGGTACTTTTGCTGAGGCACTGGCCCCCACACTGCTGGTGGCCCAAGCAGTTGGGCGCCTGGGTAACTGGTTTAATCAGGAGCTTTTTGGTGCCCCAACCACTTTGCCTTGGGGACTGCGTATTGACGCAGAGCACTTGCCTGCAGGCTACGCTCCAGGCACCTTATTTCACCCTACTTTCTTGTATGAGGCCTTGTGGAACCTGGCTGGGGCGGCGGCGCTGGTGTGGCTGGGGCGGCGCTTTAACTGGCGTGGGGGAGTGAGCATGTGGGCCTATATGGTGATCTATACGGCTGGGCGTATTTGGGTTGAATATCTGCGAATTGATGATGCACAGCATATTTTAGGTATTCGTCTTAATGTGTGGACATCAGCCGTGGTGTGTCTAATTGGTTTAACTGGCATGTTTTTAACGCTGCGCAAACAAAAAGCATATGCGCAGGTGGGGGCTGGTTTGGGGGAAGAGTGACGGTTTTGCTTGAAAGTGAAACTGGGTGCTGAATTAGCTTCATGAATGTTTAGGCTACAGTTAGCGCCGATTGTGGTCTAATCTTGTTTACATGCGTAGAGCCAAAATTGTTTGCACCCTCGGTCCCGCAACCGAGTCCCCCGAGCAGGTACAGGCCCTAGTTGACGCAGGCATGAACGTGGCACGTATTAACCGTAGCCACGGTAGTGCTAAGGATCAGGAAGTCGTTATCGATCGCGTGCGCGCTGCTGCTGCAGCCTCCGGCCGTCCGGTAGCCATCCTGGTTGACCTACAGGGTCCCAAGATTCGCCTAGGGCGTTTCGTGGACGACCAGAAGGTCATGCTCAACAAGGGCGACGAGTTCACTATCACCATTGATGACGTGCTTGGTACCGTCAAGCGCGCCTCAACTACTTATAAGGGTCTGCCTGGAGACTGCGCTCCTGGCGACATGCTGCTTATCGACGACGGCAACGTGGCCATTCGTGTTGTGGCCGTCACCGACACTGATGTAATCACCAAGGTGGAGGTGCCCGGCTACGTTTCTAACCACAAGGGCATTAACCTGCCTGGTGTTGCCGTTTCTGTGCCCGCCCTAAGTGAGAAGGACCGTGAGGACCTACGTTGGGGTCTGAACATTGGCGCAGACATTATCGCTTTGTCCTTCGTGCGTAACGCCAAGGACATTGAAGATGTTCACCAGATCATGGACGAGGAAGGTATCCGCCGTCCGGTGATCGCCAAGATTGAAAAGCCCCAGGCTGTAGACAACCTAGAGCAGATCGTAGATGCCTTCGACGGCATTATGGTGGCTCGTGGTGACCTGGGTGTTGAGTACCCGCTAGAGGCCGTGCCGCTAGTGCAAAAGCACGCCATCGAGCTGGCTCGCCGCTACGCCAAGCCGGTAATCGTGGCCACCCAGGTGCTCGACTCCATGATTTCTAACCCGCGCCCCACCCGTGCAGAGGCTTCTGACTGCGCTAACGCCATTCTCGACGGCGCCGACGCGGTTATGCTCTCGGGTGAGACTTCCGTGGGTGCTTACCCCATTGAGGCTGTGCGCACCATGGCCTCGATTATTGAAAACGTTGAGGAAAACGGTGGTGACCGCATCGCTCCGCTAGGCAGTGAACCCCACACCGTTGGTGGCGCTATCACCCGCGCTGCTGCCGGTATTGGTGAGCGTATTGGCGCCACCCACCTGGTGACCTTCACTCAGTCTGGTGACACCGCACGCCGTCTATCGCGTCTGCGTAACCACATTCCGCTACTGGCCTTCTCTCCGTTGCAGACCACCTGCAACCAGCTGTCGGTCTCTTGGGGTGTGCACGCCTACAAGGTTGACGAGGTACGCCACACCGATGAGATGGTCAAGCAGGTAGACCAGTTCCTGCGCGAGAAGAAGCTAGCTCCTGAGGGCGCTCAGGTAGTTATCGTGGCAGGTATGCCTCCGGGCACCCCCGGTGCTACCAACTCCATCCGTGTACACACGGTTGGCGAGCAGGTAGACTTCGACTGATTTTGTTAGCTAAATCAAACTGAAAGGCCCCGGCGTTAGCCGGGGCCTTTTGGTTATTCTGGAAGTCAACAACTTAACGTGACTCTAATCACTGGTATTTGTGTTGTCGTTAAAACCTACTAATCCTATGTGTTTAAGTGGGTGGATTCTTGTTTTACAAATCAGCTTTGACCTGCACAAACAATTTAAAAACCTAAGTGCCCCCCGTGGGATTCGAACCCACACTGGATCGATTTTGAGTCGATTGCCTCTACCGTTGGGCTAGAGGGGCCGTGTGCCATCTAGTGTAACCCAGATTTTCAAGCACCTGTTCCACTATACTACCAAACATGAGTGCAGAGCCATTGATGTCATCACGCAAGGTCCTCGTCGCTGAAGATGAAGCCCTGATCAGACTTGATATTGTCGAAATCCTCACCGAAGCAGGCTATGACGTTGTTGGAGAAGCCTCCAACGGTGAAGAAGCAATTCGACTTGTAGAGGAACTCAAGCCAGACCTGTGCATCCTCGATGTGAAGATGCCGGTTATGGACGGGATCACCGCCGCAGAAACCATCATCAAAGAGCACTCCTGTGCAGTGGTTATGCTCACCGCTTTCTCTCAACTAGAACTTGCACGCCGTGCAGCAGACGCGGGAGCCATGGCCTACCTAACCAAGCCCTTCACCCCGGCAGACCTACTGCCAGCCATTGAAGTGGCCTACAGCCGTTTCGAAGAGATTGTTTCTCTAGAAAACGAGCTAGAGGATATGCAGGAGCGTTTCGAAACCCGCAAGCGCGTTGACCGCGCCAAGGGCCTGCTCCAAGAGCAGATGAACCTGAGCGAGCCTGAAGCTTTCCGCTGGCTACAAAAGACCTCCATGAACCGTCGCCTTACCATGCGTGAGGTAGCCGACGCTGTAATCGAGCAGGTTGGCGGCGCCAAAAAGAAGTAGACCTTTAACGCCTCTGCCGCAAGGCAGTGGCTTTAACGCTACACACTCATAAACGTGGGCAGGCTCTAGGCCTGCCCACAATGGTTTTGGTGGCGCTAAAACGCTTGCTCTTAATGTCTAAGAAAACAGCACCCGCAACGTACCGTGCGCAGTGAGGCGTCCGGCGTCGTCGTGAACATGAACCTGATAGGCACCGGTGCGCCGCCCCAAATGCAGGGGCGTGGCCGTGGCGCGCACCCGCCCACTCCTAACCGCACGCAAATGCGAAACATTAAGCTCAGTGCCAACCGCCACCTTCCCCTGGGGGGCAGCCTCGCGGGCAGCTACCGAGGCGGCAGTTTCAATCAGCGCCGCACTAGCCCCGCCATGCAAAATCCCCACTACCTGCAACGCACCCTCAACCGGCATAGACACGATTGTGCACTGGGCGTCGCGGCGCTCAACTTGCATCGCTAAAGTTTCCATTAATGTGCCCGACTCGCTAGCAATCAGGCCCTGCGTGGGATCGCTCATGCCTTAAAGACTGACACGGCAAAGCCAAAAACCGCTAGCCTTAAACAGTGGATAACAAACGCCTGCTGCTAATTGACGGCCATTCAATGGCATTTCGAGCCTTCTACGCCCTACCGGCGGAAAATTTCGTCAACGGCGCGGGCCAACACACCAACGCCGTCCACGGCTTTCTAAGCATGTTCCTGGGGCTACTTGAAGCTGAGCAGCCCACCCACGTGGCCGTGGCCTTCGACCTACCTGGTGGCACCTTCCGTACCCGCGAATATCCCGAATACAAGGGCACCCGCGACAAAACCCCTGAAGCTTTCATCGGCCAAGTAGAGCTGATCCGCCAACTGCTGGGCACACTAAATGTAACTTGCCTAAGTAAACCCGACTTTGAAGCCGACGATATTTTGGCTACGCTCACCCGCCAAGGCCTAGAACAAGGTTACGAAGTACTTATCTCCTCAGGGGACCGCGACTCCTTCCAGATGGTCACAGACCGCTCCACCGTGCTCTACCCGGTGCGTGGGGTGAGCGTGTCGCGGCGCATGACCCCCCAGGAAGTATTCGCCCGCTACGGCGTCACCCCCGCCCAATACCCTCAGCTGGCGGCGCTAGTGGGGGAAGATAGCGACAACCTGCCCGGCGTGCCCGGGGTAGGCCCCAAAACCGCAGCTAAATGGCTAAACCGCTATGAAAGCCTAGAGGGCATCTACGCCCATGCCGATGAAATCAAGGGCAAAGTGGGCCAGTCGCTGCGTGATCACCTTGATGATGTTAAACGCAACCGCAAACTAAACCGCCTGCTAACTGACTTAGAGCTAGATGTGCAGCTAGGCGACCTGAAACTAGCTGGTGGCAAGCGCCATGAATTTATTTCCTTCATGGACCAAATGCAGTTTGTGTCCCTGCGCGACAAGGCCCTAGCTCAGCTAAACTTTGACACCCAAATGCCGCCGGCGGAAATAGAGCAGCTAGCCAAAGTGGAAGCCAAGCAGCTGCACCTGGCCGGCCTGGCAGGCGGGCTAGAAAAGTGGCTACAGGCTGCTAACCACCCCTTGGCCCTGGCAGTTACCGGCTGCTTCACCCCGTCTATGGGCGACGCCGATACCCTGATTCTCAGCGACGGTGCCCAAAGCCTAAATATTGACCTGACCAGTATTTGCCCCGCCGACGAGCAGGCCCTAGCCCAGTACCTGGCCGGCAGCCAGGAAAAATACGTAACCGACTATAAATCCACCTGGCACGCCCTGCACGGGCGGGGCCTGGAGCTAAACTCAGTCAGTTTCGACGCCGCCCTAGCCGGCTATATCGCTCGCCCCGATCAGCGTGGTTACAGCGTGGCCGATCTGTCCCAGCGCTGGCTAGGTATTGATCAAGAGCCTACCGGGCAAGCAGAGCAGACCCTGCTTGATTTAGATGGCCTGGGGCAGGGGGAAGCTAGCGCCGACGACGCCGCCTTGACCCGCGCCCTGGTGCCGGTACTTACCGGGCAGCTAGAAAAAACCGATTCTTTGCAGCTACTAAGCCAGTTGGAGCTGCCGGTTTCGCTCACCCTAGCGCATATGGAAAACGCCGGCATCGGCGTCGACATGGACTACCTAGAACAGCTGCTAGGCGAGCTGGACTCGCGCGTAACCCACGCCGCCCAAAACGCTTACGACGCCCTAGGGCACACCATCAACCTATCTAGCCCCAAGCAGCTGCAGGTGGCGCTGTTTGAAGAACTAGATATGCCCAAGACTCGTAAAACCAAAACTGGTTACACCACTAACGCTGAGGCCCTAGAAGAGCTCTACCTTAAAACCGCCCACCCCTTCCTGGGCTACCTGTTAGAACACCGCGACGCCATTAAGCTGCGCCAAATGGTGGAGACTCTACGTAAAACCACTCGCGACGACGGGCGCATCCACACTGTTTTCCAGCAGACCGTAACCACCACCGGGCGCCTATCTAGCACCGAGCCCAATATGCAAAACATTCCGGCCCGCTCTGAAGAGGGGATGCGTATTCGGGGAGCGTTTGTGCCCGGGGAGGGCTATGAAGCCCTAATGACGGCTGACTACTCGCAAATCGAAATGCGTATCATGGCCCACCTGTCTAAAGATCAGGGTCTAATTGACGCTTTTGCTAGCGGCGAGGACTTACACCGCTATGTGGCCGCCCTGGTGCATGGCATTGACCCCGCTGAGGTCACCTCCCAGCAGCGCAGCCACATTAAAGCCATGAGCTACGGCCTGGCCTATGGCCTGTCCACCTTTGGGCTTTCACGCCAGTTAGGTATTTCTCGTGAAGAAGCAGCCAGCCTGCGCAAAGCCTACTTTGCGCGCTTTGGGGGAGTGCAAGAGTACCTAACCGGTGTAGTTAAGCAGGCCCGCACCCTGGGCTACACCCAAACCATGGCCGGGCGCCGTCGTTATCTACCCGGGCTAAACAGCGACAACTACGCTACCCGCGAGGCGGCTGAACGCGCCGCCCTCAACGCCCCCATCCAGGGCACTGCCGCCGACATCATTAAACAAGCCATGCTAAATGTGGAGGCTGCCCTACGCCAGCAGGGCCTAGCTAGCCGCATCTTGCTGCAGGTGCATGACGAACTCGTGTTGGAAATCGCCCCAGGTGAAGCCCAGACGGTGCAGCAGCTAGTGCGCGAGCAAATGGAAAGCGCAGCCAGCCTCAGCGTCAAACTAGAAGTTGGTGTGGGGCTGGGTAAAACCTGGCGCGACGCCGCCCACTAGTTATAAAAGTGATAGATAACACCAGAAGATAATTACTAGCTGTTGTTAATACCCTGTTATTTATACCTGTCTAACTGATAGGGTGAGCAGCGTATGCCCCTAATCTGTGTAAACAGATCAAGCATTTAACAATGTGCAGCGGCTAACTGGGACGGACCTAGTTGACCGTATGCGGGGCAGGCATGTTCGTCCGCAACTACTTTTCCGTATTCGGAGCAACTTCTAAATGACCACCACTACGCCCAACGAGCCGACCAACAACGAGGTCGCCGTCAACGACATCGGCTCTACCGAGGAACTACTCGCAGCCGTCGACGAAACCATTAAGTACTTCGACGATGGCGACATCGTTGAGGGTACCGTTGTTAAGGTTGACCGCGATGAGGTCCTCCTCGATATCGGCTACAAGACTGAGGGCGTTATCCTCTCTCGTGAGCTGTCCATTAAGCATGACGTAGACCCCGAAGAGATCGTTGCTGTTGGTGACGAGATCGAGGCCCTGGTTCTCCAGAAGGAGGACAAGGAAGGTCGTCTGCTACTGTCCAAGAAGCGTGCACAGTACGAGCGCGCTTGGGGTCAGATCGAAAAGATCAAGGAAGAAGACGGTGTTGTCACCGGTAGCGTTATCGAGGTCGTTAAGGGTGGTCTCATCCTCGACATCGGTCTGCGCGGCTTCCTACCCGCTTCCCTGGTTGAAATGCGTCGCGTCCGCGACCTTCAGCCCTACGTTGGCCGCGAGCTAGAGGCCAAGATCATCGAGCTGGACAAGAACCGCAACAACGTGGTCCTTTCCCGCCGCGCCTGGCTGGAGCAGACCCAGTCCGAGGTACGCACCAACTTCCTGCAGACCCTCCAGAAGGGCCAGGTTCGCAGCGGTGTGGTTTCCTCCATCGTCAACTTCGGTGCCTTCGTGGACCTGGGTGGCGTAGACGGTCTGGTTCACGTCTCCGAGCTGTCCTGGAAGCACATCGACCACCCGTCCGAGGTTGTCGAGGTTGGCCAGGAAGTCACCGTCGAGGTCCTGGATGTGGACTTCGACCGCGAGCGTGTCTCCCTGTCCCTCAAGGCTACCCAGGAAGACCCGTGGCAGGCCTTCGCCCGCGCCCACGCTATCGGCCAGGTTGTGCCCGGTAAGGTCACCAAGCTGGTTCCCTTCGGTGCGTTCGTGCGCGTCGAGGACGGTATCGAGGGTCTGGTTCACATCTCCGAGCTGGCCCAGCGTCACGTCGAGGTGCCCGAGCAGGTTGCCAAGGTCGGTGACGAGGTATTCGTCAAGGTCATCGACATCGACCTGGACCGTCGCCGCATCTCCCTGTCGCTCAAGCAGGCCAACGAGGGTGTAGACCCCAACTCCGAGGACTTCGATCCTTCGCTGTACGGTATGGCTGCCGAGTACGACGAGAACGGCAACTACAAGTACCCCGAGGGCTTCGACCCCGAGACCAACGAGTGGCTCGAAGGCTACGAGGCTCAGCGCGAGGCTTGGGAAGCACAGTACGCTGCTGCTCACGCTCGCTGGGAGTCCCACAAGGCCCAGGTTGCCAAGGCTCTGGAAGAGGACGTCGAGCAGGCTGCTGCCGCTCCGGCTCCCGCCAGCTCCTACTCCTCGGCTCCTGCTGAGGCCGCTGGTACCCTCGCTTCTGACGAGGCTCTAGCTGCTCTGCGCGAGAAGCTGACCGGCAACAACTGATTGCTAACACTTAGCTAACAAATGGGTGCCCCTACCAGTTTTGGTAGGGGCACCCATTCATATAAGCGATGCAATTAGCCTTTAAGTGCGCATAAGGCCTGGTGAGGGTTTGGGCTGGAACCAATAGGCTCCAGCCCAAACCTTGTCATCACCTTTTGGCTTTGCTCAGCTAAGAAGTCTTGGCTAGGCTCCACCTGTCAGTGAATCTGGGGCTAAGCCCTAAATACACTGACAGCCGGATTTTACTTGGTTTGTAGCGCTAGTCTCAAGTGCGTGATGACTGGGATAATTGCCACTAAAAATGGCGTAGCTAACACTGTGTTAGCAAAACCTGCGCTGGCCAGGTTTATTGAAGTATTCACAGGTGAGTGCCAGCTTGTCGAAGAAAATTTGATTGCGAGGCTGTTCGCAGTTAGTGAAATCTGTGTGACGTGTATTTGTGTGGGTTAGCGCGCGTGTTTGTTTACGCCTTACCCGCCAAATATGACTGTCTAGTGAGACAAACCTTGCCAGCGGGCTAGGGGGCCCTTTATATTCCCCTTCATGAACGCCGTACTTATCTCTGTCCTAGTAATGCTTGTACTTGCTGCCCTGCGAGTGCATGTGGTACTAGCGCTGTTCATAGGTTCGGTAGTGGGCGGTTTAATCTCAGGCATTGGCCTTGATAAGACCATGGTGGCCTTCCAAACCGGGCTGGCAGGGGGAGCTAAAATCGCCCTGAGCTATGCCTTGCTGGGCGCTTTTGCCATGGCTGTGGCCAACAGCGGACTGCCGGAACTATTAGCGCAAAAAATTACGGCCGCCGTCGGCAAAGAAAATAATGCCAAAGCAGCCTTTGGGGCTAAATGGCTGATGCTGGCGGGAATTTTAGCCATGTCGGTGATGAGCCAGAACCTGATCCCGGTGCACATCGCCTTCATTCCGCTGATCATCCCGCCTTTGCTGACCGTAATGAACAAGCTGCGCATTGACCGGCGTTTGGTTGCCTGCGTGCTAACTTTCGGGCTGGTGACCACCTACATGTGGATCCCGGTGGGTTTCGGCTCGATCTTCCTAAACAATATTTTGCTGGGAAACATTAAAAACGCCGGCATGAAAGTAGACGGCATCAACGTCATGCACGTGATGACCATTCCGGCCCTGGGGATGGTGGCCGGGCTGCTGATCGCCGTGTTTTTCTCCTACCGCAAGCCGCGCGAATATGAGGACCAGCCGGTTACGGCTGCGGCCGTGGAGCAGGTGAGCCGCTACAAGGTAGTGGTTTCCCTGATCGCTATTGTGGCCACCTTCGCCGTGCAGGTGGTGATGCTTTCGCTGGAGTCGGAGGCGGACTCGCTGCTGGTGGGTTCCCTGGTGGGGCTGTCAATTTTCATGATCACCGGGGCGGTTAATTGGCACCAGGCCGACGACGTGTTTACTCAGGGCATGAAAATGATGGCGATGATTGGTTTCATCATGATCACCGCCCAAGGTTTTGCAGCCGTGATGAGCGCCACCGGAGAGGTACAGAGCCTAGTGAAAACCTCCGCCGCGCTCTTTGGTGCCAATAAGGCCTTGGCGGCGCTGGCCATGCTGGTGGTGGGGTTGATTGTGACCATGGGGATTGGCTCTAGCTTCTCTACTTTGCCCATCATTACCACCATTTATGTACCCCTGTGCATGTCTTTGGGGTTCAGCCCGGCGGCCACAGTAGCCATTATTGGTACGGCTGGGGCGCTAGGCGATGCCGGCTCGCCCGCCTCTGACTCCACGCTGGGGCCCACCGCCGGTCTTAACGCCGACGGCCAGCACGATCACATCCGTGACTCGGTGATCCCTACCTTCTTGCACTTCAACCTGCCCTTGCTGGCCAGCGGCTGGGTGGCAGCCATGGTGCTCTAGGCCAGCAGATTGCAGCTTGGTCTGGGGCCTGCGCCTGAGATTTACAGGTAAAATCGTCCGTCGCCTATGATTTTTCAATACTGTTTTTATAG
>ERZ773207.23-NODE-23-length-47170-cov-11.626786_pt1 | contig 47170 bp, 40 predicted proteins | sample MGYA00580997_ERZ773207 | MGnify/ENA primary metagenome ERZ773207 (study PRJEB29015, sample SAMEA2738170) | human oral metagenome | biome: human oral; feature: human-associated habitat; material: saliva | place: China | collected 2239 ... | reverse complement strand
TGAATTTCCTCCAACTTAATAACCACCAGAGTAGTGCGCGAATCCACGCGGCGAATCTGCTCCACCGTGCCATTCAGACGAAGCGAAGCACCCTGCGCCTGCTGCAGTGTGGCGCGGGATGCATCCACCCCCGTAGCGCACAAAAGCACCGCCTGAACCGTCACAATACACGCCAGAAAAACCAGCTGACCGGTCGTGCGAAAGAGCAGGCTGTAGGGCATCATCGCACGCGGCGGAAAGAAAAGCAGAATCGCCAGGCAACCCAGCAGAGCAATGAGCACGCACGCCAGCGGATGCACCACCCGCCACGTGCCCACGGTCAGCGCCGCCGCGGTAAAAGCCCACAGTGCCAGCACCGTGAAACTCAGGCGAAGGTCCAGGTGAATGAGGCTTCCCTGGGCGCGCAGCTCCTGCTCGTCGCGGCGGGTACGCCACCGTTCAGCGCCGATGCTCCAGCGGTAGCGGGCACGGCGATACGCCGTCGCCGCGGACCGGGTGAGGCGCAGGCTACCGGGAAAGAGTGCCCGCTCCCCTGCCTGCTGGCGGTTCTGGCGGCTGTTCTGTTGGCGGATTTGCCGGTGCATTAGACCGTCACCAGCGGGCGCAGATTCTCCAGCATCGACGGACCAATGCCGGGCACCGCATCCAGCTCATCCACGCTACGGAAACCGCCGTGCGCCTCACGCCAGGCAATAATGCGCTGAGCCATCGCCGGGCCAATACGCGGCAGGGTCTGCAACTCCTCAGCGGTGGCGGTGTTAATGTTCACCGGGGTTGATCCCTTCTGCGCGCTGCCGGCAGGAGTTAGCGTGCGTGCAGGCTGAGGCTGAGCGCCGCCCTGAGATGCACCGTTCTGCGCCGAACCATTCGCCGCATTACCCTGACCAGTATTTGCCGTGCCACCATTGGGCTGAATCTGCGCCGGAGCAGCCGTCTCACCACGATGCGGCACATAAATCTGCACCCCGTCACTCAGCGAACCGGCAAGGTTCACGCGGTCCAGGTCGGCATCCGCGGCGGCACCGGAGGCGGCGGCAATCGCATCCACGGCACGACCCTGAGCGGGCAGCGTGTACACGCCGGGGTTGTTCACGGCACCCGCCACGTGCACCCGCACGGTAGCCTCACCGGAGGCGCCACCCTGCGCGGATTCACTCGGATGAGCGCCCGGCTGGGCGGTGGACTGGGTGCCGGGCTGAGCACCGGGGCTCTGCTGGGCGCCCACCGCCTGCACCGACTCGGCAGTAGCACTCGGGGAGGCAACCTGCTCGGCACGCGGCGCCGCCGAAAACTGGGTCACACCCCACACCACGGCAACCAACGCCAACACCGCCACCAGAAGCAGCACGCGCGGCGACAAGCCCCAACGGGTACTGCGGGTGGTGCCGGGCTGATCAGCCTGCTCCCACTCCGCCCAGTCGTCCACCTCGTTCCAGTCGGGCTGCTGATCCCAGTCAGCCCAGCCATTCGACTCCGGCTGGGATGCTGCGGACTCGGCAGGTGTTTCTTCGGCAGGTACCTCCTCCGGCGTCACCTCAGTTGAGATAGCCAGCGGCACGGTGTCCTCAGCATCCGGCGTACCGTTCTTGCGGGCGCGCGGGCTGCGGTAGAGGCTGTTCATCAGGGAGCGGGCGCTACGCTGCGCGCCACTCTGCTGGGTTGCGCCGCCCTGCTGAGGTGCGCTGTCCTGCACAGGGCTCTGTGCAACATTCTGGTCGGGGTTGGGGGTCATGCTCGTCATACCCCTACCCTAGACTCACGCGCGCGAACGCACGAGCGCACGCAAAGAACCTGTGGATAACTCCCCTCACGCAGCGCGAAAGGAGCCACCCACAGGCTCATTTTTGAAAAATATGCGGTTTTTGTTCAAAAACAGCGGGTTGCAGTTTGTCACAAAACCGTCACAAACACCTCAGCCACACGAGCTTCCCGCACCAATTAAGACCGAAATCTAGCCTTCGCTTAGTCCTCGCGCGGAAGCTCAGTACCCGGAACGCCCAGCTCCGAAGCACGCTTATCAGCCATCACCAACAGGCGACGAATACGGCCCGCAATCGCATCCTTCGTCATCGGCGGATCAGCCAGACGACCCAGCTCATCCAACGACGCGTGCTTATGCAACACACGCAACTCACCAGCATAGCGCAGATGATCCGGCGCCTCATGACCCAGAATCTGCAGGGCACGCTCCACGCGGGCGCTCGCCGCAACAGCCGCCTGAGCGCTACGGCGCAGGTTCGCATCATCAAAATTCGCCAGACGGTTCGCGGTCGCACGAACCTCCTTGCGGGTGCGCGCCTCACGCCACGTGGTCAGGGTGCTAGTCGCACCCATACGCTCCAGCAGCTGCGAAATGGTCTCACCGTCACGCACCACCACACGGTCGGTGCCGCGCACCTCGCGTGCCTTCGCAATAATCTCCAGGCGACGAGCCGCACCCACCAGCGCGAGTGCCGCCTCCGGACCGGGGCAGGTAATCTCCAGGGAGGAGGAACGACCCGGCTCAGTCAGCGAACCGTGCGCCAAGAACGCACCGCGCATAACCGCCTCGGCGTCCTGCAGGGAGCCGTTCACCACAGCCGGCGGCAGGCCACGCACCGGGCGGCCACGCAAATCCAGCAGGCCGGTCTGGCGAGCCAGCGCCTCACCACCGTGATCCACACGCACAATGTAGCGGCCGCCTCGACGCAAGCCACCACCGCTGACGCTGGTCAGCTCAGAGTCGTGGCCGTAAATCTCCGCAATGGTGCGGCGCATGCGGTGGGCGGTTGCCTCGTGGTCGACCTCAGACTCCACCACGATTCGCCCCGAGACAATGTGCAGGCCTCCAGTAAAACGCAGAATCGTAGAGATTTCTGCCTTACGAGCAGAGACTTTCGTTGCCTCGTAGTTGGCGAGTTCGTCCTTGACGAGCGTGGTTAATGCCATGAACAGGTCCTTCTGGGCGTAGTGTTTAAGTCTAAAAATCAGGAAAAGAGCGCACAAAACAGCCAGCTCAAGCAGCACGCCTGAGCCGCAAATCCAAGCCAGTCAATCTAAGAGCTCAGCTCAAACGCTTCGTTATACGCAGCCGCAAGCTTCAGCGGGTCGTGCACATTCGGCTGGGAGCTCGAACGCAGATGCGCCCACACAACCTTCGCACCCATCGCAGAAGCCTCACGCTCCAGCTCGGAACGGTGATCAGCCTGCATGTCAGCGTCAGCAATCACCGCGTCCAGGTGAAGCTTCGGGGCGTACTGGCGCAACAAATCCAGGTGCGTTGCCGGGGTGAAGCCGACCGTCTCCTTATCGTCGGAGAGGTTCATGACCACGCAGCGGCGCGCCTCCGTGCGGATAATTGCCTCACGCTGAGCGTCCAGCAGCAGATGCGGCAGAACCGACGTACGCCACGAACCCGGACCCAAAACAATCCAGTCGGATTCTTCAATAGCGGAGAGCGCCTCCGGGCAGGGGCGAGCATTTGCGGGAGACAGACCAATATCGTGAACGCGTTCCTCCTTGGAGAGGTTCACCTGGCCGACTACCTTCACACGCTCAATACCGCCGCCGTTATGTTCACGCAGCACGGTGCCGTAAATGACCATCGGATCCAGCGCCATGGGCAGCACGCGGCCGCGCGCATTCAGCAGGGCACCCGCCCAGTCCAGACCGGCAACCGGGTCATCCAGCAGCTGCCAGAGAGTAGCAATCAGCAGGTTACCGAGAGCATGGTAATCCAGCGGGAACTCACCCTCGTAACCTTCGGGCGCGCTAAAACGATGCTGCATCACATCACGCCACGTGCGACCCCAATCGGTGTCATCACACAGCGCAGAAAGCGCCATACGCAAGTCCCCGGGAGGGAGAATACCCATCTCCTCACGCAAACGACCCGACGAGCCGCCATCGTCAGCAACCGTCACAACAGCCGTCAAATCAGGCGTGACGTGGCGAAGCGCAGACAGGGAACCGTACAGCCCGTGGCCGCCGCCCATCGCCGTGACCTTCGGCGAACGGTGCGTGGTCTTCAACAGGCGCAACGCCTGAGTCGGCAGAGCCGGCAGGCGCGGAATACCCTGAGTGTCATAACTGGTCGAATGGGTGGACATAGTAATACCTCACATACCCGGAAGGAACGGTATGCCGGCCCCACGGTGCAGGGCCGGACGGCGGCTAATGAATCACGACGCGGTGGTTGGGACGCGCCGGGAGAACTTACTCGCGGCCCTTGTCACGGTGCTGAACATTCACGTTCAGCTCACCGAAAGCAGAGAGACGACGAGCCAGTTCCTCCGTCACAGCCACGGAACGATGCTTACCACCGGTGCAGCCAATAGCGATGGTGGCGTAGTACTTGCCCTCACGGCGGTAGCCCTCAAGCACGGGGCGAAGAGCCGCAAGGTAGTTGCTGATGAACTCCTCGGTGCCCGCGTGCTCCAGCACGTAGTCGCGCACCGGGGCGTCCTGACCGGTCAGGGGGCGCAGCTCCGGAACCCAGTGCGGGTTCGGGATGAAACGCATATCAGCCATGTAGTTAGCGTCCGAAGGCGCACCGTACTTGAAGCCGAAGCTCATCACGGTCAGGTTCAGCTTCTTATCCGCACCCTCAGCGAACATTTCACGCACGGTACGAGCCAGCTCGTGAACGTTCATGCCGGTGGTGTCAATGGTTCGGTCAGAAGCGAGGCGCAGACCTTCAAAGAGAGTGCGTTCAGCGCGGATACCGTCGAGGACGCGACCCTCACCCTGCAGCGGGTGCGGGCGGCGCTGAGCCTCGTAGCGGGCAATAATGGTCTCATCCTTGGCGTCAAGGAAAAGCATGGAGAAGTCAATATCGGACTTGCGCAGAGTCTCAATCGCAGCGGGAAGATCGGAGAACAGGGCGCGGGCGCGAACGTCAATGCCGAGCGCCACCTTCGGCACTCGCGCACCGTCACGGGTCACCAGCTCAGCCAGGGAACCGAGCATCTGCGGCGGGATGTTATCGATAACGTACCAGCCCTCATCCTCCAGTACGTTTGCGACGGTGCTGCGGCCTGCACCGGAAATACCGGTGATCACCAGAATCTGAGGGCGCTCCTCACTCTGGGCGGACTCTACCGTGGCGGGCTTGCTCTGATTCTCGGGCATGGTGCTTCTTCCCCTTCAACGCGAAATACTCTCTATGCCATGATACAAGACCTTTATCAGACGGTTCGGGGGTACGGTCAGAAATTTCACCACTATGACAGAAATATGAGACGCTGCCCCCGGCGGAACCCCGGAAGGAACCCCAGAAGAAAGAAACCCGCATCACAAGTGCTTGCGCATAATGCTCTCCGAGGGGTCTACAGAAAGAGGCTGGCGGCAGAGCCTGGCAGCGGAGCTACGGAGGGTACAGCAAAGCCCGCACGATACCTCCTGCAGGAGGCACCGCACGGGCTTTGAAGATACGTAAGCAAGCGCGCACCAGCTGAGTAGCTACGCGGACGCATGAGGATTCTTAGGCAGAAAGCTCAGGCAGGAAAGCCGCCACATGCTCCAACAGACGCACCGACAGCTCCTTCTTCGAACCGGAGAACACCGGCGCCTCATCATTCAGAGTCGACAGCAGCGTAATCGTGTTATCGTCCGTGCCGAAACCACGATTCACACCCACGGTATTGACCGCCAAGAAGTCCGTGCCCTTACGCTGCAGCTTCTCACGACCCAGCTCCAGCGGAGTCTTCTCCGCCGAACCGGTCTCCGCCGCAAAACCAACAATGAGCTTCGGACCGAGGGTGCTCTCCCCCGCCTCACGAGCCTGCTGGCGGCGCACAACGACCTCACGCAGAATATCCGGGTTGCGCACCAGCTGAATCACCGGCGCATCCTCAGAATCGGCGCTCTTCTTAATCTTGAACTCGGCAAACTCGGCGGGCCTAAAATCAGCCACCGCCGCAGACATGATCAGCACATCCGCCGCCGCGCTCGCCTCAAGGGTCGCCTCACGCAGCTCCAGGGCGCTGACCACACGGGTCACCTGCACACCCTCCGGCGCGGGAACCTCAAGGTTCGCACCAATCAGGTGTACGGTCGCGCCCAGGTCGCGTGCCGCCTCCGCGAGCGCCACGCCCTGCTTGCCGGTCGAACGGTTGCCGAGGAAGCGTACCGGGTCCAGCGCCTCACGGGTGCCGCCGGCGGTAATGACCACGAGGCGACCGGCAAGAGGACCACGCAGCGATTCGGATGCGCCAGTTTCCCGACCCGAATCAGCCTGGCTGGGTTCAACCTGACCCAGCAGCGCCGAGGTCAGCGTCGCCGCACGTGCCGCCGCCAGACGCTCCTGCTCCGTATCCGTGTACAGGGGCTCAGTCGGCGCGTAACCGGGCGTGTACACCGGGTGCACCTGCCCCTTTGGGAAGCGCGCAATCACATCCAGAGCCACCGCGAAAATATCCTCCGGCTCAGGCATGCGACCAGGACCAGAATCCGGGCCCGTCAAACGCCCAATCGCAGGCTCAATCACGTGATAACCCCACGAACGCAGAGTCTGCACGTTCGCCTGAGTCGCCGGATGCTCCCACATCTGGGTATGCATCGCGGGCGCCAAAATCACCGGGGCGTGCGTCGTCAACACCGTGGAGGACAGCAGATCATCCGCACGACCAGCCGCCAAACGAGCCAGCAAATCAGCGGTCGCCGGGGCAATCACCACAGCGTCAGCCTGTTCAGCCTGACGCACGTGGTTCACCTCCGGCACACGGTCAAACACGTCCGTTGAGACGGGGTTGCCGCTCAGCGCCTCCAGGGTGGGAACACCCACGAACTTCGTCGCGTTCGGGGTGGGCATGGCGATTACCTCGTCGCCATTCTTCGCAAAAAGACGAAGGAGCATCGCCGCCTTATACGCAGCAATGCCCCCTCCAATACCAACGATAATGCGCATGGTACGTCAAAGAATCCTTGTAGAAGCAGATTACTCAGCGGACTCGTCGAGGATAACCTCTTCGATAGCAATAACCTCTTCGCTACCTGCGGGGATGTACTCCTCCTCGATAGCGCCGGGGAACTCAGCCGCGCTGAAATCAATCACAGCGGACAGATCCTCGGGAACCGGGTAGCCGTCCTCGTCGAACTTTGCGCCCGGGCGGTGCTCCGCCACAACACGGTCAGCAATGATTTCACGCATTGCCACCGACAGGGACTTCTCGTTCGACTCAGCGTCAACCAGCGGGCCAACGTGCGCAGCAGTATTGTCCTGCAGGTTAGCGTAGTACGCGTTAATCTGGCGTGCACGGCGGGCACCGAAAATCACCAGGCCGTACTTGGACTCCGCCTTCTCAATCAGCGCGTCAGCGCTGGGGCTCACGATGCCCTCGGGAGCGACACCGTCAACGAAGTTGTAGTCCTCGTGTTCCTTGTTTTCGTTTGCCACTAAAAACTCCAAATAGCTTGATGGAATGTACGTACCGAACGCCCCCGCACACCGTTCGCGCTATGGCGCAAACCGGGCACACTGAGGGCACGGTCAAAACTAAAGAACCATTCTACCCTCTCAACGGCTAAAACGCACGTACCAGCCCGGACAAAAAATGTCAGCCCGGACAAAAAGGTATCAGGCCAGACAAAAAGATGTCAGCCCAGCCAAAAAAGGTGGGGGCTCCGAAGAAAACTCTTCGAAACCCCCACCCTTCACAACGCCTCACGGCAGAACTACAGGTCGGAAGAAACTCTAGCCCCACCGCAAACGCAAAGCATGCAGATTAGGCGGCGCCAATCAGCTCAGCAATCTCCTTCGCTGCACGCTCAACAGAGTCGTTGACGACCGTGACGTCAAATTCCTTCTCAGCAGCCAGCTCAATCTTCGCGGTTTCAAGGCGACGAGCCTGCTCCTGCTCACTCTCGGTACCTCGACCCACCAGACGCGACACCAGCTCATCCCAGCTCGGAGGAGCCAAGAAAATCAGGCGGGCATCAGGCATGGTCTCGCGAATCTGGCGAGCACCCTGCAGGTCAATCTCAAGGATCACCGGGCGGCCAGCGTCCAGGGCCTCCTGGACCTTAGCGCGCGGAGTACCGTACTTGTTCTTACCGTGTACCACAGCGTACTCAAGCATCTGACCGTCAGCAATCATCTGGTCAAACTCTTCCATCGAAACGAAATAGTAGTGAGTACCGTCAACCTCACCGGGGCGAGGATCACGAGTGGTAGCGGAAACAGAGAACCACACGTTCGGGTAGTTCTCACGAATGTACTGGCACACCGTACCCTTGCCAACAGCAGTGGGGCCAGCCAGTACGGTGAGAGTCGGCTGAGACATAGCTTCCTTACTGCGCCTTCATCGGCTGAAGGCACGAGGTATTAGGGCTGAGAAGATTCAGGAGGCAGAGTATTAGTCCTGCGACGTGCACGGTTCAAATACCGCGAATTACGGTTGAAGTACTCCACCATCTTGCGACGCTGGTGTACACCAAGGCCGCCAAGGCGGCGAGTCGGTGCAATATGAAGTTCTTCAATGATGCGTTCAGCTCGAACGGCACCAATGCCCGGAAGTGCGCGCAACATCTGCCCCACCGGCATTTTAGCCAGTGCAGGGTCGGAATCGACCATGTCGAGCACCTGACGTACGGAAAGTTCACGGTCACTCAGTGCACGCTTAATTTCCTGGCGGTGTGCTCGGGCAAGTACTGCCTTCTCGCGGGCGGAGGCGCGCGCATCTTCAGTTAGCGGAGTCAGCGGCATGGTTGGGTCCCCCATTTCTGCGAGTTATAGAATTTTACTTATCAACTAATGTAACACGGATAGCACGAGAACCCCCGTTCCATCCGCGGCACTCACCCTCGCACCAACAATGCGTCTACGCACGTCAGCACGTAAATATCAGGGAGTACCCCTATAGCATAGCGGAGTATTCGCCCTATCAAAAGTGGAGCCACGCACGCACCTTGCAGAGCGGGCGCACTCCCCCACCACAGAGGTGAGCAAACTCGCATCACGCTGAGCACCTCAGCCCCCGCAATACACGCAAAAGGGGCGCACACCCCGAGCAGACTCTCAACAGAATCCACCCGGAGCACACGCCCCTCACGCAACACGCGAACTATGCGCCGCGAGCCGCCAACAGGTCATCACGAGCCGCCTGCGCAGCCTTCGCCAAACCCTCAACCGACGGGCCAGCAGCCAGCACGCCACGGCTGGAATTCACCAGCACCTGCGACTCAACGCCAGCAAACACGCGGTACAGATCAGCCGCCGAAGCGCCCTGCGCACCATAACCCGGCGACAGAATCGGGCCGTTGAACACGCTCAGGTCAATACCCAAATCAACCAGCGCCTGACCAACGGTCGCGCCAACCACCAGGCCGCACGGACCCATCTGCTCCCACTGGCGGGAAGCATTCTCGGCTACCGCCGCGGCAATAATGCGCTTGGCCACCGCGCCCTCGGACTCCGATGCGCCCACGTGCTGAACGCTCTTACCCTCGGGGTTCGAGGTCAACGCCAGCACGAAAGTGCCGCGGTCATTCTCATCAGCCAAATCCAACGCCGGACGCAGCGACTCAAAACCCAGGTACGGGCTCAACGTCACCGAATCGGTACCCAGCGGCGAGGAGGAGCCGAGCCACGCATCCGCGTACGCCTTCATGGTCGAACCAATGTCGCCGCGCTTAGCGTCAGCAACAATCAGCACACCATCAGCGGCCGCGCGGGCAAACAGCGCCTCCAGCACAGCAAGACCAGCCGAACCGTGACGCTCAAACAGCGCCACCTGAGGCTTCAACGCCGCCGCAAACGGGGCGCAACCTTCATAGACCGCCTCAGTAAAAGCAGCCAGACCGGCAGCGGAATCCTCAAGACCCCACTGCTCCAGCAGGTTCGGATGCGGGTCAATGCCCACACACAGCGGGCCGCGCTCCGCCATCGCCTTCGCCAGACGATCACCAAAAGCAGCGGACATTACGCCTCGCCACCCTCGGAACGAGCATCCACAGCGGCAGCCAGCTGAACGCCGTGCTCCTGCAGGCTCATGATGTCCCAGCTGTGCTCACGCAGAGCATTAATCGCCTGAACAGCCGCAGCGAACTCAGAAATGGTGGTCATGACCGGGCAGCCCACCGAAACCGCAGCGGCACGAATCTCGTAACCATCGCTACGAGCAGCACCACCGGCAGGGGTGTTCAGAATCAGGTCAATGTCACCGTTGCGGACCATGTCCACAATCGAGTGGTCGCCATTCGCCTCAGCGAACTTAGAAGCCACCAGCACCGAGTTCAGGCCGTTACGGCGCAGAATCTCAGCGGTACCACCGGTCGAAACAATCTCAAAGCCCAGCGACTCCAGCATCTTCGCGTAAATAATGACGTTACGCTTATCGTGGTTAGCCACCGAAATGAACACCTTACCGGAGGTCGGCAGCGGAGAACCAGCACCAGCCTGAGCCTTCGCGAACGCGGTGTCATAGTGCTTATCCAGACCCATGACCTCACCGGTCGAACGCATCTCCGGGCTCAGCAACGAATCCACTACAACACCCTCGGGGGTGCGGAAACGAGCGAACGGCAGAACCGCAGCCTTCACAGCAATCGCAGTCTCCTCCGGCAGGGATGCGCCATCCATGTTCGACGGCAGGTAGCCCTCAGCCTTCAGCTCAGCAATGCTCTTACCCAGACCAATCAGCACAGCAGCCTTAGCCATCTGCACGCCGGTAGCCTTCGACACGAACGGAACAGTACGAGACGCACGCGGGTTCGCCTCAATCACGTACAGGTTCTCAGACACGTACGCGAACTGAATGTTAATCAGACCGCGCACACCGGTGCCGCGAGCAATCTTCTCGGTAGCGTCCTTCACCTTCGCGATGATGTCCGGGCCGAGAGTAATCGGAGGCAAAGTACAAGAGGAGTCACCCGAGTGAATACCGGCTTCCTCAATGTGCTCCATGACGCCGCCCAGGTACAGCTCCTCGCCGTCGAACAGGGCGTCAACGTCAATCTCGATAGCGTCCTCAAGGAACTTATCAATCAGAGCAGGCTGCGAGGGCGAAACCTCGGTAGCGTTCTCCAGGTAGCGTGCCAGGTTCGCCTCATCGTAGACGATCTCCATGCCACGGCCGCCCAGCACGTACGAAGGACGAACCAGAACCGGGTAACCAATCTCATCAGCGATGCGCTTAGCACCCTCGAAAGTGAACGCGGTACCGTTCTTGGGCGAAATCAGGCCGCCCTCCTCCAGCACGCGGGAGAACTCGCCGCGGTCCTCAGCCAGGTCAATAGCCTCGGGGGTGGTGCCCAGAATCGGCACGCCCGCATCCTTCAGGGCACGAGCCAGCTTCAGCGGAGTCTGACCGCCCAGCTGAACGAACACGCCCATCAGACCGCCGGTACGACGCTCCGACTCAACAATCTCAAGCACATCCTCAAGGGTCAGCGGCTCGAAGTACAGGCGAGTCGAAATATCGTAGTCAGTCGAAACAGTCTCAGGGTTGCAGTTGACCATGACGGTCTCGTAACCGAGCGAACGCAGCACCAGCGAAGCGTGCACACAGGAGTAGTCGAACTCGATACCCTGACCGATACGGTTCGGGCCCGAACCCAGAATCATAATCGAGGGCTTCTCGTGGTGCGCAACCTCATCCTCCAGGTCGTAGGAGGAGTAGTGGTACGGAGTGAACGCCTCAAACTCGGCTGCACAGGTGTCAACAGTCTTGAAGACCGGGCGGATACCCAGAGCGTGGCGAACACCGCGCACAACATCCTCAGAAGAGCCGATAATCTCAGCAATCTGAGCGTCCGAGAAACCGTGACGCTTAGCCAGCTTCAAGGTCTCCGGGTCAAGGTGGTCACGCTTAGCGTGAACCACGCCGGCAACCTCATTCAGCAGCACCAGCTGATCCAGGAACCACGGGTCAATCTTGGTCGCCTCGTGCAGCTGCTCCACGGTAGCGCCAGCCAGCAGAGCCTGCTGAACCTGGTAAATACGCTGAGTGGTCGGAACCTTCGTCTTCTCAATCAGCTCAGCCAGCTCAGCCTCAGACAGGGTCAGCGGCTTGAACGAGAAGGACGCGCCCTTCTGCTCCAGCGAACGCATCGCCTTCTGCAGAGCCTCAGTGAAGTTACGGCCCAGAGCCATAGCCTCGCCAACACTCTTCATGGTGGTGGTCAGAGTCGGGTCAGCAGCCGGGAACTTCTCAAACGCGAAGCGAGGAACCTTCACGACCACGTAGTCGAGGGTCGGCTCGAAGGACGCCGGGGTCTTCTGGGTGATATCGTTCGGAATCTCATCCAGGGTGTAACCCAGGGACAGCTTGGTCGCAATCTTCGCAATCGGGAAGCCGGTAGCCTTCGACGCGAGCGCCGAAGAACGAGACACGCGCGGGTTCATCTCAATGACGATGATGCGGCCGGTCTTCGGGTCAATCGCGAACTGGATGTTACAACCACCGGTGTCCACGCCAACCTCACGAATCACGTTGATCGCGATGTCGCGCAGCTTCTGGAACTCACGGTCGGTCAGGGTCAGCGCGGGTGCCACGGTGATGGAGTCACCGGTGTGCACGCCCACGGGGTCGAAGTTTTCGATGGAGCAGACGACCACGACGTTGTCGTTGGTGTCACGCATCATCTCCAGCTCGTATTCCTTCCAGCCGAGGATGGACTCCTCCAGCAGGACCTCGCTGGTCGGCGAGTACTGAATACCGGCACCGGCAATACGGTAGAGGTCTTCCTCGTTGTACGCCATGCCCGAGCCGAGACCACCCATGGTGAAGGAGGGGCGGACCACCATCGGGTAGCCCAGCTCCTTAGCGGCTTCCAGCGCCTCCGGCATGGAGTGAACAATCACCGAGCGTGCAGACTCGCCGCCGGCGCGCTCCACCACGCCCTTGAATGCTTCACGGTCCTCACCGAGGTTAATCGCCTCAATGTTCGCGCCGATGAGCTCAACATTGTACTTGGCGAGCACGCCGCGCTCATCCAGGGAGATTGCCGCGTTCAGCGCGGTCTGACCACCCAGGGTCGGCAGGATTGCGTCCGGCTTTTCCTTCTCGATAATCTTCTCAATCACCTCGGGGGTGATGGGTTCAATGTAGGTGGCGTCCGCGAACTCGGGGTCGGTCATGATGGTTGCCGGGTTCGAGTTCACGAGGATGACGCGCACGCCCTCCTCCTTCAGCACGCGCAGCGCCTGAGTGCCGGAGTAGTCGAATTCCGCTGCCTGACCGATGACGATGGGGCCGGAACCGATGACGAGGACGCTATTAAGGTCAGTACGACGAGGCATTTATGCTTCCTTTGCAGTCTTGGTTGCGACCATCAGGTCGATGAAACGGTCAAAGAGGTAGGCGGAATCATGCGGGCCCGCAGCAGCCTCGGGGTGGTACTGCACGGAGAACGCGGGGATGTCCTTACAGGTCAGGCCCTCAACCACGTTGTCGTTCAGACCCACGTGGGAGACCATGACCTGACCGAACTCGGCGTTCGGTGCGGTCACGTAGTCGCCAATCGGCGCGTCCACAGCGAAGCCGTGGTTCTGCGCGGTGATTTCAACCTTGCCGGTGGTCTTATCCATGACCGGCTGGTTGATGCCGCGGTGGCCGAAGGGCAGCTTGTAGGTGCCGAAGCCCAGGGCGCGGCCGAGCAGCTGGTTACCGAAGCAGATGCCGAAGAACGGGGTGCCCTTACGCAGCACGCCCTGCAGCAGCTCAACCTGCTCGTCAGCGGTTGCCGGGTCACCGGGGCCGTTGGAGAAGAACACGCCGTCGGGGTTGTAGGAGTAGATGTCCTCGAGGGTTGCGTTTGCGGGCAGCACGTGCACGCGCACGCCACGCTCAGCGAAACGCTGCGGGGTCATCGACTTAATGCCCAGGTCCAGGGCGACGATGGTTGCGACCGGGGGTGCGAACCAGTTGAACTGGTGCGGCTCAACGGTGTAGGCGGTGTCAACCGAAACGGAGTCAGCGAGCTTACGGCCGGCCATCGGCTCGGAGGCGCGCACCTCCTCCAGCAGTTCAGCTTCGGGGCGTTCTGCGTGCTCACCGGAGAACACGCCCGCACGCATCGAACCGCTCGAACGCAGGCGGCGGGTCAGGGCGCGAGTGTCAATGCCCTGAATACCGACGATGCCCTGCTCGATGAGCTCTTCGTCGAGGGTGCGCTCAGAACGCCAGTTGGATGCCACGCGTGCTGCGTCGCGAACCACGTAGCCGGCAACCCAAATCTTGCGGGACTCAGCGTCGGTGGTGTTCACGCCGGTGTTGCCGATATGGGGAGCGGTCTGAACCACAATCTGACCCGCGTAGGAGGGGTCGGTCAGGGTTTCCTGGTAGCCGGTCATACCGGTCGAGAAAACCGCCTCGCCCAGGGACGCGCCGGTTGCGCCGTAGCCATAGCCGCGGTAGACGGTGCCGTCCTCCAGGACGAGCAGCGCGCGGTCCGTACGCAGGGCGCCGGATCGTGTCATGTCAGTCATGCTCTTCTTCCTTTTCTCTGGTGTTCTCCCCCGCTTCCTGTACGGCCTCTACCGTGCAGGTTCCGGGGTAGTCTATGGTGCCTTCGGCGGGGTGTTCACCTGCCGTGGGGCAAAATCTATGGGTGTGCGGGTGCGCCGGGGATATTGGTCCGGGATATTAGTCCGGGCTGCCGGTTAGGCTTCCGGTTCTGCCGCCCACTTCTCGGGCGCATCCACCGCGTTCGGGGCGATGCGGCGCAGCTCCTGCAGTACCGCCTGCTTGTCCTCGGCGTAGCGGGTGCGGAAGCCGGTCTGCACGCGGTGACCGTCCAGCGTCCAACCAATCACAACCAGGCCGTTCTTCTCCACAACCTTGCCCGCCATACCGCGGTCGGTGGTGATGACGGCAAGCTTCTTCGCCGGAATCCACAGGTCCTTCGCGCCGTCACGGGTGAAGATGATGCTGTCCGGGTAAATCAGCAGGGTGGACTTGCTCTTGAAACCGAGCGAATCAAAACCCACGCGGTCCAGCCAGTTACCGAAGATTGTGGTGCTGACGTATTCACCCTCGAAAGCGGCGTCAGCGGTCATGCCCTCGTAGCGTTCGGGAACTTCCTTGAGGGAGCCGAACATGTTCGCCTGGCGTGCCAGGCGCGAGCGCCATCCGTGCCACATGCCGTAGATGCACAGGGCAACCAGGGCGATGCAGATGACGGCGGTCAGGAACTTTCCCACGAAGGTTCTCTCTTTCGGTTGGGGCCTCAGGTCGGGGCCTCGGATTTGGGCTGGTGGGTCTAGGTTGGTGGGGTTGGAGGCGGTGCTCCCCGCAAGGCGGTGGCAGGCGTGAACCTACCACCGCCAGGCACAGTCACAACGCACGTGCGCGGGTTAGCGGCGCGGGATTGCCAGCTCGCCGTTCAGCACAGTCGGGTGGCCAGCGTAGAAGGTTGCACGAATCGAGCCGGGCACCTCCATGTCGCGGTAGGGGTTGTTCTTACCCTTGGTTGCCTGCTCCTCCGGCTTAATCACGCGGGTTGCCTTCGGGTCGACCAGCACAATGTTTGCCGGTTCGCCTTCGGCAAGCGGGCGGCCCTGCTCGTGGTCCAGGCGACCAATCTTCGCGGGCTCCTCAGAAAGGATGCGTGCCACATCGCGCCAGGTAATCATGCCGGTGTCAACCAGGGTCATCTGGATGATGGACAGCGCCTGCTCCAGGCCGGTCATGCCGTTCGCGGCGCACGCCCACTCGCATTCCTTGGTCTCTGCCGGGTGCGGTGCGTGGTCGGTACCGATCACGTCGATGATGCCGTCAGCAACTGCCTGACGCAGCGCCATGACGTCCTCTTCGGTGCGCAGCGGCGGGTTCACCTTGAAGACCGGGTCGTAGGTGCGTGCGGTCTCGTCGGTGAGCAGCAGGTGGTGCGGGGTTGCCTCCGCGGTCACCTTCACGCCGCGGGACTTAGCCCAACGCACAACCTCAATGGAGCCCTTGGTAGACAGGTGGCAAATGTGCAGCTTGGAGTCCAGGTGCTCAGCCAGCAGCACGTCGCGAGCAATGATTGCCTCTTCAGCGACGGCAGGCCAACCGGCCAGACCCAGGTCAGCGGACACCTTACCTTCGTTCATCTGGGCGCCTTCGGTCAGGCGCGGCTCCTGCGCGTGCTGCGCAATAACGCCGTCGAAGGTCTTGACGTATTCGAGGGCGCGGCGCATCACGGCGGGGTCGTACACGCACATGCCGTCGTCAGAGAACACGCGCACGTTCGCGGTGGAGTTCGCCATACCGCCAATGTCGGAGAGGCGCTCACCCTTCAGGCCCACGGTCACTGCGCCGATGGGCTGCACGCGGCACCATGCGGATTCCTTGCCGAGGCGGTCAACCTGCTCAACCACTGCGGCGGTGTCTGCCACGGGCATGGAGTTTGCCATGGCGAACACTGCGGTGTAGCCGCCCAGGGCTGCTGCGCGGGTGCCGGTCTCAACGGTTTCGGATGCTTCGTAGCCGGGCTGACGCAGGTGGGTGTGGATGTCGACCAGGCCGGGCAGCGCCACCTGGCCTGCCGCCTCGACGACCTGTGCATCTGCGGCGTCAATGTTCTCTGCGATGCGGCTAATCACACCGTCCTCGATGAGGATGTCGGCGACCTTTTCGCCGTAGAGGCTTGCGCCCTTGATCAGGTACTTGCTCATGGTGTTGGTTCCTCTCGTTAGGAAGGTCGTTTAGGATTCGTCGCCGGCGTAGAGCTTGGCGCTGGAGCCGTCGGTCAGAAGCAGGTAGAGCACCGCCATGCGCAGCGCCACGCCGTTGCTGACCTGGCGCAGGACCCAGGAGTTGGTGGCGTCGGCGGCTTCGGTGCAGATTTCCAGGCCGCGGTTCATGGGGCCCGGGTGCAGGATCGCGACCGGCTGCGGCTGCGCCTGCAGGGTTGCGAAGCGTTCGGCGGTCAGACCCCACAGGTCGGTGTATTCCTCTGCGGAGGGGAAGTACGCGGCGTTCATGCGTTCCTTCTGGATGCGCAGCAGCATGACGGCGTCGGGGTTGGTGGCGATGGCTTCGTCGAAGTCATGGAAGATTTCTACGCCGGCTTCTTCAACCCAGGAGGCGGTGTTCAGCGGCAGCAGGGTCGGCGGTGCGACGAAGACGACCTGCGCGCCGAGGGTGTGCAGCAGCCAGAGGTTGGAGCGTGCCACGCGCGAGTGCAGGATGTCGCCGACGATGAGCACGCGCATGCCGGACAAGTCGGTGCCGCGGGGGCTGTCGAGGCCGTCGCGTTCTGCCTTGTACTGGCGCAGGGACACGGCGTCGAGCAACGCCTGGGTGGGGTGCGCGTGGGTGCCGTCGCCCGCGTTGAGTACGGGGATGTCGGTCCAGCCTGCTTCGGCGAGGCGCTGCGGCGCGCCGGATGCCGAGTGGCGGATCACGAACGCATCCGCGGCAATCGCCTTGAGGGTCTGCGCGGTGTCCTTGAGCGACTCGCCCTTAGACAGGGAGGAGCCGGAGGCGGAGAAGTTGGTGACGGCTGCACCGAGGCGCTTCTCTGCGGCTTCGAAGGAGAGGCGGGTACGGGTGGAGTCCTCGAAGAAGAGGTTGACGACGGTCTTGCCGTTGAGCACGTTGAGGGTGCGGTTTTCGGCTTTGACCTGCGCCATGTAGTCGGCGACGTCAAGGATTTCGATGGCTTCTTCGCGGGTTAGTTCGCGGGTGTCGAGCAGATGCTTCATGAGAGCCCTCCCAGCTGGATAATGTCAACTCGGTCTGTTGCGTTGTCGGTTTCGGTTAGTACGACGCGCACGGTTTCGGTGGCGCTGGTGGGCAGGTTTTTGCCCACGTGGTCGGCGCGGATGGGTAGTTGCCGGTGTCCGCGGTCTACGAGGACTGCCAGGCGTACGAGGGCGGGTCGTCCGTGGGCGTTGAGTGCGTCGAGGGCGGCGCGTACGGTGCGGCCGGAGTAGAGGACGTCGTCAACGAGGACTACGGTTTTACCTTCAATGCCGATGCTGGGCATGATGCTCTCCCCTGCGGTATCTGGGGAGGTGGTGCCGGTGGGCGAGACGGGCTGGTCGTCGCGGTAGGCGGTGATGTCCAGGGCGCCGAGTCGGGTTTCTGCGTTGAAGTTCGGCTCGATGGCTTGGATGCGGGCGGCGAGTCGTACGGCGAGGGGCACGCCGCGGGAGCGGATGCCGATGAGTACGAGGTTTTCTACGCCTTTGTTGGTTTCGATGATTTCGTAGGCGATGCGGGTGAGGGCGCGGCGGATTTCGTCCTCGCTGAGGATGGTGCGGCCGACGGTGGTCGCGTCCTCGGAGGCGTTTTGAGGGGTTGCCGAATGGGGGGCTGCGGTTACGTTTCGCCCCTGATTCGCGCCGGATGTGGGTACAGTTGACCCAGGCATAGCCGTCTCCTTCCCCGCCTCACGGGACGGATTTAAAGGTTTTGTGCTTCTAGTAGGGTACCACAGTTCACAGGCTACGTTCAGGTTCGGCGAGAGACCGCTCACGGCGAGAGGGCTGCCAAGATATCAGAACTACATATTGAAGATGCACGCCCCGCAATGCGAGATAAAAAATAGAAATGGGAAGGTGATTGAAGCACACTCAGATGTCTTCAATTACCTTCCTGTTTCTGAAAGCGTTAGTGTTGCGAGGGCTTACACTCACCCTGAACTTTGCGGCCGCTCTGAATCGCATACACACCATCAGGTCGACGAATCATAGTGTTCTCACGCAATTCCTCTGTTGCGAGAGATTCATCAAGAACAATAGGTTCACCGGTTGGCCAGCGAAGGCTTCCCCAATCTTCGCAATACTGCACACGCACAATGGCGTTAGGCGTGCTCTGCCCGTTTTGGTCCGTTGAGGCAGATACTTCGACTACTTCTACATCGCGAATTTCAATCTGCCCGCTGAACGGTCCTTCCTGAAGTGTTTCACGTAGATCCTCAAAACCAGCCAGGGTGCTTTTAACACCCTTCGGTTCCAAAAACTTAGCGAGGTCCTCTTCACTGGCATGTTCCAGATCCCCCTGCATCCAGGCATTCCGAAGACGTACGTCCTGGTCTAGTACTTGCTTAGCTGCTTCTTCTGCTGCTTTGCGCGCTTCTTCTGAGTCAACGGTGGTGTCAACGGCGGCACGGATTTCAACGACCTCAGAACCGGTCGGGGTGGGTGAAGGAGTGGGCGTTGCGGAAGCCTCAGTGCTTGCCGATTCAGCGCCCGCGGAGGTGGATGCGCTCGATTCTGCGTTGACCTGCGCGCCGCCGGAACATGCAGACAGGGTGAGCATCATTGCCGCTGAGAGCGCGGCAATAGAACTACGGTTAAACATCATTGTTGGTTCTTTTCTGGTATGTGGTTGTGCCGGTAAAAGACGGCTATGAAAATGGTGACTGTTGGAGGCGCATATCGAGCAACACGGGCGGGGGTAGCCTCCCCGCGTGCCCGGCATGCGGCTCATTAGATTAGGGGCAGAGGTTAGACGACTTCTTCTTCCTCATAGTCGCAACCTTCGTGCTCAATATCGGTACTGCCGAGAACATATGCCCCGTCATCACGTCGAACGATAAAGATCCTCCGTGTTTGGCTGGCGTTCAGCCTAGACCCGTCAGACAGACGAATATTGCTAGTATCTTCACAGTAGGTGATGGCTATACCCGCGTTAGGCTCCGAAGGCTTAGAACCATCAGAGTGCTCCAAATTGTAGATAGAGGGAAAGCGAACATCACGGACGATAATATCGCCTTCCACAGGGGAGGATGCTGCGAGCTTACGCATAGACTCTGCCTGCTTTTTAACGCTTTCGAGAATACCCTTATTTACGTACTGAAGTAGCTCCTCATCACTGGTATGTTCCAGATCTCCATGCACCCAGGCGTTCTTAACACGTAGATGCTGGTCCAATACGGCGTACGCTGCGACAAGCGCCGCGTTTTCAGCTTCCTTCGAATCATTATTGGTGTCCACGCTCGGGCGAACCAATACAATCTCGGAGCCAGACGGGCCAGTCGGAGTGGGCGAAGGAGTAGGGGTTGCGGATGCCTCGGCGCTTGCGGATTCAGTGCTCGCGGAAGTGGAGGTGCTCGATTCTGCACTAACCTGCGCGCCGCCGGAACAAGCGGACAGGGTGAGCATCATTGCCGCCGAGAGCGCGGCAATAGAACTACGGTTAAACATCATTGTGGTTCTTTTCTGGTGTGTGGTTGTGTAAACCGCAGAATTATCCATACAACAACGTATGGAATTCAGCGGAATGTTATCGGTTGATGCCATTACCCTAACATACATCTGCAGAGCACACACCTCGGCTTATGGTTTGTCCATTTTGGCAATGTGCCATTCATGCCGGCGCAGACAAGGATACGCCTGAGGTATGCGTAGAGGCGCATACCGGGCACGCGGGGCGGGGGCTCCGTCCTCAAGGCGCTCAGCGCCGCAGAGGGGGCACTCCCCCGCCTGCGTTGTCCGGTGAAGCCTCAAACGTTACCCCTACCCACGGGCTCCGGTGCACCTCCCGACGTATCTCAGCCGGTACCACCAAACCCTGCAAGCGCATCCGCACCGAATCCGGAACCCCACGTAGAACTGCACCAACCAAACGCAACCTAGACACAGAAAACCCCCGCCGTCCTGTAGCGAACTACAGTACGGCGGGGGGTTCACGTACGCTCCCCTGCGGGTGCATCCTCAACAGCGGCAAACCAACCAGCCATAAGCTGGCGGGTAGGCCGCGGCGGGACGTCTTACGCGAGCAGGGTCGGCTTCACCTGACGGAGCTTATCCAGCAGACCGTTCACGAACTTCGGAGATTCATTCGTGGACAGCACACGCGCCAGACCGACAGCCTCAGAAATTGCGACAGCATCCGGAACTTCGTCATTGTACAGAAGCTCCCAAGTGCCAATACGCAGCACGGCACGGTCCACGGCGGGCATACGCTCGAAGGACCAGTCACGGGCGTAAGTCTCCACAAACTCGCGGATTTCTTCGTCGTGGTCGCGGACGCCACGAATGATTTCCTCAGAGTATGCAGAAATCTGCGCTACCGTGTACAGTCGGCGGCGGCGGAGTACCTCAATATAATCTTCGTTGCGCTGATCCGCCTCGAAGAGCACTTCGAGGGCGCGCAATCGGGCTTTCGTACGCGAATTCATTAGTCGTTCACGCGACCGAGGTACTCACCGGTGCGGGTGTCAACCTTGACCTTGGTGCCGGTCTCCAGGAACAGGGGAACCTGGATCTCGTAGCCGGTCTCAACGGTTGCGGGCTTGGTGCCGCCGGTGGAGCGGTCACCCTGCAGGCCGGGCTCGGTGTAGGTGATTTCGAGGACCACGGATGCGGGCAGCTCGATGTACAGGGGGTTGCCCTCGTGCATTGCGATGGTTGCGGTCTGGGACTCGAGCATGTAGTTTGCTGCGTCGCCGACAACGGTTGCGGGAACGTTGATCTGGTCGTAGGTCTTCATGTCCATGAAGACGTAGTCGTCGCCGTCCTGGTACAGGTACTGGTAGTCGGAGCGGTCAACGGTTGCGGTTTCGATCTTAGCGCCAGCGTTGAAGGTGCGGTCGACGACCTTGCCGGAGGTAACGTTGCGCAGCTTGGTGCGGACGAATGCGCCGCCCTTACCGGGCTTGACGTGCTGGAACTCTACGACGGACCAGAGGTTGCCGTCAATCTTCAGGACGGCGCCGTTCTTAATATCGGTAGTGGATGCCATGGGGCTCTCCTTCGTGTCATCGACGCTCACGCCGTAGTGGTACCCGGCGCGGCGCTAAGTTTTCAATGAGCAAAAATATGTCCCGTACATTCTACAGGATGCGCACGAATTTGCCTAGCAGGGGCGCCACAGATTCTGCGGCACCCTGCCCGGCTGGCGCGTACTGACTGTCATGTGCTGGCAGATACGTGCCGGGTGCGTCCGGTGAATGTACGGGACTCGCACCTACTCGGTAATCTCCTGGTAGGTCATGTACAGGATCGAGTCGTCCGGCACCTCGTAGACGCGCGGGCGAGCCAGACCGTCAAGAATGATGAAGCGCAGCAGGTTGCCGCGTGCCTTCTTGTCGCGGCGCATTGCTTCGAGCAGCTGGGGCCATGCGTCTGCCTTGTAGGAGGTGGGCAGGCCCAGGGATTCGAGGATGCGGCGGGTGCGTGCCACGAGCTCTTCGTCGGCGTGGCCGGTTGCCAGCGCCAGTTCGGCGGCGTAGACCATGCCGACGGACACTGCCGCACCGTGACGCCACTGGTAGCGTTCGTTGCGTTCAATGGCGTGGGCGAGGGTGTGGCCGTAGTTCAGGATTTCGCGGCGGCCGGATTCGCGCAGGTCCTCGGAGACGACCTCCGCCTTCACGCGCACGCTACGCTCGATGAGTTCACGCATCACGGCGGACTGCGAGTCGCGTACGGCGTTCGGGTTCGCCTCGATCAGGTCGAGGATTTCGGGGTCTGCGATGAAGCCGCACTTGACGACCTCACCCATGCCGGTCAGCAGCTCATGCTCGGGCAGGGTGCGCAGGGTGCCGATTTCGCAGAGCACCGCTGCGGGCGGCCAGAACGCGCCGACCAGGTTCTTACCCTCGGCGGTGTTGATGCCGGTCTTACCGCCCACGGCAGCGTCCACCATGCCGAGCAGGGTGGTCGGAATGTGGATGACGCGCACGCCGCGCAGCCAGGTTGCCGCCACGAAGCCGGCAACGTCGGTAATAGCGCCGCCACCCACGGAGATGATCGCGTCGGTGCGGGTGAAGTCGTTCTGACCGAGCACCTGCCAGCAGAACGCCGCCACCTGGTAGTGCTTCGCCTCCTCAGCGTCCGGGATTTCGGCGCTGAACGACTCGTAGCCCATGGCACGCAGGTCTTCCATGACCAGCTCACCGGTGGAACGCAGGGCACGCGGGTGAATCACGAGCACCTTCTTGGTGCGGTTGCCCAGAATTTCAGGGATTTTACCGAGCAGGTTGTGGCCGATGAGAACCTCATAGTTCTCACGCGGGGAGCTGCCGGTCACCGGGATGCGGGTGATATCTTCCGCGCCGGAGGCACCGAAGGTGGGGGTGGGCTGAGTGCTCATCATGTGTCCTTTCACAGGTGAGGGGTTATGCTTGGGGGCGCTGCGCGCGGGAGGCACGGGTTGCGGTCACGTACGCCTGGATTTCGGCGGTCATCTCGGTGATGGGGCGGCCGCCTCGTGCGTCCAGGGTGAAGTGCGCCAGCTCTTCGTATCGGCTGCGGCGACGCTCAAAAATTTCGGTCCACCGCTCGACCGGGTTCGGCTGCAGCAGCGGGCGGGTCTTGTTGCCGGTAATGCGCGGGGTGACGGTGTCAGCATCAACGAGGATGTACACCACGCATTCGTCCTTGAGCAGCTCCGCGACCGAGTCGGTCATGGGTGCGCCACCACCCAGGGAGAACACCGTGTTGCGGTACACGGGCGAGGTGAGGACCTCTTCGATGGTTTTGTGTTCGAGCTCGCGGAAGTACGCCTCACCGAAAATTTCGAAGATTTCGGAGACTTCGCCGTAGCGTTCGACGATGAGCTGGTCGGCATCGAGGAACTCGTAGCCGTAGAAACGCGCCAGGTGCGTACCAATGTAGGTCTTACCTGCCGCCATGGGGCCGATGAGCACGATGGGGCGGGAGCGTTCCGCGAAGTTCTCGTGCATTTCACGCACCTGCTGCGGGTGGATGCGAGCGCCGGCGGACTCGTCTTCTGCGAGCACCTCGCGTGCGGCAGATTCGGTGGGAACGGCGGGCTCTGCGGGTGCCACAGATTCAGCCGGCACTGCAGATTCAGCCGGGGTTGCGGGCAGCTCGGAAGCGTCGAGGGGCTTCTCCCCTGCCTGGTTCTCTTCTTCCGCGGGGGGCACAGCGGGTGCTGCGGGCGCGGTAACCTGAACCTTGCCGAATAGCGCCGGGGTCGGACGGACCGGCTTGGCGGGTTCAGCCGCGGGCACACCTACGGGGGCTGCGGGCGCGACCGGCTGGGGTTCAGCCTTCTGCACGGGAGCAGAAGCGCTCTCCCCCGCCGCCTCTGCAGGCTGAGCCTGCTTCGGAGGTGCCGGCTTGGGCGCGGCAGGCTTAGGCACAGTCGGCTTGGGCGCTTCCGCCTTCGCGGGCTCCTTGCGGGGCTCCTCTTCGGCGGTGCCCATGCCCTGCAGGGCGCTGAGCAGCTTCAGGCGCAGGTCCTCGTCCAGGCCGAGCGCCGGGTCGGCATCCTCAGATACCGAGGAGGCGTACAGGCGCACACCCTGCGTGTTCGCCGAAGCGGCGGCGGACAGGGGGCGGGTGCCAGAACGCATCAGGTCAGCCGGGGTGGGCACGCGAGAGGCCGGGCGGGCAGAAGAAACCGACGCGGCAACCTCACGAGCAACAGCTTCACGAGCCCCAGCGCCTGCTGCCTCAAGAGTCTCAGCGCCCGCAGCCTCAACAGCCTGCTCAGCCGCGGCAGAAGTACCGGATTCCGAGACACCAGATTCCGGGCGCGGCGAAGCGCCCCCTCGCGCACGCTGCGTTGCCGCAGCAATACGCGCAAGGGGGCTCGAAGCGACCGGGCGAACACCCCGCTCCACAGAAACCTCCCCGGAACCGCGACCTTCCGCGCCGCGGCCCTCAGACTCCGCCGGAAGGGGCACTACGCGTCCCAACCAGCCACGTTAGACTCCCACGCCAAAGACGCGGGGATAGCGTCCAGGTAGGAATCCATGTTGCGGCGAGTCTCACCGATGGAGTCACCGCCAAACTTCTCCAGTGCCGCATCAGCGAGCACCAGGGCGACCATCGCCTCCGCCACCACGCCGGCGGCGGGAACAGCACACACGTCCGAACGCTGGTGGTGGGCGCGAGCCTCTTCACCGGTGGAAGTGTCAATGGTCTTCAGAGCCTTCGGCACGGTCGCAATGGGCTTCATTGCCGCGCGCACACGCAGCAGGTCACCAATACTCATGCCACCCTCAATACCACCTGCACGGTTGGTATCGCGGGTCACGCCGTGCTCACCGATGGAAATCTCGTCGTGAGCGGCAGTGCCCGGGCGGTCAGCGGTCGCGAAACCGTCACCAACCTCAACGCCCTTAATAGCCTGAATACCCATCAGCGCTGCGGCAAGGCGCGCGTCCAGGCGGCGGTCCCAGTGCACGTACGAACCCAGTCCGGGAGGCATACCGTACGCGAGCACCTCAACCACACCGCCGAGAGTCTCACCGTCCTTGTGTGCCTCGTCCACACGCTGAACCATCGCGTCGGAGGTCGCCTTATCGAAGCAGCGCAGCGGGTCAGCGTCCAGCTGGTCAACGTTGCGGGGCGAAGGCACCGGGGCACCCTCGGGCGCGTGCACGCCACCCACAGCCACGGTGTGAGAAACCAGCTCAACACCCAAAGCCTTCAAAATCTGTGCGGCAACCACACCAAGCGCCACGCGGGTCGCAGTCTCACGAGCGGAGGCGCGCTCCAGCACCGGGCGAGCCTCAGAGAAGTTGTACTTCTGCATGCCGGTAAAATCGGCGTGACCGGGGCGCGGACGAGTCAGCGCAGCGTTACGCGCACGACCCTCAATCAGCTTCGGATCCACCGGATCGGAGCTCATCACGTCAGTCCACTTGGGCCACTCGGTGTTCGCAATCTCAATCGCGACCGGGCCGCCCTGAGTCAGGCCGTGACGCACACCGCCCAGGATGCGCACGCGGTCCTCCTCGAACTTCATGCGGGCACCGCGGCCGTAGCCGAGGCGGCGGCGAGCCAGGGCGTCACGCACCATGTCGCTGGTGAGTTCCACACCGGCGGGTACGCCCTCAATAATGCCGACGAGCGCCTCGCCGTGGGATTCTCCGGCAGTGAGCCAACGCAGGGCCATAGGTTAACCTCTTTTCATCGCACCCGCACCGCAGCGCAGGAGGAAGGAATAATAATTCTTCACGTGTATAAATAGTGTATAAAATGCCTGTTTACTGAGCGAGTGAAAGCACGCTTTTTTCACGAAACGGAAGCACGAAGCGGAAGACCAACCGCCGCGCACATCGCATTCACCAGGCCCAGCAGTTCACCCTCAGACAGGGTGCGGTCAGTAAAAAGCAGAACCTGCTCCACCGCCTGATAGAGCAACATCTCCAAACCAGAAACCACCGTACCGCCGTTAGCCTCCCAAGCGCTCGCCAGCACCGAAGGCCACGGGTTATACGCAACATCGAGCAGTACCGGCCGGTGCGTTGCGGAGGCGCCCTTCAGCCCGCTCAGCTGGCTCGCCCACTCATCCGCCGCATGGGCAGGAAGCGTAGACACCACCGGATGGTGACCGCGCTCAGCAAGATTCTGCGGCAAATCAGCCAGGGAAATCTGCTCCAGCTGAACGCCCAGACGATCCGCCGCCTCCTGCACGCTACCGAGCTTATGCAGGGAACGGGCGTACACGCTCACGCGGCGGTACCCCAGCGCGTGCAGGGCGGTCAGGGCGGAAATAGCGGTCGCTCCCCCACCCACAATCGCGGCAGAATCTTTGAGTGGCTGCGGCTCCAAACCGGCGTGGCGCAGCGCGTTCACAATGCCGATCACATCGGTGTTATGTCCCAGCACCTTCTCGCCGCGCGGATACACCGTGTTCACCGCACCGGTCACCTGCGCCATCTCGCTGATCTCATCGCAATACTGAATGACCGCGGTCTTCAACGGCATCGTCACCGACAGACCCGCAATATACGGGGCGTCCTCCGTACCCTTCGGGTGACGCACACCGTGCATGATCTCCGGCAAATCATCGGGCAGAGTATCGCGGCGCTCATACCCCAAATTCTGCTCACCCAAAAAGTCGTACGCCGCACGATGCAGCGCAGGCGACAGGGAATGCTCAATCGGGTGCCCCAGCACGTAAGCGCGGCGAAGATACGGCGCTTCGCGGTACGGTTCAGTCTTCATCGATAGATATTCTTTCGCTCTCAACGCTGGGGAACGCTCTCAACGCTTGGGGCTTGCGGACACGCACGCCACAAACCCGCGTTCATGGGCGCACTCTACCCATTTTAAGGGACAAACCAATATTCGGGTATAGCCAAATAACCGACCGCAACCGAGTACAACCGAGCACCCCCGGCATTCGGGTACAGCAAAGGCGGGCGCCTCCCCCACTCTCGTGGAGGCGGTACCCGCCTCAGCAAGAAACCTTCAGTCCAAAGCTACCGGCTAAACCGATTAGCTACAACGGTTCGGATGCTTAGAACACCACTGGTTGTACTCTTCAACATAACGCTGGTGCTCAGCGTAAGTGCGGGAGTACTTAGTCTCACCGGAATCCAGATCCACAGTCACCCAGTAGAAGTACGGGTTCTTCTCGGGAGCCGCAGCAGCCTTAATCGAAGCCAACTGCGGGGAACCAATCGGACCCTTAGGAAGACCCTTATGCGCATAAGTGTTGTACTTATTGCTCTTATCGGCCTTCTGCTCTTCCGTCAGGTGGTACGAGCGGATACCCAGACCGTAGGTCACGGTCGCATCCGACTGGATCAGACCGGAGGTCTCACCATCGGGGTTGTTCAGACGATTCTCAATGATGCCCGCAACCGCCACGTAGTCCTTCGGCTGAGCCTCAAGCTCCACGATGGAGGCAATAGTCAGCACCTCAAAGATCTTCTGATCGCCGCTCACGCCGGCTTCCTTCAGGTCAGCCTTGGTCTTATCAACCATGGTCTGAATGACCTTCTTGATGTCGGTGCCCTTCGGGAAGCGGTACTCACCCGGGTGTAGCCAACCCTCAATCGAGGGGAAGTTGCTCGGCACACCGTACTGGGTATAGTTGCTGACTGCGTCCTCAACCTGCTTGCGGGTGAACGCACCATCGGAGCCAGAAACAATCAGATCGATGGTCTCGCTCATGCGCTTACCCTGCGGAATCGCCAGGTACAGTACGTTGCTGTTCGCCTCAATAATGGTCTTAATCGCGCTCGAGCTGCTCATGTGCTGCTGCAGTTCATAGGTGCCAGGCTGCAAGTACTTACCCTTGCTCTCCTTGGTGTACACCTCAAGGAACTTATCAGCATCAGCAATGACGCCAGCACTTTCCAGCTCCTCAGCCACCTGCGCGGTGGACTGGCCGGAACGAATCGTGAACGTCACGGTCGTGCCGTTACCGCCACCCGAGTAGTCACGATTCTTGAACGGGTCGTAGCGAGTAATCAGGGCACCAGAAATGATGACCAGAGCCACGACAAACAGGGAAATTGCGCTCAGCATGACGGCGCGGCGGCGGCGCTTACGCGCACGCAACGTAGCCACCGACACGATTTCCTGTTCCATCGTGATGCCGGTAATGCCCTTACGTTCGTCCTCAGCCGTGGGCCTAAAGAGGTCGAGCCCGCTCTCTTCGGGATGTTTATTCTGTTCGGTCACTGAAGGTTCTCCGTTTCGTTGACGGCACCAACCGCGGTCCCTTCTGACTCGGACGGTCGGTTTTCTTCGTGGGCCGGATCGCTCACCTTGTACCCGGCTACGGACTGCCCCGCCTTGAGGGCATCCAGGCTGTACTGCAAAATGTTCACAGCCGCCACCTGGTCAACCATAGTCTTGAAATCTCGGCTGGAAACCCCAGCCTCGTGCAGTGCACGGTGAGCGCTCACGGTGGTGAGTCGCTCATCCACCAGCCAAATGTTAATGTGTGTTTTCTCTTCGGCATCCAGCTCGGAGCGCAGAGCCTGCGCATACTCCCGAGCCATTTCCGTGGAGGGAGAATCCCCACCACGCATGGTCTTCGGAAGCCCGACGAACACCTCCACCACCTCGTTCACCTCAATCAGCTTGCGCAAAACACGGCGGTCAGAGTTCTTCTTCGCGTCGCGGCGCAGCGTCTTGAGCGGGGTGGCAAGGATACCGTCGGGGTCGCTGAGGGCGGTGCCGACGCGGGCGTTACCCACATCGACACCCATCCGCACTCCGCGCTGGAATTCTGCCATGTTTAGGCCTGAGCCTGTGCGATAGCGTCGCGGACAGCGTCCAGTGCAGCACCAATCTTGGATGCGTCCTGGCCACCACCCTGAGCGACGTCGTCCTTACCGCCGCCACCGCCGCCGAGAACACCGGCAGCGACGCGGACCAGAGCGCCAGCCTTCACGCCAGCCTCACGAGCACCCTCGTTAGTTGCCACCAGGATGACGGGGCGACCATTAGCCACACCCACCACAGCAACAACCGCAGCCTCGGAACCAAAGCGCGAACGCAGATCCAGAGCCAGCTCACGAACACCGTTAGCGTCCAGTTCGCCAGCGTCATGCGCCAGAACGCGAACAGAACCGATGGTCTGTGCGTTCTCCAGCAGCTTGCCAGCCTCAGCCTGCAGCTTCTCGCGGCGCAGCTGAGCCAGTTCCTTCTCAGCAGCCTTCAGCTTAGCCAGAGTCTGGTTGATCTTCTCCGGCAGATCAGCGGAGGACTGAACCTTCATCAGGCCGGTCAGCTGGTTCACCAGGGTACGCTCAGCAGCCAGGTGGTTGAAGGAATCCAGACCCACCAGAGCCTCAACACGGCGGTTACCGGAGCCAACAGAGCTCTCAGTCAGCAGGGTCAGCGAACCAATCTCAGCGGACGAACCAACGTGGGTACCACCGCACAGCTCGCGGGAGAACTCGCCGCCGATTTCAACAACACGCACCACGTCGCCGTACTTCTCGCCGAAGAGGCTCATAGCGCCCAGAGCCTTAGCCTCAGCCAGCGGCATCTCACGAGTAATCACCTCGTGGTTATCGCGGATCGCGAGGTTAGCGACCTCTTCAACCTCACGCTTAGCGGACTCGGACAGGCCCTCGTTCCACGCGAAGTCGAAACGCAGGTAGCCTTCCTTGTTGAAGGAGCCACGCTGAGTAGCCTCGTTGCCGAGCACCTGGTGCAGGGCAGCGTGAATGATGTGGGTACCGGAGTGTGCCTTCTCACCGTCGCGGCGGCGCTGAACATCAACCTGTGCCACAACATCGGCACCGACGTGAACCTCGCCCTCACGCACAACGGCGCGGTGAACGCTCAGACCCTTCACGGGCTGCTGAACGTCCTGAACGTCAATGATGAAGCCGTTGCCGGTGATAACACCGGTGTCAGCTGCCTGGCCACCAGCCTCCGCGTAGAACGGAGTCTCATCCAGGACAACCTCGATCTTGTCGCCAGCCTTAGCGGCGGGAACCGACACGCCGTCCACCAGGATTGCGCGCAGCTTAGTCTCAGTACGCAGCTCGGTGTAACCGGTGAAGATGGAGCCACGCTCGTCCACGAGCTTACGCAGCTCGGACAGGTCAGCGAACGCACCCTTCTTCGCCTTAGCGTCAGCCTGCGCACGGTGACGCTGTTCAGCCATCAGCTCACGGAAAGCCTTCTCGTCAACCTTCACGCCAGCCTCAGCAGCCATCTCCAGGGTCAGGTCAATCGGGAAGCCGTAGGTGTCGTGCAGAGCAAACGCCTCAGCACCGGAAACAGCGTTGGAGCCGTCCTTCTTAGCGGCAGCAACAGCCTCTTCCAGACGCTCAGTACCGGTCTCAATGGTGTGCAGGAACGCCTTCTCCTCAGCGTACGCAATGCGGGAAATACGCTCGAAGTCGTCACCCACGTACGGGAAAGCACCCTTCATAGCCTCGCAAGAAGCCGGGAACAGCACGGGCAGGCAGGGCTCAGTCACGCCCAGCAGACGCATCGCACGGATAGCGCGGCGCATCAGACGGCGCAGAATGTAACCGCGACCCTCGTTCGAGGGGGTCACGCCATCAGCAATCAGCATCAGCGAGGAGCGGATGTGGTCCGCCACCACGCGCATACGCACGTCATCCTCGTAGCCCTCATCCTCGGGGGACTCGGAGCCGTGGTACTTCTTACCGGACAGCTTAGACGCAGCGTCCAGAACCGGGCGGACCTGGTCGGTCTCGTAGAAGTTCTCAACACCCTGCAACAGCATAGCCAGGCGCTCAACGCCCAGACCGGTATCGATGTTCTTCTTCGGCAGCTCGCCCAGAATCTCGAAGTCGTCCTTGCCGATGCCCTCGCCACGCTGGTACTGCATGAACACGAGGTTCCAAATCTCAATGTAACGGTCGTCGTCAACCGCCGGACCGCCGTCCTTACCATAGGCGGGACCACGGTCGTAGAAAATCTCCGAGTCGGGGCCTGCAGGGCCGGGCTGACCGGTGGACCAGTAGTTTTCCTTCATGCCCATACGCTGAATACGCTCAGCGGGGAAACCAACGGTCTTAGTCCAAATCTCGAACGCCTCATCGTCACCCTCATAAATGGTGACCCACAGACGCTCGGGATCCAAGCCAAAACCACCCTGATCCTGAGGGGTAGTCAGCAGCTCGTAAGCGAAAGGAATCGCCTTCTCCTTGAAGTAATCACCGAAGGAGAAGTTACCAGCCATCTGGAAGAAGGTACCGTGACGCGCAGTCTTACCAACCTCTTCAATGTCCAGGGTGCGGATGCACTTCTGCACGCTGGTCGCGCGGGAGAACGGAGGGGTCTCACGGCCCAGGAAGTAGGGAATGAACGGCACCATACCGGCAATGGTGAACATAGCGCCGGGCTCGTTCGAAATCAGCGATGCCGAAGGCACCACAGTATGGCCGCGGGAAGCGAAGAAATCGATCCAGCGCTTGGAAATCTCCTGTGAGAGCATCTCGTTCCTTAGAGTAATCTGTGCGAAATTCTAAATTAGTCTACTGACCTATGGTGCCTGCCCGAGAGCAAAATGGCTAATCGAGCCAGTCTCGTACCGTGGTTTACGGGCGAAGACACCACCTTTTAAAACCTAGTTGAAGAAGCCGTCACCGAGCTGACGGTCACGCGCAATACGCTGCTCACGCGCTCGCTTCTGAGCCTCTTCCAAGGAGGCAATCTCAGCCTCCACCTCAATGAGTTCACGCTCAGCCAGGCGACGGTTCGTGGACTCAATCTCAGCCGAGCTCATCTGGCGGTCCCACGTATCCAGGGAGCCAGGACGCAGATCCTGCTTCTGGCGCTCCACCTTAGCGTTGAGCTCCCTCTCCTTCTCCTGCATGCCCTCACGCACGCGGGCGGCGAACTCAACAGCACGCAACGCATACGGCTGCAGGGGCTTGCCAATCGGCGAATCGAAGAACTTTCCCATCTGAGACTCCGGGTTGAGGGCAAGCTCACCGTGCTCACGCATGAGCAGGGCGCTGCCGGGGGTACGCTGAGCAGGTTCGGAGGAGGCGGCACGCCTAGAAGCGAAGTAACCAACCGCCGCGCCGGCGCCAAGCAGAAGAGCTGAACGAAGCAGACCCATTAGTTCTCACCACCCGCAGAGTAAGAGGACTGTGCCGAACCGTACTGGCCACCAGCGGTGTTGCCGGTGCCGTGTGCATCGCCGGACTTGCCGCCGCGGAACGCCTGACGCACACCGTACGAGAAGGACGCAACCTTAATCAGCGGCTGACCCACAGTCGAGGTCACCAGCGAGGACAGCGCAGAAACGTTCGCGGACGCATCCGAAACGTTCGAGGTGATGTCGTCAACCTTCTCCAGCTGCTCATTGGTGGTCACCACAGTGCGGGTCACCTCTTCAATAAGGGGGCCGGTGCTCTGGTTTAGCGAACGAATCGTCACGATAAGCTCATCAAACACCTTGGTCAGGCGAATAATGGGTAGCGCAAGAAGAGCCACCAGAATCGCAAAAACTCCTGCTGCAATCAGGCCCGCAATATCTCCGCCGGTCATCTATATCCCCATTCCGCTCAATGCATGATGCTTATCAATAGTCGTACAGGACCGCATGCCACCGTGGCACGCAGCCGGATTGTGCGTACAGTTCAGGACTGTATACACAGTTCAATCCCCTATTTTAGTCGAAAAATCCTTCAAGCGCCCCCAAAACTCTCATGAAACTCCCAGCGACGGAAGATTCACAGGTTCAGCGGCACCACTGCCCTCTGGTGTATATACCCCAAAAACCCGCTCGTTAAACGGGAACAACCCGCCCCCACCGAACGGTGCAGGACGGGTTGCTTCTCGAAAAATCGAGATTATGCCAGACGCGAGTAGTACTCAACGACCAGCTGCTCGTCGCAAATCACGGGGATCTCTTCGCGCTTGGGCTTGCGCTCAAGCTTTGCGTGCAGCTTCTCGATCTCAACGTTCAGGTATGCGGGAACCTCGGGCAGAACTGCCTGGTGCTCGCCTGCAGCCGCAGCCTGGAAGGGGGTGGTCTTCTCAGCCTTGGGGTGAACGTGGATCAGCTGGCCGGGCTTGACGTGGAACGAGGGGCGGTCCACGCGAACGCCGTCAACCATGATGTGACGGTGAACAACCATCTGACGTGCCTGTGCAATGGTGCGGGCGAAGCCTGCACGCAGAACCAGAGCGTCGAGGCGGGTCTCGAGCAGCTCGACCATGTTCTTACCGGTCTGGCCCTCGGTACGCTTTGCCTCGAGGTATGCGCGGCGCATCTGTGCCTCGCGGATGTTGTACTGAGCGCGCAGACGCTGCTTTTCCTTCAGCTGGGTAGCGTAGTTGGAGTCAGCCTTCTTGCGGGCACGGCCGTGCTGGCCGGGGCCGTAAGGACGACGCTCGAGGTACTTTTCTGCCTTCGGGGTCAGTGCAATGCCCAGGGCACGGGACTGACGCACGGTACGGCGGGTGCGGTTGTGCTTAGCCACAATCTACCTTTCATATGTGAGGCTCCTGCACCCTCACGGGTGGGGCCTCGGTCTGTTGAATACTGGCCTCCTCGGTTGACCCCGCCGGGATCCGTACGCGACCGATTCGGTCGTTGCTGTACGGCGGTGGGGCGGAGAGCTCGGGGCAGAGTACCCCGCAGCTACATTACTGACACCCGCACGGAAGCGGGCATAGTAATTGCCAGACCCGTCAAGCTTACCGGATGCACCCGGGCTTTACCAGCCTTTTGGGGAATCTTTGGCTCAAATCACTATGCATGTGGGTTTTTGATGCATACCCACACGACCCCCACAGGAATTATTTATGCCCGTCAGGACTCTTTAGGCGCGCCTTCCCCGGAAAATTGCGGCGCTAAGATGTTGGATTGTAATCATTTCGTTATTTTTAACCTGTGTCTTTATGGGAAATAGCTTGAATCAGGCCCCTATATCGCCTAGACTAGAAACCATAACAAGCTTGGCGTCCGCCCTTCCGGGAAGGCCGACAGCCAAGACGTCTATCACAACTCAAAACTCTGACGCGGTGCGCAGTACTACCGAGGTACTACGCACCGCTTTCTGTTTGCCTACTGTGTGGTGCGGGTGGTTTGCGCTGGTTGTTCGCGCGAATAACCAACCGGCGCGGGTGGCTTGCGTAATAAATCCGCGCGGCTAATTGCCGCCGTCAAGAATCCTGCGGATACGCTCACGACGCTCCGTCAACGTACGCTCAAAACCATGCTGCGTCGGCTCGTAATAGACCGTGCCGCGCAGAGTATCCGGCAGGTACTGCTGCGCCGCCACATGCCCCGGCGCATCATGGGCATAAATGTACCCCACGCCGTGACCAAACTGCTTCGCCCCCGCATAATGGCCATCACGCAAATGCACCGGAACCTGACCGGCAGCACCCGCACGCACATCCGCAATCGCGCGGTTAATAGCGTTATACGCGGCGTTCGACTTCGGCGCGAGCGCACAATAAATCACCGCCTGCGAGAGGATAATACGCGCCTCCGGCATGCCCACCAGCGCCACCGACTGCGCCGCAGCCGTCGCCACCTGCAGAGCCTGTGGATCGGCCAGGCCAATGTCCTCGCTCGCCAAAATCATGATGCGACGAGCCACAAAACGCGGATCCTCGCCGCCCTCCAACATGCGCGCCAGGTAGTGCACCGCGGCGTCCGCGTCAGAGCCGCGCATGGACTTAATGAACGCGCTCACCACGTCATAATGCTGATCGCCCGACCGGTCGTAGCGGATCGCGGCGCGGTCCACAGCCTCCGTAGCGTGCGCCAGGGTGATGCGCACGGGCGCGGTAGGTTCCGGGTCTTTCTCCCCCGACTCCCCCGCCTGATTTGCCGAATTTGCCGAATCTGCCGAATCCTCGGCGGAGCGGGCAGATTCTACCGAAGCCTGTTCGGCCTCGCTAAAGGCAATTGCAGCCGCTGCCTCCAGCGAGGTCAGGGAGCGGCGAGCGTCACCTCCAGAAACCGCCGCGAGGTGGGCGCGCGCATCCTCATCAATGACCGCCGCACCACCAAAACCACGCGGGTCAGCCAGCGCACGATCAATCAGATGCTCAATATCGGACTGCTCCAGCGAATGAACCCGCAACAGAAGCGAGCGCGAGAGCAGCGGCGAAATAATGCTGAACGACGGGTTCTCCGTCGTAGCCGCCACCAGAATCACCCAGCGGTTCTCCACGCCGGGCAGGAGCGCATCCTGCTGAGCCTTCGTGAAACGGTGAATCTCGTCGAGGAACAGCACGGTGGTCGTGCCGTACATGTCGCGGTCGAGCAGCGCCTGATCCATGACCGCGCGCACATCCTTCACGCCCGCGGTAATCGCCGAAAGCTCCACGAACTTACGACCCGGCGCGCGCGCAATCACATGCGCCAGAGTGGTCTTACCCGTACCCGGAGGGCCGTACAGAATCACCGAGGACGGGCCAGCCGGTCCGGCGTTCTCCCCCGCCAACACGCGCAGAGGCGCACCCGGAGTCAGCAGGTGCTCCTGGCCGAGGACCTCATCAATAGTGCGCGGACGCATACGCACCGCCAACGGCGCACGAGACGCCGAACGGGAAGAGTGCGCACGCGACGCAGAGGCACGCGAGGAGGCGGGCTCCTCAGCGGGCGCACCAATCAGGCTCACGCGGTCCCCGTCATCGGGCAACTCAAGATCAAAGAGGGAATCAGCCATAGTCTTACTCTATCGTTTCACAATCTGGAGGCAGGTACGGGGTGTGGATACACAGCTGCGGATTTAGCTCGCGGCGTGACACACCACACGGGTTTTCGATAGGTTAGTGTCTTCGCCGTGGGTTTTAAACCCCGGGGCAAGGCTTTAAACCTCGGGACAATCCACTAACCTATCGAAAGCGTAGGCCTAGAGGGTCTCACTATCGAGAATCAGGGTCACCGGGCCGTCATTGACGAGCTCCACCTGCATGTCCGCACCGAACACGCCGGTCTCTACGTGCAGGCCACGCTCACGCAGCGCCTGAACGTAATCGTTGAACAGCGGCTCACTCACCGCACCCGGAGCCGCTGCAGACCAGGAGGGGCGGCGACCCTTCTTCGCATCCCCGTACAGGGTGAACTGGCTGACCGCCAGCACGGGTGCGCCCTCATCGAGGAGGGACTTCTCCCCCTCCAGCAGGCGCAGGTTCGCGGTCTTATCGGCAAGCTTCGCAATCTGCGCCGCACCGTCACCGTGCGTGATACCGACCAGCACCAGGTAGCCGGGCTGATCAATCGCGCCGACCGTCTCACCGTTCACGCGCACCGCCGCGCGGGTCACGCGCTGAATAACTACTCGCATCGTTCACCTTTCAACTGGGTTCATCTTTCAACTTGGAGCCGGCCTTCACCGGGCTCATACATCTCTTTCAACACCACACTCGGCAGCTGTTTTAGACGCGGCTGGTTTAGGGGATCCGCCTCAGAGCACGCCGCGCAACTGCACGGCACGCAAAAATTGGTTCGCCACCCGCGGGGTACGAAACTCAATAAAACGCTTCTGCAGATGCTGCCCGCGAGCCTCCGCCAGCAACTCCCCAACATGCGGGTAGCTCCTCCACGTGTACCGAATCATGTTGTCCGGGTCGCGCAGAATATTCTTCAGCGGCGGCTCCACATTATCCGCCCACAGCCTCTGACCCGTCACCGCACGACGCACCGTCCGGCGAACCACACGCCACATGACCACCGCACGGCTATAGCGCAGATAAATCACCACATCCGCACGCTCCAGCAGACGGCCACGCACCTGCGGATACTGCCACTCCGTAACCCACGCAGGCTGCTCAATGAGCCTCTGAACATCCGCCTCAAAACTAGGGCGCGGAGTCCAGTTCGGGCCCCAATGCAACGAGTCCATCTCCGTATGCGGAATGTCCAGGAGGCGCCCCAACCGCGCCGCGAACGTCGTCTTACCGCTACCGCTCGGACCGGCAACCACAATACGCATGCTCCCCTCCCCCTTAGATGAGTACACAAATCAGCACACACGCCAGTTGATACAAAAGGTGGGCTGCGACCCTGCACCAGCAGAATACACAGCCCACCCTCAACGGCAACCCCGGCAGAACTCAACGCCCGCCAGGTTCACGCCGCACAGGCCCACACCCCCTACGGGGTGCACGGCCAAAGACTAGAGAAGATTACTCCTCGTCCTTCTTCTTCGGCTTGAAATCAACGCCAGCTTCCTTACGCTGCTCCGGAGTAATCGGTGCAGGAGCCGCAGTCAGCGGATCGTAACCATTACCGGTCTTCGGGAACGCAATAACCTCGCGGATCGAATCAACGCCAGCCAGCAGAGACACAATACGGTCCCAACCAAACGCAATACCACCCATGGGCGGCGCGCCGTACTTGAACGCATCCAGCAGGAAGCCGAACTTCTCCTGAGCCTCTTCCTCACCAATGCCCATCACAGCGAACACGCGTTCCTGAACGTCACGGCGGTGAATACGGATCGAACCGCCACCAATCTCGTTACCGTTGCAGACAATGTCGTAAGCATACGCCAGAGCCGAACCCGGGTCGGTGTCGAAAGTATCCATGAACTCGGGCTTCGGGGAGGTGAACGCGTGGTGCACAGCAGTCCACGCGGAGTGACCCAGAGCCACGTCACCGGACTCAGTAGCCTCAGCAGAAGACTCAAACATGGGAGCGTCAACAACCCACACGAAGGACCACTCGTCGTCCTTAATCAGGCCGGTACGGTGACCAATCTCAACACGAGCAGCACCCAGCAGCGCGCGGGAAGCCTTAGCCTCACCAGCAGCGAAGAAGATGCAGTCGCCGGGCTTCGCGCCGGTAGCCTCAGCCAGGCCGGCACGCTCAGCGTCAGTAATGTTCTTAGCCACCGGACCGGTCAGCTCGCCATCCTCCTGAATGAGGACATAAGCCAGGCCCTTAGCGCCACGCTGCTTAGCCCACTCCTGCCAAGCGTCCAGGGTGCGGCGAGGCTGAGAAGCACCACCGGGCATCACAACAGCACCCACGTAAGGAGCCTTGAACACGCGGAAAGTGGTGTCCTTGAAGTACTCGGTCAGCTCAGTCAGCTCCAGGCCGAAGCGCAGGTCAGGCTTGTCCGTACCGTACTTCTCCATCGCATCCTTGTAGGTCATGCGCTGAATCGGGCGGGGAACCTTCACATCAATCAGGTTCCACACAGCCTCAACGATGCGCTCGCCCAGCTCAATGATGTCTTCCTGATCAACGAACGAAGCCTCAATGTCCAGCTGAGTGAACTCAGGCTGACGGTCCGCGCGGAAATCCTCGTCACGGTAGCAGCGAGCAATCTGGTAGTACTTCTCAATACCGCCCACCTGCAGCAGCTGCTTGAACAGCTGCGGGGACTGCGGCAGAGCGTACCACGAACCCGGAGCCAGACGAGCCGGCACCAGGAAGTCACGCGCACCCTCAGGGGTGGAACGGGTCAGGGTCGGGGTCTCAACCTCAATGTAGCCGTCCTCAGCCAGCAGGTTGCGTGCCGCACGGTTCGCGTCCGAACGCAGGCGCATGATGCGAGCCGGCTCCGGGCGGCGAAGATCCAGGTAGCGGTAGCGCAGGCGCGCCTCCTCACCCACCTCAACGTGCTCGTCAATCTGGAAAGGCAGCGGAGCGGCAGTGTTCAGCACCTCAACGGCGGACACCTCAACCTCAATCTCGCCAGTCGCCAGGTTCGGGTTCTCATTACCCTCCGGGCGCTTAGTTACCAGACCGGTCACGCGCAGCACGTACTCGTTACGCAGGTGCTCAAAATCAGCCTCATTGTGGAAAACACACTGAGTGACACCCTCACGGTCACGCAGGTCAACGAAGGCGACACCACCGTGGTCGCGGCGGCGAGCCACCCAACCGGTCAGGGTAACAGTCTCTCCAATATTTGCGGCGGTCAGCTCGCCGTTGGTGTGAGTGCGAAGCACAGACATTCCTTTCATAGCGGGCACCTCACGACTATAGACAGTAGCCGGGTACACGCGGTTGATGATATGCGCACACTGCGTGCGCCTCATATATTGTATCCCCTCCGGGCAGGTCGAGGGCAGAAAATAGGGTGCGGAGGCAGGAGGCGGGTAGGGCGGCAGGTTCGTGGGGGTCTGCGGTCGATAGGTTAGTGTCTTCTGTCGTAGTTAAAAACCATGGCAGAAGACACTAACCCATGGTCGAAATTTGTAGTCTTAGCCTTATCGCATGAGCAGTCCCCGAAGATGGACAATGACTTCCCTCTCTTTCTGAAAAATATCAGCCCACGTGAGGTGCACGACCGTCCACCCGGCGCGTGTTAGGGCACGATCGCGGGCGGCTTCGTAGCGGTCCCTGCCGGGGTAATCCACGTATTTCTGTTCACCGTCGAACTCGAGAATCACCCGCGCCTCGGGCCAGGCGAAGTCCACCCGATAGTTACGCCCCTCGCACGAAATCGGGTACTGCGTCATGGGGGTAGGTAACTCATGTTCCATGAGTAGGCACCGGGCGAGGCTTTCACCAGCCGACTCGCTGGATGCGTCCACCGCCTGCGCCAGGAGAGGCCCTGCGGAACTGCCGTACCCCGTGAGGTTCAGCAGAGTCTCGGTTACCTCATAGTATCCCATTAGCCCTCGCCGCATGATGGAGTCGGCGAGGACTACCGCCTCCCGAAAGGGCGTGCTGCGAGCGCAATCCTGCAGCGTGCGAGCCACAGTTGTCGCTATGACAGACGTACCGGGTATTGCGGTCACTGCATTAGGGTCAAAACCTCGCCTATGCCTGCAGATGCGCCCCTTATCGGATGGGCTAGTGGCGGTACTGTACACATGCACGATTGAGGGCGCATTGAGTACATCTAACCCCCAGAGTGCAGCTGCTGATGTGTGCGAGAAAACCCCCTGAAGACCCATGAGGTAGGCAGCAACGCACCGTACCGCGAGCCGCTCATCGGGAGTGAGCACCTGAGCATCGCGGGTGTAAATATAGGCTCCTCGCTGAATACGTTGCAACGTTCCTGACGCTACCATCGCACGGATATGCCGGGCTCCAATACCTCGTGAGTTGAGGATGCGAGGGGTGAGCACGAGAGGATACAGCTCGGCTGCACGTGTGATTGGGACTTGCACGGCTGGGGTTCGGGGGTTCAGGATATTTGCGGTATTCATGGCTTTATCCTGACAGTCTCTGCGAAGTTGTGGGGCCTGTTCGTGAAATCTGTGGATAACTTCGCTGTTTTGAGGGAAATATCCACTATCCACAGGTTTAGGTTGTATCTCAGAATTTTTGTGCCATAGGTTAGTGTCTTCTGTCGTAGTTAAAAACCATGGCAGAAGACACTAACCCATGGCACAAATCCACGCAGCATAAATCAACACAGCACAAATCCACGCGACCAAAGAGCACAACAGCGCAACAAAAAAACCCGCCCGGCAGGGAGGTTAACATCCTCCCCACCAGGCGGGTACACATCCATATGTCCATATGCGGGTCTATATGCAGGCTCAGAGTAGCCAGATATTACAGCGGCCAAACACCGCAGGTGCTACAGGCCCCTACTCTTTACCGATCTATTTACAGGCCCTCAGCACGCACAATCTGAACGTGCAGGTCCTCAGCCGGCGGCATCCACGAAGCCGGATCAGCAGCAACCTGCTCACCCGAACGGATGTCCTTCACCTCGTGAACCGGGGCACCCGACTCATCCGAGGAAATGAACCACACGAACGGAATGCCGCGCTTCTCAGCGTACTTAATCTGCTTACCGAACTTCGCCGCATTCGCAGACACCTCACACGCGATACCGCGGGCACGCAGCGCATCCGCAACATCATTCGCAGCAGACCAGCCCTCATCATTCGTCAGAGCCACAAACACAGCCGAAGGCACCTTACGGCTCGCCTGCGCAAAACCCTGCGACAGAATACGAGCCACCACACGGGTCACACCAATCGACAGGCCAACACCCGGGTACGTCTTCTTACCATTCGACGCCAGCGACTCATAACGGCCGCCCGAACAAATCGAACCCAGCGACTCGTGACCAACCAGAACAGTCTCATACACGGTGCCGGTGTAGTAGTCCAGGCCGCGAGCAATCGACAGGTCAGCCAGCACCTTACCCGGCGCACGGCGAGCTGCCTCCTCAATGACCTCAGCCAGCTCAGCAAGACCCTGATCCAGCAGCTCATGCTCCACCGAATACTTAGCGGCAAGCGCACGCACCTGCTCCACAAAAGAAGCATCCTCAGTGCGGATCTGCGCCAACTCCAAGGCGGCAGCGGCAGCATCCGCGCTCGCACCAGCCTCAGCCTGCAGCTCCTCAGCCACACGCTCAGCGCCAATCTTCTCCAGCTTGTCAATAGAACGCAGAACAGCCGCAGTATCAGTCAAACCCAGGCCCAGGTAGAAACCCTCAGCCAGCTTGCGGTTATTCACACGCAGCTTGAACTCAGGAATCGGCAGCTTCGACAGCGCATCAACAACAACCAGCGCCAGGGTCACGTCGTAACGGAACGGCAGCTCGCCGTCACCAACCACGTCAATGTCAGCCTGAGTGAACTCGCGGGCACGACCCTCCTGCGGACGCTCACCACGCCACACCTTCTGAATCTGGTAGCGCGAGAACGGGAAATTCAGGTAACCGGCGTTCTCCACCACGTAACGGGCAAACGGCACGGTCAGGTCAAAGTGCAGAGCCAGCTTTTCCTTAGCCTTAGCTGCCTCGTCCTCCTGCAGGCGAGAAATTGCGTAAACTTCCTTGTCAATCTCACCCTTGCGCAGCAGCTGCTCAATAGTCTCTACCGAACGAGTCTCAATCGGGGAGAAACCGTGCAACTCAAAAGTCTCACGCAGAGTGTCCAGAACATGATTCTCAACCAACCGCTCAGCCGGAAGATACTCGGGAAAACCAGACAGCGAAGCCTTGCGAGCCATACGCGATACTCCTTGACAAAGAACTCGACAACAAAACCCCGGAACACCTCCGGGCATATCTACCCATCATACCAACACCCACCCCGGCACAGCACCCACTCCCCCACCTCACCCGGCACAAACCCCCACAAACCCGTAGCCGGCAGGTTCGCCCACAACACAACACGACCAGACACTACTCACACACACCCCACAGAGGCTATGCTTAGGAGGTGCACACGCACACCCAAACGGGTGCCCACCACGGGGAACAGCGCAAAGGCGCCCCACCCCCAGCACCCCCGAGTGAAAGAGTTATAGCGGTGACTACCAAACCCGACGACACTGTAAACCTCGAAAAGGCACGCCAGTACGGCCGCGTCTCCGAGGACGGCCACGTCTTCGTCATTGTCGACGGCGAAGAATACGCCGTAGGCCAGCTGCCCGGCGCCTCCGAAGAAGAAGCGCTCAGCTACTTCGCCCGCAAGTTTGAAAACGTCGAGGCGCAGGTTGCCCTGCTCGAATCCCGCCTCGCCAACAACGCCCCCGCCGCAGACCTGCAGAAGGGCATCACCTCCATCGGTGCACAGATTGGTGTGCGCAACATGGTCGGCGACTACTCCGGCCTGCAGAAGCGCCTCATCACCCTCGCAGAGCAGATTGCTGAACTCGGCGAAAAGCAGCAGCAGGCACGCACCGAAAACCGTGAACGCGCGCTCGCCGTCCGTGAAGAAATCGTCGCGGAAGCCGAGCAGATTGCCGGTCAGGACCCCGACCAGATTCACTGGAAGAACTCCCACTCCCGCATGAACGAACTGTTCGAAGCGTGGAAGAAGGCACAGCGCGAAATTCACCTGGCGAAGAGCGTAGAGGACGAGCTGTGGAAGCGTTTCCGTGCAGCCCGCACCACCTTCGACCGCAACCGCCGCGCACACTTCTCGCAGCTGGACGACCGCAACGCACGCATCAAGCGCGCCAAGGAAGAGCTGATCGCACGTGCGGAAGAGCTGTCCACCTCCACTGACTGGTCTGAAACTTCCCGCGCATACAGCGACCTGATGCGCGCCTGGAAGCAGGTACCCCGCGGCCACCGCCGTGAAGACGACAAGCTGTGGGCACGCTTCCGCGCGGCACAGGACGTGTTCTTCAACGCCCGCAACGAAGCCGAAGCAGCGCAGGACGCAGTCTACGCCGAAAACCTCAAGGTCAAGGAAGCACTGCTCGAAGAAGCACGCGCACTCCTGCCCGTCGAGGACATTGAGGCAGCGAAGGCAGCCTTCGAGAAGATCCTGGACCGCTGGGATGCGGCAGGCCGTGTACCCCGCAACGACCTGCGCCGTATCGACGGCGAACTGCGCCGCATTCAGGACGAAATCAACGGCGCCGAAGAGGCAAAGTGGAAGCGCAACGACCCCGCCAAGGCAGCCCGCGCGAACTCCCTGCTCGCACAGATTGAGGACTCCCTCGCCGAGCTGGAGGCAGAGCTCGCCGCAGCTGAGAAGGGCGGCGACTCCAAGAAGATCGCTAAGGCTAAGGAAGCTCTGGAGGCGCGCCGCGCCTGGGCAGCAACCCTGCAGGGCTTCGGCAACTAAGGTCTAACCGGAGTTCTAGCCGGATAGGTAGTGCCCGGGGTGCTGGCCGCTAGAGGCTGGTGCCCCGGGTTACTTGCCTCATTGATGCCTTAACGGCATAGCGCCGAGAAATTAACACCGAGAAGCCACATGTGTTTCGAAAAGCCACAATAATGGTGACTTCTCGAAACACATGTGGCTTCTGGGTGTCTGCAGGATGCGAACTTTTAGGCTCGTGTGGAAGGGCTAGTCATCGACGGGCTCATAATTCATGATTTCCCATTTCTGGCCGTTGTGCTTCAGCTCAAATTTGAAGGTGTCATCGGTTTTATCGTCATTGCTCCATTTGCGCCAGCTACCGTCGGATTCAACGTAGGTCTCGTAATCCCATTCGCGGTACGCCTTCCAGAAGTAGGTTTCACCGTCTTTGGACCAGGGGTTACCGTCAGCAAGATAGTGGTTTATACCGCCAATGACCCATCCGCCGCTCTTGTAAAGGTCCTCGACGTCTGAATAGGCTTTGATCTCACTTTCGAAAGAGGGGGACATGAACTTGAAAGCCATCGAGTAATCGCCGGTTTGAGTGCCGTAATTACCCCACAAGATCCAGGCATCCATTGTCTTGCGCATGCCTTCTAGAGATTTTTCGTTGTAGCCTTCTTCGGGCGCGGTGGGTTTCGGTACATTCTGCGCCGGACCGTACTTATCAGCCGGGCGATACTCACCGTCGGGGGCCTTTGAGCCGCCGGAGTAGCCGCGGACAGTAGACGGGGTAGCGCTCGCCGAAGGCGCCTCAGATGCTGCCGTAGAAGCCGAGGTTGTCTCGCTCGGCGCCGCGGAGGCGGTGGCTGCCGCCTCGTTGTTTGCTTGCTGGCCGCACGCCGCAAGCAGAGCCCCAAGGCCCAGAAGGGTACCGCCGCTCAGCATTGCACGGCGGGTCAGAATAACGGAAGTCATGGAAGTAAATTCCTTATATCGGTGAAGGTGATTTTTAGCTGGCTTTGTTGATTTTCTTCAAACTAGTTATGAGCCAGCGACCATCTATATATGCGCAGGAAAGTTCCCAGAAATTATTGTCTATTTCTCGGTTCTCACGGGTTTCCCAGCTACCGTCAGGCTGAACGTACATAACAAAATTCCATTTGCGGTAAACCTTCCAAAGGTAAGTTTGATCGTCTACCTTCTGAGGGTTTTCCTCTGATACGAACTCGTTATGGCCGTCTATAATCCAACCTCCCTTTTGATAGAGGCTGCTCATCTCATCGTAGAAACTTACTTCTGACTTTAGCGACGGTGCTATGTATTGTCGGACCTCAGTGAAATCTCCAGTTTCTACCGCATAGTTGCGCCAATTGGCCCATGCCCGAATGGTCTTTTCCAAACCAGAGATAGACTTCTCGCGGTAACCCTCTTCGGGCACAGGAGGCTTGGAGACATTCTGCGCAGGACCCTTCGAATCGGCTTTACGGTACTCCCCATCAGGCGCCTTGGATCCGCCGGAGTAGCCTCGGACAGTAGACGGAGTTGCGCTCGCAGAGGGCGACTCAGACACCGCCGCAGAAGCCGAGGTCGTCTCGCTCGGCGCGGCGGAAGTCGTGGCTGCCGCCTCGTTATTTGCCTGCTGGCCGCACGCCGCAAGCAAGGCACCAATGCCCAGCAGCGTGCCGCCGCTCAACAATGCTCGGCGAGTAAGAAAAACGGAAGTCATGGAAGTAATTTCCTTCTATCGGTGTGATGTGCGAGTTACAAAGGACTATTGAATGATTCCTTGCTCGCGCAGCTCCTTGTTTGAGCGATGCTCCGAGAGCCGCCAATAGCCGTTCTGGTACTTATAGCGGAACATAAACGTTTCATTCTCATTGCTGGTATTAGTACGCTCATACACCTTGCCATTGGGGTTTACGTACATGCCATAAGTCCACAGGCGTCGGATGAGAACCCAATATTCTTTAGACTCTTCGTCATACATGAGGTCGCTTTCGGCCTGGTATTCCGAGGTTCCCGCAATAACCCAGCCGCCGCTTTTGTAAAGATCCTCGATATAGTGGAGAAATTTAATGTCCTCGTCGAAAGTGTCCAACATATAGGGCCATACATACTGCATATCACCGGTCTGGATACCGTAGTTGCGGGCCTTAATCCAGTCCCGCATCATTTCTCGCAGACCAGCAAAGGTCTCAGGGTACTGTTGTGGCTTAGCCTTGGGGAGAGGAACGTTCTGCGCCGGGCCATAGCCATCAGCTTTACGGTACTCACCATCCGGTGCCTTCGATCCGCCCGAGTAGCCGCGGGTAATGACCGGGCTCGGAGTAGCTGATTCAGCGGCTGTAGTAGCAGAGACAGAAGCTGGTGCAGATTCGCTCGGCGCGGCAGAGGCGGTGGCTGCCGCCTCATTAGAAGCATACGCACCGCACGCCGCAAGCAGGGCGCTCATGCCCAGTAGTGTGCCGCCGCTCAGCATCGCGCGGCGGTTGATGATACGAGATGCCATAAAGGACACTCCTATTTGTTCGGTGAAAGTTCGTGTGTGTCGGGCTAGTTTTCACAGTCAAAACGACCGCCGGAAGGAAAACCGCCCCGTAGCGCGTCCAACAAACGCATCGGTGCGCCATGGAACACTACAGTCACCACCCTACAGGACGTTTACAGTCGTTTGCATCCCGTTGACCCACATGACCACATGTAGTGGCGTTTGGGCACAAAAAGACGCCAGGATCCCCCATCACTGGGATACCTGGCGTGGGCGGGCTATACGGCGAGCGCATACATGTCGCGGAGGGCCTCTTCCGCCTCGTCAAGGGCGTATCCGCTCTGGCAGAGAGCGTCACAGCCATTACCGTAGCGGAGGCCGGCAAGGAACTCACGGTCGGTCACCTCCGGCAGGTACACCATGAGGTATTCGCCGTTGTCAGTGAAGAAATCGTCAATGTTGGCGGCGTCCTGACCGGAGTAGAAGGCGCGGAAGTCTTCGTCATTGTAGTAACCAACCGTGTACATGAGGGGGCTCCTTTGGTCGCTCGGCGGAGGGGCGAGAACACGTCGTCGTTCTCTACCACCAAAAGTACGGGGTACCCCTGACAAGATAAGGGGCTGCGCCTGCAGAATTTTGTGCCATGGTTTAGTGTCTTCGATCATGGTTTTTAACTACGACCAAAGACACTAACCCATGGCACAAATCTGTAACCATGACCGAATTTGGGTTCTGCACCGGATAGGCGGGATCCGGTAATGACTTAGTGTTTTCGGTAATGAGTTAGTGACTCTGGACTGGGGTTTTAACCATCGCCAAAGACGCTAAGTCATGACTGAATCTTCACCGGCGGCAGGTAACTGGCCGTTTCGATAGGTTAGTGTCTTCGCCGTGAGTCTTTAACCCGTAGTGAAGACACTAACCTATCGAAAGTTCCCCGCCCCTCCCCTAAACGGCGAAAAGCCACATGTGTTCGGAACACATGTGGCTTCTCAATGTAAAGACCAGAAAATAGAAATCCGGCCCGTCTACTCCATCAAGAGTAGCGGGCCGAACGGTTAACTCAAGAGTACAAAAACCAGCACCTCGAATCAACACAGAAGGATAATTCTAAAGAGCCTACGCTTCCGAGGGCTTCGCGCCGGTCAGGCGGTACGCCTTGTACACGCCCGTCACGTTGCGGACCACGTTCAGCACGTGCTCCAGCATGAAGCGGTCACCCAGCTCCAGGGCGA
>ERZ773207.16-NODE-16-length-58707-cov-6.927385_pt1 | contig 58707 bp, 39 predicted proteins | sample MGYA00580997_ERZ773207 | MGnify/ENA primary metagenome ERZ773207 (study PRJEB29015, sample SAMEA2738170) | human oral metagenome | biome: human oral; feature: human-associated habitat; material: saliva | place: China | collected 2239 ... | reverse complement strand
AGAATAAAAAGTGGGATTTTTCACAAATTTCGAGCAACTTCTATGAGAAACGCGAGTCCACAATGGTCTATTTCATTGTTTCTTCTCCATGAGGATTGAGAAAAGAAAAAAGCAGTGAGATAGTGCTTCAAACGAAGACTATCTCACTGCTAAATATTTTATATCTTAGGCGTCAGACTTTTATCATACGTAAGTTCCTAGTGAAAACCTAGGCAGAGCGTTGTTTCTTCTGACGTCGGACAAGATTAACGGAAGAACTTGAGCGTGGTGTGCGTACCGTCGGTGCGCTGCAGTTGGAGAAGGTAGGTGCCTTTGTCTAAATCTGCAGTGGAAAAACGGAGCTGTTGTGCAGCAGTGAGAGAAAGTTGCTGCAACACCATGCCTTGGAGATTCAAAATCTCTGCTTGATGATAGGCTTCGAGGTCACCTTTCACCAACACAGTGCTGCTGTCGGGCTGAGAGAGTTGGAGCTCAGCAGTGGCAGATTGCAAAGTGGGAGCCGAGAGACTGGTGATGAGCCCACCCAGAGGAGTGAAACGAAGGGTGTACTTCATCTTACCAGTTTTCTTGGTAGCCTTATACACATCGAGGGTCTCAGCAGGTCCGCAACTTCCGCTACCGAGGCCTTGCTGGAAGGCGTCGAAGTGAGCTGTGTTGTAGACGGGCTTCTTGAGTTCCCACCAGTGTTCTACAGCCACAAGGTCGTGGTCGTCGTAGGGAAGGATGGAGAAGTCTACCTGACCTTGAGTTTCGACACGGAAACCATTGCCATCGTTGTCGGTGAGATCGAGGCGACGGAGACTCATGCGGTTACCACAAGACTGGGTGCGCGCATAGTTGACGATGTTGCTATCAACTACCGTTTGGTAGCGACCAAAGAAGGAACCTTCTTGGCGATCGACATAGTTTTCTTGAGGACCCTTAGCGGTGTAGTCGAGATTGTTGAACTTGCGATCGAAGCCCATGGACACACCAAAACGGCGCACCTTACCGCCATTGAGGATGAAGTCAGCATCGAGCAATACCGTGCCATCGGCATGGATGGTGTAGATGAGGTTGTTGGTCACATTGCCATCATACATGGTGGTGACTACTACCTTTTGACCATTTTGCTCGCTAGACACTTGGGGTGCACTACCAAAATTGAAGAGGTCGGGGACTTGCTGATTGCCGTTGAGCGTGTTGTAAGGCTTACTGGTGTAGGGAGCTTCGTTTTCGATCCAACGGAAGTTGTCGTATTTTGCGCCCTTGCCAGGATAGAGGATGGGCTGACCATTGTAGCTCCATGCGATGACCTGACCAGACTTGTTGTCGAAGGTCATCGACACGCGGTCGTTGCTCACGGTCACTTGGTTGTTTTTGCGTTCCACCTTGAGGGGGTTCACAGTGCCCTTAACGGCAGGGAGCTTGGGAAGTTCGCTTCGCTGTGCGAGCACGAACTGCTCGGCAGCTTGCACGTAACCCGCCTTTGCCCAGTCTTGATCGACAGTGCTACGCATTTCCACGTTGAGGTGATAGTCGGCTTTGTCGTCGATGGCAGTCTTCAAAGCAAGTTTGTTGTGCTTGATGCCTTGGGGCTTGAGTGCAGGAAGTTCGAGATCACCGGTTTCTACCACTTCTCCATCGCGCAATACGCTGTAGTGGAGCGTGAAGCCTTCGAGGGTGCGGAAGGCATATTGGTTGGTCACCGTAACTTGCTTAGTGTTCTTGTTGTAAGCAAATTTCACGTATTGATATACCTTCTTGAGTTCGGTGAGCTTGGGTGTCCATTCGCGTTCGGAAGTGATGACACCGTTGTTGACGAAGTTACCTTGGTGAGGACCAGGATAGTCGTAACCTGTGGTGAGACGACGCACACCGTTCTTGAGGAGTTGGGGGTTGTAGATGCCTTGGTCTACCCAGTCCCAGATACATCCACCGATACCAACAGAGGATTTTTCGAGAACATCCCAGTATTCGCGGAGATAGCCCATGCTGTTACCCATGGCGTGGTTGTATTCGCACATGAAGTAGGGCTGACCCGCAGTGTTAGTGCCTTGTCTGTTGGCAGCTTGCGCCACTTCCCAAACATGGGGATACATCTTACTGTTGAGGTCGGTGATGCCAGCCGTGTGACGACCAGCGTTGGTGGCTCCTTCGTAGTGGATGGGACGTGCGTCAAGGGCACGCACAGCATTGTGAGTGGCGATGAAGTTGTCGCCTGCGCCGCTTTCGTTACCCAACGACCAGAAGACGATGCTGGGGTGGTTGCGGTCGCGCAATACCATGCGTTCGGTGCGGTCGATCATCATAGGTTTCCAACTTTCACGACCAGAGATGACTTGGTCGTTGTAACCTTGGCGAGCTCCGTTGTCGTTCCAGTTTTTGTGGCATTCCACGTCGGCTTCGTCCATGATGTAGAGTCCGTAGTAGTCGAACATGGCATACATCTTGGGCTGACGAGGATAGTGTGAGGTGCGCACGGTGTTCACATTGGCTTGCTTCATCATGAAGATGTCGCGGAGCATGGTGGGAACGTCCATGGTGCGGCCCTTTTCGGGGTGGGTGTCTTGGGTGTTGACGCCCTTGAAGAAGACGCGCTTGCCGTTGACGAGGACAAGACCGTCCTTGATTTCGATGTTGCGGAAACCGTATTTGGTGTTGAACACCATCTCTTCCTTGCCTTTGTCGTCTTGTTGTGACACAACGACATTGTAGAGATAGGGAGTTTCTGCGGTCCAAGGTTGGAGATTGGTCAAACCTTCGAGGCTCACCTTTGCACTGGTCTTCTCTGCATCGGCAGTGAAGGGGACAGTGGTGGTGGCAGACTTCACGAGCTGATTGTCGGCATCGAACAAGCTCACCTTGATTTGCTTCGTGCCGCTGAGCTTGTGACGATTGTCGAGCTCGAGGCTCACTTCCATCTTACCAGCTGCGTAGGACTTCTTAGGATCGAGCTCGGCAGTGATGACGTGGTCGCGCACGAAAGTTTGGGGGGTTGCCACAAGATAAACATCGCGGTGCAGTCCACTCATGTGGAAGGCGTCTTGTCCTTCGAGATAAGAGGCATCTGTCCAACGGATGACTTGCACGGCAACTTGGTTTTCACCAGCTTTCACCGCCTTGGTGATATCGAATTCAGCGTCATTGTTGCCACCTTCGGTGTAGCCAATGTACTCGCCATTGACCCAAACGTAAGCACCGCTATAAATGCCATCGAAGTGAAGGAAGACATTCTTTTTGTCCCAATCGGTGGGAAGATTAAAGGTGCGGCGATAACTACCCACGGGGTTGGGATCCACCAGTCCCTCATATTCCTTGCGGAGCTTGATATAAGGTGGTTTGTCGACAAAGATATAGTCTACATTGACATAAACGGGCTTGTCGTAGCCTTTCATTTCCCAGCAAGAGGGCACTTCGATGTTGTCCCACTTGGAGACGTCGAAGTTGGTCTTCACAAACGCGGTGTCGCGCTTGGCAGCATCTGGAGCATATTTGAACTTCCACATGCCGTTGAGCGAGAGGAATTGCGCTTGCTCAGGATCCAACCAGGCTTTTTGGTAGCGTGCATCGGCTTGGAGCTGAGCGGTGGTGGCATAGGGGATGAAGGTGGCATGGCCGCGCTCCTTGTTGATGCCAAAAACCATTTCATCTTCCCACTCTACACGGTTAGGACGTTGGATGTCCTTGAGTTCAGTTTCGGTGAATTTGAAGAGGGTGTTGTTGCTTTTCTCCGAATCGAGCATCACCTTACCATCAGTGGTGATGGCGAGATATTTCGTTTCACGTTGGAGAGAGGCTGCACGAAGGCGGAAGTTGGTGCCTTCTTCTTCAAGAATGAGCTGCTGGTTGGGGTTGCTCACATTGAGCGACCACAAGAGAGGTCCTTTAGGGGACTGAATGGCAAGGTCTACAGCGAGATTGGACTCTGGATTGTAGAGTGCAAAAGCATCAGAACCTGAGGCCTTGAGCTGCCAGAGTTGGTCGGGACTGCCTTTCTTGTAGGCTTCTCCCACAAGTGGACTGTCTTTTGATCCAGCGCCTCCCGTAGAAAGCGTCATTCCATGATGGACATTGGTGAGGACGTAGTAGCGCTCAGCTTCTACCTTGGCAGAAGCGGAAAGAGCACCACAACACCACAACACCCCTATCGCAACCAGGGTAAGCAGGGATGAAAGGGTTTTGGTTTTCATGTAAACTATTATTGATATTGATGAGTATTTGTAGGAGGAAGTTCCCTAAAACTAGACTGCAAGTGGCGGCTCTCAGCAGGAGACGATGCAGCAGTTCGGAGGAACAGGAGAGAATTATTCAAAATAGAAGGTGAGCACCACCATGCCTGGTGTGGCTTTGGAGATGCCTTGCGTGAATATCTGCTGTGAGGGTTCGGTGAGGTCGGGGCGATTGTGACGCAAGACGTCGCTCAATCCGAAATAGAACTTGAATTCGGGGTTCAGTTTGAAGAAGGGGAGGTAGAAGTCGCAGCCGAGTCCGATTTGCACGAAGGTTTGCAGGGGTTGGGTGCGGAGCATATCGCCTTTTCCGCTGGTCATGTCGTACATGGCGGAGAAACCTCCCACGAGATAGGGGCGATAATTATTGAAGCGCGGTGCTGCCACTTTGAGATCGAGGGGCAGGGCTACAAAGGTGCTCTTGAGATTTTGCGAGAGTCGCGAACCGTCTACTTGATTGCGGAAGGCGATGTGCTTAGATCCAAAATGCAATCCAGGACTCACTCTCAGCGAAATTTGTCGAGTGATGCGCCAGTCGCCGAGCACACCTACGGAGAACCCGAAGTTTTGGCGGTCGTTTTCAGCCATCCACTGTGCTCCCGTCGCAGGATCTACGAAACCATTGTTGATGAGCTTGAGGCTTTGGTCGTGAAATCCGATGTGGAATCCATAGTGCCAGGGGCGCTCGTCGATGAAGGGCTTGTTTTGCACCACACGTTGCTGCGCCATCGTCGCTAAAGCTAGGACGAAGGTCGTGATCAAAAGAAAATATCTACGAATGTGGGGCATAAACTAGTGAAACAGAGTCGTATTCAGAGAGGATAACACCGGCTATACTCTTCTTTGCTATGGTTTACCACAACCTTCTAGATCACCTAAACTTCACTGAGGCACAACAATTTGCCCCTCGTTTCACTCCCAACTTTTATTGGATATAATTGAGAAAAGCAGATTGCTCCTCACTCCATTCTCAATCCAATGGCGTCGAAGCCAGGAAGGCTCTGCTGACTCATCAGATGACGGATGACCACACGCCCTGTGGCGTGAGCAGGCAGTGCGACAGTGCCGAGAGGAAATTCGTAAGGATAGAGCGACACTCCCTTAGTGCGCACCATTCCGTCGGGATGGTGGAAGGTGCAGTCGAGCGTGTCGGTGCGATTGACCAACGTGCTGTCGCCCAACTTCCAAGTTTGGTGCACTGCTAGTGTCAAGGTGGTGTAAGGATAGGCGTGCGCAGAGGATTTGCGCAGGGCGATGGTCAAGTGTCGCGTGCCAAAGGTGGGGAGAGAATCTACGACGAATGCCGCAGAGTCGCGATATTCCCAACCAGAAACGCGCAACGACTGGTAGTGGAGATAACCATCACTGGTGGTGCAACTTGCAAGCTGCACGAACACCATGAGCAACACTGCGAGCGGCATCCCCCAAAAGCCATGGCGCGCAGACGCCGTTTTGTGAAATTGTGCCCAGTTCATAAACTATTCCTTTGCTGGCTGATTCGAACTTTTGGGAGCATTATCCGTTTTTCTAGGCTCGCGCTGGCGATGTTCGCGTGGTCTACGTGCCTCATCACGACCATTTCCTTGTCCTTCGCGCTGGTTGCCGTGCGCTTCGCGAGGCTTTCTGCCTTCCTCACGATTGTTTCGTCCTTGTTCCTCACGGTTGCGTGGGGCGCGGTCACGATCTTTCGATTGAGGTTTGCGCTTTTTGTTTTTGCGGAACTTGTCGAAGCGGGTCAAATCGTCTTGTTCTGCCAAATCCACGGGCTTTTTAGGAGCCGCACGTTCCTCATTATCGAGCGCTTCAGGCTTGTCTCCCGCCTTGTTTTGCTCAATGATTTCCCATGCTCTCTCAGCACTAATGGTCACCAGATTGACCGCCATGCGCTTATCCATCGAGTAGGTAATGCGACCGCTCAAGATGTCTGTTTTGAAGTGGAAATAGGAGGCATCGAGGGTCTCTAGCGTTATGCTGCGATCGGGGAGGGTTTTGTGCGCCTCTTGGTAAGTGTCGAGTTCGTAGTTCAAGCAGCACTTGAGTTTGCCGCATTGTCCAGCCAGTTTCTGAGGATTGGGCGAAAGATCTTGCTGACGCGCAGCACCCGTAGAGACGGTCTGAAAATCTTTGCGCCAAGTGGAGCAACACAATTCTCTGCCGCAAGGTCCGATACCTCCGATGCGTGCCGCTTCTTGTCGTGCACCGATCTGGCGCATCTCGATGCGCACGTGGAAGGTGTCTGCCAAAACGCGAATCAACTTGCGGAAGTCGATGCGTTGATCGGCGATGTAGTAGAAAATCGCTTTGTTGCAATCGCCCTGATATTCCACATCTCCAATCTTCATGTCCAACTGGAGTTCTTTGGCTATCTGACGGCTCTGAATCATGGTGGCATTTTCGCGACCGCGAGCCTCTTCCCATTTGTCAATGTCTGCGGGGCGCGCTTTGCGGTAGATGCGTTTCAGTTCCGTACCAGGCTTGAGTTGCGCTTTTTTCATTTGCAGTGGCACCAAACTTCCGGTAAGGGTCACTGTGCCAATGTCATGCCCTGGCGAGGCTTCCACAGCTACGATGTCGCCTTTAGCAAGGTCGAGCTGGTTATCATTGAGGAAATATCCTTTTCTTGTATTCTTAAACTGCACTTCTACGAGGTTCGACACTTTGTTGTTGCCCGGGACGTCGCTGTAATAGTCGAACGTATTGAGCTGATGCTTGGAGCATCCACAACCGCAAGCCGCAAATCCTCTAAGAGCAGGGTCGGAGATGGTGGTATCGTGCATGTCTATATGTTGGGAAGTGGCGATGCGCCACATGAAAAAGGAGAGACGAGGAGAAACGTGCGAAAAATGAGGGTTAAATTGGGGACTCGAGGGAGCACCTTGGAGGCTGAAACGAGCAACTTTGCTGTCGTTTGGACGAATCTATCCAGACAAATTGCGAGTATCGTTGCATCTAGCCACGCACATTGCCTTTCTCCTGCTACCGCAAAGGTAACTTTTTTTGAGCAATCTGCCAAGGAAGTGGGTGGAATTTAGACATTTGCAAGCATACATTGCCCACATACATCAATTTATCGCCTTGACACTCCCTTTGCCGTCCGTTTTTCCACCTCCACTTTCACCAGTTTGGTGGGGAAAGCGAGGGGGATTTCTCTCTAAACTTTAACGCTTACAATTTAGCATTGTCGCACATCGTCAACAACTACGCATAACTTTGCACCATCGTTCGCAGCAACCTTCAAGAAAAACCGGATTTCAAGGAGGTTTTCCCAAAGTTTCAAGGATAGAACCACTCAGTTGCGAAGCAAAAATCACGCTATTCCGAAAAGGTATTTCAACCATATCGAAGAGGATTTACCCTAGTTCGATGAGAATACGCTCCATTTCATAAGAGAACTTTACAAACTTTCTTACCATGACTAAACACGACCATTCCATTCCCATCGCAGAGGGCAGCGTGCGCATCAAGGCGCTGCAAGCAGCCATGCGACAAATCGAAAAAGATTTCGGACGCGGCTCTGTGATGTTTCTCGGACAGCAGCCCACCGAACCGATAGAAGTGATTCCCACAGGCTCCATGGCGCTCAATGCCGCCCTAGGCATAGGCGGTTATCCTCGAGGACGCATCGTCGAAATCTATGGTAGTGAGGCTTCCGGCAAGACCACGCTCGCCCTCCATGCCATAGCGGAGGTGCAACGCACGGGCGGCACGGCACTGTTTGTCGATGCAGAGCACGCCTTTGACCCACATTATGCTGCGCGACTAGGGGTTGACATCAAAGCACTCCTCGTGGCACAGCCCGACAGTGGAGAAGACGCGCTCGAAATAGCCGACACCCTCATCCGCTCTGCCGCTATCGACCTCGTGGTGGTGGACTCTGTGGCAGCGCTCACCCCGAAAGCCGAACTGGAAGGGGAGATGGGCGACAACAAACTCGGACTGCAGGCACGGCTCATGAGTCAAGCGCTGCGAAAAATCACGGCTTCGCTGGCAAAAACGCGCACCACTTGCATCTTCATCAACCAAATACGCGAGAAAATCAACGTCCCCTTTGGCAATCCTGAAGTGACCACAGGGGGAAATGCCCTCAAGTTTTACGCTTCTCTCCGACTCGATGTGCGCCGATTCAGCAATATCAAGAAAGACGGCTACGACATTGGCGCAATGACGCGCGTGAAAGTGGTAAAAAACAAAATGGCTCCTCCATTTCGTTCCTGCGATTTTGAACTGATATTCGGACGCGGCATCTCGCACTTGGGCGAATTGCTCCAACTCGGGCTTGCCCTCAAAGTGCTCCACAAGACTGGTGCGTGGTACAGCCTTGGCGACCGCCACATCGCCATGGGGCGCGAGGCTTTCTTGCAAACACTAGCAGAAAATCACGAACTGCGCAACGACATTGAGGCACGTGTCACCGAACAACTTGCACAACCCGACACGGTGGAGGAATTTGATTGGGCATTTCTCGACCAACCGAGCAATAACTCCTCGCCTTTTTAGACAACAACTTGCACAAGAACACACCTGCCTTAGCACTTCATACCAACCTCGTGTTGGCCTTTTATCTATATTAAACACAACTTTTTTTGAGAACCCCGATAGACGCTAGACGTTATCGGGGTTTATTTTTGCCCTTGCGCGGACAGATTTCCTCGTCACTCCGAGGCATTGTCCCTACTCTCCTAGATTCCCCACAGTAAACACAAGATTTGCACCCGAAAAAAGAAGAAAAAATGCTACCTTTGCAGTTATGAATGACCCAATGCTCACCCAAGCTGTCGAAGCCAAACTCGCTCATCGTGACATCCGTGCCACTTCGAGCCGCATACTTGTGCTCCGCGCGCTCATGACTCGAGAGAGTGCACTATCGCTCTCCGACCTCGAAGCGATACTCCCGACACTCGACAAAAGTACCCTCTTTCGCACGCTCACCACCTTTGCGGCGCATCACCTCGTACACATCGTAGAAGACGGCAGCGGTTTGGCGAAATATGCCCTCTGTGCCGACGATTGCCACTGTGGCGAGGACGAAAATGATGAATTGGCAGACCTCCACACCCACTTTTACTGCGAGCGTTGCCAGCGCACCTTCTGTCTTCGTGGCGTTCCTGTGCCCCTACCCGAACTGCCCGAGGGATTTTTAGTCCGCACTGTCGGTTTTGTGGTCAAAGGCATCTGCGATAAATGTAGCAGTGCAACACGCTAAACCGGAGAAAAACTTGCCGTAACAACGAGAAGCACCTGCAACAATAGCGAAAAGTATTGGCAACAATGTGAGAAGCCTCTCCTCTAAATAGCGTACACGTACACTAAAAACAAGTGGAAATCCGCGCATATTTCTAGGATTTCATGATATTCAAAAGAAAAACGCAAGCAAAACCTCAAGAAAAACGCATTTTCGCTTCTGAAAATCCAAATAAAAGTGTAATTTTGTCGCTGAAAATTGAAGAACTGGTCCTTAAGACCGACCATAACCCTAGATATTGTTAAACATCCTCCTCGATGTTCCGAGGAAAACCCAGCCCATGAGCTATCTTCTCCCTCTCCAAAACTACCGTCCGCTCTTAGATATGAGCGAAACGGAACAAGGTATTAAGGTTATTAAAGAGTTTTTTGCCGACAACCTCTCCACTGCACTTCGTCTGCGCCGCGTCACCGCACCGCTGTTTGTGTTGCGCGGTTTGGGTATCAACGATGATTTGAGCGGAACGGAGCGTGCGGTGAACTTCCCCATCAAAGATTTGGGCGATGCTCGCGCAGAAGTGGTGCATTCGCTGGCAAAATGGAAACGACTAACTCTGGCAGAATATCAGATAGCTGAGGGATATGGCATCTACACTGACATGAACGCCATCCGTGCGGACGAGGAATTGGGCAATCTCCACAGCCTGTATGTCGACCAATGGGACTGGGAGCGTGTGATTTCACCAGAAAATCGCACGGTAGACTTCTTGAAGCAGATTGTTCGTTCGATTTATGCTGCTATGCAGCGCACCGAATATCTGGTGTGTGAGCGTTTTCCACAACTCACTCCGCAGTTGCCCGAGGAAATCACCTTCGTCCATGCCGAAACCTTGCGCCAACGCTATCCCAACTTGAGCGCAAAAGAGCGCGAAGACGCCATTACCCGCGAACTTGGGGCTGTGTTTATCATTGGCATCGGAGGAAAGCTCGGAGATGGTGAGCCCCACGACATGCGCGCCCCAGACTATGATGACTATTCTACGCTTTCCGATGAAGGACTTCCCGGACTCAATGGTGACCTTTTGGTGTGGAATGAAGTGTTAGGCCGTTCGCTGGAACTTTCGTCCATGGGCATTCGCGTAGACAAGGAGGCACTGGAACGTCAACTCAAAGAGAGCGGGCACGAAGACCGTCGTTCGCTCTATTTCCACCAAAGACTACTCGATGGCACACTTCCTTTGAGTGTGGGCGGTGGCATAGGACAGAGCCGTTTGTGCATGTATTATCTGCAAAAGGCGCACATCGGCGAAATCCAAGCCTCCATTTGGCCCGAAGATATGCGACAATCTTGCAAGGAAATGGGCATTCCTTTGATTTAAGCCCACTATGCTAGTGCCACACTAGCTTTTTAGATGTTAGAAAAAGGACTGGCGCAATGAAATTCTCGAAAGATTCTCATTGCGCCAGCCTATTTTTGTATCGCACTATTCGATGTTCTATTGAGCACGCTAAGCATGAGCAAGAATATGCCCCACTCTGTCCTGCAAGACAGAGCAAGTGGCTAAATGCCGCCTCCGTCTTCAAAGGTGGTGCCGAGGGTGGTTTTGCTCTGCAACATGCGACTGTGTGGAGGCATAGCTTGCGTGCACCACACGTTACCTCCAATGATGCTGTCGTGACCGATGGTGATGCGCCCCAACACCGTGGCATTACTATAGATGACCACATTGTCTTCGATGATGGGATGACGCGGCACATTCATCAACGACCCGTCTTCTGCCTTGCGGAAACTACGTGCCCCAAGGGTGACGCCTTGATAGAGTCGCACATTACGACCAATGATGCAGGTTTCTCCTATCACCACACCCGTGCCATGATCGATGGCAAAGGCTTCGCCAATCTGCGCACCGGGGTGGATGTCGATACCCGTTTGAGCATGTGCCAATTCGCTGATGATGCGTGGCAAAATGGGCACTTTGGCACGGAGCAAAGCATGTGCCATGCGATAGTGTAGGATGGCTTTCACCGAAGGATAGCACAAGATGACCTCCGAAAACGTGGTGGACGAAGGGTCGCCATCGTAAATCGCTGCAACATCTAAGCCTATGAGGCGGCGCAACTCGGGGAGACACTCCATAAAAGCCGTGGTGATCTGGCGCGAACAACAGTCTTCTCCAGCCACTAAAAGGGCTTGGCGCACCTGTTCGAGGAGGATGCGCGAGAGTTTCGACAAGCATTCCACCGTGGGGCGCGAAGTGAAATAACCAGGGAACACCAAGTCGCGCAACAACGTCACGGCTTCTTCGAGGTGAGCCGGCACTATGCCATCAGCTTCTCCCAATGGGATGTGAGGATCGGGCTGAGCAAGCGCCACAGTGAGTTGAGCGATTTGGTCGGGATTAAGGAGGGGTTGGAGCGTCATAAGGAGAAAATGCAAAAACACACCTATTTTATAAGGTGGGCATCCTAGATGTTTGCTTATAAACTTGTAAATTTGCGGTAGAGAATCACCACATCACTGCAAAGTTACACATAAATTCGCAGATGCCTCGGTTTTCCTCGCTAAAACTCTCTATAATAAACTCAACACAATTCCTATGTCTAAAATAGCTTCTTCTGCACTTGCGCTCGTGGGACACACTCCCCTTGTCGAAACTGCGCGCGTGGCTGCCGAACTTCAACTCAAAGTTCGCGTACTTGTCAAATTAGAATCCTTTAATCCTGCAGGTTCGGTGAAAGATCGCACCGCACTTGCTATGGTCGAAGCCGCAGAACTCGACGGCACTCTCTCACCCGGTGCCACCATCGTCGAAGCCACGAGCGGAAACACAGGCGTGGGACTCGCCTTCATCTCAGCGGTCAAGGGCTACAAAGCCATCATCGTGATGCCCGAAACCATGAGTATCGAACGCCGTCGCCTAGTGGCTGCCTATGGTGCCGAGGTGGTGCTCACTCCTGGTGCCGAAGGTATGAAAGGTGCTTTGGCAAAAGCCGAAGAGATTCGTCAGAACACCCCAGGCGCAATCACATTAGGACAATTTGTCAATCCAGCTAATCCACAGGTTCACTTCAACACCACTGGTGTGGAAATCTGGGAAGATACCGCAGGAGAAGTGGATGTGCTAGTGGCTGGAGTAGGCACTGGTGGCACCGTGAGTGGCGCTGGTTTCTACTTGAAAACACAAAATTCTTCCATTCGCATCGTGGCAGTAGAACCCACAGATTCGCCCGTGCTCAGTGGTGGTCAAGCAGGTGCACACAAGATTCAAGGCATTGGCGCAGGCTTCATCCCCGAGACCTACAACCCAGCTGTGGTGGACGAAGTGATGCAAGTCACCAACGAAGAGGCGTACGAAGCCGCTCGCTTGCTCGGTCACAAGGAAGGTTTGCTCTGCGGAGTGTCGTCGGGGGCTGCGTTTGCTGCTGCGCTCCGACTGGCGGTTCTCTCTGAAAACGAAGGAAAAACTATCGTTGCCATCCTTCCCGACACGGGAGAACGCTATCTTTCTACCCCTTTGTTTGGAGAATAAACCCTACACTTTTCTGTCAGTGCGAGTACCTTGGTGCAACCCTACTCAATGAGGATGTTATCATTTCATTTTTAGCCTCTGCACCTTCCATCCTCAAGGGATGCACACCCCAAAATGCCGTCTGCAGGTCGGTCATTTAGGCACAGCTCACGCACAAAAGGCTCAAATTCGCCCTACTTCCCCCAAAAGAAGTGAGGCGAATTTGTTGTTACTAAGTGAAGATTTCACCTATACTACGGGTGGAATATGCAAAATATCCGGTACAGGCAAGACTATTCCATCAGAAATGAGGGCTATTCCCCCGAAAATGATTAACTTTGCCAGGCAACATCATTTCAAACGATGCGACATACCACTATGATTTTTCGAAACCATTGGGCACGACTCGTCTGGATACTCATGCTACTCTTCGCAGTAGTATGGGGCAGTGGTGCGTGCTTATCGGTCAACGCTGCAACAAAACGTCCCTTCGTGCTGGTCATTGACGCTGGACACGGCGGAAAAGATGCCGGAGCGGTGGGACAGCTCACCAAAGAAAAAGACATCAACCTCAATGTGGCTCTGGCACTCGGCAGATTGGTCGAACAGAATTGCCCTGACGTTAAGGTGATTTACACCCGAAAGACCGACGTTTTTGTCACCCTTCAAGGACGCGCAGACATTGCCAACCGCAACAAAGCGGATCTCTTCATCTCAGTACACACCAATTCGTCGCCCGTGGGGAAAGCGGCTCCGATGGGGGCAGAGACTTACACCTTGGGTATGCACCGCGCAGCGGACAATCTCGAGGTGGCAAAGCGAGAAAACAGTGTCATCACGCAAGAAAACAACTACAAACAAACCTATCACAATTTCGATCCTCGCAAGTCGGAGAGCTATATCATCTTCGAATTTATGCAAGATCGCAATATGCAGCAAAGTGTAGACCTTGCGCGCGCCATCCAGCGGAACTACACCTCATCGGGTCGCCGCAATAAAGGCGTGCATCAGGCTGGTTTCCTCGTGCTTCGAGCCACTTCCATGCCTTCGGTGCTCACCGAATTGGGCTTTATTTCCAATGCCGAAGAAGAAAAATTCCTACACTCTCTCCAAGGGGTGGAAACTCTGGCACGCGCCATCTTCGAAGGCTTCAAGGCTTATCGCCAAAAGCATCATGCCGAAAATGTGCTTTCTCCCGAAAACACGAACGATGAAGGCGAAGCCCAACCTTTGGTGGCAGAAACAACTCCCATAGCAGAGCCGGTGTCTCCACGAGATGCCGTGCGCAACTCAGTGACAGTGCCCCAACCCGTGGATGTTTCCACACTCAAAGCCGAGGTGGTGCCCGTGCCCACGCGCCCTTTTGGGCAACCGGCAACTCCAGTGGAGAAAACGCATGAAGAAACTGCTAAGGTCATCTCCTTGCCCGAACTTCCCCCTGCTGTTGCCACATCCACACCTGCCAAGGCTGGAGCGACGGTTCACCAAGATTCATTGGTGCCCGTGCTTCCCGTGGAGGTCACCACTCCGCAACTCGACACCACGACTCCCCTTGTGGCAGAACAGCCCTCCCAGCCCATCGACATCATGGTGCCTCCTCCCACCCAAAAGCTCGCCAAGACTGCAGCAACGGCCGCTAAGACAGTGGAAACTCTCTCCGTCGCGGCGAACCAAGACCACAAAACAATGACCCAAGAGGTCAAGGTGGTCGAGCAGACAGTCAAAACTCAGAAGCAAGAAGTCAAAACTGCAAAACAGGAAGTCAAAGTAGTTCAACAAGATACAAAGAGAACTCAACCTGAGATTAAGACGCAAAAGCAAGAAACTAAGACTGAAAAACAAGAATCCAAGACAAGCACAAAGGAGACTAAGGAAAAGCAGAAAAAAGAAACGCAGACGACTTCCAAAGTTCCTGAAAAATCCAATAACGCACGTCCTATATTTAAAGTGCAACTCTTCACCATCGACCGCGCACTTCGCAGTGACGACCGACATTTCAAGGGGCTTTCTCCCGTGGAATACTACGAAGAAGGTGGACGCTACAAATACACTTACGGCGCAACTACAAACTATGAAGAGGCAAAGCGCCTGCAAAAAGAAATTGCAGACCGATTTCCTGAAGCCTTTGTCGTAGCATTTCTCAACCATCAACGCACAGAACTTGCCGAAGCAATAAAGCTCTCTAAGCTTACGCCAAATGGCAAAAACTAAACTTCTCCACATGTTCAAGATTACTCGCGAAATTAAAATCGCACTCACCGCTATCGCAGCGGGCATCTTGCTCTTTGTAGGCATCAACTTCCTCAAAGGCATCAACATTTTTGAGTCAAGCAACTCCTACTATGTCAAGTTTAAGGATATCAAGGGGCTTACCGTGTCCAATGCGGTCTATGCCAACGGCTATCCTGTGGGCATTGTGCGCGACATCGACTATAATTACAGTGACAACGATGGCGTAGTCGTACGCATCGAGTTGGACCAAAATATGAGTGTGCCCAAAGGCACGACTGCCGAACTCGAAGTGGCGCTCATGGGCGGTGTGACAATGAACCTGCTCCTTGGCGCTAATCCTACTGCCGTGGTTGCACCTTTCGACACCATCTCCGGCGGACTCCACCAAGGCGCCATGGAACAAGCTAGCGCGATGCTCCCGCAAGTGCAACAGATGTTGCCCAAGATTGACAGCATCCTCACCAACCTCAACCGCTTGACTGCCACAGCAGAACTCCAACAAACGATTGTCAATGCTGCCGAAATCACGGAGCACCTCAAGCACACCACCGCACGTCTGGATGGACTTATGGCGAAGGACGTGCCCATGATGATGGCAAACCTCAACCGCACTGCAGGCAACGCCGCTACCTTGAGTGGCAATTTGGCAAAGGTGGATGTGGACGGCACGATGCAAAACGTCAATGGTACGCTCCAAGATGTGCGACACATGACGGGACAACTCACCAACGTGATGAGCGATATGCAGCAGAAGCTCAACTCTAAAGACAACAATCTCGGTGCCTTCCTTCATGACCGCGCACTTTATGATCGCCTCAACCAGGCTGTGCTCAACGCAGACTCTCTCCTTTATGATGTGAGAAAGGCCCCCAAACGCTACGTCCATTTCTCTATCTTCGGACGTAAGTAAACTTCCACCTCGCAGACTGTTGTGAGTGCATCTCCTTCTATTGCAGATGCCTACTGCACCTTGTTTCACAACAATCCAGCACACGTTGCGATACGTAGCAAAAAAGCAATAATCCCACCTCAAGACGCTTTCTTGAGGTGGGATTTTTTTGTAAGAAAGTCCCTTTGGCACCCACTTTTTCCCAAGCCAAGTAATGGCTTTCAGCAGGTTCTAGGGAACACTTCCCAAAGTCTAACAACGGCTATACAGAAAGTAGGGAAGTGCCTTCCTAAAACACGAAAAATTCGTGCGACAGAGTGGCTTTTATTCTTGGGGAAGCCCCAGATGTTCAATGAAGTTGGCGATAAAATCCACTGTACCTTCTATGCCCAAAAGGGAAGAATTCACGCAAAGGTCATAGGTATCTGCTGCGCCCCACGTGCCAGAAGAATAGAAGTTGTAGTAAGTGGCGCGTTCATCGTCGGCTTCTTCGATGATGCTTTGGGCAGCTTTGGGCAAGACATTGCGACGCTGTGCCACACGACGTATGCGGTCATCGAGATTAGCAGTGATGAAAATGTTCACATGACGAGGGTGCTCGCGCAGAATATAGTCGGCAACACGTCCGATGAACACACAAGAGCGTTCAGAGGCGATGCGTTGGATGACACGACTTTGGATGATAAAGAGGTTTTCCTCGGAGAGTTGGTTGTCGTAGAAGTCACCACCGCCCCCGAAAAAGGGTTGTACCACGTGGAAAATGCTACGAAAAAGACCTTTCTTCTCATCACTCCGTTCGAAGAGTCCTTGACGCAGTCCACTCTCTTGAGCTGCCAGCGACAGAATCTCCTTGTCGTAATAAGCAATGTTGAAACGCTCGGCAAGGCGCTTACCAATTTCACGGCCTCCACTACCAAGTTGGCGACCAATGTTAATGACGAAAGGGGTAGACATTATAGATACAGGAATTAGAAGTTATACATGATGAGGAAGAATCATCCGGCATCCAGCAAGGCATGTCGGAAATTCTATGGAGACGTCAGCCGAAGTGGGCAAAGAAATCAGACACTCTCTGCATTTTTTTGGCGCAGTTTGCGAATTTGTGCCACAAGCATCATCGCAGAAATCAGTGCTGCCACACCATCCGCCGCAGGGAGCGAATACCACACTCCATCGATGGGCGCGGTTCCAGAAAGGAAATTGGGTAAAATGCGAGGCAAAGTGAGCACCAAGGGGATGAGGAATATGAGTTGACGCGTGAGCGAGAGGAAAATGCTCTTAGCTGGCGAACCAATGCTCTGAAAGAAGGCAGAAGAAACAATCTGCATCCCTATCACTGGCCAAAAGATACTCACCACACGTAGCCCATGTTCACCTGCCACGGCAAGTTCTGGTGCATCTTTCACGAAGAGTCCTACCAAGGCTCTGGTGAAGAGATGGCTGGCTGCAAAACTTAAGGTAGTGACCACCGTGGCAGCCACGAGGGTGTATTTGACCACACTTTCCAAACGATGAAACTTCTGTGCCCCAAAGTTGTAACCTGCGATGGGGAGCATACCTTGGTCGAGTCCCATCACCACAAAGGCCATGAACATGGCTAGACGATTGACGATGCCGTACGCACCAACAGCGGTGTCGCCTCCATATTCTGCCATAGAGCGCATGATGGTGATGGCAACAAGGCTCGTGGTGGTGTTGATGAGGAATTGGGGAAGTCCGATGGTGAGTACCTCTTTCATGATGCGCAGTTGCGGACGGAGATAGCGACGCAGCAGGCGGACGGGACTATCTTTCCGGCTAAAGAGCCAGAATTGCCAACACAGGGCGCACATCTGTGCGATGAGCGTGCTCCACGCTGCCCCAGCAATGCCCCAGTCTAGGCGCATCACAAAGAGATAAGCCAAGACTGTGTTTATCGCCACCGTGCCGATGTTGGCATACATGGCATACATCGGGCGGCTCGTCGAACGCAGTTGCGCATTTAAGCCATAATACATGTGGGTAAACACATTACCGAAGAGCAAAATTTGCATGTAAGCTCTAGCATGTGGGAGTGTGCGATCGGAAGCTCCAAATAGGCGGAGGATGGAATCAAGATTTAGCTCCAGCACTAAGCCGAGTGTCAAACCAATGATGACATTCAGCACAATAACATTGCCCAAGATGGCATGCGCCGCTTTGTAGTCTTTCTGTCCCAAACGGATGCTCATGAGGGTGGATCCACCGATACCGACCATTGCTCCAAAGGCAGCCGAAATCGCCATGAGCGGATTGGTCAGTGCCAAACCAGAGATGGCATCCGCTCCCACTGCTTGTCCGATGAAGATGCCGTCAATGATGTTGTAGAGCGACGACACCACCATGGCAATAATGGCAGGGAGAGAGTATTGCACCAAGAGTTTAGGAATGGACTTTTCGCCAAGTGCATTGAATTTATTGGAAGTGTCTAGAGAAGTCTGTGAGGTCATAAAAGGAAAGATGCGTGGGGCTGGAATACAAATACCAATCACTGCACGATATGTCGCACAGCTGTAGTAGACCACCATCAAATGGTTACTGCAAAAGTACGATATTTTTTGAGGGCAGTCCGATAGTTTGCCGCAAAATTGCGCTCCTTTTGCTCAAATAGGGAGAGAAGTTTCTTTTTCAGTATGCAATCTACACCTAGGATTGTGCATTTTCACCGATTTTCTTCGGACTACCGCAAAAGAATGTGTAACTTTGATCTCTGTAAACACGGCTCATCCTCCTTGATATGAGCCACAGCCTTGTAGAACCTTCTGAAAACTCTACAAAATTCATCTCGACACATGAAAGAAGCTACTGGAAAGCTCGGCGTAATGATCGTTGGTCTTGGCGCCGTTAGTACCACTTTTATTGCTGGTGTGCTCTCAGCACGCAAAGGACTCACCAAACCTGTGGGCGCACTCACCCAATATGATAAAATCCGCGTCGGCACAGGCGAAGCCAAGCGCTACCTCTCTTATCCAGAAATCCTCTCACTCCCCTCTCTCAACGACCTTGAGTTTGCAGCGTGGGACGTATATCCCGAAAACGCTTTCGAGAGTGCAGTAAACGCTGATGTGCTCCGCGCCAAAGACCTATTGCCCCTTCAAGCCGAACTTGAGGCGATTCGTCCGCTCCGTGCGGCTTTCGACCGTCACTATGCCCAACGTCTAGACGGCACCAACGTGCTGCCCGAAATGACGCGATGGGAAATGGTGGAACACTTGCGCCAAGACATCCGCCAATTTAAGGCTGAGCGCGGTGTGGATCGTGTAGTAGTGCTGTGGGCTGCTTCTACCGAAATCTATGTGCCTGTGGACAAGGTGCACGAATCTGTGGCTTCGCTCGAAGCTGCCATGCGTGCCGATGATCGCCAACATGTGGCTCCTTCCATGTGCTATGCCTATGCTGCCCTCATGGAAGGCGCGCCTTTCGTCATGGGTGCACCCAACACCACCGTGGACATCCCAGCCATGTGGCAACTCGCCGAACAACAACGCGTGCCCATCGCAGGTAAGGATTTCAAGACTGGCCAAACCCTCGTGAAGAGTGGCTTCTCGCCCATCCTCAGCACGCGCTGTCTGGGACTCAACGGTTGGTTCTCCACCAACATCTTGGGCAACCGCGATGGTCTTGTCTTGGACGAACCTGAAAACTTCAAGACGAAAGAGGTGTCTAAACTCTCTACCCTCGAGACCATTCTTCGCCCCGAAGCTCAGCCCGACCTCTATGGCGACTACTATCACAAAGTGCGCATCAACTACTATCCTCCACGTGGCGACGACAAAGAAGGCTGGGACAACATCGACATCTTCGGATGGATGGGCTATCCCATGCAGGTGAAAATCAATTTTCTCTGTCGCGACTCCATCCTTGCCGCACCACTCTGCCTCGACTTGGTGTTGCTCATCGATGCCGCTGCGCGCGATGGTCGCTACGGCACACAACGCTTCTTGAGCTTCTACCTCAAGAGTCCTCAACACGACTATACCGTGGGCGAAGAACCAGAAAACAATCTCTATCGCCAATACGTACATCTCAAGAATGCTATCCGCGAAATGGGTGGCTATCCTGCCGATGAACTCGTAGACTAATGCACTTTTCACATTGACACCTCAGAGATTTGCAGCAAGGCGACAGACATCTTTGATTTTCTGCACTTTACTCTCAGTCTGATGTACATTACAAAAGGACAACGCGTCGATTTCCCAATGGAAAAATCGGCGCGTTGAGGTTATCGGATGGCTCTTTTCACAGCCCCATTAAGGAACATTTTAACCCACCTCTTTGAGGCTTCATTCTATTTTCTCGGACGTTTCAGAAAAAACGTTGGACATTTTCAAAATTATCTCCCACGTTTTTTGAGAAATCTCCCACGTTTTTTTTAAGCCACTCGGAGCTTCTCTTTCTTTCGAACGATAAACAACTCACTTTAAGTCATTTACCCTTTCCAACTCTATAGCACAGATTTCTTACACAAGCGAGGATAGAGTGCAAAGGGCAACACATCGTGCCACTCCCTGCCCACTGCGCTGAAAAACAAAAAAGGGTGCAAACCATCTGACAGAGATGATTTGCACCCTTTAAGGGAAATAAGAGTAAGCCTTGCACTATCGTCGAGGACGAAGCACGTTGAGCACGCAGAGCAAAACGACACCTGTGTCGGCAAACACGGCAGCCCACATACCCGCTAAGCCAAAAGCTGAGAGCAACAACACGATGGCTTTGATGCCGATGGCTAAGATGACGTTTTCCCACACCAAGCGGCGAGTGCTACGACCGGCACGAATGGCATCTGCCACGCGGAGTGGATCGTCGGTGGCGAGCACCACATCGGCAGTTTCCACCGCAGCATCTGTGCCACCAGCTCCCATGGCAAAACCGACATGAGCACGAGCCAACACTGGGGCATCGTTGATGCCATCGCCCACAAAGGCAACCTTGCGCCCTTCGCTCATGAGGCGTTCCACATGATGTAGTTTATCTTCGGGCAACAAGCGCGAATGCCACTCATTGAGTCCCAACTGTTGCGCCAGTGCATCCACCGCTTCAGCATAGTCGCCTGAGAGCATCACGGTGTGAATGCCCATTTGTTGGAGCGTCTCCACCGCAGCTTTGGACGTGGCGCGCGCCTCATCATTGCTCACGGAGAACGCACCTTCTGCACCGCTGTCCATGCCGTCTTGCAAAGTCACAACACCCGTGGTGAGGGTTCCTGTTTTGTCGAAGACCACTGTGTCGATTTGCGTCACAGCATCTAGGTGCAAACCACCCTTGAAGAGAACACCACGCTTGGAAGCTCTGCCGATACCAGCAAAATAGCTCAACGGGATGCTCAACACCAAGGCGCAGGGACAAGAAGCCACAAGGAAGACGAGGGCACGATACACCCAATCGCTGAGGATGATGTCGGACTGAGGCACAACCCATTGCACCAAAGCCGGCACAACAACGAGCAAGACAGCGAGTGCCACCACCACGGGAGTGTAGATACGTGCAATTTTGGTAAGCATCTGTTCGGCTGGAGCTTTGCGCGTTGCGGCATCTTCCACCATTTGGAGGATGCGCGAGAGGGCATCTTCGCCCAAAGTGCGGTCGGTGCGGAGATAGATGGATCGATCCATCACAATGTAGCCCGACATCACGCGCTCACCTACTGCCACTTTGCGCGCCACGCTCTCTCCGGTGAGAGCTGCGGTGTCGAATTGTGCCGCAGTATAAGGATTTCCCTCCGTGATGACAGCAGGAACTTCGCACAACACCCCATCCAGAGGCACGCGCGCACCACGCTCTACACGGAGCAGACTGCCCAAAGCTACATCTTTGGGGCTACACATTTGCGTGGTGCCCGAGGTTTCATTGACCAAGGTGCAGGTGTCGGGACGCAAAGCCACGAGCGATGCGATGCTCTTACGCGCACGGCCCACGGCTAGACCTTGCAGGTTTTCACCCAACAAATAGAACAACATCACGCCCACCGCTTCGGGATAATCCCCAAGGGCAATCGCTCCCACGGTGGCTATGAGCATGAGAAAGAACTCGTTGAACACCTGACCTTTGCGCAGTCCATTCCAAGCTCCTTTGAAGACAGTTTGCGCTGCGAAGAAATAAGCCACTAAATAACCATAACGCGTCCACTCACTGTGGGGAAAGACGAGAGAATGATGCTCCACCAGGCTTTGGAGTATCCAGGTGACGAGCGCCACGCTGGCAGCAATGGCAAAAAGCACCCATTGTCGCGCTGCTCCGTGGGCATGGTCGTGACCGTTTTGCGCGTGACATCCACAGGCGCAGCCGCAGCTGTCGGATTCTTCGTGATGAGGATTGTGTTCATCGTGGTGATTGCAACAGCAATGGTCGTGGCAGCCACATTCCTCTTGGTGAGAGGACGATGCAGCGGTATTTTCTTCATGATGAGAGTGACAATGCTTATCCATAATTCAGAGAATGTGTGATGATTTTGATGATGCAAAGATAGAGAAATTCACGTGCAACTGGGTTGCAAATAGAGCAAATCGGGCGATTTATAGCAAAAGTGGAAATAAAAAGGGCTAAACTCACGCGGTATCACAGAGATTTATGGGGATAATCCAAAACTTTGTCGTAATTTTGCGCACACGTATTATTTTTCCTCGAACAACCCTATGGCTACTACGCGCAAAATCAAAACTGCTCTCGTGTCGGTGTTCCACAAAGATGGTCTCGATGCACTTCTCAAAGCCCTTCACAACGAAGGTGTTCAATTTCTTTCCACTGGTGGCACGCACGATTTTATCGTGTCGCTCGGACTTCCCTGCCAACAAGTGGAAGATTTGACGTCTTATCCGTCCATCCTCGGTGGACGCGTAAAGACGCTTCATCCCAAAGTGTTTGGCGGTATTCTTGGCAGACGCGATTTGGAAGACGACCGTGAGCAAATGGCGCACTACGAAATCCCAGAAATTGATCTCGTGATTGTCGACCTATATCCCTTTGAAGCTACAGTGGCTTCTGGTGCTTCTGATGCAGACATCATCGAAAAGATTGACATCGGTGGTATTTCTCTCATCCGTGCAGGTGCGAAAAACCATAAGGATGTGGTGATTGTGTCCTCAAAAGCAGACTACCAACCCTTGCTCGACATCGTGAAGGCGCAAGGTGCGGAAACCACTTTGGAACAACGCAAACAATTTGCAACCAACGCTTTCGCTACTTCTAGCCACTACGACACGGCTATCCACGCGTGGTTTAGCAAAAACTAAACGAGGACATACGTATCTAGTTTAGATTTCTCCTTACACAGTGCCCAAAGGGATGCGTCCTATTGGGCAATGAATCAAGCAAAATATTGACAATGGGAATTTTTTCTTCCTTTTTCTCTATGAAGCGTGAGCTTGCCATGGACCTCGGCACAGCAAACACCATCATTATCTCTGATGGTGAGATTGCTGTGAACGAACCTTCTGTGGTGGCACTCGACCCAACCACTGAGAAGACTATCGCAGTGGGTGAGCGTGCGAAGCTCATGTATGAAAAGACCAGCGAAAAGATTCGTGTGGTTCGCCCTCTTCACGATGGTGTGATCGCGGACTTTAACGCTTGCGAACAGATGATGCGCGGTCTCATCAACATGGTGCGCACCAGTCGTCACCTTTTCACCCCCAGCATCCGCATGGTGATTGGGGTGCCTTCGGGTTCTACAGAAGTGGAGCTCCGTGCAGTGCGCGACAGTGCCGAACACGCTGGCGGCCGCGACGTATATCTGATTTTCGAACCTATGGCAGCTGCCATCGGTATTGGTCTTGATGTAAACGCCCCCGAAGGCAACATGGTGGTGGACATCGGTGGTGGTACTACTGAAATCGCGGTGATTTCTATGGGTGGTATCGTATCGAACAACTCCATCAAGATGGCAGGCGACGATTTCACAGCCGACATCCGCGAATATATGAGCCGTCAGCACAACGTGTCTGTCTCAGAACGTATGGCGGAACGTATCAAAATCAACGTGGGTAGTGCCTTGGCTGAATTGCCACCTTCCGAAGCTCCCGAAGACTACGTGGTGCATGGTCCTAACCGCATCACTGCGCTTCCGATGGAAGTGCCCGTGTGCTATCAGGAAATCGCGCACTGTCTCGAACGCTCTGTGGGACTTATCGAGACGGCGGTGCTCAATGCGCTCTCTAACACTCCACCCGAACTCTATGCCGACATCGTGAAGAACGGTATTTATCTCACTGGTGGTGGTGCCCTCCTTCGTGGTTTGGCACAGCGTTTGAGCAATAAGATCAACATCCCCTTCCACGTAGCTGAAGAACCGCTCCTCTGTGTGGCAAAAGGTACGGGTAAGGCGCTCGCCAACATCGACGAATATCCCTGCTTGATGCGATAAGTCCATGTGCCTTTTAGGCTTTTGTCATGATGAACTTCCTGCTTTCTGAATGAACTCTCGCCAACCACAGTGTTCATCCTTTGGAGAGCAGCCCGCATCCTTGCAGTAAATACTGCGCAACCTTCGCCCTGTCTCTTCTGTAGGCAGGGCTTTTGCCCATCATATCCCCTACGATGCAAATACTCCTTGACTTCCTTCGCCGCTACAACTATCTCTTTCTCTTCATCCTATTGGAGGGAATCAGTTTGACACTCCTTTTCCAGTTCAACAACTACCAAGGGAGCGTGTGGAACACTGCGGCAAACGAAAGCGCAGCAAAGACCAATGAGACCTATGCTGCGCTCGAAGCCTATTTCAAACTCGGAGATATCAACGCGATTCTCACCACAGAGAATACGAAACTGCAACAAGAAAATGCGGTGCTGCGCGCTGCACTAGACTCTGCAACGCACGACACCACATTTACCGAACGTAAGGTGCGACAAGAACTTGCGGGCTTCCAGTTGCTCCCAGCGCGTGTGGTGAGCAATGGAGTGCGTCGTGGTCATGATGGATATTTGGTAATCAACCGCGGACGAAAAGACGGTATCCGCCCTGAAATGGGTGTTGTGGGCGGTGGCGGTGTCATAGGGATTGTCTACCTCGTAGGTGAAAACTATGCTTTAGTGCTCCCTGTGACGCACACCAAATCGAGCATCTCTTGTCGGGTGCGTGGCAAGAACTATTTTGGTTATCTGCAATGGGACGGCGGTAGCACGCGCATGGCACAGCTCGATGATGTGCCACGCTATGCTAAGGCTCGCGCAGGAAACGTGATTGAAACTTCGGGATATTCTTCAGTATTCCCTCCAGGCATCTTCGTGGGTCGCGTGCACAAGGTGAGCAACTCTTCCGATGGACAGAGCTACCGCTTGGACATTGTCCTCGGCACTGACTTTGCCAACTTGCGCGATGTCAATGTTGTGGTGACTCCCTACAAAGCAGAAATCCAACAATTACAAGAGAAAGCCGATAGTCTTCAATAGATGCCAAGAGAAGGTCAATCATCACTTGGCTGTTCTTGCCTCCCCCAAACCAAGCTATAACGACGCATATCAAATGTTTAACGTCATCTTCCCTCGCATCCTTTGGATATTGGGCCTCATCCTCGCCCAAACCTTAGTGTTCAACCATATCCACTTGTTGCAATATGCCACTCCAATGCCGTATGTCTATGCCCTCATCATGCTACCACATGGCACTGCGCGATGGATATACGTCGTGCTGGGCTTCGCTCTAGGACTCGTTGTCGACACCTTGAGCAACACAGTCGGAGTCGCTGCCGGTGCTCTGACACTCGTAGGGCTCATCACACCACTTTTGCTGCGTGCCTTTGCGCCTGACGACAAACTAGAAGAAGAGTTTACGCCCTCCATCCGCACCATGCAATGGAGCGGCTTTCTGAAATTCGCCATTTCTGTGACGTTTCTTCACATGCTGGTCTTTTTCCTCCTCGAGACTTTCTCGCTCTTCGACCCACTTCGCCTGCTGATTGAAGTGTTGAGTAGCACGACATTGACCGTGATATTCATGGCAACTTTTGAGAAACTCAGAAACACATCTCGAAGTGCCTAGCACACGAAAAGCCCTGCAACGCAAGGAAAAAGTCACGCTGTGCAAGGACTATCGCTAAGCAGGCGAAAGAAGCAAACGATGCTACACACTGATAAAGCCATGTAGCGTTAGTATCTCATGAGCCGAAAGGCTACAGGATAAGCATCTCCCTCCTATTTCACGGAATTCACCTTCGGTTTTACGAAGAGCAATAGCGGAAACGTTCGAAAGTCTAATCTCTAACGACCAACGTCTAAATTATGTCCCAAGATTACAGTTATGAAAAGCGAAGATTTGTAGTAGGCGCGGTGGCGGCAGTCATCATCGCGGTCTACCTCATTCGCTTATTCACGCTGCAACTCATGAGCGATGACTACCGCAAGAGTGCCGACTCCAACGCTTTTCGCAAAGAAATCATCTATCCCTCTCGCGGTCTCATCATGGACCGCAATGGCAAACTCCTCGTCTATAACGAGCCTTCTTACAACATCCTTGTGACGATGCAAGACCAACATGGCATCGACACCCTAGACTTCTGCGCCACCGTTGGCATTACCAAAGAGGAATATATCGCACGGATGGCGGAAATCAAAGATTCCAAGAAAAATCCAGGCTATTCGCGCAACACACCTCAGCTCTTTATGAGCCAAATCCCCGCACAAGACTTTTCCAAATTTCGCGAGAAACTCTTTCGTTTCAACGGATTCAGTGTCGAAAAACGCAGTGTGCGCCGCTATGCCAGTGGCATCGGTGCGCACATCTTAGGCGACGTAGCAGAGGTGAACCAAGCAGACATCGACAGCGATGCTTATTATAAGAGCGGTGACTATATCGGCAAACTTGGGGTAGAACGCAGTTACGAGAAAGCTCTCCGCGGAGAGAAAGGCATGCGCATCATGCTCCGCGACGTACACGGCCGCACACAAGGCAGATATATGGATGGAAAATTCGACACGCAAGCCCATCCTGGTCGCAACTTGACGCTAGGCATCGACCTTGCCACTCAACAACTCGCAGAGCGTTTGTTGGAAGGAAAACTCGGAGCCATCGTAGCCATCGAACCTGCCACGGGAGAAATCATCGCCATGGCTTCGGCTCCCACCTACGACCCACGTAGCATGGCAGGCCGTGATCGCAGCAAACACATGAGTGTGCTCATGCGCGATGAGCGAAGACCTCTCCTCAATCGCGCCATTGGTGGGCTCTACCCTCCAGGCTCCACCTTCAAAATCTCCCAAGCTCTCCTAGGACTGCAAGAGGGAAGCATCAATCCTAGCGTGGCTTTCCCCTGCCATCATGGCTTCAACTACAAAGGGCTCCACCTCGGATGTCACGGACACGCCTCGCCCATCAACCTTGTCCCTGCCATCGGCACGAGTTGTAATGCCTACTTCTGTTGGAATCTCCTGCGCATGTTTGGCAACAAAGGGAAATATGGTAGCGTGCAAAATGCCATGACTCACTGGAAAGACCATCTCGTGGCGATGGGTTTTGGCTATAAACTTGGAATAGACCTTCCCGGAGAACGTCGAGGCATGATTCCCAACGCGGCATATTACGACAAAGCCTACAAGAAATCGTGGAATGCACTCACCGTCATCTCCATCTCCATTGGACAAGGTGAGGTCACTTCCACCCCACTGCAGATAGCCAATCTCGCAGCGACCATCGCCAACCGCGGACATTTCTACGTGCCTCATGTGGTGCACAGCGTGCAAGGTGAGCGCATCGACACCACCTACACCAATATGCGTCGCACAAAAGTGGACCGACGCTACTATAATTACGCAGTAGCAGGCATGCGCCGCGCAGTGGAACAAGGTACCTGTCGAGGTGCGGACTTCCCTGGCGTGCAGGTTTGTGGTAAAACTGGCACAGCGCAAAACCGCGGTCACGACCACTCGGCATTTATGGGCTTTGCTCCGATGAACAATCCCAAGATAGCCGTCTGCGTCTATGTAGAAAATGGCGGATTCGGTGCAGACTTTGCCGTGCCGATAGGCTCTCTCATCATGGAGCAATATGTAAATGGTAAACTTTCTGCGTCGTCAGAAATCAAAGCCAACACCTTCCAACACCGTCACATCAGTTATGGCAGACAAGCGCGATAATCTTCAACTCAACCCCGCTTTCCGAGCAGACGGGTGGGTGTTGCTCATCTTCCTCACCCTCCTAGCCTTCGGCTGGCTCAGTGTGTGCGGAGCTAGCCACAGTTTTGGGGGCATAGACTTCTTGTCGTTCGACACTCGTCCTGGCAAACAATTAGTTTGGATTTGCTGCTCTCTCGGACTGGGAGCCGTCATTCTCATGTTCGACGACCGCTATTTCGACATGCTCGCCGACTTGTTCTATTGGGGCATGATGCTCTTGTTGCTGGTCACCCCATTTATCGCACATGACATCAAAGGTTCGCGCTCATGGATATCACTGGGTCCCGTGTCGCTCCAACCGGCGGAGTTTGCCAAATGTGCCACGTCACTCATGGTGGCAAAACTCATTGGACAATATGGATTCACCCTCAACGAACGGCGGAATTTTCTCCGTGCTGCTGGCGTGGTGCTTCTACCTTTTGCCCTGATTGTCTTACAAAAAGAGACGGGGTCTGCCCTCGTCTATCTGTCTTTTTTCCTCATGTTCTATCGTGAGGGCATGCCAGGAAGCATACTCTTCTGTGGAGTTGCCGCAGTAGCCTATTTTGTCATCGGCATCGGTCAGGGCGACGTAGCCTTACCCGGCACACTAGCTTCCTTAGGCGAAGTGATTGTCATGGCACTCATTTGGATTTTCACCATAGGTATGCTCCGCGTCTATTGCCCTAAACAACCCGAACACGCACGACGCATCCTCCTATGGGGCATCTTGCTCCATGTCATTGCTTATGCCGTTTCCCTTTGGATTTACCCCTTCGACATCAGTTGGGCACAACTGGCTGGAAGTGTCGCCATGATCAGCTACATCGGTCTGCAATGGTTGGGACAACGCATGCGCACCTTCCTCCTCATCAGTGCCTTCTCGCTCGGAAGCATTGGTTTTCTCTATGCTTCTGACTATGCCCTCAACAATGTGATGAAGGACTATCAGCGCACGCGCATCCGTGTACTACTCGGCATCGAGGAAGACAGAGATGCGTCTTACAATGTGACGCAGTCTAAGATAGCCATCGGTTCTGGTGGACTACAAGGCAAGGGCTTCATGAACGGCACGCAGACCAAGCTCGACTATGTGCCAGAACAAGACACCGACTTCATCTTTTGCACCGTGGGAGAAGAGGAAGGTTTTTTGGGAGCTAGTGCAGTACTCCTTCTTTTCTTGGCCCTTATTTGGCGCCTCATCTATCTAGCTGAACGGCAAACTACCAGGTTTGGACGCGTCTTTGGCTATTGCGTTCTGTCGATATTACTCTTCCACGTCTTCATCAACATTGGCATGGTGCTCGGTGTGGCGCCAGTAATCGGCATTCCACTACCCTTTTTCTCCTATGGTGGTTCATCATTATGGGGATTCACCCTCCTGCTCTTCATCTTCCTCCGCATCGACGCAGGTCGCAAGCGCAGATAGGCACACAAGCTAGACTAAACTTGCTTCGATTCTACTTCTAACAAAGATAACTCTCTGGGATAACACAATATGGCAAACCCATCTTCTGATCGCAACGAAACCATTATCCGCAGCATCCTCTTTATTGCTGTGGTATTGCTTGCCGTTGGCATCATCATTTTTTTGAAACGCTCTTCCGACGTACCCCTCACTCCCGAGGGATTTGCAGCACGCGACAGCGCGCAACGCATGGCAACTCCTGACACCACAGTAGCACCAACCGAGGATTTCCCCTCGAGCGACACCAACACTGCACAACCAACCGACACCGTGTCCATGGATTTGCGCCTTCCCTCTGATGCAGGTTATGAAGATGGCTATTTTGCAGGCCTACAAGATGGACTAGACGACATGGAGCGCGCCTCTTATGATGATACATCAAAGTTCCCCACAGAGGCTCAACGCAGAAACTATGCAGATGCCTACAAGCGCGGTTATGCCCAAGGCTTTGCCGATGGACAAAACCAAGGTGAGGAAGACGCCAATGACAACGAAGAGTCTGAGCGCACTCCGGCTCCTTTAGCCCCAAAACCCAATGCGCCAACTTCTGCTAAACCCAATGTAACACCTGCAAAGCCCAATGCTCCTGCAGCTAAGTCCACTCCCGCCACGGCAAAACCCAATACTTCCACGACAAAATCCAATGCCGCTGGTAGCAATGCCTCGCACGCCAACCCTGCTCACGGCAGTAGATCGACAACCGCCCCCCGCACTGGTACGTCAACGACAAAATAATAAAAGCACAATTCTCCCGTTTTTATAAAATCGTCCGACGCTTCCGCAGGAATTTCCCTTTCTTCTGCTCTTCCACCACATAGCCTATGGATTATCTCGCACTTCTCTACCGCTACTATCCCGAAGACAACGCACTGCGTCGCATGTTGCTGCACCACAGTCGGCAAGTTTGCACACGTGCGCTACATATTGTGGATCGACATCCCGAACTAGGAGCCAATCGCGCCCTAGTGGAAGCTGGCGCCATGCTACACGACATCGGTATCTTCCGCACAGACGCACCTGGCATCTACTGTCATGGCACAGCGCACTACCTGCTCCATGGCATCATCGGGGCGCAACTCCTGCGCGAAGAAGCCGAGTTGCTGCGTCAAAAAGCGGAACACGAGGGAAGTACGTCCTCACTGCAAGAAGAAGACACTTCTTTCTACGAAGCCCTTGCCCGCATCTGCGAGCGCCACACCGGCACAGGACTCACGCGCCAAGTCATCGCTCAGCGTGGTCTTCCCATGCCCGACCAAGACCTTCTGCCAGAAACCATCGAAGAGCAAATCATTTGTTACGCCGATAAGTTTTATAGCAAAAGCCACTTGGAGCGCGAACGCAGCATCGCTCAGACCATCGCGAGTTTAGAAAAGTTTGGCGATGCTGGATTGGAGAAATTTCGCCGCTGGACAGAGCTTTTCGAATAGAAAATCGTAACTTTGCCCCTAGTCTGCGGCAAAGGTCAGACCAGTGCAGAGAGATCGCCTCTTTTGTGTTAGTCAAAAGCCATCTTTGCTAAGGGTTATTTTCATCATACATTCCTATCAGACAACTCACTTGCCACGCATCATCCATCATAGAATCCTACTTTGGGGAGTCGTTCTCCTATTGGCTAGCACCCTCGTTGGTTGCAATCTGGTCGCCCTCGTGTCTGGGCGTCCACAACCCGTAGCTACCGCCACCACGACTTCCGCTTCCGCTGCCCCCTCTGTTGCAGCGGACACCAATGCTGTGAGCACCCGCGCACTTCACGATGCAGTAGAAGACACTGCACAAGTGCTCAGCATGGTCACCCCTTCCGATAGTGTCCTTGTGGTCAAGTCCGATAGCAACCGCAAATTGCCACAAGCACTCGACAGCGTACGCCGCACCCCAGCCGGCAACCTCGATAGTTTGAGCCGCTCATTGCGTCGCGACACCACGATTGCGGTAAGCAATGCCAAGGCTCTGGCTGATTCTGCCAAGCTCGACACCACTCGTCAGCGTTCGGGATTAGAAGCTCCTGTGGATTACACCGCCAAGGACTCCTTAGTCTACGATGCCACCACCGGTTTTGCCCATCTTTATGGTGAAGCCAAGGTGCACTATCAAAACATGGACTTATCTGCCGACTACATCTCTCTCAACATGGACTCTACCATCGTCCATGCACAGGGGGTACCCGATAGCACAGGCAAAGCCATGAAAGGCACTCCTATCTATAAACAAGGGAGTGAAAACTATGAAAGTGAGCGCATGTCGTTCAATTTCAAGACTAAAAAAGGATTTATCGAAAAGGTAAAGACCACTCAAGGCAATGGTTTCTTGCGCAGTGTAGACTCGAAACGCTCCAACGATGGCTACTTCTATCTCCAAGATGCTCAATACACCACCTGCGATGCCGACCATCCTCACTTTTATCTCCAGCTCACGCGGGCCAAGGTATCGCCTGGTAAGGAAACCTTCTTCGGACCAGCCTATTTGGTAGTAGCCGATGTGCCGCTACCCCTCGCCATCCCTTATGGTTTCTTTCCCTTCAACAAGAAGTATTCTTCGGGTATCATCATGCCCAGTTATGGTGATGAAACCTCACGCGGCTTTTACCTCCGCGACGGTGGTTACTATTTTGCCTTGAGCGACCGCATGGACCTCAAACTTTTGGGAGAACTCTACACCAAAGGTTCGTGGGGGCTATCGGCAGAAACCAACTACGCCAAGCGTTATGCCTATCGCGGTAACTTCTACGTTTCTTATCTCACCACCATCACGGGCGAAAAGAACCTGCCAGACTTCTCCAAAACCACGAGTCTCAAAGTGCAGTGGTCGCACTCTTCCGATGCGAAGGCGAATCCCAACACTTCTTTCTCGGCACGTGTCAATTATGCCTCCCAAAACTATGAGCGTAGCAACCTCACTTCGCTCTACACTCCACTGGCTTACACACAGTCCACACGCGCCTCTTCGGTGAGTTTCACCCACAGCATCCCTTCACTCGGCATCTCCCTTTCGGGGGCAAGCAACATCACGCAAAATATGCGCGACTCATCGTTAGCCATCACCCTGCCCGACCTCTCCATCAATGTCAATCGCTTCTACCCCTTCCGCCGCAAGAAGGCAGTAGGAAAAGAACGCTGGTACGAGAAAATCAGTCTTTCTTACACGGGACAATTCACCAACTCCATCAACACCAAGGAAGACAAACTCTTTCACACACCCTTGCTCAAGTGGAGAAACGGTATGCAGCACCGCGTCCCCATTGATGCGACTTTCCAGCTGTTCAAATACATCAACCTCTCGCCCTCCATCAATTTCAGCGGTCGCACCTATCTCTCACGCGAACGCCTCAGCTGGGACAACAATTTACAAGCCGAACGACGCGACACCACCTATGGTTTCTACAACCTCTATGATTGGAATGCCTCTATGTCGTTCAACACCACGCTCTACGGATTCTACAAACCTTGGAGCAAACTTTTCGGCACTCGCATTCAAGCCATCCGCCACGTGTTCAAACCCAGTGTGAGCTTCTCTTATGCTCCCGACTTCACCACACGCAGCTATGGCTATGTCACCAACTATGTCTACACTGATCGCAATGGAAAGGTAACAACAAAAGAATACTCGCCCTATGCTTCAGGTGCTTTTGGATACCCCTCTGGCAAACGACAAGGAAGCATCAACATGAGCGTTTCCAACAATGTGGAAATGAAACTCAAGTCTGACGCCGACACCAGCGGATTCCGCAAGATTTCTCTCATCGACGAGCTTTCAGCTTCGATGTCCTACAATCTAGCCACAGACTACCAACCGTGGAGTGACCTCTCCACCAATGTACGTCTGCGCTTCTCCCCTCGCTACACCTTCTCCATGGCTGCGCGTTTCGCCACCTACGCTTATGAGTTTGACGAAAAGGGCAATGTCTTTGTGGGCAATAGCACTGAGTGGAGCCATGGTCGCTTCGGACGCTTCCAAGGCATGAGCCAAAACATCTCCTACACCCTCGACAACAAGAAGATGATGACCTTCTTCGGCTTGCTCGCAGGGCGTGGTTGGGACAAAGTTTGGGAAGGCATCATCGGAAAATCCAAAGACGAGGATAAACGTCCTGACCCCAAAGAAGATTCCGACGATTTGGACGAAGAAGAAGCCAACACCGATCCCATGCTCCGCAAAAATAAGGACAAAAAGAATGAGAAGAAGGTGGCTGCCGACGTCGACGAAGATGGATATCTGGCATTCTCTCTGCCCTGGACGCTCACTTTCAGTTATGGTGTCACCATGTCTGAAGACCGCTCCAAACCCATCAACACGCGCAACATGCGCTACCCCTACTCCTTCACACAGACGCTCAACTTCTCGGGCAATATCACGCTGGCTAAGGGGTGGAACATCAACTTCTCTTCGGGCTACGACTTCAACTATAAGAAGCTTTCCATGACCACAGCCTCGCTCTCTCGCGATTTGCACTGCTTTGAGATGTCTTGTAGCATCGTATTGTTGCCCTACTCCTCGTTCAACTTCTCTTTCCGCGCCCGCGCAGCAGAGTTGGCAGACGCTTTGAAATATGAGAAGCGAAGCAGTTACTCTAGCAACATCGACTGGTATTAACCACCGTCCTTTGCAGAGCACGCTGACGAAAGTCTGAAAAGCACATGTCCATAGCGCGTCATGCAACCTTTGATCATCAAACATTATCCTACTAATCCATAAACTCCCAACCTGTGGGAGGAAACTCCCTCTCACAGGTTGCCCCAACATCCCCCACATCATGAAACAACACTTCTTTTATGTAGCGTCCCTCATCTTTGGTGGCATCACTCTTCTCACTGGGTGTAATTCTAAATCCGAGGTTGAAAATCATCAGATGGAACTTCGCACTCGTGACAATAGAACAGCAACTACTTTCTTTGCAGACAAAACCACAGACACCGTGTGGGTAGTCAGCACAGAGTCGTGGAAGGCGCGTGTGGAAATGGTGAAAACAACCCCCGAAAATAGCAATGCCACCACGCAAAGCTATCTCCCTGACACTCCTGATGCTGTGAGTGGAGCTACCAAGCCCTCTTTCTTCACCATCACACCACAAGAAGTAGAGGTTAAGTCAGGATATTTTATGACAACGCCCGTAGTGATTACAGCCACTGCACCTGCCACTCAACTTCTTCAACACGGCTATCTCCGCATCCTCCCCACTGGTGGTCCACTTAATGGGCTTTCTCACCACATTTATCAAGTGGGCTGGCTCAACATTTCCTACCCCGTCGTGGCTAAGCAAGACAATTCCACTAGTGTGATGCCCAACTTCAGCGAAGTGCTTCCACAAAAGGGAGGAACCACCTACTTGGTGTTCGATCTCTACGACAACCAACTCTCCACCCACTCCCTCACTTCAGATGCCGACTGGCTCACCGTTCCCGAAGAGGCTAAGCAACCTGCCAAGGGACATCATGTCGTAAAACTCACCTTCGGAGAAAACACCAGCGAGAAAGCTCGCACGGCTACTTTCCAACTCTCTTCGGGTGGTGCGACAACCGTGATTACCTACGTGCAATCAGGCCGTGGCAAGTAATCACCACCTCTTACAGCACCCAACAAGGTAAACTCCAATTATAAAACTAGACTGCAAAATTCTTGAAACAAGAAGGTCTTCGCCTATCGCACCTCCTTCTTGTTCTCATCACACATCGTCTAAGGCGCAAAAGGGGCAGATGCTCACTTAAGTAGCCCCCTTTTGCGCCTTTTTTTTCCAATACCATCTTGCATGAAGCGTTCGTTACCCTTAATCAGCAGCCTTCTTCTAGCCTCCGCGCTTGCTGTCTCTGCACGCATCTTTGTTCCTGCCCCACCTACCACGCCCACCCGTGGTGCAGCGGTCGACACTCCTTCTTCATTCATTGCTCCTTACGAGGCACTGCCCAAACTCGATGCCACACTCACCCTCCTGGCAAATGGCTATCAGCAGGCAACGCAATTCATAGCCACTCGTGGAGCCACCCAAGTAGACAGTGCTTCCCTGCAGCAAACCACCCCCGATGGCACCTTCCAGTTGCTCAACACCGTAGCGTTCAATGTCCAAACCACAGAGAACAAAGCTGAAGCGGTGGCACAGCAAATCCAACAATTCGGTGGTACTGCCAACGTCATCACCGAAAACTTCCTTTTGGTGGAAATCCCCATTGCCCAACTTCAAACCCTATCGCAACTGGCGGACGTGGTGGAGATGGCGATGCCTCAGCGTGCATATCCCTTCATGAGAGAATCACGCAAGATGTCACAAGTAGACGAAGTGCATGCAGGCAAAGAACTCTACACTCCCTTCAAGGGAAAGGACGTTATCATCGCCGTCATCGACCAAAGTTTTGAGTTCCGCCACGCAGCCTTTCTCGACAAGGATGGCAACTCCCGTGTAAAATGGCTTTGGGATCGCTCAGGCTATTCCACCCAAGCCACTTCCAACCGTTCCAAATCTGCCACACAAAAAGTCCCTGTAGGTACTGACTTGCAAGACCATGGGGCAGGAGGTCACGGCACCCACACCACTGGCATCGCTGCTGGAAGCGATGTGGGCAACGGACAATATGGCGTAGCCCCCGAAGCCGACATCATCATGATTCCTTCCACCTTCCTCGACACAGAAGTTTTGGAAGATGTGCGTTTCGTGCGCACCCAAGCGAAGAAAGCCCAAAAACCTTGGGTGGTCAACATGAGTTTTGGCTCACAAGAGGGACCACATGATGGATCTACAGGTTATGACCAAAATATGTCACTGGTAGGTAAAAACAAAGGTGGCATCCTTGTCGCATCAGCAGGCAATGATGGCGACCGAAATCTCCACATGAAGCGCAACATCGCTGTCGGCGATTCCTGCTTCATCCTCTTTGACTACTTAGAATACGATAAACTCACCGACGATCAGAAGAAGTCAAAGACTTTCACCTTCGACCTTTGGGCGCAAAGCACCGACAAGGTAGACCGCATCGAAGCCACCCCCTTCCTTTTCATCAACAACAAAGTGGTGTATAAGGATGCAAGCTATTGGAAAAGTCATGCTTGGTTTCATGATGCACAAAGCAAATTTACGCACAAATACCAAAGCAAGTTTTGGATCAAGTTGCCTCAAGTCCGCATGGAAGAAAACGATGCCACCATCCTCTTCGGTCTGAGATTGAAGAATATCTCAAAAGACCAAGCAGAATTGGTGCACGGTTGGGTGTCACAGGGTGGAGCCTACATCACAAAGACGCTCCCCAAGGTCGCCAATAGCCGCATAGTCAAAGGCGACAACGACTACACCGTGGCTGATGCCGGTGGTAATATTCCTGCAGCGATCACCGTAGGCGCCTACACCAGTCGCAACACGCACACCAACACCATCACCAAGAAGAGCTTCAATTTTCCAGACGCCATCGGCAAGCGTAGCTATTTCTCTAGCATGGGTCCTGTGCTCAATGACAAGGTGAAAAAGCCCACCGTACTCGGCCCTGGTGCACAAGTGTGCAGTGCGATGAACAAGCTTCATCCTGGTTTTGATGAAACCTTTTGGTTGATGTCTGAAAAGGTGAAGGTCAATGGCGAAGACTACTACTATGCCGATATGCAAGGCACTTCCATGTCAGCTCCCTTCGTGTCGGGCGTGATAGCGCTGTGGTTGGAGGCTAATCCCAACTTGGATCATAATGACATCGAAGAAATCATCGACAAGACTTCCTATAAAATTAGTAAGGGGGCTATCAACAACTGGACCAAACAAGAAGGCTATGGCCGCATCGATGCTTACAAAGGTCTGAAGATGGCTTTGGAGAAAGCAGGAAAAAATCCGCTCACCTCCATCGAACGTGTGTCGGGCTCTGCGCAGCCTGTCACCCTTCAAGGAGACGGCCGCGAATGGAACGTGCTCTTCAACAACCCCGAACGCTCAGCCACCATTTCGTTGGTGGGCACGGATGGTCGCGTGGCTTTCCAGCGCAACCTCCAACAGGTGTCGCAAGGTCATGAAGAAATCTTCGATCTCACCACCCTCACCCCTGGAGTCTACTTCCTCCGCATCGTCACTCCGGGTGCACAAATCACCCACAAGGTGGTGGTGAATCACTAAACCCAGACGAAGACTCGAACTTCAGGAACTCACATTCTGGAGCATTCTACCCTTCTTTAACCACTAAAAACTGAGAATTCGTGCGCGATATTCTCAGTTTTTTGTATATTCGCACCTCAAGTTTTTATGGGCAAGAACTATCCAACCGTCTCCTCCTCAGTCGGGGCTCATGCACATAGACACATCTTTCCACAAAACGCTGACTTCCCTATGAAAAAATATATGCTCTCGGTGCTGTTTTGCGCATTAGCACTCTCTGCTTCGGCACAGACCGCTCAGCAGCAAGACGCAGCCACCGCAAAACTCGACCGCTCACTCCGAGCGGTGAAGCGCCAACAAGACGCCTTCGCCCTCTCCCACCGCGCCACACGTGCTGGCGGTGCGCTCACTGCTGCCGACTCACTCGCTGCACCCACCATCAACTACAATGGCACGCGCCAATCCATCCTCGCCCCTCTCTCACTCATCATCACCACGCAGCCCAATGCTTCGACCGATGTGGCTGAGATGCTCCAACAGGCTGGACAACACGCCATAACCATCAGCAACACTGTGGTCACTGCCCGCGTAACCCCCGAATGGCTCACCACCCTCTCCAACGATACACGCATCGTTCGCCTCACCGCTTCAAAGCGTTTGCGCCCTTTTCTCCAAAAGGCACGCGCTGCCACCGGCGTGGACCGCGTGCACCAAAAAGATAATCTCTACACTCCCTTCACCGGCAAAGGAGTCATCGTGGGTGTCATCGACCAGAGTTTTGAGTTCAAGCACATGGGGGTTCTCGATGCCAATGGCAAATCACGAGCCAAAATGATTTGGGACCGCTCAAAAGACTACGAGAATGATCTCCAAAGCACGGCAGCTCCCATTCTCGATGTCGATGCCAGCAAACAGACCCACGACACCTACGACTCTGGCAGCGGACACGGCACACACGTCACCAACATCGCCGTAGGTTCAAAGCACGACAACAACCCTTATTATGGAGTTGCTCCCAATGCCGACATCATCATGGTCCCCTCTTCCTTCGCGCAAGATGAGATTATCGAAGATGTGCAAAAGATCAAGGAATATGCCGAAAAACAGCATCAACCTTGGGTGGTGAACATGAGTTTAGGTAGCGTCATTGGTCCGCACGATGGTAGCACCGACTACGACCAGGTGATGGACAAAATGGCGCGTGACAAAGGTGGCATCATCACCGCTGCCATGGGCAACGAAGGAGATTTGTTGCTCCATGCTTCCTCCACCTTCCAACCTGGCGAGACGAAACTCCTCTTTGTGGACTATTCTAAAGACCCGGACGGTGAGGAAGATGACCTCACTTACATCGACTTCTGGGGATTCGACAAGACCACCAAAGAGCAGTTCACTGTCACCCCTATCTTGGCGCTCACCAAAAACGGCAATAACAACCAAGATGCAGTGCCTCAAATTAGCAGACGCACTACCACTTTCTGGAAAAAATATCTCGAAGAAGGGGAAATCTTTAGCGAAATCGCTGCCAACAACAACCGAGAAAACCACTATCTTGCTGTAAAGATCAACAAACTCTTGGCAGACATAGGCAAGAACTATGACGATGTGGTCTTTGGTCTGGAGATAACCGCCAAAAAGACCAACGCTTCTGCTGCCACACTCCACGGCTGGATCTATGCCGATGCCCCCAATTCAGCAGAGTTCACCAAACTCGCCACCAATGCTACTCACGAGAGCATCAAACCCGACAGTCTCTACATCGTGGGCGAAGGCGCAGCCTCCATACCCTCTTCCATTGCAGTGGGAAGTTTCACCACCCACGTGCTCAACAAGAAGAAATCGAAAGAGAAAGAAGGCTCGCGCAGCACCTTCTCCTCCAATGGTCCTTGGCTCAATGCCAACTACACGAAGCCTGCCGTGCTGGCTCCAGGGTCTTACCTCTTGAGTGCAATCAACCAATATGCACCCGACTTTGAAAAGAGCGATGCCAAATACACGGGAAAACTGGGCACTCGCTCCTACTACTACGGCTATATGGAAGGCACGTCTATGGCAACTCCCTTCGTGGCAGGTAGTATTGCCCTATGGCTCGAAGCCAATCCTCAACTCTCCTACACCGATGTGCTGGACATTCTCAAAGAAACGTCCAACAAGCACTTGGACATGGGGGGCAAGGAATGGACACCCACCTATGGCTATGGGCTCATCAACGTCTATGCAGGCTTGAAACTTGCGCTCAAAAAGGCTGGCAAAGATCCGCTCACCGCCATCGAGCGTGTGTCGGGCAGTGCCGCTCCAGCCACTTTCCACACCACCGCCACACAGTGGCAAATCCTCTTCAATAACCCCGAACGCTTTGCCACTATTGAGGTGACGTCGCTCGATGGTCGCTCCCTCTATCGCCAACAATTATCTAGCATCGCACAAGGCGACGAAGTGAACATCGACACCGACCGCTTCACGCCTGGTGTCTATGTGCTGCAAGTTTCCACCTCAGGAGCAAAAATAGCCCAAAAGATGGTGCGACAATAAGTCAATTCTTCCCTCGTTGGAGCTACTTTCACCGCTCCTTCTGGATAGTAAAATCCCGCCACTCACAGTGAGAGGCGGGATTTTCTTTTGAGACGCTAGATGAATGGAACAACAGCCGCGTAAGCCATCGTCTTGGGGGGCATCGATGGCTCTTGGGTGCCATCGATAACGAGAATGTTTAGGCTACAAACTGGAACCACAAGACGTAGCAACCTAAGCCAACGGCTTCCGCAACAAGGAAAGTGACCACGGATTTGCCCAGCACCTTCGCTAGTGCACCATATTGTTGACTATTGGTCCACACCTGGCCATAGGCTTTCTCGATGAAATAAGCACTTAATGATCAAATGTATTCCAGAAAGGGGCATAATGCTCTATTTTAGTGCATTCCTAATGCCACTTACACTAACTCCCTCTCTTGTTAAATGAGAGAAAGAGCGCAGATATGACAATGGGTATTCCTTTCCGAAATGAGAGGTAACCATTTTATATGTATACTGGACCACAGTCCATCTGGTCAAATTGTCGATAAAACTTCATTATTGTTTCTTCTTGGGCATAATGTGAAAGCGATACTGCACACCGAGCATCACGTAGTGAGGCAGGGCGTTAACCCACGTTTCGGTGCGACCTTGGGCATTGATGCTGTATTGCAGGTTGCTTATTTGCGAGAGTAAGTCTACGGCAGTGAGCTTGACGACTAAGTTACCGCGCATCAAAAGTTTTGAGAGTGAAGCGTTCCACACCCAGTGGGTCGTGTTGAGCGTAGCATCGTTGTAGCCGCGACGGGCATAGAAGTTCATGTCACTACCGATTTCCCAATCGCGAGGCAAATGGACGAGGAGGTTGGCCTTGGCGCTGTAGTCGATGGCATCAGTGGATGGGAAGTTGCGCAGCTCCGAGCGGCTGCGCAACCAAGAAACGCGGCTTTCCAACCCAACGCGGTTTTGGCCAAACTGGTAGGTCAAGCCTAAATGCTGCGAGAGGGTGAGGTTGCGCACCACGGAGCGCGTCATCTCATCGGTGTCGGTGGTGAAGTCTGCCGAGTTGAGATAGTAGGCCGCACTCGTGCCTTGCAGTTGGAAAGCCTCCTTCTTGCCCAAGGGAGTGGAGTATTGCAGGGAGGCATTTGCGTTCCAGTTGCCGTCAATGTTTTGCGGTGTCCACTTGGTGATGCCCGTGTTGCGCTGGTATTGGCGTGCGTAGGCAATGGCGCGATCCGTGCGTCCGTATCCCGTGCTGAAAGAGATATTGCTGTGCGTGCTGTGGTGTTGATAGGAGTAATACCCATTGACGTTGTGCGATAGTGAGCGGCGCAGGTTGGGATTGTTGGCGTAGATGTTGGTTGGGTCGCTATCGTTCACTGTCGGCAGCAGATAGTAGATGCTAGGGATGCCTTCGGAGAAAGCATAACTTATTTTGGCTTCCTTTGCACTAATGCCAGTCTTGTATCTATATTGGAGCGAGAGCGCAGGAGAGAACTCGTGTGCCCATCGAATGAGAGTAGTATCTAACTGGTGCTTCAGATAGTGCAATGACTCACGACGTACATTGCTCGCCAATTTGAGATTGACGTCATATCGTCTTTCGACGTTGATGTCGGGTTGATACACATAATCCATTTCCACTCCTGGGGAATAGGTGTCTCGTGTATAAACGGAATGTACACTATTATTCAAATCTTGTTGCAATACCTCAGGACGAATGGCAGAAGGGGGTAAGAGCGAGGTCATCGCTCCATTGGCAAGTTGTTCGCGCAACTTCCAATAGTTGTCGTCTTGCTTATTGTATTGGCGACCATAAGTGGCACGGAATTGTACGATTCCATAGTGTCCGTTTTGAGGATTATAAGGCATCAAAGAGAGAGAGTATGCAGCTCCTCCATTGATGTTGTAGGAGGTGGAAACCCCATCTTGACGTTGGCTAAGACGATCGCCCGTGCCATCGGCATGCGTCTGAAAGCCTGAGAAACGATGCGTTGCCATGAGTGGTCGGTCTGTGTTGTGTCTGTACTCTCCATTCATTCCTATCTCGAGATTATCCCCCAAGTCGGGGAAGGAAATAGTAGCACCACCATTCAGTCTTCCAATGAACCATCCTGAGCGTCCTTCTTTCTCTTGATTAGTACTATTGAGCAGATGTTGCGCCAGGGAAGCGCGTAGACCGAGAGGAGAGTAGAGAGAGTCGAGGGATGCCAATCGGTAGTTTTCATGGATATTAGCCTTGAAGCTTGCTGTGCGCAAGAGAGAAGTGTAGTCATTGCGCAGATAGTCAATGGAGGGAGCAAGCTGAAGATACATCTGTTCTCCAAAGTGCTGCAGCGTGTGCGACGAAATCAAGTGAAATTTCTTGTCAGTCTGCTGTGAGAGTGTACGTCCAAACACGTTGCCACTGTTATAGTAGTTCACACTGCTTGTATGTTTTTCGATGTTCACATCTTCGTGGGTGAGCATAACGTTGCCAAACACCTTAGTCTTTCTCACCTTATAGAGATAGTCGAGACCACCCATCTTAAGGTCGAGCAAACCGTCTTGAGGCCATCCTCCTCCCCATTGTCCTGAGGCATTGCCCGCCTGCGTGTCTTTAATATTATTGATATTGACAAAGGCCGCCAACCGCAGGCGATCGGAGTATCCTAAACCGAAAGCCTTGCCCAAATAGCGATCGGAGGGTACGCCATAGTGAGCCTCAGCATTGCCTATCCAGCCTGTGGAGTAGGCTTTCTTGAGCTGAACGTCCATCACCATATGTTCGTCTTCGTTCGGTAGCTTCTTTCCATTTGTTGCCCGACGACGAAGGTAGGCATCATTGGCTGCGCGGTCGTAGACCTTGATATTCTTCACGGTGTAAGCAGGTAGATTTTCCAGAGCTACCTTTGGTGTTCCAGCAAAGAAGTCCTCGCCATTGATCATTAGGCTCTCAATATGCTTGCCGTTCACTTTGATTTGTCCGTTTTTGAGTTCTGCACCAGGGAGCTGTGCCACCAGCGCATCGAGCATCGAACCATTGGCCAACTCAAAAGCCGCAGCATCGTAGACCAAGGTATCACCACGCATCACCATTTTAATGTGCGTAGCTTTCACTACAGCCTCGCCCAGCTTGTAGTCTTTGGCTTTGCTCATTTGGATTGTACCGATGCCCAAAGCTGAATTGCGGCGTGTGCGCACCAGAAATTGTTTCTCTGTATTTTGGTAGCCCTCTTTGCTGATTCGCAGTGTATACCACCCTGGTTTATATTCAAATTCCAAAGAGTGCACACCGCTATTGGGGTCGTGAATAGCGAATTCTTGGAATGGCACCGCAATGCTGTCTTGGAAGAATAGCGCGAACTTGGGTTGCACGATTACTTCCTCTGTTACCACCTGTCTGAGTTCAAAAGTGACGAGTGCTTTTTGCTGTGCATAGCTACTGCCAAAAATCATCCACATAACGACGATTGTTATGGAGGCTAAAGTATTAAAGTGACTTTTCATCTGACGAAAAAAATTGTTTACAAAAGCAGATATGGCTATAGAGAAGCATTCGTATATTTGGGGTTGTAGAGTCTGAACAGCATCACCAAAAGAATGGAGCGTTTGAACAACAAGGTCACAGCATCAGCACAAACCCATTCTCCCTTTTGGAAACTCACCCAAAAGGTGAAAACAAGTGCCAAAAGTCCGAAGGCCAAACACACTACGCGACTAGTGCCAGTCGTCTCACGCTTCAAGGCAAGACGCAAAAAGTGCACCGCAGCAACTAAAGGAAGGGAGGTGAAAAACACCAGCCCTAAGGCAGCAACATAATCCATACTGTTTCGTTTTAATTTTTACTACACTTTTCTAATGCAAATATAACAAAAAAAAATCCTTCTACCAAATACTATCCACCTCATAAGCACCAATGCAAAGGGAGAAGTGGGTTCTCCGTCAACGATAGTCTACAAGCAACCGTCTTAGTGGAACAAAAGAACTTCTCTCTAGTGACTCTCTTACCCCAATTCGGGGTTGCTCACCCTCCTCTATCCACATTGCTACTAGGATGCTTTGCACACCCCCTACTATATATGGGTAGATAAGGAGGGAAAGTGATAAAAAACGGCAAAAAACTGACATTTGCCATTCAAACACACCGATATTTGACATTTACACATAGCAAATCAAACATATTACACGTGTTAAGCTATGAGCAAACCTACATTGCCTTCCCCTTCCTCCACTCATCTAGGACGACTCATTACGCGATGTCCTAAAGGCATCCACACGGCAGTGGTTTTCTCACGCGCGTGTGACACGCGCGCGCATCCCTGGACTTTTGCACTTTTTGCTTTCACAACCTTCACAGAGAAACGAAAAATCAGGACTATTTTCAACCCAAAACTGAAGACAAAAACCGCGCAAAAAAATGTCCTACACTTCCACAAAAACGTGGGAGATTTTCTCGAAAATGTCGGACGTTTTTCTTGAAACACTCGGAAATCCTCCCAACACAACCCAGACACTTCGTCCTCTCAGCCACAAAAATCGAGGGAAAGAGTCCCATCTCCCTAAAACTTCCCTCCTTCCATCTACTTTTTTCTATCGCAAGCACAGAAAATCCGTCAGTCATTCTGCCCCAAAATCCCCCATTTCAGCCCTCGATTTCCCTTTTTCAACCAGCATTCTCTTAATGTCTGCTAAAAAACACGCTTAAATTACTAGTTACCAAATATTTACTTCCAATTTTGTGAAGGTTGTGAAAGCAAAAAGTGCAAAATCCCTGTTGTGCGCGCGCGTACGCGAGGGAAGAAGGAGTGATTATACACAAATTAATAGTTATTTTTGCACTACATTTTGGAAGCTATCACTAGATTCACGACCTTTGCTATATCTAATAAGAATCCCCATCATTTCTTTGATGGACATAGCTACCTAAGGGTAGCTTTTTTTCCTACTACTATGAAAGAACGTGTGACATTTTATGTAGATGGTTTCAAATACACCATCCCAGAAGAATGGGATAAGAAAAAAATCTTATAGACAGCCTAATCAAGGGAGGAATAAGTCTGTTCAACCTGTACTTTCAATATAGAAGTGCAACAGATTAGACATCGTGTTACTTTCTTACTTGATTGCTTGGTGATTCAATAGGAAAGACGTACTTTTGCCACATTGATGGCTTGCTCGCGATTCAGCGCGGATTGTATTTCCGCTCCCCTGTTTCGCTGAGCAAGCTATCTTTCTTATAAACCTTCATATTGACTGAAGGACATACCTCCACCACATTCCTACACACAAAATGGCTTGTTTGCTTCGTCCATTTGACTAAAAATGGTAACTTTGCCCTTACGGACTACACAAACATAGATTCTGATATGAAAAGAACTCTCCTTTCCCTAGCACTTGGCGTGGTGTTTTGCGCGAGTGCTTGGGCGCAAAATGCACCCAAATATGTGTTTTATTTCATTGGTGACGGCATGGGCGTCAACCAAGTGAATGCTGCCGAAACCTTTGGAGCTGCCCTCGAAGGGAGCATTGGTATCAAACCTCTGATTTTCCCTTCTTTTCCTCACGTGGCTTTGGTAAACACGCAAAGTGCGAGCCACGGCATCACGGATTCCGCAGCTGGTGGCACGGCACTCGCCACAGGCCGTAAGACCTACAACAACGCCGTGGGTGTGCTCACCGATAGCATCACCCCCGTGACTTCGATTGCAGTATGGGCGAAAGAAGCAGGCGCAGCCGTGGGCATCGCCACCAGTGTGAGCGTGGACCACGCCACTCCTGCGTGTTTCTATGCTCACCAAAAGCACCGCAAGATGTATGCTGAAATCGGCCGTGATCTCGTGGCTTCCAACTTTGACTTCTTTGCAGGGAGTGACTTCTTGAAACCTGCACCTCTCCACGAAGGGGAAGCTGACCTCTACGACCAAGCTCGCGCCAAGGGCTTCACCATTGCCAACGGTTACAAGGAATTTGCGAAACAATATCGCAAAGCCGACCGCATGATTCTCTTGCAAAACAAAGAAAATAATGCGCGCGACAATGCCTCTATCCCTTATGCACTCGACCGCAAAAAGGGCGATTTGACTTTGGCAGACATCACGCGCGCCACGATTGCTTTCTTGCAAAAGAAAAATCCTGAGAAGTTTTTCTGCATGATTGAAGCTGGCAAGATAGACTGGGCTTGTCACAACAACGACGCTGCGCCTATGGTGCGCGAGGTGATTGACGCTGACGAAGCCATTCGTGTGGCTTACGAATTTTATCAACAACATCCTGATGAAACACTTATCCTCATCACTGCCGACCACGAAACAGGGGGTATCACCTTGGGCAATGGTGGCTACAATCTGAACCTCGCAGCATTGGCGAATCAGAAGAAGAGCAGCTATCTCTACACCACTCGCTTGAAAGAGCTCCACAAGCGCATGGGCAAGAAGTTTACTTGGGACTTTGTGCGCCGTGACCTCCAAGACTACTTCGGATTTGGCAAGAGCATCAAACTCACAGCTGAAGAAGAAAAGACGCTGCACGATGCCTTCGACAACTTGATGTCGGGCAAAGACAAAGGTTTCCAAAGTTTGTATGCTTCAGAGAGCGGTCTGTCATCGGCAGCCAAACAGATTGTGAGCAAGAATGCACGCATCGGTTGGACAACTCTAGGCCACACCGATGGCTATGTGCCTGTCTTCGCCATTGGTGCCGGTGCAGAGGCTTTCCATGGTCGCATCGACAACACGGAAATTCCTAAAACCATCGCTCGTTTGGCTGGCTATCCTATGCCCGAAGATTTGAATTAAACGACGTGCACTCACTAGAGTGAAGCCACTTTCTCCAACAAACAATCGTCCGCATCAGAGTGTTCATTCTGGTGCGGACGATTGTTTATGAATCCTTAAAGTGAGGAGTATGGAAGGGGCTCTGCTGCAAGTGGCAAAGCTGGAAAGGGCTGGGTTATGAAACGCAAAGAAACAGCCCTGACTTTGGTGCGCTACCTCTGGAAAAGGTAGGTATTAGAATTCATCGTTAGCATAGAGGAAGTCGAAGGTGGCAGGGCGATATTCAAAAATCTCTTCATCGCGGAAGAAACGTTTGAGTTCGATGGCTGCTGTCTCGAGACTGTCACTGGCGTGCACAATATTTTCTTGGAACGACATGCTGTAATCACCACGGATGGTGCCTGCAGGAGCTTTGCGACCGGTGGTAGGACCGGTGATGGTGCGCACGGCCTCCACTGCGCCAACGCCTTCGAGCGCAATAGCAACTACGGGGGTGACCATCATGCTGTCCTTGACGCGTTGGAAGAACTCTTTGCCAGCTAAGTGGGCATAATGCTCGGAGAGCAGCTCATCGGTGAGTTGCATCATCTTGAGACCGCATACGCGCAAACCTTTTTTTTCAAAACGAGAGAGGATTTCTCCCATGAGTGCACGTTGTACGGTGCAGGGTTTGAGGAGAACTAATGTCTTTTCGAGTGCCATATTTCTGTGGTTTTTATGGTAAATGGATTTATGGGCAGGAGTCGTTTGTTCTTTTCAAGTAGAGGCACACACTCAGGTGCGCATGCCCTTGAAAGGTGGTGGACGCTCCTTCCATGATTATCGAGGTAAAGTTACGCCATTTTCCAGAAGTCACCAAAGATTTTGGACACAAAAATGTGGTTTATAACGAAAACACAGCAGCGAATGAAGGGGGAAGATGCCGATATTGAAAGAGGCGAGCATTGATGTGACAAATCAACAAAGACCCGTCTATCGAGGTATAGATAACTTTTATCGGAAATCATGAGGAGAGCTACAGAAATTATTGTACCTTTGCTTGTTAATGATTCATGTTCTCGACATTTATGGCAACACTACTACATAAATTTGGGGCACGCTGCCAGCAGGCATGGCACGTATTGCGTGGCAGTTTAGGACGTCCTTCTCCCAAAATGCGCGAGATTCGTCGCACCGAAGCTGGAGAAGACTTCTTGAAATATGTCTGCGATGCAGGAGGAAGCCTTCCGCGCAGAAAGATGGCGAAGGCAATGCGCCGCCTCAACCTCGATGAAGCTACACTTGCCGCTGCTATCGGCCGATTGGCACTCGATGGCATGCTCACCGTGGGCGAGCAATTTATGCTCACCCCAAAAGGTAGAGAAGCAGCGCTGAAGTTGATTCGTGCTCACCGCATCTACGAACAATATCTTGCGGAACACTCAGGCTATGCCCCCACCGAGTGGCACCAACGTGCGCACCGCATGGAGCACCATATCAGTAAGGATGAACAAGAACGCTATGTTTCGCTCTTGGGCAATCCACTCTATGACCCCCATGGTGACCCCATTCCCACGGACTCTCTGGCGATGGCACCTGCACGCCACACAGCGCAGTCGCCCCTGCCCAACACGTATTGGCGCATTGCTCACGTGGAAGACGACGATGAAGACATTTTTCAACGCATCCTTCAAACGGGATTGGCGAAAGATGCAGTGATTCATGTGCTCTCGATCAATGGAAAACATTTTTCGTTCCGCTATGAAGGCGAAGCGTTTCAACTTCCCACCAAGACTTTAGGCGCGCTCGACTTGCTCCCACTCACCGAAGAGGAAGCTCTTGCGGAATCGCCGCTCGAGACCTTCCGTTTGTATCATTTGAAACTTCACCAAAAGGCGCGTATCATTGGACTTTCTCCTGCTTGTCGCGGAGCGCTGCGCCGCCGCCTCCTCGATTTAGGTTTTGTGCGCGGCAGTCGGGTGTCGGTGGCGATGCACAGTCCGATGGGTAACCCCACAGCTTATGTGGTGCGCGGCACGACCATTGCCCTGCGCCAAGACCAAGCACGCTACATACTAGCGGTGCCTGCCTCTAGCGAGGGGACACAAAAGGATGAGCAAAGCTCTAATGTCTAACGTCTACCCTCTAACGTCTAATGTCTAGCCTCTAATGTCTAATAATACTCTCCCTCCTCATTGTGCTGCCTGTCCGCAAGCCACGCTCCACACCTTGGTGCGAAAAGGCGAAACGGAGCATGACGAAGCACAACATGTCATCGCTCTCGCTGGAAATCCTAACACCGGCAAGAGCACGGTCTTCAATGCACTCACGGGATTGAAGCAACACACGGGCAACTGGCCCGGAAAAACAGTGGGTAAGGCGGAAGGTTTCTTTGAATATGAAGGAGAAACTTACCGCATTGTCGACTTGCCGGGTACGTATTCTCTCTCCTCCACCTCTGAAGATGAAGAGATCGCACGCGATTTCATCCTCTTCGGACAACCTGATGTGACAGTGATGGTGGCAGATGCCACACGACTGGAGCGCAACATGAATATGATTCTCCAAGTGCTCCAAATCACCGACCGCGCTGTGCTCTGCGTGAACCTGATTGACGAAGCCAGACGCAACAAAATCGAGCTGAATCTCAAAGCTCTCTCGCGCCGATTGGGCATTCCGGTAGTAGGAGCTTCTGCACGCTCTGGACAAGGTTTGGCAGAATTGCTCCTCGCTATCAAAGAAGTGGTGGATGGCAAGTTTGTTTGCCGACCTTATCGCAATTTCTCGCTCCCCAAAGATACGAAAGAGAAGGTGGCACGCCTCACCACTGCCATCGAAGCGGAGCATCCACACCTGCACAATGCGGAGTGGATTGCCTTTCGACTGATAGAGCGCGACCCAAGTGTACAGAAACAATTTGCGACTCCCGAACTCTCTGCGCTTGCCGAGGAGATTCACCTCAAAATCGGACATAACTTCCACGACCAATGGATGGAAGACATCTACATTCAGGCAGAACGCATCTGTTCGGAGGTCGTCACTCAGCCAGGTGACGGAGGACAGTTGCCCCTTGACGTGAAGTTAGATCGCATTCTCACTCACCGCTTTTGGGGATTTCCCATCATGATAGCCCTGCTTAGCGGAGTGTTTTGGCTCACTATTGTGGGGGCAAACTACCCTTCTTCATGGCTCGATTCGCTTCTTGTGGGCTGGGGGCATCCCTTCTTGCGACATCTGTTTGAAATGGCTGGTTCTCCAGAATGGCTCACAGGTTTTGTGGTGGATGGTGTCTACCTTTCCATGGCTTGGGTGGTATCGGTGATGCTGCCGCCAATGGCGATTTTCTTCCCGCTCTTCACCCTTTTAGAAGACTTCGGCTATCTCCCTCGTGTGGCGTTCAATCTGGACGAACTCTTCAGACGTTCGGGCGCGCACGGCAAACAAGCTCTGACGATGAGCATGGGTTTCGGGTGCAACGCAGCTGGCGTGGTTTCGACACGCATCATTGACAGTAACCGCGAACGCCTCATTGCCATTATCACCAACAACTTCTCGCTTTGCAACGGACGCTGGCCGACGCAAATACTTTTGGCAACGTTGTTTGTGGGTGCAGCTGTTCCCAAAGAATACAGCAGCGTTGTGGCGATTGCAGCCGTGATGTTTGTGGTGCTGCTCGGCGTGTTGTTTATGTTCGGCAGTTCGTGGCTCCTCTCTCGCACAGTGCTGCGTGGTGAGGTTTCGACCTTCCACCTCGAACTTCCGCCTTATCGTCCGCCACAATTTTGGCAAACGCTCTACACTTCGCTCATCGATCGCACCCTCATTGTGCTGTGGCGCGCGGTCGTATTTGCTGCTCCAGCTGGCGGTGTGATTTGGTTGTGCTGCAACATCACGATTGGAGGCGAAAGCATAGCGCAATATCTCATCACCTTCCTCGAAGTTCCAGGTTGGTTGATGGGACTCAATGGTATCATTCTCCTCGCTTACATCCTAGCCATTCCGGCTAATGAGATTGTGATACCTACGATTCTCATGCTCACCGTGCTGGTGCTCGGACAAGATGGCGCAAGCGCTGGTGTGTTGATGGAAGGCGGTGATGCAGAAACCTATCGCATCCTCACTGCTGGCGGATGGACACTCCTCACTGCGGTGAATCTCATGCTCTTCTGTCTGTTGCACCATCCTTGCAGTACGACGATTTATACCATCTACAAGGAGACCAGAAGTGTGCGCTGGACAGCACTCTCCGTAGTGCTCCCCATTGCGCTCGGTATTTTGGTGACTGTTCTTGTAGCCGCTGTGTGGCGCGCAGTGGGAGGGGTGTAATGCTCTCCTTTGTCGCAGGAAAAGCTCTTATACAGAGTGTCTTTACAATCTCAACTGAGTATTGTTACAAAAGAAGCTCGTGTCAATCTCTAGGGATTGACACGAGCTTTTATCATGTACAGAGTGGAGTTTCTCTATCACACCTCACGAGCAACATTCAGTGATGCGGAGGGAGAACTACACTCAGTTCGTCGGATTCTTAGTGTTGTTGCAACACTTGAATGCGCTGTCCGTTGACAATGTAGATTCCAGCAGGAAGTCCGAGCGTACTGCCATCGGTGCGGCGCACACGTCCTTGTAAATCGTAGACCTTGCCTTGTTGCTGTTGAGACTGTTGCAGCAACTTACGGAGGGAAGTGAGTGTTGTAGTCGCGTGATCATCGACAACGGCTTGGATTTGGTAGATTTCTGGCACATTCTTGCCTTCCCACTGCACAATCAACTGCGTAGCCTTCGGATGATTCGCCAAATCTACTTGTGTCACACCAGTGCTGAGGGGAGCTAGTGCGATGGTGCTGCCATTTTCCACGAGGGAAAGTTGTGGAGCTGCACCTTCCCAACTTGCAGCATCCCAATAAATGGAGAGGGATTTAGGACGGAAGAATTCGTCGATTTTGTAGGTAACTTGGTTGCCACTCACATTCTTCATGGGAGTGCGCCCCTGACCATCTACCAATTGTGGCAGAGCATTCTGCTGATTGCCCACTACAGTAGGTGCGAATTGTTGGGCATAATGCTGGGTATTTACCAAGATTTCAGAGAGACGTAGCCATTTATTCGTCAGAGGTTGCGTCACCACCAAACGAACATACTGCGCAGTGATGGGAGTTTTGGCGACAAAATCCACGGCATAGAGGTCTTCGTCCAACTTCTGTCGGCGTGCTGGGCTACTCTGTGTGCTAGAAGTGCCTTTCACCACCAAGGATTGCCATTTCTTGCCATCGGCACTCACTTCTACCTTACCACCTTTGAGTTCGTCACCATTGGTGGCTTTAAAGCAAATGCGCACATCTTGTACCTCCTCGGTCTTAGCGAGAGTGACCATGTAGGTGTCGCCATTGGCTTGGTTCTTCTTTCCAGCAAAGAACGTATGTATGTCGCCATCAATCAATGCAACTTTGCCCTTGTTGCTACCATCACCCAACACTTCCGTAGGTACAGAAATGTCTTTAAGAGTGGTGGGTTGTGGCAGTTTCAGCGAGAAATTCTGTTCTCCAAGCTGAAGCGTTTGAGGAGTTTCCGAATTGTTGTAGAAAGCCACGTGCTTCACAAACATTTCATTGGGGAGGGCAGCCGATTGCAAACGGGTCCAATTCACCCCATCTTCGCTCACCTGCACGCTCCACTGCTTGAGCAGAGCCTCATCCACCTGCAAAGCAGTAGGTTTGAAAGCCGTGGCAAAGCTCATCGATACATAGTCTTTGGGTTGGAGTTCTTGATGATTCACCACGAGATAAGCACGTTGTGCATCAAGATTTCCCTTTGCTATCACACTCGAGGCGCTAGTTTGCACCACAAAAGGTGCCTTTTCTCCGAAAGGTTGCGCTCCCAAAGCCGTATTTTGCAACACGCCCAAGAAGGGGAAGAAGAATTTGTGCGAGCAGTTGGCTTGTCGGTGCGACACATTCACTCCGCTACCCAAACCTTCCAATGCAGCGGCATCAAAACGCTTGTCTGTTTCCAATGAAGCATAGGCTTTTGTGGCTTGCACGAAGGACGCCCAACCTTGTGCCACATCATTCTGTTTTTGAGTTTGCACAAATTGTTGTGCCGCAGCCACCATCGTTTGCAATTTCAACAACCAGGGCGCAATCTCTGCGTAAAGCAACTGTTCGTCTTCGTTGGCAGAAGTCTTGCACTGCGCCACCACCTCAATGTTTTGTTGCAAGTCGGTGAGCAACTTCTCGAAGGCAGCACGATTGCCGCTCTTATATTGCTCCACCGCCTTCGCCATATCTTCGTGATCATTCCAGCGGAGATAGGGAGAAAGGGTTTGGTAAGCCTCGCGCAACGCTGCATTTTCGGGGAAAGCATATTTAAATGCCTTCTTCCAAGAGGTCATGTTGTTGAAAGCCGCATTGTTCCAGGCATAGTCCGCCACAGAGAAGAGTGCGATGCGCGACACCATGCCTTGTTGCATGGGATTGGACACCACACCGAGGCCATTTTTCAACGACTTCTCCATACGCGCATTGTTGTCCACGGCACGCATCTCCATGAAGTTAGTGTACATGTCGGAGGTGTAGATCTGCTCATCGGCGTTGTCGTTGCAGGGATAGTTCCACCACCAAGCCACGGGGCGACCGAGTTCTTCGTTCATCGTTGCCAAATCGCGGCTATTGGGCACCGTCCACACACCCCATCCCGTGGTGTAGATGGTGATGTCGGAAGGCACAGCCGACAAGGCTTTGAAGAAACGCTTGCGATCGGCTTGTCCCACCCAACTCAGCGTATAAACTTGTGGCACGAAGTGCAGCGGACGCACGCGATCTTCGGGGGTGCTACCTGCCTTGTTCCACTTCGCATCGATAGCTTTCTGCACAGCCGTCAGGTGATCCGCATTTGTTTTGCAGTCTGCTTCCGAAGTCGGCACACCCACGTCGTCCACGAAGATGGCAAACTGGCGCACGCCTAAGTCGTACATGCTCGAAAACTTCGTCATGATGCGGTTCACCACATTAGGTTGATTCACGAAAGCATTGCCAGGGTGAATCGCCCAGATGAAGTTCACCTTGGTAGCCTGCGAAGTCTTCGCCAAATCCTTCACCATGTCTTGCGACATTCTGCCATATTCGAGGTCCGTTTGGGTCAACGTCTTAGGATAAGGTTGTTCCCACTTCGCAGAGTGATACATATCCGATTTCGCACCATACATGTAGGTGTTCATCTTCAAGCGCATCATAAAGCGCATCAGCGTCTTCTTCACCGCCAGACTATAAGGATAGCCGTAGTAGCCTTCCACGAGTCCGCGGCTTTGTTGATCGGCATAGTCGAAGAGCGTCACCGCAGGCAGTTGTTGTGTGCCGCGTTCAAAGATTTGTTCCAATGAAGCCAATCCGAAGAATGTAGCATCAGAGTGCTCACCCAGAATCACCACTTCTGCCTTGCCCTCTTGAGCATGGAGGTGCACGATGTGGCGATCATACTTGCCAGTGCGTTTGAGCACATCGCGCTTCAGTTGCAAAGATTGTGCATAGCGGTCTGCCACGCCGTCACTTCCAGCCACGCTCAAATAGAGGGTGGAATGTCCTTGGCGAGGAGCATCGGCAAAGACCACTTCTAATTTTGCCTCTTGGAGCACCTGCTTCGCACGTTCGCGTGTAGCAGCATCCACAGCAGCATCACACACCACCGTCACCGAAGGTGTGAAACTTACAACCCCTTGTCCACTTTGTTCTTGTTGTGGTTGGGGATAGATGTCATAGACTCTTGCCCAGATTGAGGTAGGCGCGAAAAACAGTGCGCACCCCAACAAGCAGCAGCCCAAAACTCTTTTGAGTGTTTTCATATTCAAGTAGGATATATCAATAATCTCGAACTTTTCGGGAGAAAATAACAACAAGGCACAAGACGCGCCAATCTCTGACACGGCTTATGCCTTATTATTTATGCTAGCGCACTAGCCATCGGTTAATTTATCTCACCACTTTCTTCCCATTCATCACGAAGACGCCTTGAGCAGTAGCGTCCGCACGACGTCCTGAGAGGTCATACACCTCTTCAGAAGCCATGTTGGTAGAGGGGAGTGCAATGGCAGTGACGGCAGTGTCGGTCACTGTCACAGGGCGAATGACGAAGGTAGAGCCTGCATCTGCACCACCGGTCCAGAAAGAGAGCTTATCATCGCGGTTGTTGACCTTGTTGGCAGGGAGTTTATCTTCATACATATACACCACTTGTCCATCAGTAGCCTTGACATTCTTAGAGTCCATGAAGCGCCACACCGAAGTGTAGTTCTTAGGCACCTTGTCGGCAGGCACGAGGCGCACGAAAGACGAACCACCTTCCTTACCACTCATGGTGGTGGGAGCAGCGAGCACATAGTCCGTGCCAAAGTAGCGATTGTAGAGCTGGTATCCCTCATCATTGTTGCCCACGAAGCACCACAAGTGTTGCTCGTTTTGAGCATCTACCGCCGTTGCGCTAAGAGAGATTTGTGCATCTTTAGTACCTTCAACCACATAACCTTGCGCACCGAGTTGGAGGGAATACCACTGCGTGTGGGGAGCAAAGTATTTGCCATCGAGGCTCGTCACATTGAATCGTGAAAACCATGCAGGCACAGGTTCGGGCACATAGCGACCTTCTTGTACGAAGCGGCCTTCGATGAGCACATTGCCGTCCATCCACTTACCGGGGATGGTGAAAGTGCCATCAGCCTTGAACAAAGAGCGAGGGATGGTGATGCTTTCCCACTGCACATTGTCCTTAACGGTAGCTTCTCCTTCGATATTCACACCATGCTTCAGCACAAAACCATTGTGTTCAAAACCATCGGCAGGGTGCATCTTGATGGTGAAGTCTTGTCCATAGGGCACTTTCAAGCTCGTCAATTCCTTGCCATCGAGAGTCTTCACCGCACCATTAAGGTTGTGGTCGTTCACCACAGCAAAGCCATCGTGCACATTGAGGAAGAAGTCTACAAAACCACCACCGTTCTCAGGAAGCGTTTTATTACCCATGGGGTCCAAATCATTGTAATCCACCTTGAGGCGCATGCGATAGACGCCAGGCTTCATATCTCTAGGAAGGGTAAACTCAGGCGATTGGAACGACATGCCACCATTAGCAAAAGTCTTTCCAACACTGTTCTTACCATCTTTGTAAGAATAACTCACCACCTCTTCAGGCTTGAACTGACCATCTTGGTCGAAATCCACGTAGAAGAACGTGTGCATCCATGAGCCCTTATACTGCACCTTAGGAGTGACCACATCACCAGCCTTAGCAAAAATGCGATGACTGCTACCTGCCTCATTGTAAAGCATGCGAGGCTGTGGCAACACATAATTATACTTTTGTTGACCCACCGTAAAGTTTACCGCTTCAATGTAACGATCCTTACGAGTTTGTGGCTGCGCTTTATCGAAGTTGATAGGATAGTATCCTCTGATAAGGGTAGGAGAAGAAACGTTATTGACAGACACATTGTCGATGTATGCCACAAAGTCTTCCTTCAAATCGTGAGGACTCTCGCAGTCGGGCACAATGAGGAGGCTATGGAGCTCCACGCCTTTATTGGCTGCGGCAGGCACCACAATTTCTCTCCATTGGTTCACCTCAAGGGGAGAAGTGGTGATATGTGCCACTTGCACCACCGTGGGCAATTGATCAGCGCGTTCTTTGCGCTTACCCAATCCAGCAATGAGCACACGTCCAGCCTTTGGACTGCGCACCCAAGCGTGAATGTAGAGAGAGCCATTAGGCGTCAAAGCGATGGGCTCATTCAGCTTAATCCAAGCTCCGAAAGTGTTGGAACCGAAGCGTGAGCGTTGGAGAGCAAGAACCTTGCCAGAGGGGTTCACAGGCTCGCCTGTGAGAGGGTTGAGTTCATCGAGCGTAGGGTTATCCACTACAGCTACGTTGCCCACCAACTTTTGTGTGCGGAAAGGCGAAGCCTCCCAAGTGTCATATACCCCAAGTTCTCTCCAGGGATTAGCAGGATTAGGTTCAAAGTCAAATTGCACATTTACAGCAGGTTCTTCAACTTTTGTTGTAGTTTGTGCAGCGACTGCCAAGGGCAAAGCCAAAGCAGCCAAGGGAAGAATAGATTTCAATGTCATGGTGTTGGGCTTTGCAGATTAATAAATAGCGACACTCTTAAGCAAGGGGCAAGCCTTAGCATCTTCGATAGTGACGCGGAGGGCCTTCGCTTGAATGCCTTGTGCAGAATAGCTGTTTACAGTCGAACCATTGAGAGGAATGATGCGCTTATAACCGATGGTGGTTTGCGCCACGTTTTCAGCTACAGGCTTAAAATTGGTGCCATCTTGTGAGATTTCCAGCTTAAACTTCTTCACACGCTGACCCTTTGCCACCAATTCCATGAGCGACACATAGCGCAAAGCTTGAGGAGTGTCCCAAGTGAAGGTGAGCGTAGCTTGCTTCGTGCCGTCATTGGTAGCCCAATACGTAGTAGTATTGCCATCCACGAGGTTGTCCACTCCATAAGTGCGATTCGCACCAGCCGCGCGAGTTTCGCTAGCTTCGATTTTTGCATTCTTAGCTAAATCAGTGCCCAAACGCTTCTCGATCATCTTGCCCAATTCTTCGAGCACCTTCACGTCAGAAGCAGGAAGCACACCCGCCCTGTTGGGAGGCCAGTTGAGAATCAAGGTTGCATTGCGGCCCACTGTTTCGAGATACATTTGGAACAAGCGTTCTGCAGAATGAGGAGACTCATAGTCGTGATAGAACCAGCCCTTGTTGGTAGCCTTCGCATCACTCTCACCTGGGTGCCAATACCAGCCGTTGATGTCACCATCTGTGCCATGTCCCATGCACCAGTTGGTTTCTCCAGCCCATCCAGCTTCGTTACCGATCCAGCGAGCCTCACCACCTACGCCCCAAAGCACACAGTTGGGTTGCACCTTGTGCACCGTGTCGCGAAGATTGGGCACATCGTAGTAGATATTGGCATCGCCTACGTTCACCGTACCACGGCGACCGCCATAATAGCCGTCACCACCATTAGCACCGTCAAACCACATTTCAAATTGGTCGTTACCATATTGTGCCAACTCAGCACACTGGCGCAAGAACACCTCAGGCACATAGCGGTCAGTACCGTAGTGCACAGAGTTGCGGTCCCAAGGAGAGATGTAGAAACCATATTTCAATCCCAAATCCTTTGCAGCTTCTGCAAAATCTTTAGGAATATTCATATCGGCAGTATAAGGATTTCCTGCTTTCGTAGCATTATGATCCGTAGTTTGAGTAGGCCACAAACAGAAACCATCGTGGTGCTTCACCACGGCGATACCCCCCTTCATGCCTGCCTTCTTCACGGCTTCGAGCCACTGACGAGGATTGGGCTTTGCTGTTGGTCGGAAAATCTTCACATTTTCGTCACCATTACCCCACTCCTTGTCGGTGTAGGTGTTCATGCCATAGTGGAAGAAGGCGTAAAATTCAGTTTCTTGCCAAGCCACTTGACGTGGGTGAGGCACTGGATGCACGGGCACTGGTTCATTGTCGGGATTGTCCAGTGTCTGCTGCACGAACTTAAACGTCTGTCCCATCACCGTGGTGGGGAAAGCCAAGACGCAAGCAACAGCTAAATGATTGAGTAGTCTCATGGGCTTATTTATTGTTTTTATTTGCCACGCAAAAATAGCAATTTTCCGTTATACTACCAACTATTCGGGCTTTTTTTGCCATATCTATCTTTCAAAAGAACTTTTTCGCCTGATTTCCGCGGTTTTATCTCAAATAGGTCATTAGATCCTGAACAGATTTCATTGGATTGTTGAGCAGATGGTTGGTTGTG